>VYKU01000084.1_pt1 | contig 33812 bp, 28 predicted proteins | sample 5114491 | NCBI WGS metagenome assembly VYKU01 (sample SAMN12291796, study PRJNA351875) | freshwater metagenome | isolation source: freshwater lake | place: USA: Michigan, Gull Lake | collected 2011-07-05 | reverse complement strand
CTTCCACGTAAGGAATGCCGGCGGGCAGATCGAGGCCGGGGGCTGCGAGCACGGCGGCGGCCCCGCTGCGCAAGGCTTCGCCCACGAAGCTGCGCCCGTCTTGTTTGGCGCCGGGCAAGGCCGCGAACACGAAGCCGCGCGCCACGCGGCGCGAATCGGCCGTGAGGCCTGCGATCTGCGGATCGCGGCCGGCTGCGTTGCGCAGCTGCATTTCGCCGTCGAGGATTTCGCTGAGCCGCATCGCCGCTTTACCTCAAAATCGCCGCTGCAAGCAGCGGCTGCGTGAGGTCGGGGACGGCTTCGCGCATCGGGACGAGGCCCAGAAGCGGGGCCACGCGCGCGATGATGCGGCCGGCCGTGGGTGCGGCGACGACGCCGCCGGTCGCGTAGCCGCCGGTCTCGCGGCGGCCTTGCGGCTCGTCGACCATCACCAGCAGCACGTATTTGGGATCGTGCGCGGGGAAGGCGGCGAGGAACGAGGAGATGCGCGCGTTCTTCTTGTAGCCGCCGCGCTGGATCTTTTCGGCCGTCCCCGTCTTGCCGCCGACATAGTAGCCGGCGACTTCCGCACTGCGGCCCGAGCCGCGCTCGACATTGAGGCGCATGAGCTGGTTGAGCTGGGCGGAGGCGGCCGCACTCATCACGCGCTCGCCCGGCACGCGCGTGCCTTCGTCGCGCGCGAGAATCGTGGTGGGGCGCAGGATGCCCCCACCGACGCTTGCGGCGGCGGCCCCCACGAGCTGCATCGGCGACACGGTGATGCCGTGGCCGTAGGAAATCGTCAGCGCGTTGATCTCGCGCCAGGGCTTGGGCACCAGCGGATGCGAGACTTCCGGCAATTCGATGGGCGAGGGGCGCAGGAAACCCACGCGGTCCATGAAATCGCGCTGGCGCTCGACGCCGATGCGCTGGGCCATGCGCAACGCGCCGAGGTTCGAGGAATAGATGAAAACCTCGGGCGTGGAGAGCCAGCGATTCTTGCCGTGGAAATCCGAAATCGTGAAGCGGCCGACCGTGTAGGGCCTGCTCGCGTCCCAGCTGTCCTGCATGCGCACCGCACCGCTGTCGAAGCCCATCGCGGCCGTGAACATCTTGAAGGTCGAGCCCATCTCGTAGGTGCCGAGCGTGTTGCGGTTGAAGCGCGCATCGTCGTCGGCAAGGCCCGGCGCGTTCGAATCGAAATCGGGCAGCGACACCATGGCGAGCGTTTCGCCGGTCCCAACGTCGAGCAGCACGCCCATGCCGCCGATCGCGTTGAACTCTTCGACGGCGCGCTTGATCTCTTCGCGCACCACGTGCTGGGCGCGGATGTCGAGCGACAGGCGCACGGGTTCGCGCTCGGTCTTGAGCCGTTCGTCGAACGCCTGTTCGGCCCCCGCAAGGCCGCGATTGTCGAGATCGGAGAAGCCCACCGCGTGGCTTGCGAGCACGCCGTGCGGATAGACGCGGCGTTCCTCGCGCTGGAAAAACAGCCCCGGCACGCCGAGGCGATTGACCTCGTATTGCTGGCGCGGTGTGAGGCTGCGCCGGATCCACACGAAGCTGCGCTGCTCGGAAGCCAGGCGCTCGCGCACGGCTTTTTCGTCGAGGCCCGGCAGCACGGCGGCCAAGCGCCGCGCGGTCGCCTCGGGATTGGCGATGAGTTTGGGATTGGCGTAGAGCGATTGCGTGACGAGCGAGGTCGCCAGCAGCACGCCGTTGCGGTCGACGATGTCGGCGCGCGCAAGCTCGAGCGGGCCGGTGTTGGGCACGCGGGCCGCGCGCGGCTCGCGCGCTTCGGTGAGCAATGTGACGTCGACGAGGCGCCCGCCGATCACGGCAAACGAAACCGCAAACAGCAAGCCGCCGATCACGAGACGGTGGCGCGCCGTTTCGAGCGCGTGTGCGGCCGTGCCCTGCAGCCGCAGGCGCGCCGGGATCGCGCGCACGATGTCGGAAAGGCGCGTGGCCATCTAGCGCTGCACCCCCGGGCTTGCGGCGGTGGGCTTCAACGAACCTTGCGACGCGGCGGGGGTCGGCAGATTGTCGAGCCGGCCGAACTGGCGCGGGCTCATCGGGGCAAGATCGAGATGGCGCTGGGCGAGGGCCTGCAGGCGCTGCGGCTGGTTCGTGTAGGCCCATTCGGCGCGCAGCACGTGGATGTTCTCCTGCTCGCGCACGATCTGGCGGTTCACGCGCCCGAGCTCGGCTTCGAGCGACATGACCTCGTGCTTGAGCTGGTAGAGCCCGTAGCCCATCACGCCCGCGATCGCGATCCACAGCAAGGTCGCCAGCCGGATCATGCGGCACCTGCGTTTGCTGCGGCCGAAGCGGGCGCGCCCCAGGCGGGTGCGGCGGTGCGCTCGGCGACCCGCAGCGTGGCCGAGCGCGCGCGCGGATTGCGCGCGATCTCGGCATCGCTCGGGCGAATGCCTTTGCGCGAGACGAGGCGGAAGCTCGCCGCCGCGCGCGATTGGCGCTGCGGCAGATGGCGCGAGCCGCGATCGCCTTCGCCCGAACGCTGCTTCAGGAACTGCTTGACCGCGCGGTCTTCGAGCGAATGGAACGAGACGACGGCCAACCTGCCGCCGGGGGCGAGGATGCGCTCGGCCGCCGCGAGCCCTTGGGCCAGTTCGCCGAGCTCGTCGTTGGTCGCGATGCGCAAGGCTTGGAAGGTGCGCGTGGCGGGATCGATGCCGTCTTTGCTGCGGGGCACTGCCCCGCGCACGATGCGCGCAAGCTCGAACGTGCGCGCGATGGGCGCTGTGCGTCGTGCCGCCACGATCGCGCGCGCCACGCGCCGCGAATGGCGCTCTTCGCCGAGGCCGTAGATCGTGTCGGCGAGCGCTGTCTCGTCCCAGCCATTGACGATGTCGGCGGCCGTGGGGCCGACAGTACCCATGCGCATGTCGAGCGGACCGTCGAAGCGGAACGAAAAGCCGCGCGCCGGATCGTCGATCTGCGGCGAGGATACGCCAAGATCGAGTGCCACACCGTCGACGGCCGCATAGCCTTGCGCCTGTGCCAGCCGGTCAAGCTCGCCAAAGCGCCCTTCGACGACGCGCAAGCGCTGCGCAAAGCGCTTCTGCAAGGGTGCCGCACGCGCGATCGCTGCCGGATCGCGGTCGATCGCCACGACCGTGCAGGAAGCGGCCTCGAGCAAAGCCTTCGTGTAGCCGCCGCCGCCGAACGTGCCGTCGACATAGACCGCGTCGGCGCGCGGGCACAATGCTTCGACCGCTTCGAGGCACAGCACCGGCACGTGGGCGAAGCTGTCTTCCATCAGCTGCGCCCGCTCGTGCGCGCATGCCATGCGGCCTGGAAGGCGTCGAGCGCTTCGGGATTCCATATCTCGAAAAACGTGTTGCGGCCGGCGAACGCGACGAGCTCGGAAAGGTTGCAATGCACGATCAGCCGCTCGGGCAACATCACGCGGCCTTCGGCGTCGAGCGACAAGGGGATGAGGTCGGCCGCACGCATGGCGGCGTCGTCGAGCGGGTTGGCGCTGAAGGCGGCCAGCGGATCGGCATTGGCACCGATGCGCGCCAGCACGTCGTCGCCGATCACGCGCGCGACCTGGCCTTCCCAGGGCAGCACATTGAGCTCTTCTTCGCCCTTGGCGGCGAGCACGGTTCGGAAGTCGGCCGGAATGGAGACGCGCCCCTTCCGGTCGATCTTGAACTTGTAGGTCGATTTGAACGTGGTTTTGGCCATCGTCCGCGATGTCGATCCCGTGCCGTCCCCAATCCAGCAACGCATTGAAAAACGGGAGATATTCGTCTTTCCGCGCGGTCCCGACCCGGCTTCGCATCATGCAAAGCAGGGTTTGTGGGACAATATGGGATATCATGGGTGTATATGGGCGTCAATGGGCTAAGCCTCTGTTTTTGCTTGAACACGTTTCGTTCTTGGCAGCGCTGACCGCAGCGATGCACTGAATTTAACGATAATTCGGGCTAAATTTCCGGCGAAAATGCGGCCTAAAGGCGGCAGCTTCTGCGATACTTCAACTTCAAAGGGAAAATGCCAGACGGTCTGTAAGCCGGGTTCTGTGTCGTCGCCTCTTGCGCAATCGCTTGCAACAAGGGGCGACGGCGACGACCATTCCTCTTGGGTGCCTGTTGCCAGGCACCTCGCGCGACCGACCCGGGCGGCGGTCCGGAAACCGACGGCAGATCGCTTGCGCGGATCTGCGTGCCGCCCCTATTTGGTCTTGCTCCAGGTGGGGTTTGCCATGCCGTCCGCGTTGCCGCGTCCGCGGTGGGCTCTTACCCCACCGTTTCAACCTTGCCGCGGGCCGAAGCCCGGTTGGCGGTCTGTTTTCTGTTGCACTTTCCCTGGGGTCGCCCCCGCCGGGCGTTACCCGGCACCTTTGCTTCCGTGGAGCCCGGACTTTCCTCGATGCCGCCTTGCCGCAAAGGCAAAACCGCACCGCGGCCGTCCGACCGTCTGGCACGCGCGGTAGATGCGCGCAGAACGCCCACCCCGTCAACAGCCGCTTTGCGGACGGCCTAGCGCTTCTTGGTTTTGGATTTGGCTTTGCCCTTGGGCTCAGCCTTCGGCTCGATCTTGGCGTCCGCTTGGGCGGCGGCGCGCATCAGCCGGTCGCGGTCGGTGCGGATCAGATGCGCGATATAGCCCGAGCGCGTCATGCCGAGTTGCGTCGACTGCCTGTCCGACATGGTCAGCACGCTTTCGTCCATGCTGATATTGAGCCGAACGACGCGCCCGACATAGTCGGCCGGGATCAGCAGCTGGGCCAGCGAGTCGCCCTTCGGGCGCCGCAATTCGGCATCGAACGGGCTGGGCGGGGGGACGGCATGGCCTTTGGCCACGAAACTCTCCAAATGACGCGTCAGCACCATCGAGGCGTTGCGGACAGCTTCATGCGCATTTTTGCCCGTCGCGCGAAGATCGGCGAAATCCGCGAACGCGACCACGAAGCCGTTGTCTTTGGCGAACAGTCGAGCGGGATATGCGAACATAGAATGCAATCTCTCTGCAATCTTTTAGATAGCATCACATACCATTCGCAGCGCTTGCGTGTCTAGCAGTTTATTAGCTCGCGTAATGCCCGCGCGCGGGCATGGGTTTCGCCGTCGAGCCGTCCGTCGATTCGCCAGGGCCTATAGCGGCGCTGGAACGCGCAAAGCACGTCCGAAGTTTCGGGATCGAGCGTGCCGGTCTGCGGGCAGGAATAGCCGATCGCGGCCAGATCGCGCTGCACAAAAGCCACCGCGTCGTCGGCATCGCCGGGACCGAAATCGCGGATGGTGCGCCGTCGGCGCGCCACGTGGCCCGGCCAATAGCCGAGGCCGACCCTGGCCAAACGGTCCCACGGAAACAATTCGCCCGGATCCTTTTTGCGCGCCGGGGCGATGTCGGAATGCGCGACGAGGTCGCGGGCGCAAATTTTGTGGCGTTCGGCGATTTCGTTGCAAAGTGCAATTGCCGCCTCGATCTGCGGCTCGGCGAAAGCGCGATAGCCGCAGCGATGGCCGGGGTTCTGCAATTCGATGCCGATCGAGCGCGCGTTGATGTCCGTGAGGCCACGCCAACTGGCTTTGCCCGCATGCCAGGCGCGTTTGTCTTCGGCGACGAGCCGGTAGATCGTGCCGTCTTCGTCGATCAGATAATGCGCACTTACTTGCTTGGCCGGATCGAGCAGGATGCCGAGCGATTCCGCGAGATTTTCCGTGTCGGTGTAGTGCAGCACCAGAATTTCCGGGCCAATGCCTTCGGGCCTGGCGTCGAAATTGGGCGACGGCCGGTCGTGCAGCTTGCTCATGCCGCGGCCCCGTCCGGTTTGCGCTTGCCGAGCGTGATGGCGGCAACGCCGGCCACGGTCACGGCGGCCCCTGCAAAACTCTGCCAGCCGAACGGATCGCCCATCATCACCACGCCTGCGAGCACGCCGAAAATCGGAATCAGCAACGAATACGGCACCACGATGTTTACCGAATAGCGCCGCAGCAGGCGATACCACGCCCAATAGGTCACGATCGTGATCACGCAGGCCATGTAAGCGATGCCGCTCCAGGCCCACAGGCTGGCCGATGCCATCGCCGCAAATTGGCCGGTTTCGAGAACGGCCGACGCGGTTGCCAGCATCGGCACCGTGAACAGCGCCATGTAGGCATTCAGCGAAAATCCGTCGACATGGCCGAGCGTCTTCATCTGGAAATTGGCGACCGCCCACACGAAGCTGGCTGCCAGCATCAGCAGAATGCTGCCGATGGCGCCGCCCGCACGCGGTTCGCCCACCGCAAGCCAGATGCCGAAAAACGCCAGCGCCATGCCGAGCCATTGGCGCGGCCCCGGCATGTCGCGCAGGAAGATCGCGGCCAGCAATGCCGCAAACGGCACCTGGCTCTGCGCGATGATCGAGGCGAGACCCGCGTCCACGCCGGCGAGGCCCGAAAACATGAGGCTGAAATGCAAGAGCCCGAGCGTGAAGGCGAGGCCCGCGATGCGCGGCAGATCGGCCCACGGCGTGCGCACGAACGGCAGCAGCAAACAAGCGACCAGTGCGAAGCGCAGCGTCATCGTCAGAATCGGCGGCAATTCGGCCAGCGCCCATTTGGCGATCACGAAATTGAGGCCCCAGGTCGCGGTGATCGCAACCACGATGGCCCGGTCGCGCAGCGTCATGTCCAGCCTTTCCGGCGGCGCAAGGCGGCCCACGCCACGTTGATTGCGGCAAGCCGTTCGTTGGCAAGTGCGACGAATTCCTGCGGCATGCCCGCCCCCGTCAGGCGGTCGGGATGATGGTCGCGAACGAGCTGGCGCCAAACGGCGCGCGCTTGGTCTTCGGTCGCGTCGGGTGCAATACCCAGCAGGCGATAAGGATCGGCTGTCGCCGGGTCGCGCTGCGCTTCGACGAGAGCCTCGAAAGCGGTATCGGAAATGCCGAATATCTGCGCGACGGCGCCCAGAAACGCGATTTCTTCGGCGCGCAATGTGCCGTCGGCGCGCGCGATGTGGAACAGGCAGTCGAGCAGTTCTTCAAGCGCTGGCGCACCCGGCTCGAACATCGCGGCAAGTTGGCCCGCATAGGCTTCGAACCCCGCCGTCGAACGCGTGGCAAGGTCGAACACGCGCTCGACGTTGGCGCGCTCGGCGGAATCGAAATGGAACAGCTCGGCAAAGGCCGCTTTTTCGCGCGCACACACAGCCCCGTCGGATTTCGCCATCTTGGCCGCGAGTGCGACGGTCGCGATCGTGAAGGCGATTTCGCGCGTGGCGTCGCTGCCCTGCAGCGCGCCGCCGGCCTTTCTGGCGACATTGGCAAGCGTGTAGCCCGCCGCTGCCCCCAGCAATGCGCCAAGCGGCCCGCCCAAGGCAAAACCGGCCGTCCCCCCGAGAATACCGACCCAAATCGACATGCTGTGCTGTTCCCCCGGCACTGCAGTTCGTATATCAGATGTCGCCAAACAAAAGCACTCGAGAGGAAACGCGCATCGTGAAGACCTACAAAATCGCCGCGATACCCGGCGACGGAATCGGCAAGGAAGTGGTGCCGGCCGCGCTGCGCGCCCTTTCGGCACTTGCAAAACGCAGCGGCTTTGCGCTCGCCCCCGAAACGTTCGATTGGGGCAGCGACTACTACAAGCGCCACGGCATCATGATGCCGGCCGACGGCCTCGCCCGGCTCAAACCGTTCGACGCCATCTTTTTCGGGGCGGTCGGCATGCCCGACGTGCCGGACCATGTGACCTTGTGGGGCCTGCGCCTGGCGATCTGCCAGCCTTTCGACCAATACGCCAATGTGCGCCCGGTGCGCCTGCTGCCCGGCATCGAATCGCCGATCGCGGGCCTTGCGCGCGGCGATCTCGATTGGGTGATCGTGCGTGAGAATTCCGAAGGCGAATATGCGGGCCAAGGCGGGCGCACGCACAAGGGACTGCCCGAGGAGGTCGCGACCGAGACCTCGATCTTCACGCGCGCAGGTGTGGCGCGCATCATGCGCTTTGCCTTCGCACTCGCACGCTCGCGGCCGCGCCGCAAACTCACGGTCGTGACTAAATCCAACGCCCAGCGCCACGGCATGGTGCTGTGGGACGAAATCGCCGCACAAGTGGCCGCCGAATTCCCCGACGTTGCGTGGGACAAGGAACTCGTCGATGCGATGACCGTGCGCATGGTGCGCAAGCCCAAATCGATCGACACGGTCGTTGCCACCAACCTGCATGCCGACATTCTGTCGGACCTCGCCGCGGCACTCGGCGGGTCGATCGGGATTGCGCCCACCGCCAATCTCAATCCGGAGCGCAACTTCCCTTCGATGTTCGAACCGATCCACGGCTCGGCGTTCGACATCATGGGCAAGGCCATTGCCAATCCTGTCGGCTCGTTCTGGTCGGCCGTGATGATGCTCGAGCATTTGGGCGAGGCTGCGGCGGCTGCCCGCCTCATGGCCGCGATCGAACGCGTGACGGCCGATCCCGCCTGCCACACGCCCGACCTTGGCGGCAAAGCCACGACCGCGTCCGTGACCGACGCCCTCGTGGCGGCGATCGAGGGCGGGAATTGGTGACCGGACACCTGCACCCGCACCTCATGTCGTTCGACGTGTTCGGCACGCTGCTCGATGTGCGCGCGGGCTCCTATGCCGCGTTCCAATCGATCCTCGACGATTGCGGGGCAGCACATGTCGACGTCAAACTCTTCTGGGAGGATTGGGAGCACCGCAACATCGCGCAGTATTGGCAGCCCTATCGCGGCTACCGCGCGATCTGCCGGGACTCGCTTGCACAGTCCTTCGCGCATTTCGGGCTCGTGGGCGATGCGGCCCTGATCGAGCGCTATTTCGCCGCCTTCGGCGATTTTCCGCTGTTTGCCGACGTGCAGCGCAACCTCGAAAGCTTCGCCAAACGCAGCCGGCTCGCGGTGGTGTCGAACATCGACGACGATCTTTTGGCGGCAACCAAGTTGCCGAAGCTGTTCGATCGCGTGTGCACCGCCGAGCGGGCGCGCGGCTACAAGCCGGACGGCACGCTGTTCCGCTATCTGCTGGCCGAGGCGGGCGTGCCGCTCAGCGCCATTCTGCATTCCGGCCAGTCGCAATTCACCGATCTCGTCGGCGGCAAGCCGCTCGGCCTTGCGATCGCCTGGGTCAATCGGCGCGACGTTGCGCTTTCGCCGGACGTGCCGAAGCCCGACTGGATCGTCGCCGATCTCGACGGCGTTGCCGCTTTATTGGGCTGACATCCCAACCGTTCGAATACTGGAAAATGTACCGCAAGCGTGTTAGACGCTTGCACCAACAAAAAAATTGTAGGGACGCCCGCTTGACGCCTCCATCCGCAACGCTGCCTCCGCCTTTGCTGTCGGTCGAAGACCTGCACGTGCATTTCGTTACGTCGCGCGGCGTGGTGCGCGCGGTCGAGGGCGTGTCCTACGAAATCCGCCCGGGCGAGGTTCTTGCGATCGTCGGCGAGTCCGGCTGCGGCAAATCGGTTTCTTCGCTTGCCGTGATGCGTTTGCTTGCAAAGCCTGCGGGCCGCGTGGTGCACGGGCGCATCATGTTCGAGGGCGTCAATCTCCTGGAATTGTCGGACGAAGAAATGCGCGAGCGGCGCGGCCGCGACATTTCGATGATCTTCCAAGAGCCGATGACCTCGCTCAATCCGGTCCTGCCGATCGGGCTGCAGATCAAGGAGCCGCTCTTCATCCATCTCAAGATGACCGAAGAGCAGGCGCAAGCACGCGCGGTCGAGCTTTTGAAGATGGTCGGCATCACCGATCCCGAGCGCCGCTTGGACCAGTATCCGCACCAGTTCTCGGGCGGCATGCGCCAGCGTGTGATGATCGCGATCGGGCTTGCCTGCAATCCGAAGCTCATCATCGCCGACGAGCCCACGACGGCCCTCGATGTGACGATCCAAGCGCAGATCCTGGAACTCATGAAGGAGCTGTCGCGCAAGCTCAACATTGCGCTCATCGTGATCACGCACAATCTGGGCGTCGTCGCGCGCTATGCCGACCGCGTGAACGTGATGTACGCAGCACGCGTGGTCGAGCAGGGGACGGCCGACCAGGTGTTTCTGGCGCCGCGCCACCCCTATGCGATGGGCCTCATGCGCTCGGTGCCGCGTTTGGACCAGCCGCGCGGGCTGAAGCTCGAGACGATCGAAGGCCTGCCGCCCAATCTGCTCGACCCGCCCAAAGGCTGCCGCTTTGCCGCGCGCTGCGCCTTCAAGGCCGACATTTGCGCGCTAGATCCCCCGCTCGTCGAAATCGAAGCCGGCCATTTCTCGGCCTGCCTGCGCGCACCCGAACTTGCGGCCGGCACATTGAAGCCGGCCCCGCAGGCGCGCATCGATGCGGGCGTACGCGTCGCCAAAGATGCGCCCCCGCTGCTCGACGTCTCGGGCCTCAAGAAGTTCTTCACGGTCACGCGCAAAGGCGGCCTCTTTTCGAACACCACGAGCCAGGTGCGCGCGGTCAACGACGTGTCGTTCAAGATCGCACCCGGCGAGACGTTGGGCCTCGTGGGCGAGTCCGGTTGCGGCAAGACCACGATCGGCCGCCTCGTGCTGCGCCTCGAAAACCCGACCGAGGGCGCGATCAAGTTCAAGGGCGAGGATATTGCGGCCAAAAGCCTCAACGAGCTGCGCGACATCCGCCGCAAGATCCAGGTCATTTTCCAGGATCCCTACAGCTCGCTCAATCCGCGCATGACGATCGGCCAGATCATCGCCGAACCGCTGATGGTCTACAAAATCGTGCCCAACGCCAAGGCGGCGGCCGAGCGCGTGGCCGAGCTCCTCGTGCAGGTCGGGCTCTTCGCCTACATGGCCGAGCGCTATCCGCACGAAATGTCGGGCGGCCAGCGCCAGCGCGTGGGCATTGCGCGCGCCCTTGCGATGGAGCCCGAATTCATCGTCTGCGACGAGCCTGTGTCGGCCCTCGACGTGTCGATCCAGGGTCAGATCATCAATCTGCTCGAAACGCTGCAGCACAAGCTCAATCTCACGTACCTCTTCATCGCGCACGATTTGGCCGTCGTGCGGCACATCTCGGACCGCGTCGTGGTCATGTATCTGGGCCGCTTGATGGAGATGGCCGACGGCGACGCGCTTTATGCCGAGCCCTTGCACCCCTACACGAAGGCGCTCTTGGATGCGGCCCCCGTGCCCGACCCGTCGGTCGAGCGCGCGCGGGCACCTCGCGCGCTCAAAGGCGAAACGCCGTCGCCGCTCAATCCGCCGTCGGGCTGCGTGTTCCACACGCGCTGCCCGCTGGCCGACGGCGACTGCAAAAAGATCGTGCCCGAACCGCGCGAGGTCAAACCCGGCCATTTCGTGGCCTGCATCAAGGTCTAGCGCTTGACGGAACGCCTGCAACGCGTCTTCCATTGTTTGCAACAGAACGGACGCGGGGGAAAACACCCCCCAAAAACCCCGCGCCGCCTTTGAAGGAGGAACTGTCCCGATGAGCTATCTTCGTTTGCTTGCGGCAGGCTTTGCCGCTGCCGGTCTGGCCCTCGCGGGGCCCGCCGACGCACAGACGCCCAAGCGCGGCGGCACGCTCACCTACGCGATTTCGGCGGAAACGCCGCATTACGACTGCCACGCGTCCGACACGTTCGCGACGCTGCACTTCGCCTCGCCCTTCTATTCGACGCTGATGCAGTTCGATCTCGCGAAGTATCCGGGCGTGAAGGGCGATCTCGCCGAAAGCTGGACGGTCGCCCCCGACCTCATGAGCTATACCTTCAAGCTGCGCAGCAACGTTTCGTTCCACGACGGCACGCCGCTGACCTCGGCCGACGTCAAGGCGACCTACGACCGCCTGCGCAGCCCGCCCACGGGCATCGTGTCCACGCGCCAGGCCACGTTCGGCGACATCGACGGAATCGAAACGCCGGACGCGACCACGATCACCTTCAAGATGAAGGCGCCCAATCCCGCGATGATGGAGCATTTCGCGAGCCCGTGGAATTGCGTCTACTCGGCGGCGAAGCTCGCGACCGATCCCAACTTCCCGCGCAACAACATCATGGGCTCGGGGCCGTTCCGCTTCGGCGAACACGTCAAGGGCAGCCACGTCACGGGTCTGCGCAACGAGCGCTATTTCGAACCCGGCAAGCCCTATCTCGACGGCTTCCGCGGCGTGTTCATGAGCCAGCCGGCCGCGATGCTGAACGCGCTGCAGGGCGGGCAGGTGATGGCCGAGTTCCGCGGCATCAGCCCCGCCGAGCGCGACCGTCTCGTGCAGGGCATGGGCGACCGGGTTCGCATCGAAGAATCCGGCTGGACGCTCAATCTGCTCGTCGTGTTCAACGTCGAGAAGAAGCCGTTCGACGACGTGCGCGTGCGCCAGGCCCTCAACATGGCGATCGACCGCCGCGCGGGCGCTCAGGGTCTTGCGCGCCAAGCGACGTTGCGCGACGTGGGCGGCCTCGTGCGCCCCGGCTCGCCGTTTGCGATCAAGGATGCGGACCTCGCCAAGGTTCCGGGTTACGGCACCAACATCGCCGCCGCCCGCGCCGAAGCGCGCCGTCTCTTGCAGCAGGCAGGGGTTCCGAACCTCAAATTCGTGCTGCACAACCGCGCGACGCCGCAGCCCTACACCCCGGCCGGCATCTATCTGGTCGACCAGTGGCGCCAGATCGGCGTCGAGGTCGAGCATCGCCAGTCGGAGACGTCGCCGTATCTCGCGGCCATGTCGAGCGGCAATTTCGACGTCGCGGTCGACTTCTCGAACCTGTTCATGGACGAGCCGAGCCTGGGCCTTGCCAAGTACGTTTCGTTCGACCGCGCGCCCGAAAACCGCTCGCGTTCGATCGACCGCGAGCTTGACCGGCTCTACGATCTGCAGTCGCGCGAGCGCGACACGGCCAAGCGCTACGACATCATCCGCCAGTTCGAAGCGCGCATGTTCGAGCAGGTCTACCAGGCGCCGCTGCTGTGGTGGCACCGCATCATCCCGACCCACAAGACCGTGATGGGCTGGGAAATGTCGCCGAGCCACAATCTGGGCCAGAACTTGGCCGGGGTTTGGCTGAACCAGTAACGTCCTCGTCCACGTCACAGAAAGCCGCCGTCGCCGATGCTCGGATATCTCGCCAACCGCACCCTCCTGATGATCCCGACCTTGGTCGGGGTCGCGATCCTGATCTTCTTCATGCTCAGGGTCGTGCCGGGGGACATTGTCGAGGTGAAACTGCGCGGCGACGGCGGCAGCGTGACGCAGGAGACGATCGAGAAGGAGCGCGCGCGCTTGGGCCTCGACCAGCCGATGATCGTGCAGTTCGGCCAGTGGATGACGGGCCTTGCCACGCTCAATCTCGGCAACTCGATGTGGACCGACCGGCCGGTGGTCGAGGAGATTTCGCTTCGCCTCGAGCTCACCTTGCAGGTGGCGCTGATGGCGACGGTGATCGCGATCTTGATCGCCATACCGCTCGGCACGCTGTCGGCGTTGTTCAAAGACACGTGGATCGACTACACGATACGCATTGTCACCATCGCTGGGCTCGCCGTGCCGAGCTTCTGGCTCGGCATGATCATCATTCTGGGGCTGCTCTATCTGTTCAACTGGCTGCCGCCGATCACCTACACGCCGTTCTATGTCGATCCGGTGGCGAACATCAGCCAACTCATCTGGCCGGCCTTGGCCGTCGGCTACCGCTATTCGGCGGTCGTGGCGCGCATGGTGCGCTCGTCGATCGTGGAAGTGATGAAGGAAGACTATATCCGCACCGCGCGCGCCAAAGGCGTCTACGAAAAGCTCGTCGTCTCGCGCCACGCGATGCGCAACGCGATGCTGCCGGCCATCACCGTGATCGGCCTCGAATTCGCGTTCCTGATCGGCGGCCTCGTGGTGACCGAGCAGGTCTTCAACCTCAACGGCCTCGGCCGCCTGTTCGTGCAGGCGATCAGCCGCAACGATTTCACGCTGATCCAGTCGATCGTCATGCTGATCGCGGTCGTGTTCATTGTGACCAATCTGGTCGTCGACCTGCTCTATGCCTGGCTCGATCCGCGCATCCGCTACGGGAGCAAGTGACATGGCGGCCGTTTCGCAGCCCACCGTTACCTACAATATCCGCAAGCGCCGCCCGGCCCTGGTCGAGTTCTGCATCGCCCAGCCCTTGGGGGCGATCTCGGGTGTTGCCATCCTCGTCATGCTGTTTGCCGGCATGTTCGCCGAGCTCGTTGCCCCGTTCGATCCGCTGACGATCGATTTCGGCGCCATGCTGGCGGCACCCTCCGCCACGCACCTGATGGGCACGGACGCTTTCGGGCGCGACATTTTCAGCCGCGTTATCTACGGTGCCCGCACCGCGCTTACGATCGGCTTCTTCTCGTCGCTGTTCGGCTGCACGCTGGGGGCCGTCGTCGGCGTGTCGTCGGCCTATTTCGGCGGCCGCATCGACATGGCCGTGCAGCGCTTCATCGACGTGATGCTGGCCTTCCCGATCATCGTGCTGGCCCTCGTCGTCGTGGCGATGCTGGGCCGCAATCTCGTCGGCGGCGTGGACGTGAACCTCATCGTCGCGATCGCGATCCCGATCGTGCCGAAGGTCGCGCGCGTCGTGCGCTCGGCCGCTTTGTCGATCCGCGAGATGCCCTATATCGACGCGGCACGTGCGGCCGGCTTCAGCCACACGCGCATCATCTTCCGCCACATGGTGCCGAACGTGTCGGCCCCGTTCCTCATCATGTTCACGGCCTTTATCGCCCAGGCGATCCTGCTCGAAGCCTCGCTGTCGTTCCTGGGCCTCGGCGTGACCGAACCCACGCCCGCCTGGGGCCTCATGCTGTCGGGCAACGCGTCGGACTTCTACCGCGAAGCGCCCTGGATGATCCTGTTCCCGGGCCTTGCCATCTCGGTCGCCGTCTTCGCCTTCAACCTGTTCGGCGACAGCTTGCGCGACTGGCTCGACCCCAAATTCAAGGTTTGACGGCCGGCCGCGTCGTCGTCTAAAAAGAAAACATGGAAAACGCCGGTCTTCTTCGGTTGCGACGACGAGCGCAGGGCTTCGGCCCTTGTGCGCGTTGATTCGTCGTCCGACTGGCTTTTCGTTTTACCCATAAATTAAGCCCGTCCTCACTCGGCAATCGCGCGCGTCGCTGATCGACGTCACCGCTTCGCCGATAGAGGATTCCATGCTCCACCTGACCACCGAACGGCCCGAAGACGGGCCTGCCATCGAAACCCTGCTCGACCGGGCTTTCGGCCCCGACCGGCACGCCAAAATCTCGTATCGCTATCGGTCGGACGTGCCGCCAGTGCGGGAATTGTCGCGTGTTGCGCGCGCCGACGCTGACGGGCGCATCCTCGGCACGATCCGCTATTGGCCCGTCGCGATCGGCGGCCATACGGCCTTGCTGCTCGGTCCCGTCGCGGCCGAGCCCGCCTTGAAAGGGCGGGGCATTGGCGTGGCGCTGATCCGCGACACGCTCGATGCCGCCGCCTGGATGAACGCAGCACGCGTCGTGCTCGTCGGCGACATCGACTACTACAAGCGCTTCGGCTTCGTGCCCGCCGCCCCGCTGGGCTTGCATATGCCCGGCGAAAATCCCGACCGGCTGCTCGCCTGCGCCCTCGCGCGCAATGCGTTCGCGGGCGTATCGGGAGCCATCGAACGCCGGAGGTCGCTTCGCGGCAGTTGGCGGCAGGCGGCATGACGCGTTAGCCTCGCATCCATGACTGGCTGGCAATTCTGGATCGACCGCGGCGGGACCTTCACCGACATCGTCGCAAAACGGCCCGACGGCAGCTTTGCCACGCACAAGCTGCTGTCGGAAAATCCGGGGCGCTACGACGATGCGGCGCTGCAGGGCATTCGCGATCTGCTGGGGCTGCCGGGCGATGCGAGCCTTGCGGGCCAGCCCATCGACGCGGTCAAGATGGGCACCACGGTTGCGACCAATGCGCTCCTCGAGCGCAAAGGCGCGCGCGTGGCGCTCGCGATCACGGCGGGTTTCGCCGACCAGCTGCGCATCGCCTACCAGAACCGCCCGAAGCTCTTCGTGCGCAAGATCGAACTGCCTGAGTTGCTCTACGAGCGCAGCCTCGAGATAATCGAGCGCGTCGATGCGCACGGCACGCTTGTGCAAAAACTCGACGAAGCGGCCGCCGAGACCGCCTTGCAAAAAGCCTACGACGACGGCATTCGCGCGGTCGCGATCGTGCTCATGCACGGCTATCGCTATCTCGCCCACGAACAGGCCGTCGCCGCGATCGCGCGGCGCATCGGCTTCACGCAGATCTCCGCAAGCCACGCCGTGTCGCCTTTGATGAAACTCGTCGGGCGCGGCGACACGACCGTCGTGGACGCCTACGTGTCGCCGATCCTGCGCAGCTATGTGGACCGCGTGGCGGCGGCCCTTGGCGATACGCGGCTGTTGTTCATGCAGTCGAACGGCGGGCTTGTCGATGCGCGGCTGTTCCAAGGCAAAGACTCGATCCTGTCGGGCCCGGCGGGCGGCATCGTGGGTGCGGCGGCCACGGGGGCTTCGGCCGGGTTCGACAAGATCATCGGTTTCGACATGGGCGGTACGTCGACCGACGTGGCGCTCTACAACGGGGCCTTCGAGCGCACCTTCGAGACGATCGTGGCCGGCGTGCGCATGCGCGCCCCCATGATGAAGATCAACACGGTCGCGGCCGGCGGCGGCTCGATCCTGCATTTCGACGGTGCGCGCTTTCGCGTCGGCCCCGACAGTGCGGGCGCCAACCCGGGCCCCGCTTGCTATCGTCGCGGCGGGCCGCTTGCCGTCACCGACGCCAACGTCATGGTCGGCAAGATCGTGCCCGCGTTCTTCCCGAAGCTCTTTGGCCCCGCCGGCGACCAGCCGCTCGATGCCGAAATCGTGCGCGAAAAATTTTCCGACCTTGCCGCGCGCGTCGCGACGGCGACGGGCAAGCCCACGACGCCCGAAGAGGTCGCCGACGGCTTCCTCAAAATCGCCGTCGAGAACATGGCCAACGCGATCAAGCAGATCTCGATCCAGCGCGGCTACGACGTGCAAGGCTACGCGCTCAACTGCTTCGGCGGCGCCGGCGGCCAGCACGCGTGCAAAGTGGCCGACGCGCTCGGCATGCGCACCGTGTTCGTGCATCCGTTTGCGGGCGTGCTGTCGGCCTACGGCATGGGCCTTGCCGACCTTCGCGTTCTGCGCGAACGCGCGGTGGAGCGGCGGCTTGAAGCAAGCCTGCTGCCCGCAATCGCCGCCGATCTCGACACGCTCGCCGCCGAGGGCTTGGCCGAGCTGCGCCGCCAGGACGTGGCCGCCGACAAGATCGAGATCCAGCGCCGCCTGCATCTCAAATACGAGGGTACGGATTCGACGCTGCCGGTCGCCGATGCGCCGCTCGAAACCATGCAGGCCGAATTTGCCGAAGCCCATCGCCAGCGCTACGGTTTCACGCTGCCGGGCAAGGCCATCGTCGTCGAGCAAGTCGCGATCGAGGCGATCGGCCGCTCGGACGCGAGCGACGATGCGGCCGTCGAACTCGGCGATGCAACGCCGCCAGCACCGGACGCTGCCGTAAAGATGTTCGCCGATGGCGCCAGCGTGGATGCGCCCATCTATCGCCGCGAACGGCTCGTGCCCGGCATGCGTGTGGCTGGCCCTGCGATCCTTGCCGACGCCAACGCGACCACGATCGTCGAGCCGGGTTGGCAGGCGGAGGTCACGGCGAAGGACCATCTCGTGCTGCGGCGCGTGGCGGCCATCCAGCGCACGCATGCGGCGGGCACCAAGGTCGATCCGGTGATGCTCGAGGTCTTCAACAATCTGTTCATGTCGATCGCCGAACAGATGGGTGTCGCACTCCAGAACACGGCCTTCTCGGTCAACATCAAAGAGCGGCTCGATTTTTCGTGCGCGCTGTTCGACCGGGCGGGCAACCTCATCGCCAACGCGCCGCATATGCCCGTCCATCTGGGCTCGATGGGCGAGAGTGTGGCCGCCGTCACGCGCGCGCGCGAAGGCACGATGCGGCCCGGCAATGTCTATGTGCTGAACGCGCCCTACAATGGCGGCACGCATCTGCCGGACGTCACTGTCGTGATGCCGGTGTTCGACGAAGCGGGCGCGGAAATCCTGTTCTTCGTCGCAAGCCGCGGCCACCAGGCCGACATTGGCGGCCTCACGCCGGGTTCGATGCCGCCCGATTCGACCAATGTCGAAGAAGAGGGCGTGCTGATCGACGATTTCCTGCTGGTCGAACAAGGCCATCTGCGCGAGGCCGAGATGGTGGCCCTGCTGCAAAGCGGCCGGTATCCGGCGCGCAATCCCGCCCAGAATATCGGCGACCTCAAAGCGCAGATCGCGGCGTGCGAGAAGGGGGCGCAGGAGCTGCGCAAGATGGTGCGCGATTTCGGGCTCGGAACCGTGCGCGCCTATATGGGCCATGTGCAGGACAATGCCGAAGAACAAGTGCGCCGCGTGCTCGACGTGCTCAAAGACGGCGCGTTCGAATACGCGATGGACGACGGCGCGGTCGTGCGCGTGGCGATCTCGATCGACCGGCAGGCGCGCAGTGCCGTCATCGATTTTGCGGGCACGTCCGCGCAGCGCCCGAACAATTTCAACGCGCCCGCCGCCGTGTGCATGGCGGCCGTGCTCTACGTGTTCCGCACGCTTGTTCCCGGCGACATCCCGATGAATGCGGGCGTGCTGAAGCCGCTCGAGGTGCGCATCCCGGAAGGCTCGATGCTGCGCCCGCGCTATCCGGCCGCCGTCGTCGCCGGCAACGTCGAAACCTCGCAGACCGTGACCGACTGTCTCTATGGTGCTCTGGGTGCGATGGCCGGTGCGCAAGGGACGATGAACAATTTCACCTTCGGCAATGCCCGCCACCAATACTACGAAACCATTGCGGGCGGTTCGGGTGCCGGCCCCGATTTCGACGGCACGGATGCGGTGCAGACGCACATGACCAATTCGCGCCTGACCGATCCCGAAGTGCTCGAATGGCGCTTTCCCGTGCGCGTCGAAAGTTTTGCGATAAGGCGAGGCTCGGGTGGGTCAGGACATACGCGCGGCGGCGACGGCGTGGTGCGCAAGATCCGCTTCCTCGAAGAGATGACCTGCGCGATCCTCGCCAACCGCCGCATCGTGCCGCCCTTCGGCCTTGAAGGCGGCAATGCTGGAAAACTCGGCCGCAATTGGGTCGTGCGCGCCGACGGCCGCATCGAGGAAAAGGGGGCGACCGCGCAGTGGCAGGTCGCGCCCGGCGACATCTTCGTGATCGAAACGCCGGGCGGGGGCGGGTTCGGGGCCGCGTAACCTTTGCGCAGCCGGGCGCGAAACGCGGGGGGCGTGCGTTTCGCACGCGCTCGTTTCGCCGGGAAACCCCATGCTCGACCTTCGCCGCAAAATCATCCTTCTGCTTCTGATCCCGCTGCTTGGCCTGTGCGGACTTGCGGTCCAGCGCGGCCTAGAGGGCTGGCGCGCCCTTGGCGACACCCAGCGCATCGCCGATGTGGTCGAACTGGCTGGGCGGCTCGGGCCAACCTTGCACGAGCTGCAGCGCGAGAACGCCGCATCGCAAGCGGCACTGGCGTCGCCGGGGGCGTCGCGGGCGGGCCTGCAGACGCATCGTGCCGCAACCGATGCGGCAAGTGCGCGCCTCTACGAAGTCGCCGACCGCATCACGCAGGAACGTTTCGGCAAGCGTTTCTCGGATGCGTTCGCGCGCGCGGGCGAGGCGTTCGGCAATCTCGACGGGAGCCGTGCGGCGTTCGATGCGGGTCGCTTGGGCCCTGCCGAGACGGCCGCCTATTTCGACACGACGATCGCGCGCATGCTCGATGTGGTGGGCGAGATTGCGGGGCTCGGCGCCGCACCGGAAATCTCGGCGCGCGTGAACGCGTATGTCTTTTTGCTGCGCGCCAAAGATGCGGCGGCGCGCGAAACCGTTTTCGTCGCGCGCAACCTTGCCGCTGCCGGTGCGATGGCGGCCCCAGATATTTCGAACTTGCGCAGCTTCGGGGCCGAACAGGCCGTCTATGCGGCCTTGTTCGAATCCTTTGCCGACGGCGCCATCAAAGCCGCAGGCCTGTCGGCGCTGACCGGCAGCGACGCTGCCGCGATCGCGGCCTTGCGCACGCGCCTGTTGGCGGGCGAGCGGATGGCGGGCGAAGCGTGGCTGGCCGCTGCCGCAGCGCGCGGACGCGCGGCACAGAACGCCGAAACGGCCTTGCTGGCCGATCTTGCCGCCGCGAACGCCGCCGAGCTCGGCGCACGCCGCCAGGATTTGATCGCCGGCGTGGCCCTCGCCGTCGGCTTGGTCGTGATCGCGGTTGCGGTCGGCATCTTGCTGTTGCTGTCGATCGTGCGCCCACTCGCACATCTGACCGAAACCATGAACCGGCTCGCAGCGGGCGAACTCGACGTGGTGCTGACCGAAGCCAAGCGCAGCGACGAGATCGGCCGCATCGGCAAGGCGGTCGAGCTGTTCCGCCAGGGCCTGCTCGCCGACCAAGTGCGCCAGGCCCAGGCGCGCGAAGCGCAAGTCGCACAATCGGCCGCCGAACGCCGCCAAGCGCTCGACGCGCTCGCCCAAACGCTCGAAGCGCGCGTACGCGACGTGATCGAGCAGGTGGTGGATGCCGCACGCGCAGGCCAAGGGACAGCGGCCGAACTCGTCGCGAATTCGGCGCGCATCCGCCAGGGCTCGACGAAGGCCGCGTCCTCGGCCGTCGAAGCCTCGCAGGCGGTCGGCGGTTTTGCCGCCGAATGCGAGCGGCTTGCCGCCTCCATTCTCGACGTGCGCGGCCAGGCACAGCAATCCTCGCAAAGCGTTGCTACCGCCAACGATGCCGTGGCGCGCACCGACCGCGAAATCGCGGTACTTGCCGAAGCTGCCCAGAAGATCGGCGACGTCGCCAAGCTGATCGCCGAGATCGCCGGCCAGACGAATCTGCTTGCCCTCAACGCGACCATCGAGGCTGCACGCGCGGGCGAGGCGGGCAAAGGCTTTGCCGTGGTGGCGGGCGAGGTCAAGTCGCTCGCCCAGCAGACCGCGCGCGCAACCGAAGATATCGGCCGCCAGATAACGGCGATCCGCACGGCCACGGGCCGCGTGGTCGAGACGATCGGCGACGTGCGCGGGGCCTTCGGCGAAGTGCAGCGCTATGCCGGCGCCATCGTCGATGCGGTCGAGAGCCAGAACCAGTCCACAAGTGCGATCGCTGGCAACGTTGCGCAGACGGCCGCAACGACCAGCGGGGTCTCCGACATGATGGCCGCGATCGTCGCCGACGCGACGGCGGCGGCCGAACGCACGGGGGCGCTCGAAACGCAGTCGCGCGATCTGGCCGCGCAGGCGGACCGGTTGCGCAGCGACGTGGGCGGCATCGTCGCCAATCTGCGGCAAGCGTAGGCGCCGCAAGGGGAGCCGCCAAGCGCGCCCGAAATGTCGCCTGACAATCGGCGCCTGTCGGCGGCGGCGCTGAGCGTCTATAGAGGGGCGATGAGCGACGTCTCCTCCCAGCGCCCCGACAGCGTCGGCCGCCACAACCGGCCGCTTGCGGGCATCCTCTACATGCTGGCCGGCATGTTCGTGCTGTCGGTCATGGATGCGCTGTCGAAATTCGCGGTCGGCCAGTTGCCGATCTTCCAGCTCGTCGCGATTCGCTCGGCCTATGTGCTGGCCGTGCTCGTGCCGTTTGCGTGGTTCGTGCACGGGGCGTCGGCGTTCCGCACCACGCGCCCGTGGGCGCATGCCGCGCGCGGCGCCATCTCGGTGGGGGCGGTCTACGGTTTTCTCGAATGTCTGCGCACGCTGCCGCTCGCAACGGCGGTGGCGATCTGCTTCGTCGCCCCCTTGCTGATGACGGCGTTTTCGGTGGTGCTGTTGCGCGAGCGCGTGGGCGTGCATCGCTGGACGGCGGTGGCCTTGGGGCTCGTCGGCGTAGGCATCATCATCGGGCCCGATGCCGCCAACGGCATCGTCGCGACGGGGGCTTTGTGGGCGCTTGCCTCGGCCGCTCTCTACGCGCTCGGCATGACGATGGTGCGCGTGCTGTCGGCAACCGAAAGCGACATCACGATGATGCTCACGCAAGGGGCTTTCATGCTGTGCGCGAGTGCGGTCTTTCTGCCCTTCGTGGCCGTACCCGTGCCCGATTTCATGTGGGGCGTCGCCGCGGGCCTTGCGGCCGCGTTGATCGGCGGCCAGTTCTTGAGTTTCCGCGCGATGCGCCTCGCACCCGTGGGGGCGGTCGCACCCTTGCAGTATACCGAGCTTGTCTGGGCTTCGATCATCGGCCTTGTCTTCTGGCACGAATGGCCGTCCGCCAATGTTTGGTGGGGGGCTTCGGTCGTCGTCGCGGCCGGGCTCTACACGATCTGGCGCGAGCGCGTGCGTGCAGCCGCAGCCGCACACGTTGCGAAAACGGCGCAAGCGGACTAGGCTTGGCGCCAATCAGAAGCAACCGCCGAGGGATCGCACGATGGCCAGCATGGCTCAAATCAAAGCTTCCAACCCGGTCGCGCGCGACGGCGCGATCGCCGAGATAAAAGCGCTGATCGGCGACCGCCTGTCGACCGCCGGGGCCGTGCGCGAGCAGCACGGCAAGGGCGAGGCCTACCACCATTCTATCCCGCCCGATGCGGTGGCGTTCGTCGAATCGACCGAGGAGGTCGCCGCGATCGTGAAGATCTGCGCGCGCCATCGCCTCGCGGTGGTGCCCTTCGGCACGGGCACCTCGCTCGAGGGCCATACGGCAGCACTGCATGGCGGCATTTGCATCGACCTCTCGCGCATGAACCGCATCCTTGCGGTCAATGCCGAGGATCTCGACGTGCGCGTGCAGCCGGGTGTGACGCGCAAGCAGCTCAACGACCATCTGCGCGACACCGGCCTGTTCTTCCCGATCGATCCGGGCGCCGATGCGTCGCTGGGCGGCATGACGGCCACGCGCGCCTCGGGTACGAACGCCGTGCGCTACGGCACGATGCGCGAGAACGTGCTGTCGCTCGAAGTGGTGCTGGCCGACGGGCGCGTGATCCGCACCGCACGGCGCGCGCGCAAATCTTCGGCCGGCTACGATCTCACGCGCCTGTTCGTGGGTTCGGAAGGCACGCTTGGCGTGATCACGGAAGTGACCTTGCGGCTCTACGGCATTCCCGAAGCCTCGAGTGTCGCGATGTGCACGTTTGCGACCGTGAAGGGTGCGGTCGACACGACGATCGCGACGATCCAGGCGGGCGTGCCCGTCGCGCGCATCGAACTTGCAGACGGCGTGCAGATGGGTGCCATCGCGCGCTATTCGAAGCTCGATCTGGCGGCAGTACCCACGCTGTGGCTCGAGTTCCACGGCACGGAAGCGTCCGTGGCCGAGCAGGCCGGCATGGTGCAGGCGATCGCGGCCGACAATGGCGGCGAGAATTTCCAGTGGACGACCGATCCGGCCGAGCGCAAGCGCATCTGGCAGGCGCGCCACGACGCGGCCTACGCCGCCAAGGCGTTGCGTCCGGGCTGCCAAGTCTGGGCGACCGACGTGTGCGTGCCGATCTCGCGCCTGGCCGACTGCATCGTCGAAACGCAGAAGGATCTCGAGAGCACGCATCTGCCGGCCCCCATCGTGGGCCATGTCGGCGACGGCAATTTCCATCTGTCGTTCGTGCTCGATCCCACCAAGCCCGAAGAGATCGCCGAGGCCAACCGCATCAACGACCGTCTGGTCGCGCGCGCACTCGCGATGGAAGGGACTTGCACGGGCGAGCACGGCGTGGGCTACGGCAAGATCGACTATCTCGACGACGAGCACGGCGAAGCCGTGTCGGTCATGTGCACGCTCAAAAAAGCGCTCGATCCCGACAACATCATGAATCCGGGCAAAATCGTCCGCATTTGATCCGGAACGCTGTCCGCACCGTAGAAGAGCTATAGACGGCCCTTCGGCGGAGCTTGCGGTCATGCGTGACGGTTTTTGGCGGCGGATTTTCGTGGCGCTGTTCGTCGTTCCGGCGACGTTGCTGGGCTTGGGCGGCTGCACGATCGCCACACCCTTCAAACTGCTGCCGCCCGCAGATCCCGACGCCATCGCGCACGTCTCGATCACGTTCGCGAAAGTGGACGTCCGAAATCGCGGCCGGTTCGACGCCTATGTGGCGCGGCTGTCGCGCATTCTGCCGAACCAGCCGGGCTTGATCGGCTATTCGCTGCGCCAGGATTTGTTCGGCGACGAGCTCTGGACGGTCACGGCGTGGCAAAGCAAGGAGGCGCGCACCGCCTTCGTGCGCGGCGAATTGCATCTCGAAGCGATCCGCGAAGGCGGCCCGGCGTTGGTCGACACGCGCTTCGCGCGCGCCGAAATCAAAATCCGCGACCTGCCGCTCGCCTGGCCCCGCGCCCTCGAAATCCTCGACAAGGACGGCTTCGACTATTGAGGACGCGCGCGTTTCGCTACGAAGCCCGCCACAGCAGCGGGAACAGGTCGGGGCGCACGCTCAGCGGGTCGCCGGTTTTGAGGCGGGCTCTGCGCAATGCCTGGAACGTGCTGATGCCGGTCTGCCAGCGCGCATCGTCGCCCGCAAAGCGCAAGGCGAGCGTGCGGCGCCGGCGTGTGGCGCTCGCATTGCCGGGTGCGCCATGCACGAGGCGGCCATGGAAGATCGTCGCGTCGCCGGGGGCAAGCGCGTAGCGGCGAATGTCGAGCGTGGCGCGCAAGCTTTCGATGTCGGGGCCGGGGGCAAGTGCTGAGTTCGTGTAGCGCTGCGCGTCCTCGCCACCGGCCCGGAACGGGGCAGGGCGATAGTCGTTGCCCCAGCGATGCGAGCCCGCCACGTATTCGACGGCCCCGTTTTCGGCGTCGATTTCGTCGAGGGCGACATAGACCGTGCAGAACTGGTCGCCCGTCACCGGCCAATAGGGATAGTCCTGATGCCACGGCGTGGGGCGCGGCGTCGCGGGTTCTTTGGCGAAGATCTGGTCGTAGAAGAGATGCACGTTTGTCGATCGCATCGCCGCCCCCGCAACTGCGGCGGCCTGCGTCTCGAAAAACGCCGCGCGGAAATCGGCATCGCGCCGCCACATGAACATGTCGCCGAAAAAGCGGCCTGCCTCGCCGGGCGCGTTGAATTCGATCGCACGTTTGGCGGGTTTCGCCATCGCACGATCAACCGCGGCAGCGAGCCGTTCGACCATCGCCGCATCGACCAAGCCGCGCAGGGCGACAACGCCGTCTCCGGCGTAAGTCTGCAAGGCGTCTTTCCAGGCGATGGACATATTTTGCGATAAACTTTCGTGATTTATTGCAGCGCAAAAACAAGGCGAATTGCCACGTTCCTATTGCGTGCGGGAAAGATTCGATAGCAAAGTTCTGGCTCGATCAAGAGAAGGAAAGTCGAATCCTTCCACCCCCGTTCGACAGAACAACAAATAGGGAGCAAGCCCAATGACCAAGATCGCCAAAGCCGCGCCCGACCGGCGCCGGTTTCTGACCGCCTCGCTCGCCGCGGCTGCGGCCGCAAGCGTCGCCGCCCCCAGCGTGGTGAAGGCCCAAGGCCCGATCACGATGCGTTGGCAGAGCACCTGGCCTGCGCGCGACATCTTCCACGAATACGCCAACGACTTCGCCAAGAAGGTCAACGACATGACCGGCGGCGATCTGCGCATCGAAGTGCTGCCTGCGGGTGCCGTCGTGCCGGCCTTCGGCCTGCTCGACGCGGTCTCGCGCGGCACGCTCGACGGCGGCCACGGCGTGCTCGTCTATCACTACGGCAAGCAGACCGCACTCGCCCTGTGGGGCTCGGGCCCCGGCTTCGCGATGGACGCCAACATGCTGCTGTCCTGGCACAAATACGGCGGCGGCAAGGAGCTGCTTGCCAAGCTCTACGCCTCGATCGGCGCCAACGTCGTCTCGTACCCCTACGGGCCGATGCCGACCCAGCCGCTCGGCTGGTTCAAGAAGCCGATCACGAAAATCGAAGATCTGCAGGGCCTCAAATACCGCACGGTCGGCATCTCGATCGACGTGTTTACCGCCCTGGGCGTTGCCGTCAACGCGCTGCCGGGCGGCGAAATCGTCTCGGCGATGGATCGCGGCCTGCTCGACGCAGCCGAGTTCAACAACGCTTCGTCCGATCGCGTGCTCGGCTTTGCGGACGTTTCCAAGATCTGCATGCTGCAGAGCTACCACCAGAACGCCGAGCAGTTCGAGATCATGTTCAACAAGGCGCGCTACGACGCGTTGCCCGACAAGATGAAGGCGATCATCGACAACGCGGTCGAAGCGGCGTCTTCGGACATGTCGTGGAAGGCGGTCGACCGCTATTCGACCGACTATGCCGAGCTGCAGACCAAGGACCGCGTGCGCTTCTTCCGCACGCCCGATGCGGTCTTGAAGCGCCAGCTCGAGGTCTACGACGAGGTCGTGGCCAAGAAATCGGCCGAAAACCCGTTGTTCAAGGAAATCCTCGAATCGCAGATCGCGTTCGCGCGCCGTGCGACGAAGTGGGAGCAGGACACGGTCGTCGGCCGCCGCATGGCCTACGACCATTACTTCGGCGCGCGCGGCGTGCATCGCCGCGCCTAGCCTCTACAGGGTAAACCGACAAACGCCCGCCGACCGATCCAGTCGGCGGGCGTCTTGTTCGGATCGATGCAGAAAGACGGGCGATGACGGTTCAACGGTTTTTGTTCGCGATCGACGGCATCAGCACCTGGGTCGGCAAGGCGGCGGCCTGGCTGATCGTGGGTTTGATGCTGCTCGTGTGCGCCGAAGTCTTCAAACGCTACATCCTCAACGCGCCGACCGCGTGGATCTTCGACGCCACCAACATGCTCTACGGCACCACTTTCATGCTGTGCGGCGCCTACACGCTGGCGCAGAACGCGCATGTGCGCGGCGATTTTCTCTACAGCTCCATGCGCCCGCGCACGCAAGCCATGCTCGACATCGTGCTTTATGTCGTGTTTTTCCTGCCCGGCATTGCGGCCCTCGTCTATGCGGGCTCGTCCTTCGCGGCCGACAGCTGGCGCATTGGCGAACATTCGAGCGTGACCGCCGACGGGCCGCCCATCTACCATTTCAAGACCGTGATCCCGGTGGCAGGCGCCCTCGTGATGCTGCAGGGCCTCGCCGAAATCGTGCGCTGCGTCGTCTGCCTCAAAACCGGCGAATGGCCCGCCCGCCTCAAGGACGTGTCGGAGACCGACGTCATCGCCGAACAGCTCGAAGGCAGCGAACATGTCGACGCCGAATCCCGCAGCCAGGTTCTGGCCCATGTCCACGACATCGACGAAGCCGCCCGCCAGCGCGGCCGCGGCGGGGAGTCCTGATTCAGCATGAGCGATCCCGCACTCGGGCTGTTGATGCTCGTCCTCATCGTGGTCGTGATCATGATGGGGTTCCCCACCGCCTTCACCCTGATGGGTCTCGGCATTCTTTTCGGCTTCATCGCCTATTTCAAATCGGGCCAGGCGTGGACCGACAATCTCGTTTTCGACCTGATGGTCCAGCGCACCTACGGGGCGATGACCAACGACGTGCTGATCTCGATCCCGCTCTTCGTGCTGATGGGCTACGTGATGGAGCGCGGCGCGCTCGTCGACCGCATGTTCTATTCGGTGCAGCTCGCGTTCCGCAACGTTCCGGCCGCCCTTGCGGTCGCAACTCTGATCGTGTGCACCTTCTGGGGCATTGCGAGCGGCCTCGTGGGGGCGGTCGTCGTGCTGATGGGGGTGATCGCCTTCAACCCGATGCTGCGCGCAGGCTACGACGTGAAGCTCGCCTCGGGCGTGATCACCGCCGGCGGCACGCTCGGCATTCTCATTCCGCCCTCGGTCATGATCATCGTCTACGCGGCCGTTGCCGGCCAGTCGGTCGTGAAGCTCTATGCGGCCGCGATGTTCCCGGGCTTTTTCCTCGCCTTCCTCTATCTCGTCTACATCGTCGGTTGGGCGCTGCTCAATCCGAAGATCGCGCCGCCTTTGCCGCCCGAGCAGAGAAAAGTGCCGGTCCCGACTTGGCTTGAGCGGCTGAGCGACGCCTATTCGCGCAACATGCCGCGCACGCTCGTGGGCGCTTTGTTGGCACCCGCCAAGGCCAAGGCGATCGCGACCGAAAATGGCCGCGTCGGTGCGGGCCTGCTGCTGCAGTATCTGGGCTTTGCACTGGTGCCGATCCTGCTCGTCGGCGGCACGCTGGCCCTCGTCTGGTGGTACGTGATGGTCCACCAGCAGGCCGACGCACTCGTCGACTATTCGGAAGTGCTCGAGCAGCTCGGCGATCCGATCGAGGAAGACGTCGTCGAGCGCGGCCCGCCCGAAGGCTTCCAGATGTGGTTCTGGATCGTCACGGCGACCATGGCGTTCGTGATGGCGCGCTACTATCTGCGCATGACGGCCGAGCGGCTCGAAGTCGTGCGGCTGCTCACGACCTCGATCATGCCGCTGGGGCTGCTGACGGCGATCGTGCTGGTCGTGATCCTGTTCGGCATCACGACGGCGACCGAGTCGGCGGCCGTGGGGGCGGCGGGGGCGTTCCTGCTCGCCCTCTATGCCGGCACGCTCGACATGAAGCGCACCAAGGAAGCCGTGTTCCTCACCGCCAAGACCACCGCCATGGTGTGCTGGCTGTTCGTGGGCTCGGCGATTTTTTCGGGCGTGTTCGCCATTCTGGGGGGGCAAGCCCTGCTCGAAAGCTGGGTGCTGGCGCTGGACATGACGCCGTTCCAGTTCATGCTGCTGTCCCAGGCGATCATCTTCATCCTGGGTTGGCCGCTCGAATGGACCGAAATCATCGTGATTTTCGTGCCGATCTTCCTGCCGATGCTCAAGCATTTCGGCATCGATCCGATCCTGTGGGGCGTGCTGGTGTTCGTCAATCTGCAGGCGGCCTTCCTGTCGCCGCCGGTCGCGATGTCGGCCTTCTATCTGAAGGGGGTGGCACCCAAGCACGTGACGATCAACCAGATCTTCGCGGGCATGATGCCCTACATGTTCATCGTCGTCTTGTGCATGGTGCTTATGTACCAGTGGCCGGGCCTGACTTTGTGGCTGCCCGAGTTTCTGTACGGGAACAACTGATGGCCAAAAAACTTTCGGCAGCGCAGATCGCGCAAGCGGCCGACCAACTGCTGCAATCCTATTCGATCGGCATGACCTTGCCCGAGCTGCCCGAGGCGTGCCGCCCGCGCGACATGGGCGAGGCCTATGCAGTGCAGGCCAAGCTCGTGGCCGAACTTGCCATCGATCCGGCGGGCTGGAAGATCGGCTGCACAAGTGCGGCGGCGCGCGCCATCCTGCGCGCGGAAGGCCCGTTTGCGGGCCGCGTGCTCGCCCCGCGCTGTTTTGCAGGTGGGACGTCTATTCCAAGCCAGAGCTATCCGATGCGCGGCATCGAGGGCGAATTTGCGTTCGCACTCGCCAAGCCCCTCAAGCCGCGCAAAAAGCCCTATAGCCGCGCGGAGGTGCTGGCGGCCGTCGAAGATCTCTATCCGGTGATCGAAATCATCGACAGCCGCTATGAAGATTGGGGCCGCGTGACCTTGCCCGAGATCGTCGCCGATTTGGGCGCCAACGGGGCGCTCGTGATCGGCGCGCCCGCCAAAAACTGGCGGCGGCGCGATCTGGCCGCTATCCCGGTCACGATGCGCGCAGGCCGGCGCATCGTCGGGCGCGGGACGGGGGCCGACGTGCTCGGCCATCCGCTCGAAGCCCTGCGGTGGCTCGCCAACAATCCGGCCACACCGGAGGGCTTGCAGGCCGGCGAGATCGTCTCGACCGGCACCTGCACGGGCTTCTATCGCGCCAAAGAAGGCGAAAAGCTCACGGCCGATTTCGGGCCGTTCGGCACGGTCGGACTCAAGTTCGTCTAGGTTCCGTTTGCGAACGTCCGACTTGCGAAGACCATTCGGCGATCGCGACGCGCACCGAGGCAAAGCCCCGTCGACGCAAAACGGGGCCCGGCTTGGGCCCCGTCTCGCGCATCGTCAGGGTGTTCGGGCTACTTTGCCCCTGCCGTCGCCCAGGAGAAGTCGGTGATGACGTATGGGAATTTGTTGGGCGGTTGATTGTTGGATGGAGCGAAGTAGGTTGGGTCCGTGAAGAACCTGATGCTTTTGGTGTAGTTCGCTGGATAATTGCCGTTCGGCCCGTTTTGGGCAGTGCCATGGCAACTCATGCAGTTGGACGTAATGCCCGCCGGGATCCCCGGCGACGTTTCAAGATAGGGGTTGAAGCAAACCGTCATGCTGTTCGAGCCGGACGGGTTGTTTTGCGACCAGGCGGTACACATCGCGTAGTTCGTCAACACCGCAGGCTGCATCGCGGGCTGGTTTGCCTTGGACCCCGGGAAGCCCTGAGGCGTGTCGCCGTTCGGCTGCCAATAGAAGGTCTGCCATGTCCAGTTCGACGTTTCTTTCGTCGTGACATGCATCGCAACCAAGACCGCAAAGTCGCCGGCGACGGCAGGTTGTTGCGGCACGCTTCCTTGAACTTGATTGTAGGCGGCCGCTTCCTGAGCGTTCATTCGGACGCTGTAGAGCTGGGACAACGACGCCCATGTATAGTTTTGGCAAGCGAGACCCGGTACCGGCGTTGGCGTTGGACTGACTTGCGAGCCTGGCGCTTGGGTGCCGTTTGGATCGATAACCACGCAGCTTTTCCACGTGCCGGGCGTCGGGTTGATGGCGTTGGTTGAATCGCCGGGCCCCTGCCAGACCGGCAAAACAGTGCGGCCTGTTGCCTTGACAAGGGCCATTACCGGCTTTGTCGCGATCGCCGGCGCCGGGAACTCGTTTATTTTGGGAACAAGGAGGGGATTTGGGACGGGGGAGGCCGAGTTCAATCGATTGAAGGCGAACCCAAGGTCCATCAGACTCGCCCCGCTGCGATAGCAATAGGCCCCACTCGCGTTGGGCCCAGGTTTAAGCGTCATAATGAAGTTTACGTAGGCTGGGTTGAATTTGTTGAACGAAACGACCCGGAAGTCTGATGGCGACGGCGGCGCAGTTTGGGGACTCTGCTGCACGCCGTGCAACTCGCTCTTGAACTGGTTGACTATAAACGCACGAGATATTTCCCGTGCGGTGGCGGTCGCATCGAAGATGGGGAGGCAAGTCGGGTTGAGGGGAAACATCTCTTCGCTGCCCCACCAAGTGTCCCAGATCGCCAGATTCGTGCCGTTGCTTACCTGCCCGCTGAGCGTACCCATTGCCTGCCACAGGTTCCAGGCGCGCGTTCGGATCGCGGCTTGGTTGTTGCTTGCTATCAAACCATTGAGCGTCGCCGCGCTTTCCGGAAAAGGGAAGCTCGCAGGGAAGTTGGTCGGCGTGATCGATTGGGCTTGCGCGCCCGAGACGCCGACCACGGCGGCAAGCGCGACGGCTGCGATATGTGCAAAGCGCATTGCGTTCTCCTATTAATAAATGAATTAACAAAAATAAATTTATACTATTAGTCGAGTATCTGGCAACGCGAAATTCCACCCGAAACAACGGATGAGGAGTAGCAGGCCGGCGAGATCGCCTCGACCGGCTCATGTACGGTTTTCTAGCGCGTCGAAGACGCCGAAAAGCTCACGGCCGATTTCGGGCCGTTCGGCAGGGTCGAGGTTCGCTTCGTCTAGGCGGGAACGCCGATCGTTCTGTAGATCTCGTGGCCGCCGTCCCACATCATCTGCAAGGCGACATAAAGGATCAGCGCGAAGCCGACATAGGCGATCCATTTGTGCTTCTGCAGCAGATTGGCGATCGCGACGGCCGCGACGCCCATCAGCACCACCGACACGGCGAGCCCGATGATCAGCACGTAAGGATGGTCGCGCGAAGCGCCGGCCACGGCCAATACGTTGTCGAGCGACATCGACACGTCGGCGACGATGATCTGGACCACGGCTTGGCGCAGCGTCTTGCGCGGCGTGCCTGCCTCGGGTTCCTGGCCTTCGAGCACGCGTTCGCCTTCCTCGGCGTCGTGGCGGCCCTGCTCGCGGATTTCGCGCCACAATTTCCACGACACCCACAGCAGCAGCACGCCGCCCGCAAACAGCAGCCCAACGATTCCCAGAAGCTGCGTGGTGACGCTCGCAAACGCGATGCGCAGCACCGTCGCGGCGGCGATGCCGATCAGCAGCACCTTGTTGCGCTGCTCGGCCGGCAAGCCGGCCGCCGCCATGCCGATCACGACCGCATTGTCGCCCGCGAGCACGAGGTCGATCATGATGACCGTGCCCAAAGCGACGAAGGCATCGGCCGTAAACGAAGCAAGAAAATCTTCCAACATGGCGGTTTTGCTTTCGGCTTTTGTAGATTGTTCCGCTCGATAGCACGGCGGCGGTTGCGATTGCCAGCCTCTTTCCCGTGCCGCTTTGCACGGCCCGTTTGAGGGTGGCGGCGGGGCCTGAAATCGGGAAGGATGCGCGCCATGAATCGCATCCAAAAGGTCGGCCTCGGGCTTGTGGGGCTCGCGGCCCTGGCGGGTGCCGCGGTTGCGTGGCTGCTGCCCGATCCGGCGCGGGAAGCCGATCTGCTGGCCCAGCGTTTGGGGGCGGCCGTCGGCCAGCCCGCGCGCGTCGCGGGGCCGGTCGCCTACGACTATGGCTGGCCCGGCACGCTGCGCATTGCGCGCATCGAACTCGGTGCCGTCGGCTGGCTTGGCGAGGTGGCGGCGACCGGCACCGACCTTTCCGGTACGGCCGAATTGTTCGGCCGGGTCGGGCGGATTTCGGGCGATGCCGAGCGCCTGCGTTTTGCGGGCGACGGGGTCGCGTTTGAGCGCAGCGTTTCGGGCGATGCGTGGCGCGTCGAAGGCACGCTTGCCGACCGCCCGCTTGCGGTCGCGGGTACGGGGGCGACGGTCGCGGTGCAATGGGGCGATGTGGCGGCCCGCGGCACGCTTGCCTGGCAGGCCGCGAACGTCGCAGTGGCCCTTGCGCTCGAAGGATCGACGCCGCTGGCGGTCGCCGGCCTCTACGACCCGCGCGAGAACGTGCTCGAAGCGCGCATCGACGGGCCGGTCGCCGGCCTCGGCACGGTTTCGGGCACTTTGCGCGCAACGGCGTCGCTGCTCGACGTCGCCGCGTTCGAGCTTGGCGGCGGGCCGTTTTCGGCAAGCGGAGCCCTGCAGCAGGAAGCCGGGCGCACGGCCCTCGATCTGCGCGTCGGCGAAACGGATTTGACTGGGCTTGCGGCGCTTGCGGCAGCGTTGCCGCCGGGCGATCTCGATCTGCGCGTGCGCATCGCGCGGCTTGGCTGGGCGGGCGGCGAGGCCGAAGGGTTGGTGCTGGCGGCCGCCCGCAGCGGCGACACGCTCGCCATCGACGAACTTGCTGTGCGCGCATTTGCCGGTGCCCAATTGCGCGTGCGCGACGGCCAGCTCGATCTGCAAGCGCCCGATGCGTCGCGCTTCTTGCGCGGCCTCGGGCTGCGGGTCGAGCGGCATTTGGGCGCCTTGTCGATGCGCGGGCGCCTCGCGGTCGATCCGGCCGCCTACAATGCGATGCTTGGCCCGCTCGAATTGTCGCTCGCGGGCCAGCGCGCTACGGGGGCGCTTGCGTTCCGCGACGGGCGCTTGAGCGCGCAATTGAACGGCGACCGCATCGATCTCGGACCGTTCTTTGCGCGGCCCCAAATGGCCCCGCCCGAGCGCGGCCCGCTTTTGACGCGCAGCCAAACCGCGCGCGCCGTGGCCGCCGCTCAAGCGCCGCCGCCGGGGCCGGGCGGTTGGGCGCGCACGCCGCTGCAGTTCGATCTTGTCGGCGGCAGCCAGTTCGATCTCGTCTTGGCCGCACGCACGCTCGTGTTCGATGCGTTCAGCCTGGCCGACGCCCAACTCGCCGCAACCTTCGCTGCCGACGGCATTTCGGTCACGCGGCTTGTCGGCGGATTCTGGGGCGGGCGGCTCGAGGCGGCGAT
>VYKU01000082.1_pt1 | contig 35038 bp, 34 predicted proteins | sample 5114491 | NCBI WGS metagenome assembly VYKU01 (sample SAMN12291796, study PRJNA351875) | freshwater metagenome | isolation source: freshwater lake | place: USA: Michigan, Gull Lake | collected 2011-07-05 | reverse complement strand
GACGCGCGCGGCCGCGCGTGCCGCGAGGCGTGCCGCCCCCGTCGTCGCGCCGCCGCCGACGACGAGCACTTGGCCGCGCGTGTATTTGTTCGAATCCGCAGCCGGAACGGGAAATACGCTTGCCCACAAAGGCGGACTGTTGCGGAACGCGGTCGGGGCAATCGCGTCGAGCACGCTGTCCGGCATGCCGATATCGGCAACGACCGTATGCCCGCACAGCCCGCGCCCCGGATAGAGCAGGTGCCCGGGCTTGCGCCGGAAGAAGGTGACGGTGAGCGCTGCCGGCGCGGCCACGCCCAGCACTTCGCCCGTGTCGCCCGCAACGCCGCTCGGCATGTCGATCGCGACGATCCGGCGCCCCGCCAAAGCCGCAACGAGTTCCGCCGCCCGCCCGTCGAGCGGGCGCGAGAGACCCGCGCCGAACAACGCATCGACGAACAGCGACGCGCGCGCGAGCGCGCCAGGCTCGGCCGCTTCGGTCGGCCCCGTCCACAAGGTCGCCATATGTTCGGCGTCGCTGCCGGCACGCGGCGGCGACAATTCGGCGACCGTTACGGGCCAGCCCGCTACGGCCAGATAGCGGGCGACGACGTAACCGTCGCCGCCATTGTTGCCGGGCCCGCACAGCACAAGCGTATGCTGGCGCTTGAAGCGCGCTTCGATATGGCGCGCCACAGCCGCCCCCGCCGCTTCCATCAGCGTGGTGCCCGCTATGCCGGAAGCGATCGCCGCCTTGTCGGCCGCCGCCATTTCCGCGCACGTCAAAAGCGCTTCGATTTCCGCCCCGTCAATTTCCATCGCCATGTCCGCAATGATGCCATATTGGACGGGCAATAGAGAGAGCGCATGTCGAAACCATCCCCCCTTGCTCGCCGTACGTTGCTGCAGGCGGCTGCCGCCTCGGCCCTCGTGCCGCAGAAACTCGCCGCCCAAACGCAAGCGGTCGATGCCGCGATCGTGCTGGCGGTCGATTCCTCGTCGTCGGTCGACATGGACGAATTCTATCTGCAGATGGAGGGCTACGCGGCAGCCCTGCGCCATCCGTCGCTCGCCGAGGCGATCGGCAGCGGCCGGCTCGGCGCCGTCGCCCTCTATTTCTTCGAATTCGCGAATGCCAAAACCCATCTCGTCAATCTCGACTGGCGGCGCCTGGCCACGCGCGACGATCTCGAAGCCTTTGCAAAAGAGCTCGAGAGCGCACCGCGCCTCGTCGTCGGCGGGACGACGGCGATCGGCGACGCGATCGACTTCGCGCACGACGCACTCGACGCCTGCCCGTTTGCGCCCACGCGCCGCGTGATCGACGTGTCGGGCGACGGGGCTTCGAACGCGGGCCGCGACGTGCGCGAAGCGCGCGCCGATGCGCTCGTGGCCGGCATTGCGATCAACGGCCTGCCGATCCTCAACGAAGAGCCGGACCTCGAAGCCTTCTACCGCGCGTTTGTGATCGGCGGCCCCGGCGCTTTCTGCATCCCCGCACGCGACTATCGCGACTTCCGCGAAGCGATCCGCGACAAGCTCGTGCGCGAGATCAAACTGGTCGCGTGATCCTGACGACCGACGCTTATCGCTTCGAGATCGAACGCCACGATCGCGGATTGTTTTGCGACCCCGTCTTCGCAATCCGCTGCGGCGCTCCTGGTTGCAGGATTTCGGACGGCGATGCACGCAAAGGATATTGACACTTGCCCCTAATTTCGTTATATGTTCTTTTATGGATAAAGAGATTAACAAGGTAGTTAAACCTAGATCACAAACCCGCCTTTGGCTGGCTTGGCTTGGCGGCATCGTGCTCGGCGTGCCGCTGACGCTTGCGACGCTCGCAATCGTCTATTTCGGCTTTTTCTGGGACAACGTGGCAGAACCTTACGAATTTCAGGTGCTGCAATTCGTCGAACGCCAACCGCGTGAAGCCGTTCCAATCTACGCCGTTTTCATCGACGGCAAGCGCGCGCTGGACACTGTCTATCTGAAAATTCCAGATGGCAGATTTGCGGAGGTTGCTTTCGCGGACCCCATTCGGTCGGCAAAAAAGCGCGTCGAAATAGCGTTGGTTCCGTCGCCGTCCAATCCGCTTCATCCTACCCACCGCTTCGAAGTCGAGGCCGACAATGGCTTCTGCGATGCCGTCGTCGAACTTCGCGGCACGGCAGCGAAATTCGTCGGCTGCTCGAACCGTGCCTATCGCGACGATCGTCTCTAGCCAACACTCAACACAAGGACCGAAGGGAACAAAAGATGACCGTTCGGCAAGACAGCGAGGTCCCGTCCCGCGCACAACTCGAAAAAGAGTTTCACGACCTCAAAGAATCGTTTGCGCAAAGGGCGCGCGAAACAAGCTACCCCGGCGCGACAGACGGGCCGGCCGATGCCTATCGCCACATGCTGGCGGCCGCCGAAGTCACGCGCCGGTACACGTGGCTTACGGCGCGCGTCGTCGGCAATCGCAACGAGGGCTCTCTCATTCCAGACCGCGCCAAGCTCGACGAAGCCTCGAACATGGATCTCGACAACAATCGTATCGGCGAGAAGATCGGGAAAATCGCAAAAAATTTCGAAGAAGCCGAGCGAATGGTGCGCGCCGAGATCAACGCAGCTGCCCTTGAAGGCGGCAGCGGCAAAAATGGAACAGCTCGATATCTCGATCCTGGCCTTTGGAAGGGCGACACAGAACGGAAAGCACCAATTGCTTGGCCGCCGCCGCATCTTGCCAAGAGCAGCGAGGTCGAACGCATCCTCGGGCGTCCGCCGCGAACCTGGACCGAAGAAGAGACGCGCAAGGTCCAGGCCGATCCGATCTATTGGAACTCGAACCATCCGCGTCAGGCCGAAGCTTTCGCCGCCGTGCGCCAATGGCACGAACAGCGTTACGACAAACGCAAAGGCAACGGCAGCGGTCGAGGTGCAGGCGCCAGCGGCGGGCCTGTGCAAGTGCGCAGCTATGCGCGCGACGACGGCACCAAGGTCGATGCGCACACGCGCAGTGCGCCCGCCTTGCACGGGCGCTGAGGCAGCGCCCGCGAATTCAAGCGTTCCCTCGCGCCGTACGGCTTCTATACTTTTGCGTCGCCGCGCGAGTCTCGGCCGTGGCGATGGAAAGAGAAGCAGTTTGCCGCCCGCCCCGCCTTCCGCACCTCGCCCGCTCGCACCTCGCATGGCCCCCGTGCCGTTCGGGCCTGCCGCGATCCAGCCGGTCGCGGCCACATGCGACGGGCGGCGGACCTTCGGGTTTCTGGTGACAAGCGACCCCGGGCATGCACGACCCGCAATCGTCGCCATTGCGGGGGCGTTCCGCGAATCCTCGCTGCTGTTCCCGACCGTGCTTGCACTCTGCGCCGAGTTCGACGTGCTGCTCGTCGACATGCCCGGCATGAACGGCACGGGCCCGGCCGTGTCGGCCAGCATCGAAAGTTTCGCGCAGCATGTCGTCGATCTCGTCGGCACCGAACTAGCCGGGCGCGACTTGCTGCTGCTCGGCGAATCCTTCGGCGGTCCGGTCGCCCTCGAAGCGAGTGCCGCACTTGGCACGGCGCGCGTGCGCGGCATCGCCCTCGTCGATCCGCCTTTGACCTATGCAGCCCAGCTGCGCGTGCGCGCCTACATGCAAGCAGCAGGCTTGCCGCGCACGCCGTTCCTCGATTCCTACATCGACGGCAACGGCATCGTGCGCGACGCCGATCCGGATGCGTATCTGCAGCGCCTGCGCGACGCCGGCGCTTCGGCAAGCGTCTTGATCCTCGCAGGCGGAAGGTTCGACAACGACAATCTGGGCGCGCCTGCGGCGTTGGTGTCGCCCGCCGACGAAGCCGCGATCGCGGCTTGCGGGCTCGGCGATTTGTTTTTCGTGCGATTGCCGCAGGCGGGCCATCTCGTGCTGAAGGAAGCACCCAACGCCGCGCACGAGGCGTTGCTCGGCTTTTTCCGCGAGCGCTTGGCGCCCGGCACGCCAAGGCTCGAACCGGCGGCAGCGGCTTTCGCAAACGCACCGCGCGACGAGTCGCTGCGGCTCGACCTGCTGAACGCCTTGCGCGCCAAACCGATCCGCAGCCGCCGCAGCCAACGCGCCACGCTGCTTGCGATCCTCGCAGCCAATCCCAACGACGGCGAACTTCTCGCCGACATCCTGCGCGCACTCTTCGACGTACCCGATGCGCAAGGCTTTGCCGCGATCGAAGCAGCGATGCGCAACGCCAGCGACACGCGCGCCATCCTGTGGGCTGGCATGCATGCCGTGACGACCTTGTTCCGCATCGGCGACGCGGACGCGGCCCTCGGCCTCTTGCGCACGCTGCGTTTCGAAGGCGACATGCCGCAGAGTGTCGCGTGCCAGATCCTCGCGCACGAACTCTATGCGATGGAGGCCGACGACCGCAGCGTGGCGGCCGCCAAAGAAGCGAACTTGCGCAACATCCGCAAGTTGCTGGCGGCCGTTCCCCCGCCCCCGCTCCCAGCGCCCGCAAGCGCACCTGCAATCGCGGCGGGGGCACGCCCGCGCGTCGGCCTCGTCAGCGCGTTTTTCGGCCATCGCAACTATACGAGCCTGATGCTGCCTTTGCTGCGCGAACTGGCCAAAGGCCCGCTCGACATCGAACTGCTGTCGCTCGTGGCGCGCAATCTCGACCATGTGCGCGCGGTATTGCCCGACAGCATCGCGGTGCGCGAACTTGACGTGCTGCCGCCCGACTCTGCCGACCGGCCCGACATCTGGCGCCGGGCCAACGCGGCGTTGCGCGCGCAAGACCTCGATCTGCTGATCGATCTCGACGAATCGCTTGCCCCGCATTCGCCGGCCTGCGTCGTCGAGCGGCCAGCCCGCATGCAGGCGACGTGGTTCAACATGACGGGGCCGAGCCTCGATCCGTGTTTCGATGCCGCGATCGGCCCCGACACGCTCTATCCGCACGATCTCGACGCCGCGTTCGGCCGCAGGCTCGCGCGCCTGCCGGGCGATCTCTACGTCTTCGAGCCCGAGGCGTGGGCAGCCCAAGGCATTGCCTATCCGGACGCAGGCCCGCCGCCCCTGCTCGCAAACGGCTTTCCCACCTTCGGCTCGCTGTCGAACGTCTACAAAATCAGCGACGCGTGCGTGGCCCTGTGGGCGAAGGTGCTGCGCGCAATCCCCAACGCGCGGCTCTATCTCGGCAACGAGATGGCGGCCGAGCCGCTCGCCTTGGCGCGGCTCCATCGTCTGTTTGCGCGCGAAGGCATCGACCAAAGCCGTATCGACATTCGCTACCATTTCGGCTGGCCGGATTATCTCGCAGGCTATCGGCGCATCGACATCGTGCTCGGCACCTGCCCGGTTGCGGGCGGCACCACAATGTTCGAAGCGCTGCATCTGGGCATGCCGGTCTTGAGCCCGGTCGGCCGCACGAGCCTCGGGCGCATCGGGCTGTGGCTCGAAGCCGCAACGGCGCGCGCAGGGCTCGCACACGCCAGCGACGCAAGCTTCGTCGCCGAAGCCGTGCGGCTTGCCGCATCGCCCGACGAACTTATTCGTCTTCGCCGCGACGAACCCGCCCGCCTGCGCGCGAAATCGGCGACCGATGCGGCGCGCATGGCGCGCGCGTTCGAGGGGATCGTGCGCGACCTCGTTGGGTGATGCGCGGGACCGAACCGCTGCGCGCGATGCGCGGTGCGGCTTGCAACGCACCTGAGGCGAAGGTTGCATCACGCGAAAGAGATTTTTGAAAACTTGAATTCAGCATTGACAATCCAGATGATATTCGATATCTGTTCTTAATGGATAATGAAGCTAAGCTAGCAAAAAATCCTGTATCGATCCGGCGACGCTTAGCACCCTGGGTCGGCGGCGTCGTGCTCGGCAGCACGCTGACGGTGTTCGGTCAAATCTACTACAAACTGGGAATCGTCGGCGGGTACAAATACTACGCGTTGGAATTCATCGAGCGCGATTTTGTGCGCCCGAACCCAGGATACTCGGTCTACATCAACGATGTGCCTGCACCTGTCGATATCATTGTCATGCTCCCGGACAGCCTGTTCAGGCACATTCTGCTTTCCGGCGCCGTCCACTCCACCTCACCGCGCGCGGTCTACAGGCTTGTCCCGAGCCCCCTTTCGACGGGGTTTCAAGAGTATCGGTTTGAAATCGATGCCGTCAAAGGCAAGTGCCATGCCGTGTTCGAAATTCGGGGCATCGAACCGGTCTTCATGGGGTGCACACCCCTCGACTTTCGCAGCGACTAACTTGACCCAGGGAAGGAACAAACCATGGCCGAGACTTCGCAGCGCCGTGTTCCGACAAGAGCGGAGATCGATGCGCTCAAAAAAACCTTCGAAGAGAACGCCAAACAGTCGCCCTATCCCGGTGCCAGCGACGACCCGGCGGATGCGTATCGGCATATCGTCGGAATGGCGGAGCTGAGCCGCCGCCACGGCTTTGCGCCTGCCTATGCGGCCGGAATTCTGAACGAGCTGAAACCCAATCTCGATGCATACAAGTCTCGATCCGACTACGACAAGATCGGGATCCTCGGCGAATCCTCGCAAATGGATCTGCACAACAACGACATTGGCCTCGAGATCGGAAGGACGGCGCAAAGCTTCGAAGAGGTCCAGCAAAGGGCGCATGCTGCGATCCGCGCGGCAGCCATCGAAGGCGGCACCGGCAAGAACGGTACGGCGCGGTTTCTCTCCCAAGAGAAATGGAGCGGCGACGACAAACGCCAGGAGCATATCGTCTGGCCGGTGCGCGGTCTTGCGCAGAGCAGCGAAGTCGAAAGCATTCTTGGCCGCCCACCGGAGACGTGGAGCGAGGACGAGGTGCAAAAAGTGATGCGCGACCGGATCTACTGGGACACCAACCATCCGCGCCAGGCCGAAGCGTTCGAAGCCGTGCGGCGCGCGTTCGAACATCGGCAAAACAATCCGGCGCGCGCACAAGGCGGCAACGGCAGCGGCCGGGGTGAAGCTGCCAGCGGCGGTCCCGTCAATGTGCGCAGCTACACGCGCGACGACGGCACCAAGGTCGATGCCCATTCGCGCAGTGCGCCCGCCCTGCACGGGCGATGAGGCGCGCCCCATTTCGATTTTCTGTTCGGTTGCATCAAGCTGAATAAATCTCTGGATTTCGAGAAATGGGTATTGACAATTGAGCTGATATTCGTTAAATGTTCTTTATGGATAATGATGCTAAACAAGTGAAAAGACCTCTATCGATCCGGCGGCGCTTGGCGCCCTGGGTCGGCGGAATGTTGCTGTTTGCGATCGGCCAGCACCTCTATTACGAACGGATCGACGGGCCTTACAGCTATCAAGTTTTGCTGTTCGAAGAGCGCGGCAAAACTCGACTAAGCTCCGAATATCTCGCCTATGTTGACGGCCAGATCGCGCCCGACACAATCATCCTCGTCATCCCGGATGGGCAGTTCAGCCACGTTGAATTTTCCGGTCCGATTCGTTCGACAAAAAAGAATTTTACCGTCGTCTTTGCGCCCTTTCGCGAGAGCGCGCGTTTGCCGACGTACAAGTTCGAGATCAAACGCACAGACAGGGACCGCTTCTGCGACCTCGTGTTCCATGTCCGCGACAACGAACCCAAACTGATCGGCTGCGCCGGCCGGGCCTATAGCAGTGATTGACCAACAGTGCGTAGATCCACAAAGAAAAGGAACAAACAATGATCAACAACACCACGGCTGCAGCCGCCCTCGCCAAAAAAGCGGCCGCGCGCCGCATCGAGGCAATCGGCGAACTCAAGAAGCACGTCGCCAAAGAAGCGCGCGAAACGACATACCCGGGCGAAACAAACGGGCCTGCCGATGCCTACCGACATATTCTGGGCATTGCCGAACTGACGCGACGCGAGGGATTCATGGCCGCAAGCGCACTTGGCGTCGCGAACGAGCTTCCGATCCCAGGGGACGATTACGCGAAACGATCGCTGTATGACGCGGACACGTCAATGGATTTGCACAACAATGCGATCGGCCAGCGCATCGGCATGACGGCCAAGAGCTACGAAGAGGCACAGCGCATGGCGCATGCCGAAATCCGAGCTGCTGCTATCAAGGGCGGTACTGGTGAAAACGGAACCGCCAAATTTCGTCCGGAATCCGAATGGCGCGACCGAGACGAACGCAAACCGAATATCGTCTGGCCGCTACGCGGTCTTGCGCAGAGCAGCGAAGTCGAAAGCATTCTTGGCCGCCCGCCGGAGACGTGGAGCGAGGATGAGGCGCAAAAAGTGATGAAGGACCGGATCTATTGGGACACGAACCATCCGCGCCAGGCCGAAGCGTTCGAGGCCGTGCGGCGGTCCTTCGAACATCGGCCCGACAAGTCGGAACCGCGATCCGGCGATGCGGGAAGCGGCGGGCCTGTGCAAGTGCGCAGCTACAAGCGCGACGACGGCACCAAGGTCGATGCCCATTCCCGCAATGCCCCTGCCCTGGACGGGCGGTGACGTGCCGTTGCTTGGCGCTATTTGCGCCCGACAGCGCCGCGGAAATCGGTGTCGTCGATATTGGCGGCGCGCAGATCGGCACCCGTAAGGTCGGTGTCGATGAATTTGGCGCCCCTAAGATCGGCGTCGCGCAAATCTGCGCGCTGGAACATCGATTCCGAGAGATCGGCCTCTTGAAGCTTGGCGCCGCGCAGATCGGCGCGCTGCGCTTGCGCCCCGCGCATGCGCATGGGCCAGCGCCCGGTCGCGGTCGTGGGCAGCGGCATCGGCCCGAGCTCCGCGTTCGAAAGATCGGCTCCGTTCAGGATGCAACGGTCGAGGGTGGCCCCGCGCAAATCGGCATTGGCGAGATTCGCACCCGCAAGATTGGCCCCCGTCAGATCCGCCATCTGGAATTTGGCCCCCGACAGATTGGCGTCGATCAGCGTCGCGCGCTTGAAGCGGGCGGCCGAGAAATTCACGGCCGGTGCCTCGAAGCCCGACAGATCGACCGCGTCGAGGACCGCCTGCACGCCCTTCTGCCCGCCGCTCTGCAGCCACAGGAAATGCTGCTCGACGATTTCGCGCACCGGCAGATCGAGCGTGTCGAGGGCGCGCGGCAGGATCGCCTTGGACACGTCCGTGCGCTCGAAATCCTTTTTGGTGAATTGGGCGGCCGTAAGGTCCGCACCGTCGAGATTGGTGTTGTAGAGAAGTGCGCCCGCCAGCACGGCCCCCTGCAGCAGACAGTGCGAGAGGTTGGCGTCGGTCAAGTCCGCACCGCTCAAGACAACGCCCGAGAGGTCGGAATAGGAGAAATCGGCACCGGCGAGATTGGCGTTGCGCAGGATGCAGTTGGTGAGGTCGGTGCGCCTGCCGAAGGCGCGCGCGATTTTGGCGTCCGTCATGTTGGCGCGCGCGAACGAGGCGTCGTCGATATTCGCGACGCGCTGCGTCGCCTTGGCGAAATCGAAATCGCCGTTTTCGTCGGGCACGATCAGGAAGCCGTCGCGCAGATCGACCTGCGGCATCTGCGCGCCCTCGAGATTGGCGCCGCGCAGCAGAACGCCGCGCATGTCCGCGCGCGTGAGATCGCAGCCCTTCATGTTGGCGCGCGTGAGATCGGCGCCGAAGAAATTGGCGCGCGCAAGATTGGCGCCCGCGAAATCCGCTTCGGCGATGCGGGCACCCACGAGTTCGATCTCGGCAAGCGGCTTGGCGCCGAAGCTCAGGCGCTCGAGCGTGTGGAACGGCAAAGCGAGGCGCTTGCCGTTCGACTGTTTGGCCAGCATGCGGCCATGCGCTTCGATCGCCTTGGCGAGATCGAGCTGCGAGAGTTTGGGATAGGTCTGCGTTTTGGGCGACATCGGCCGATTATAGACAAAGCCGACGCGGGCGACGGAAAAAGGAGGCTGGGGCGACCGACGGGGCTCGAACCCGCGACAACCAGGACCACAACCAGGTGCTCTACCAACTGAGCTACGGCCGCCACAGCAGGCCGGGTATTTACACGCCTTGCCGCCGCCCTGCAAGCGCGCGGCGTTTGCCTCCGGCCGGGCCGCCATGCTAGGTCCTGCGCCGTCGAAAAAAGGAACGGGAGAAACGTCGATGGATCCGATTCTGGCCGAACGCATGGGCCGCCTTGGCACCGAGACCGCATTCGAGGTGCTGGCACGCGCCAAAGCGCTCGAAGCCAAAGGCAAATCGATCGTTTCCTTGAGCATCGGCCAGCCCGATTTCCGCACGCCCGAGCATATCGTCGAAGCCGGCATCAAGGCGCTGCGCGACGGCCATCACGGCTACACGCCCGCCAACGGCATCTTGGCCCTGCGCGAGGCGGTGTCGCGCGACCTGCATCGGCGTTTGGGCGCCACCGTGTCGCCCGAGCAGGTGCTGATCGTGCCCGGCGGCAAGGTCACGATGTTCTTCGCCATCATGATGCTGGGCGAGCCCGGGGCCGAGATCGTCTATCCGAACCCCGGCTTTCCGATCTACGAGAGCGTGATCAAGTTTTCGGGTGCCACGCCGGTTCCGCTGCCCTTGCTCGAAAAGAACGGGTTCGCCTTCGAGGCCGACGACATTCTGTCGCGCCTCACCGAGCGGACGCGGCTCGTGATCCTCAATTCGCCCGCCAACCCGACCGGTGGGGTCACGCCGAAGGACCAGGTCGACAAGCTCGTCGCAGGCCTGCAGCGCTTCCCCAAAGTCGCGGTGATGTCGGACGAAATCTACGGCCAGATGACCTATGACGGCCGCGAACACGTGTCGCTGCTGAACTATCCCGAACTTGCCGACCGGCTGATCCTGCTCGACGGCTGGTCGAAGACCTATGCGATGACCGGCTGGCGCCTGGGCTATTCGGTGTGGCCCAAATCGATGATTGCGCATGCCGAGCGCTTGGCCATCAACAGCCATTCGTGCGTGAATGCCTCTGCCCAATTTGCGGGCCTCGCCGCCCTCGACGGGCCGCAGGATGCGGTTGCAACCATGGTTGCCGCCTTCGCCGAACGCCGCCGCGTGATCGTCGACGAGCTCAATACGATCCCGGGTTTCCGCTGCGTCGAGCCGGGCGGGGCGTTCTACGCGTTCCCCAATATCGAGGGCACCGGCTATTCGAGCCGTGCGCTCGAAACCTTGCTGCTCGAACAGGCGGGCGTTGCCGTGCTGTCGGGCACGGCGTTCGGGCAATTCGGCGACGGCTATCTGCGGTTTTCCTACGCCAACTCGGTCGAGAATATCCGCCTTGCCATGCAGCGCATCCGGACCACACTCGCTGCCCATCCAGCCGCCAAATCCGCCTGATTTTTGTGCAATATGCCCACTAAAGCGCCAGAAATCGGCCCTTGCGGACGGCAAAATCGGGTGCGAGCCTTGGCTCCGTGCCGCACGCAGGTCCTTGGTTTGTCTGGCATGGGGCGTGCTTTAACTCGCCTCGAAACAGTCGGCAGCAAGCGCCCTTTTTGCGAAATCGAGCCATGAAAAAGATCGAAGCGATCATCAAGCCCTTCAAGCTCGACGAGGTGAAGGATGCGTTGAACGAAATCGGCATCAAGGGCATCACGGTCGTCGAGGCCAAGGGATTCGGCCGCCAGAAGGGCCATACCGAGCTCTATCGCGGGGCCGAATACGTGGTCGATTTTCTGCCCAAGGTGAAGCTCGAGGTCGTGATCGAGGACGCGCTCCTCGAGCGCGCCATCGAGGCGATCCAGCGCGCGGCCCAGACCGGCCGCATCGGCGACGGCAAGATCTTCGTCTCGGCGATCGAGGAAGCCATCCGCATTCGCACCGGCGAGCGCGGGGCCGAGGCGGTCTAGAAAGTATTCTCCATTCAACCTGCCCGCCGGTCGTGCGGGCCAACCACAGGAAAAAGCCTATGTCGGATCCCAAGACCGTCCTCAAGAAGATCAAGGAAAACGGCTGCAAATACGTCGACCTGCGCTTCACCGATCCGCGCGGCAAGATGCAGCACCTCGCCCATGCGGTCGAGACGATCACCGAAGAGACCTTCACCGAAGGCCTCATGTTCGACGGTTCGTCGATCGCGGGCTGGAAGGCCATCAACGAATCCGACATGACGCTGATGCTCGACCCGACCTCGGCCGTGATGGATCCGTTCGCGGCCCAGCCGTCGATGACGATCATGTGCGACATCTACGAACCGGGCACGGGCCAGCCCTACAACCGCGATCCGCGCGGCATCGCCAAGAAGGCCGAAGCCTACGTCAAGGAAACCGGCATCGGCGACACGGCGTTCTTCGGCCCCGAAATCGAATTCTTCGTGTTCGACGACGTGCGCTTCAAAGTGTCGATGAACAAGACCTCGGTCGAAATCGACTCCGAAGAAGGCCCGTACGTGACCGACAAGGTCTATCCGGACGGCAACCTTGCCCATCGCCCGCGCATCAAGGGCGGCTATTTCCCGGTCCCGCCGGTCGACCAGGGTGCCGATCTGCGCGCCGAGATGCTCACGATCATGAAGGACATGGGCCTCGACATCGAGAAGCACCACCATGAAGTGGCCCCCTCGCAGCACGAACTCGGCGCCAAGTTCACGACGATGGTGAAGGCCGCCGACGGCTGCCAGATCTACAAGTACGTCGTCCACAACGTCGCCCAGCAGTACGGCAAGACGGCGACGTTCATGCCCAAGCCCATCAAGGGCGACAACGGCTCGGGCATGCATGTGCACCAGTCGATCTGGAAGAAGGGCAAGCCGCTCTTCGCCGGCAACGGCTACGCCGATCTTTCGGAAACGGCGCTGTTCTACATCGGCGGCATCATCAAGCACGCCAAGGCGATCAACGCGTTCACGAACGCGTCGACGAACTCGTACAAGCGCCTGATCCCGGGCTTCGAAGCGCCCGTGCTGCTCGCCTACTCGGCGCGCAACCGCTCGGCTTCGTGCCGCATTCCGTTCGGCATCGGCCCGAAGGCCAAGCGCGTGGAAGTCCGCTTCCCCGACCCGACCGCCAACCCGTATCTCGGCTTCGCCGCGATGCTGATGGCGGGCCTCGACGGGATCAAGAACAAGATCCATCCCGGCGAAGCCATGGACAAGAACCTCTACGACCTGCCGCCCAACGAACTCAAGAAGGTGCCGACGGTCTGCGGTTCGCTTCGCGAAGCGCTGCAGAATCTCGACAAGGGCCGCGCCTTCCTGAAGGCCGGCGGCGTGTTCACGGACGACTTCATCGACAGCTACATCGAGCTCAAGATGGAAGAAGTCTACGCCTTCGAACACACCCCGCACCCGATCGAGTTCGAAATGTACTACTCGGTCTGATTTACCAAAAATTGTTGCGAACGGCCCTGGAGCGATCCAGGGCCGTTTTGCATTTTTTGCAATCCGCAAAATTTGCTGGTCGGTTGGTTGCGCAAATTGTAATCTGCTTCGGCGATGAGCAAGTCCCCTCAGCAATTGAATTTCGAAGCCGCAATGACCGCGCACCTCGCCTATCTGATTGGCAAGCCCGGCGGCAAGCGCATGGACACCCGCAACGAGGAATTCGGCGCGGTCGACGGGCGCGGGCGCAATCTGTCCGCGGCGGTGATGTCGGGCGTCAACCTGATCGGCGCGCTGATGCAGGATTGCGATCTGTCGATGGCCGATCTGTTCGCGGCCGATTTCAGCTTTTCCGACCTGAGCGGCAGCAATATGCGCCGGGTCGATGCGCGCGGCGGGCGGTTCGACGGCGCTTTGCTGCGCGACGCCGATCTGCGCGGGGCCGATTTCCGCCCGGGACAGACCGTGCAATGGTCCGACGGTTCGAGCAAAGGCAACACCGAGCGTTCGGCGAGTTTCCGCGACGCCAATCTCGACAATGTCGAGCTCAAAGGGGCCAATCTCGAAAAGGCGGATTTGACGGGTGCTTCGATGCGCGGCGCCAAACTCGCCGACGCCGAGATGGGCGCTTGCGTTCTGTCGAACGCCGATCTTTCGGGCGCCAATCTCGAAGGTGCGAAGCTCAAAGACGCGATTCTCGACGGCGCCAAGCTGCAGGGTGCCGTGCTCATCGGCTGCGATCTGCGCGGGGCGCACATGCGCGGCGTGGTCCTCGATGGGCTCGATCTCAAGACCGCCAATCTCGAGGGCGCGAATTTCGATCCCCCGCTTGTGCCGCCCACCCCGCAGATCGACGTGCGCACGGTGCTCGCCCAGCACAAGACCTGGATCGCGACGAGCGGCGCGCAAGGCCAACGCGCCGTGCTCGACGACCGCGATCTGAGCGGCATGGATCTGCGCGGGCTCGATCTCAGCGCCGCATCGCTCAACCGCGCCAACCTCGCGCGCAGCGATCTTTCGCGCGCATTGATGCGTCTCACGAGCCTCGTGCAGGCGAATCTTACCGACGCGAACCTCACCCTTGCCGACATGGCGGGCGTGGTGCTGACCGGGGCCGTGCTGCGGCGCGCCGACCTCACCCAAGCGCGCTTGACGCCCGTCGATCTCAAAGACGCGGCCGGCAATGCCTCGGGCCGCAAATTCCCGGCGAATCTCAGCAACGCGATCCTGAGCCATGCCAAGTTCGACAAAGCGAACCTGACCGGTGCGGTGCTGCGCGGGGCCGACATCACGCGCGCGAGCTTCGTCGACGCAGTGACCGAGGGCATGGACCTCGCCGGCGTGCGCAAGCTCAATTGAGGCTCTTGAGGTTCGAAGGCTTCCCGATCTAGTGTGGCTGTCTGAACAAGGGCGCCAGCGACAGACCGTCGCGAGGGCCCGACAGATCCAAGGGAGAGCCCCCCATGTTTTTCGCACGCCTTGCGGCTATTGCAGCGCTTAGCGCTTTGGCCTTCCCCGTTGCCGCCCAGCAATTCACGATCACGCATCCGCTGCCCGTGAATTCGCACTACGGGGCCGGTGCGGTCGCCTTCAAGGAAGAGATCGAAAAGCGCACCAACAACCGCATCCGCTTCAACATCCAGCGCTCGGACAACGAGCGCGAGAACATCGAAGCGCTGCAGATCGGCACCGGCGACGTGACCGTGACCTCGACGGGCCCGGTCGGCAATTTCGTGCCGGAGTCGAAAATCTTCGACATCCCCTTCCTGTTCCGCGACTACGCGCATGCGCGCGGCGTGCTCGACAGCCAGGTCGGCCAAGGCGTGCTGGACCGCTTCCCGGCGGCCAACCTCGTCGGCCTTGCCTGGCTCGAAAACGGCTTCCGCAATCTCACCAACAGCCGGCGCGAAGTTTCGAAGCCCGACGACATCAAGGGCATGAAGATCCGCACGATGGAAAACCAGGTCCATATGCAGGCCTTCCGCACGTTGGGCTCGCTGCCCACGCCGATGGCGTTCTCGGAACTCGTGCCCGCCCTGCAGCAGGGTACTGTCGACGGCCAGGAAAACCCGATCCCCGTGATCGTGGCCAACAACCTCAACCAGGTGCAGAAGTTCCTCTCGCTCACGCGCCACGTCTATTCGCCGGCCGTGCTGATCGTTTCGCCCGCCGTGTGGAACCGCCTCAACGACGCGGACAAAGCCGTGTTCCGCGAAGCGGCCAAGGCCGCCCAAGCCGCGAACCGCGCGCGCGTTTCGGCCGACGAGGAATCGGGCGTGGACGAATTGCGCCGCCGCGGCATGACCGTATCGACGGGTGTGGACATGTCGGGCTTCCAGGCCGCCCTGCAGCCGGCGATGGAAGGCTGGGGCCGCGAGTTCGGTGCGGCCAACATCGAGCGCATCCGCAATTGGCGCGCGAACTAAGGCCGGAAGCTTGAAGCCGATCGCAAACGGGCTTCTGGCTCTCGACCGCTACACGACCGGGGCTGCCATGGCGCTTGCCGTGGCAGCCCTTGTCGTGGCGACTTCGGCAGGCTTCTGGCAGGTGTTCAGCCGTTTCGTGCTGCACGAGCCTGCGACCTGGTCCGAAGCGCTCGTGCGCGTTTCGCTGATCTGGATGACCTTCCTCGGGCTCGCGGGCTGCTTCCGGCACGGCGCCCTCGTGTCGATCGACCTTGCCCACCGCCTAACGCAAGGGGCAGTGCGCCGGACGCTCGAGACGGTGGCGCTGGCAGCCTCGCTCGTGCTGCTCGGCGTTTTGATCTGGTACGGCTGGGCGATGGCCGAGCGCGTGGCGCGCCAGAATCTCGCCGGCCTCGACATCTCGATCGCCTGGGGCTACGCCGCGATTCCGATCGGCTCGGCCTTCAGCGTCGTGGGCGTGCTCGCCCATTATTTCGATCCCGCCCGCCGCAACGAAGAGCTGGAGAACGCCGTTTGACCTCCGCGATGATGATCGCAATGTGCGTGCTGTTCGCGGCATCGGTGCCCATCGCCGTGGCGATCGGCATTTCGGCCCTTGTGGGCCTCGAATTCCACACGCGCTTTCCGCTGCTCGTGGCCGCCCAGCAAATGTACGTGCGGCTCGACTCCTTCCCGCTCGCGGCGATCGCGTTTTTCATCCTCGCGGGCAATCTCATGGATGTGGGCGGGATTTCGCGCCGCCTCGTCGAGTTCGCCAAATCGATCGTCGGCGGCGTGCAAGGCGGGCTTGCCTGCACCTGCATCCTCACCTGCATGATCTTCGCCGCGATCTCGGGCTCGTCGGTCGCCACGACCTTCGCGATCGGCGCGATCATGATCCCGGCCCTCGTCAAACACGGCTACCCGGTGCCGTTCGCGGCCGCCTTGCAGGCGACGGCCGCCGAACTCGGCGTGATCATTCCGCCCTCGATCCCGATGATTCTCTACGGCGTGGCGACGCAAACTTCGATCCCGGAGCTTTTCATCTCGGGCTTCGGCCCCGGCCTGCTGATCGGCCTCGCCTTGATGGCGACCGTGCTCGTGTGGTGCCGCATCAAAGGCTGGGGCAAAAACGACGGCGAAGGCCGCCTCAAATTCTGGCCCGCCACACGCCAAGCCGCGTGGGCGCTGATGATGCCGGTCGTGATCTTGGGCGGCATCTACGGCGGCGTGTTCACGCCGACGGAAGCCTCGGTTGTGGCCGTGGTCTATGCGCTGGTCGTGGGTCTGTTCGTCTACAAAGAGATCAAGCCCGCCCAGCTCTACGGCGTGTTCGCGAAGTCGGTGCTGTCGGCCGCCTCGATCATGTTCATCATCGCGGTGGCGGGCCTGTTCAGCTGGCTCCTCAATCGCCAGGGCGTGCCCGACGCGATCGCCGCCTGGCTCGTCGACGCGTTCGACACCGGCAATCTCTATCTGCTCGGCGTGAATTTGTTTTTGTTCGTGGTCGGCATGTTCGTCGAAACCTCGGCCTCGATCATCGTGCTGGCCCCGATCCTTGCCGCACCCGCCCAGCAATTCGGCATCGACCCCGTGCATTTCGGCACGATCATGGTCGTGAACCTCGCACTCGGCATGATCACGCCGCCCTTCGGCGTGAACCTTTTCGCGGCGGCCCAAGTCGCCAAAATCGGCATCCACCGCATGATTCCGCCGCTGCTGATCTTCATCGCCGTGATCTTCGCGTGCCTGATGGTGATCACCTACGTGCCGGCGATCTCGCTCACGCTGCGAGACCTCGTCTACAAATAGGGCCGCATGCCGCACCACACGCCGGAAACGCTGCTCGCTTTGCTCGACGCGATGGGCATCGCGACGACCACGACCCGCCATGCGCCCGCCTTCACGGTGGCGGATGCTTTGACGCTCGCACACGACGCGCTGCCGCCCGGCGTGAACGTCAAAAACCTGTTCCTCAAAGACGCCAAAGACCAGCTGTGGCTGGTCTCGGCCCCCTTCGAGCGGCAGATCGATTTGAAAGCCCTGCCCGCCAAGATCGGCGCGAAGCGCCTGTCCTTCGGCAATCCGACGCTGCTCATGGAAACGCTCGGCGTGATCCCGGGGGCGGTCACGCCGTTCGCCCCCATCAACGACACCGCACGGCGCGTGCGCGTTGTGCTCGATGCGTGGATGATGGGCGAACCCCGCCTCAACTGCCATCCGCTCGCCAACGATGCGACAACCAGCATCGCACCCGAAGATCTGATCAAATTCCTGACTCTAAATCATCAGGCACCGGCCCTCGTCGATCTCGCCAACTGAGGCACGCGACGACAGGCGACAATAGGCGACCGTCTCCTATTTAGGCCTTTGATAAACAACGATTGTAACCACAATCTCCAACGTTGCCGAAATCGGCGACAAGGCCCAATCCGGCCGGTTCAGTCTTCACTTTTCAAACAGCGCATGCCGCACGCGGCACTGCGTTTATATATACATATTCCTATGAAATTTTCAAGCCTCGTCCACGCCGCCCGGCTTGCGGAAGCGGTCGAGATGGCGGCGCAGATGCTGCAGATCGGGCAGAATGGCTTCGCAGCGTGCGGGCGGCATGGCCTGTGCCACGTCCGCGAAGCTCTTGCCGATCTCGACCACCACGGCATCGCGCGCATCGCGCCCTTCTTGCGTGAGCCACACGCGCTTGCCGCGCGCATCGCCCGGATCGGGCCGCACCGACACGAGCCCGCGCTCTTCCAGCCGCTGCAGCGTGTTGGTGATCGCCCCTTTGGCAAGCTGCAAGGCGCGCGCGATCGACACGGGGTTTTTGCCGTCGCCCATGCGCGCGAGATGGTTGAGCAGGATGAAATGCGCCAAACGCAACCCGGCCGGGCGCAGCGCTTCGAAACGGTTGCGCATCAGCTGTTCGATGATGCCGATTTCGTTCAGCAGCACGAACAAGAGCGGATCCTCGCGCGGGCTTGGCTGCGGACCGGGGCGGCGATCCGCCCCGGCCGGTTGGGTTGGCGATGGGCCTGCATGTTTCGAGCGCTTCTTCACGCCCCCACTATACGCGATTCGACCGGCCAGCGCGGTGTCGGCGGCGACGCATTCGCGCCCGCCGGTAGATAGCCGATGCGGGCGATCATCTGGATGCGCTTGGGCGCTGCAACGCCCAATGCTTGATGCAAGGCCGCATAGGATTGCGCCATCTCCGGATATTCCTGCAGCGCCTGGCTCACCGGATGCACGGCGAGCCCCTGGCCGACAGCGGCCAGCGCGAGGCGCATCCATTGGCGCCCGGCCGCAAACGCATCGGCGGGCGTATCGCCGTCGCTGACGGTCCACACGAAGCTCGCCGTCGCCAGCGTCAAGGCCGTGCGATAGCGCTCGACCATCACTTGCTGGGCTTGCGAGCCCGACGTGGCGAAGGCCGTGCGCGACAAGGTGCCGTTCTGCACGAGCGGCTCGAGGGCCGGACCGTAGATGCTGATGCCGTCGGGATTGGCGGCGACTTCCGCGATGCCGAGCCGCATCAGATTGACGCTTTCCATGTGGGCTGCCTGCGTCTCGAACTCGACATTCCACGCGCGCCACGAAATGTCGCGCGCCAGCGCCACGCGGGCGGGATCGGACGTGCCGACAAAACCAGGACCGGAAGAAGCAGCGATCGCGGCAAAGGCTTCCGCGGGCACGGGGCGTGCGGCATCGAAGGGCCGCTTCTCGCTGCGCCGCGCCAGCACATGCGCGAACAACGGATCGCGCGATGCCGCCCCTGTGCGCCGCACGAAGCGCGCGACGGGGCCCGCCGTCGGCGCACCCGTTTGGCCCGAAGGGAACGGCAGCACATCCACGGCCATGCCCATCTCGGCGGCCGCGAGCACGAACAGCTCGGCAAAGCAGCCAAGGCCGATCGTGATCTGCCGGCTTTTGGGATCGGTCACCGGGAGCACGCGATCGGGCGCGCAGCGCAACGTCGCACTCCCGTCGGCCTCGAGGGCGACTTCCCACGGCTGGCGATTGTGCGGATTGGGGGCAAGGATCGCCCAGCCGAAAGCGCGCACGCGCCAATCGGCATGCGTGGCCGCTGGGGCCGCGCGCCACGGTGCGGTCGGATCGGTCGGCTGTGCAGCGACGGTCTGTGCGGCTGCGGCACGCAGCACGCAGAGATCGCCCAGAGTTTCGAGCGCGATGAGGCCGCCCGCACCGGCGAAGAATTTGCGTCGCGTGAACATGGCTGTTTCTCCTTATTTGGAAGCGACGGAACGCGTGGCGGCAAGGGCGGCCACTTCGTCGGCCTGGCGCGTGAGCGCGCGGCGCGCATGGCCGTATTTTTCGAAATAGGCCTGCGGGAAGCCGAGCGAGAACGATCCGTTGTCGGCAGCGGCGTGCGCGATCAGGCGTTTGCCGCTGGCCCCGTCGAGCACTTCGATTTCGCTGCTGGCCCCGCCGGCCGTGACGGGTGTCAAGATCGCGACCGTCGTCACGGCATTCAGCACCGGATTGGCGCGTTCCACGCCGGTGATCGCCGCGCGCACCACCAGCGTGCGCGGCCCCGCCACGCTGTGGCGCGGCAGCTTGGCATCGAAGGCGCGCGCGATCGTCTGGCGCGCATGGTCGATGAGCGCTTCGCGTGCGGCCGGGTCGGTCGATTCTTCCCCGAAGGGCCCGCGCACGAACGCGACTTCGCGCAGCATCCAGCCGTCATAGGCGGCGGCGTTGAAGCCGGGTGCGACATGCACGAGGCGGTCTTTCTCGGCCGAAGGCGGTGCGGCAAGGGCCGGGCCCGACGAAATGAAGCCCGTGTTGGTCGGCGCTTGGGCCGCACAAGCCGACAGGGACAGCGCAAGGGCAGCGGCAGCACCTAGGCGGGAACGTGCAGGAAGGGGGTTTTGCATCGAAGGCTCCGGGTCAATGGTTCAACGATGAACAATATTGTTCGACGTTGAACCATTGTCAAGGGGCAATCGCGCCCCCTTGCGCCGCAGCGCCGCCGAGGCCACGATGTGCAAAAGCGGCACAACGCCGCATCACGAGGGAGAGACGCGACATGGCTTCGATTTTCACCGACGCGCAACGCCGCGATTACGAACGCGACGGCTATGTGATCGTGCGCGGGCTATTCGACCCAGAAGAGGCCACGATCCTGTGCGAGGCGATCGAGAAGGATCCGGCCCTTGCCGCGAATTTCTACGACCGCAAAGACGCGGACGGCAAAGCCACGAAAATGGCGCTGTGGAACCATCCCGGCGACAGCGTGTACGGGCTTGCCGCGCGCAGCCGCCGCGTGGTCGACACGGTCGAAGAGATGCTCGGCGGCGAGGTCTACCATTACCATTCCAAACTCACCGCCAAAGACCCCTATGAGGGCGGGGCGTGGGAATGGCACCAGGATTACGGCTATTGGTACCACAACGGGTGCCTCACCCCGGACATGGGCAGCGTGATGGTGGCCCTCGACAAAGCAACCAAAGCGAACGGCTGCCTGCAAGTGCTGCGCGGCTCGCACAAGGCCGGCCGCGTCGAGCACGGCGTCTTGCCGGGCGAGCAGGTGGGTGCCAATGCCGAGCGCATCGAGCAAATGCTGAAGCGCTACGAGCTTGTTTATGTCGAACTCGAGCCGGGCGACGCGCTCTTCTTCCACTGCAACGTCATGCATCGCAGCGACCAGAACCGCAGCGCAGACCGGCGCTGGACCGTGCTTTTCTGCTACAACGCTGCGAGCAACAACCCGTTCATGGCCCACCACCATCCGGGCTACACGAAACTCGATAAGGTAGACGATGACGCGGTCAAAGCGGCCGGTGTGACCTTCACGACCAACAACTCGGCCAGTTTCCGCGAACGCTCCTACCGCCCGCCGGGCTTGGCGAAGGGAGCGTAAGCCCTCACGCCACGCGCACCAAGGGCTTCGCGCGCGCAATGCGCGCACGGCGCTTTGTGTCGTGCAGTGCCTCCCACAGATCGGTGCGGCGCTGCGTGTTGAGCCAGAAATCCGGCGTGTTGCCGAACACGCGCGCGAGCATCAAAGCCGTGTCGGCCGTTATGGCGCGTTTACCGACGCAAATCTCGTTGACGAGCCGTCGCTCCACGCCCATCGCCCGCGCAAGTGCGGTCTGCGTCAACGCCAACGGCGCCATGAATTCCTCGGTCAGCATCGTGCCCGGCGAGACGGGTTTGCGCTGCGTCGCGATCATTGTCAGCTCCTGTAGGAATGCGGGTCGAGATAGACGTTTCGCACTTTGCCGGTCGCCCCGTCCCATTCGAAGATCAAGCGCCATTGCGCATTGACGCGGATCGAATGGAATTGGTTCAGGCGACCCGACAGTTTTTCGAAATGGTTCGAGGGCGGCGCGCGCAAATCGAGGTCGCAGGTCGCGTCGTCGAGAATCTGCAGCTTGCGAAAAAGCCTGTCCACCAAATCGGCGGGGATACCTTTCGCGAATCTGCCGGTGCGAAAGAACTGCTCGACGTCCTTGTCGCGAAAGCTCTCGATCATTTCAAGTTTATTGTACTGCGGTACGGTACAGGCCGTCAACGCAATCAATGTGTGTCAAAAATACCCCCTACCCGCTCCGCTTGGCCGCCTTAATCCAGGCCAGAGCCCCCGGCGTTGTCGTCCAAGCGCGGGCGGTGTTCACGGCGATCACCACGGCTTCGTCGCGGCTGGCGGGATCGATGCTCGTGGGGGCGGCCTTCGGCGGTTTGCGGTCGCCGACGAGATAGGCGGGCACGAAGCCGTTGGCTTTTACCGCATTCGCGCGTGCGGCATCGGCGTCCGCCCCTGCCCCGCCGACGCGGAACGCGATCAGGGCGCGTGCGTAGGCGAGGCGCGCACTCGTGTCGTCCGGGAAACGGTCGGCGATGGCGCCGGCTTCCGTCGTGTGGCCGCCATCGAGCAATGCATCGATGAAGTCGTGGCGGCATTCGCTGGGGTCGGATTGGTCGGCGTCCAGTACCTCGCGCCAGTTTACGAATGCCGCGTCGCGTTCGCCCTTGACCGACAGCACGCTTGCCAGATGCTGCTTGGCTTCGAGCCCGGCGAGGCGCTGGGCGTCGCTGTCGTCGGCGGCTTGGGCGATGGTGTGCGTCTTGAGCGCCAAGCGCAGAAACGCTTCGCGCGTCGGCAAATCGCGCGACAAGAACAGCGACAAGAGTACAAGCGCCGACGGGCAATAGGCGCTGATCGCCAAGGCGGCCGTCGCTTGCGCCGCCCCTTCGCGCGGGGTTTTGGCGTTCCACGCGGCTGCGGCTGCTTCGCGCGCGGCGACGATCGCGGCCGGGCTCGCATCGTCCTTCGCGGCGATGCCGTGTTCGTCGAGGAAGCCCCAATCGGCTTGCGTCGGTTTTTCCGTTCCGGTCATACGGGGGCTCCTTCGGTTTCGTCGTCCACCGGGCGCGGGCGGCGGTCGAGGCCGATCGCGACATAGGTGAACACGCCTTGCGTGACTTTGACGCGCTGGCTCGCCTCGCGCGCGCGCGTCCAGGTTTCGACCGCGATCGTGATCGAAGTGCGGCCCACGCGCTCGATGCGGCAATAGCAGCTCACCTCGTCGCCGACATGGACCGGCAGATGGAACGTCATCGCGTTGATCGCGACGGTGGCCACGCGGCCGCGCGAGCGCTGGCTCGCGAGGCTGCCGCCGGCCAAATCCATCTGCGCCAGCAGCCAGCCGCCGAAGATGTCGCCGTTCGGGTTCGTGTCGGCCGGCATGGCGATGGCGCGCAAGACAGGCTCGCCCTCGGGTAAGGGGGTGGATTTGGGCGTTTGCATCGAATCGGACATGGCGCTTAGTCTCCGGCGCTGGAATCGCTTTTCACCCCAACCATAGCGTATTTGACCCCATGGCCGACCTGTTCTCGAATTCCGGCAAAAATGCCGACTCCTACACCGCCAAAGACATCGAGGTGCTCGAAGGGCTCGAGCCCGTGCGCCGGCGGCCGGGCATGTATATCGGCGGCACGGACGAGCGCGCACTCCACCATCTGATCGCCGAAGTGCTCGACAATTCGATGGACGAGGCGGTGGCGGGCCATGCCGACTGGATCGAGATCGAAATCGCGGCCGACGACGTCGTCACGATCCGCGACAATGGGCGCGGCATCCCGGTCGATCCGCATCCGCGCTTTCCCAAGAAGTCCGCGCTTGAGGTGATTCTGACCACGCTGCATTCGGGCGGCAAATTCTCGAACAAGGCCTACGCCACGTCGGGCGGTCTGCACGGCGTGGGCGTGTCGGTCGTGAACGCGCTCTCGGACGTGTTCGAGGTCGAGGTCGCGCGCGACAAGACCATCTACGCGCAGAGCTATTCGCGCGGTGTGCCGCTGGGGCCGCTCAAGAAAGTGGGGCCGACGCAGAATCGCCGCGGAACGTCGGTGATGTTCCATCCCGATCCGCAGATCTTCGGCAAGAACATGCATTTCAAGCCGCAGACCATCTACAAGATGGCGCGCGCCAAGGCGTTCCTGTTCAAGGGCGTGGAGATCCGCTGGAAGTGCGCTGCCGATCTTTTGAAGCCCGAATGGGGCATTCCGCCCGAGCAGAGCCTGCACTTCCCGGGCGGGCTTGCGGATTCGCTGGCCGAAGCGCTCGGCAAGCGGCCCTGCTACACGCCCAAGCCCTTTGTCGGCGACGTGAAGCTCGACAACCAGGGCGGGCGTTTGGAATGGGCCGTTGCGTGGCCCGGCGACGAAGACGCGGAAGTGCATTCGTATGTGAACACGGTGCCCACGCCGCAAGGCGGCAGCCACGAGCTGGGCTTGCGCGCCGCGTTGACGCGCGCGTTGCGCGGCTACGGCGACATGACCGGCAACAAGAAGGCGGCGCAAATCGCGGGCGAAGACGTGTGCGACGGGGCGGTCGTGTTCCTGTCGCTGTTCATCCGCGAGCCGCAATTCCAGGGCCAGACCAAAGACCGGCTCGGCATGCCCGAGGCGCAGAAGCTCGTCGATGGCGCGCTCAAAGACCAGTTCGACCATTGGCTCGCGGCCGACCCGGCGGCGGCCAAACAATTGCTCGAGCGTGCGGTCGAACGGGCCGACGAGCGCGCGCGCCGGCGTGCGCAGAAGGAAATGGACCGCAAGACCGCCACGCGCCGCCTGCGCCTGCCGGGCAAGCTTGCGGATTGTTCGTCCTCGTCGTCGGAAGACACCGAGATTTTTCTCGTGGAAGGCGATTCCGCCGGCGGCTCGGCCAAGCAGGCGCGCTCGCGCGAGCGCCAGGCGATCCTGCCCTTGCGCGGCAAGATCCTGAACGTGGCCTCGGCCTCGGCCGACAAATTGCGCGGCAACCAGGAGCTCGCCGATCTCGTGCAAGCGCTCGGCTGCGGGACGGGCGAAAGTTTCGACGAAGCGAAGCTGCGCTACGAGCGCGTGATCATCATGACCGACGCCGACGTCGACGGGGCACACATCGCGTCGCTCTTGATCACGTTCTTCTACCGCGAGATGCCCAAGCTCATCGAAAGCGGGCATCTGTTCTTGGCGCTGCCGCCGCTCTATCGCATTGCGGCGGGTGGGGACGTCGTCTATGCGCGCGACGACGCGCACAAGGACGAGCTGATGAAAACCAAATTCAAGAACCGCAAGGTCGAGGTGAGCCGCTTCAAGGGCCTCGGCGAAATGCCGCCGGCCCAATTGAAGGAAACCACGATGGACCCCAAGAAGCGCACGCTGCTGCGCGTGGTGGTGCCCGACCGCGACCATCGCGAGGCGTTCGAGGAAACGCAAAACCTCGTCGAAAGCCTGATGGGCCGCAAGCCCGAGCTGCGCTTGGCCTTCATCCAGGAACACGCCACGGCCGTGGGCGAACTCGATATCTAGGCGTCGGGTCGCGACCGACGCTCGGACCTACGCCGCGCGGATATTGCCGATGAACCCGTCGATCTCGCCGCGCAGACGCTCGGACAGGCGCGAAAGCTCGTCCGCCGCCGTCTGCACCTGACCGGCAGCAACACCGGTCTCGCCGCTCGCCTGAGTCACAGCACCGATATTCGACGAGACCTGCGCGGTGCCTTCCGCGGCCTGCTGGACGTTTCGCGCGATCTCGTTCGTCGCAGCGCCCTGCTCTTCGACCGCCGACGCGATCGCGGTCGCGATCTCGCTCACTTGGCCGATCGTCGTGCCGATGGTGCCGATCGAAGAGACGGCATTGTCGGTTGCAGCTTGGATCGCCTCGACCTGCGCGGCGATGTCGTCGGTTGCCTTGGCGGTCTGCGTGGCGAGGCTCTTCACTTCGCTTGCGACGACCGCGAAACCCTTGCCTGCTTCGCCCGCACGCGCGGCTTCGATGGTCGCGTTGAGGGCGAGCAGGTTCGTCTGGCCCGCGATGCCGTTGATGAGCTTGACCACGTCGCCGATCTTCTGCGCGGCCTCGGCCAGCATGCGGACCCGGTCGTTCGTGTCCTCGACCTGCCGGACCGCCTCGCCCGACACGCGGGTCGATTGCGCGACCTGCCGGCTGATCTCGCCGATCGACGCGGTCAGCTCTTCGGCGGCCGTGGCGACCGTCTGGACGTTCGTCGAGGCTTGTTCCGAAGCAGCGGCGACCGATTCCGATTTGCGGCTCGTTTCGTCGGCGATCGCCGACATCGACTTCGACGTGGTCTGGAGTTCGCCGGACGCGCCGGTCAGGGACGCGAGCGATTGCGACACCGACCGCTCGAACGCCGCGATATGCGCCTCGATCGCGCGCTGGCGGCGTTCTTTATGCTCTTGCGCCGCGCGCTGCTCGGCGGCGAGCGCGTCCGCCTCGGCGAGCTTTTCCTTGAAATACCCGACCGCGCGCGCCATCGCGCCGACTTCGTCGCCCTTTTCGGTGCCCGGAATCGCGACCGTAAGATCGCGGTCGGCCAAGCGGCCCATCGCCACGGTCAAGGCTTGGACGGGCGCGCTCACGCGGCGCTGCGCGATGATGAATCCGGCGGCCGTAAGAACGATACCGGCCAGCAGCAGCAAACCGTTGAGGACGACGCTGCGCGTCGCCGCCGCCATCTGGCGTTCGGCGTGGGCGACCGTCTCTTCGAGCGCGACGATGGCGACTCTGCCGATCAGGCCAAGCGCGGCGACGCGCGGCCCCAAGAACTCGTCGATCGACACGACCGCCCTCTCGCCGGCCCCCAGCGTCCGCGCAAGGACCGTATCCCGCTCGGCAATCGGGCCGGTGAAGTTGACCGCGGCAGCCCTGACGACTGCGCCGAGCGAGGCGGGCAGATCGGGCCGCGCCGCAGCGTCGAGCACGACGGGCCACGCTACGGCAATCTGGCCGCGATCTTCGGCATGGGCGAGCGTCTCCGCCGCCGTCCAACCGCGGCCGGCCGAAAGACCCGAATTGATGCGCAAAGTGGCCGAGCCGGCGGCGCTGCGCACGGTCCAGGCGGCGCGCTTGACGGCCAGAAGCTGATCGATCGTCGGATCGACCATCATCAGCGAGGATTCGAGAAGCTTGCCGGTCGCCTCGAGCTGGTCGAGAAAAGCCTGTCCGGCGACGGGCCAGTCGCGCAGCAATTGCGGATCGCGCTGCGCCCGGGGCAGACGCAGATCGTTGGCCGCCTTGGCGCGCAATGCCGCAACGGCCGCATATGCCGATTTGAGCCGCGCGACAGCCTCCGGCAGTCCCGGCACGTCGAGATCGGCCAGCATCTTCACGCTTGCATTGTAGCCTTCGTCCGTAAGGCGCATGTGGCCGGCGATCACGTCGGCCATGGCAGCCGCCACCGGCGCTTCGCCAATCAGCGAAGTTGTCGTGTTGCCCCGTTCGAGACGCGACTCCTGCAGCGTCTTGAACATCGTCAGGCTGACGGGCGCGAGCGAGGCGGCACGGCTTGCCGCGACATATCGGCTGACGGAACTGGCGACGACGTCGACGCCAAGCGCAACAAGCATGAAACCGAGAATGCCGATGATGAGCCCAAGGGTCGTGCGGATCGAAAGATTGGACAGCGCGGACATCGAAGGAATTCCCCGGAGCAAGAGGCGTATTCTGCAGACGCCCGAAAAGATCGGCGTTCCCTCTTAGTCGGAATTCCTTAAAGATTCCTTGATCTCGAACGAAAAACGCGAGGATGCACAAATTTTGTTGTCTGCGCGGCGGAACTCCGGCAACGCTCAGCCGCGCGCCGCATCGAGCCTTGCTTCGAGTTTCTCGAGCAGCGAAATCAGCCGTGCGATTTCGGTTTCGCGCAGCAGGTCGATTTTCTGGTGCAGCGTTTCGATCTCGAGCTCGGCTTTGAGGTTGATGTTGTAGTCGTCCTGCGCGCGGGCGCGGTCGATGTCGCCCATGCGGTTCTGGCTCATCATGATGATGGGAGCCGTGTAGGCCGCCTGGAACGACAGCACGAGATTGAGCAGGATGAACGGGTACGGGTCCCACGCCTGCACCCAGGCGAAGATGTTCGCCGACAGCCACAAAATCAACAAGCCGCTCTGCCACAGAATGAATCGCCACGAGCCGACGCGCGCGGTGATCCAGTCGGCAGCACTCGCCCCCAGGGTCGGCGGCGGCGATGCGGATTGCGCGGCGGCGTTCGCGGCGGGTTTGGCCGCTGCCGCACGATGGCGGCGGCGATGGCCGCGCAGTTCGTGCAGCAGCGTCAGATCGGCTTGATCGAGTTTCGGGATCGCGTTCATGGATGCTGCTCCTTGGCGCCTAAAGGCGCAGACCGGGCGGCACGAACAGCAGGAAATCCTGGCGCCGCGCCGTCGCGTGGCAGGCCGCACAATAGCGCACCTTGGCGTCGTCGGGGCCGTTGGTCGCACCCACCGTGCGGCCGTCGGGGCCGATCAGCGCAAAACGCCAATCGTTCGTGTCGGGCGAAAAGCCCGGCTGCATGCGCGCCATCACAAACAGCGCGTAAGGCTCGGCCTTGCCGTCGGCGGCAACGCGGAAGCTGCGTTTGAGCACCATGCCGCCGAGCGGGATCGCAGCGCCCTGCTCGTACTTGCGATAAGACGCGGCGGCCGCTTCGTTCGCATAGACCTGCAGGAACATGCCGTGCTCGGAGCCGCGATAGGCTTTCGACATCGGCGCCCACGCTTCGGCCCCGCGCAGCACCTGGTCTTGCACCGATGCCAGCACCGCATCGAGGGCGGGCGCCAGGCACGCGGCTGTCGCTTCGACTTCTGCGGCGTTCAGATGCTCGGGCGGCGTGCCGAGGCTGCCGATGTCGCTTGCGGCGGCCGGCTGCAGACGCAAGCGCTCGACCCGGCAGGCTTCGACGCTCGCACCTTGTCCGCCGCCGCTTTGCGTGCGCGCAGCCGCGAGGGTCGCTGCCAGCAAAAGTCCGATCGCGACAAAACGATGTTTCATGGCTGTGGGTTCGACGGCGTTCGCAAAAAGGTTTCGCAGACCGCTTTGGAATTCGACCCGCGACAGAAACGTTACGATGCGCCATTATATCCGAAACCAGAAGCGTCCACCGGAGAAGCGTCCATGTGCCGTTGGTTGGCCTATACCGGCCGTCCGCTCTATCTCGAAGATTTCCTGTTCAAGCCGGAAAATTCGCTGATCAACCAGTCGCTCCATGCCCGCAAGGGCCATGTGGCGACCAACGGCGACGGGTTCGGCGTGGGCTGGTACGGCGACCGCCAGGAACCCGGCCTGTTCCGCGACATCCGCCCCGCCTGGAACGACGAAAATCTGCGCTCGATCGCCGAGCAGATCCGCACCGGCCATTTTTTCGCCCATGTGCGCGCCTCGACGGGCACGTCGATCAGCCGCGCCAACTGCCATCCTTTCCAGCACGGGCGCTGGATGTTCATGCACAACGGCCAAATCGGCGGCTTCGACCGCGTGGCGCGCGAGCTCGATTTCGCGATCGCCCCCGACCATTACCGCATGCGCCGCGGCACCACCGACAGCGAAACGATCTTCCTTTTGATGCTGACCTACGGGCTCGAACGCGACCCCGAACACGCGGCCGCCCAAGCGCTCGGCAAGATCGTCGACACGCTCGCCGCCGCCAAGGTCGACGAGCCGTTCCGCTTCACGGCCGCCTTCACCGACGGAAGGCGCATCTACGCCGTGCGCTATTCGACCGACGGCCAGTCGCCGACCTTGTTCTACGGCTGCGGCAAGGGCGTGCGCGCGGCGGCCGGCGGCGAATGTTCGGAGTTCGACGGCGGCTCTGACTCGCTGTTGGTGCTGTCCGAACCGCTCGACACCGAAAAAGGCCATTGGACGGCGGTCGAAGAGAATTCGCTGCTGATCGCCGAAAACGGCCGCGTCGAAATCAAAGCGCTGCGCCCCTTGCGCGCACGCATTGCCGCCTGAGGGAGAGGCCCAAAGCATGCTCACGATCTACGGCCGCGACAGCTCGTCCAATGTGCAAAAAGTGCTCTGGCTGTGCGAGGAGCTGGGCCTGCCTTACCAAAGCGCGCACGCCGTCCCGCCGGGCACGGCCAAGGACAGCGACGCGTATCTGAAGCTCAATCCAAACGGCCTCATCCCGGCGATCGACGAGGACGGCTTCGTGCTGTGGGAGTCGAACGCGATCCTGCGCTATCTCGCCGCCAAACACGCGAACGGCACGCTGTTCGCGGCCGATCTGCGCGTGCGGGCCGACGGCGACCGCTGGATGGATTGGCAGGCGACTGTGATGGCCCCCTTGATGGCGATCATGCTGCGCCAGCTCGTGCGCACGCCGCCCGAGCAGCGCGACGCCAAACTCGTCGCTTCGACCGCCGCCGACATCCGCGCCAAGGTCAAGATCCTCGACGCGGCACTCGCGGGCCGTTCGTATCTGGCGGGCGATGCGTTCACGATCGCCGACATCGCGGTCGGCCAATGGGTGTGGCGCTACGTGACCATGGTGCCCGACCGCGCACCGACGCCGAACCTGCAAGCCTGGTACGAGCGCCTGCAGAGCCGCAAAGCCTTCGTCAAAATCGTGATGCAGCCGCTCGTGTGATCGCTTAGGCGAGCAGCCAGCGGCGCAGCGCGTCGTTGGTTTCGGCCGGTTTCTCGAGCGTGGCCAAATGGCCGCAATCTTCGAGCACGCGCAATTGCGAGCCCGGAATGTCGGCGGCCATTTCCTGGCTCAAGGCAAGCGGTGTGGCTTCGTCCTCGCGCCCGCACAGAACGAGCGTGGGGCATGCGATCTGCGCCAAGAGGCCGCGGCTATCGGGCCTGCCCATGATCGCGTTCTGCTGGCGGCAGAAGGCGTCCGGCCCCACGCGGTTCGTCATCGCCTCGACCGTCTCGATGATGCTGGGATCGCGCGCGGTCGATTTGGGACTGACCCAATTGTGGATCAGCTGCGGCGTCACCCCTTTGAACTTGCCGCGCTTGGCGTGGTTCACGAAAAGCTGGCGGCGGCGCTGCTGCTCCGCTGTGTCGGCGCGCGCCGAGGTGTCGAGCAGCGCCATGCGCGCGATGCGCGTCGGCGCTTGGCGCAGCAATTCGAAGGCGAGATAGCCGCCCATCGAGAGCCCGGCGAGTGCGAAGCGCGCGGGTGCGCGGCCCAGCACGTGGGCGGCCATGTCGGCGAAATTGTCGGCCTGCGTGAGGTCGGCCACCTGCATGTCGGCGATGTCGCGCAAATCGTCGAGCTGCGCGCGCCACAAAGCCGCATCGCAGAGCAGGCCGGGAAGTAGAACGAGCGGAATGCGATTCATTTGATCAGCGCCAACATGTCTTTGAATTCGGGCGTACCGGCCCGCCCCAGCCATTCGAACAAAACCATTTCCGAACTTACAAGCACCACGCCCGCTTGACGCAGCCGGTCGGCGGCCAAAGCGCGGTCGCTTTCGCGGCGCGACGACGTGGCATCCCACGCAACGGCCACAGCAAGGCCGGTTGCCGCAAACCCAAGGGCGGTCTGCAGCACGCACACATGCGCCTCAATACCGCACAGCACGAGCTGCGTGCGACCGCTTGCCGCGACCGCATCGGCGATCGCAGGTGTGGCAGCACAGGAGAATGTCATCTTCGTGTGCACGCTGCCGGCGGGTGCGAGTGCCGCCAGTTCGGGCACCGTGTTGCCGATCCCTTTGGGATATTGCTCGGAGACGAGCACGGGCACGCCGAGCCGTGCGGCCGCGTGCATCAGCTTTGCCGCCGCCGCAACGACGCGCGGGCCCTCTTCCATCGCCGGCAAAAGCCGCTCTTGGATATCGACGACGAGCAGCAGGGAACGCGAAGCGTCGAGCAACATGATGCGCACGACCCTACAAGGCGCTTGCCGCTTTTGCCAACCCCTTGCTCGACTTCCGTCCGCTTCGCCCTTAACGTCGAAGCGCCGATTCCATGGAGAACCCCGCCGCCATCGCCGAGCTTGAAACGCAAGCGCTTGCCCATGCGCGCGGCGGGCGCATGGAAGAAGCATTGGCGCTGTTCGCGCGCGTGGCAGCGGCACGGCCGTACTCGGCGGCGGCGGCGCGCAATTGCGGGGCCGCGTGCCTCAATCTCTACCGCAATGCGCAAGCGCGCGACTGGTTTGCGAAGGCCGAGGCGCTTGCGCCAAACGATGCCGATGCGGCCCTCGGCCGGGGTACTGCGAGCCACATGCTGGGCGATCTCGACGACGCGATCGCCGCGTTCGACCGCGCACTCGCCTTGCGCGGCGACTGGTTCGACGCGGTGCTCGCGCGCGCCAATGTGCTGCAGCATGCCGGGCGCCTGTCGCAAGCCGAGGCGGGCTTCGTCGCAGCCCTCGCCTTGCAGCCGAACGAGGCGCGCGCCCTCAACAATCTTGCCAATCTGCGCGCCGACCAGACGCGCTTTCGCGAAGCCCTCGACCTCTACGCGAAAGCGGGGGCCGAGCATGGCTGGCTGTTTGCACTCAACTACGATCCGGATGTTTCGGCCGAACAGCTCGCCGCCGCCTATCGCGGCTGGGGTGCACGCCATGCGAATGCGCCGCGCGTTGCGCGCGCCGCTGCCGCACTTGCGCCCAAAGAGCGCCTGCGCGTGGGCTTCGTGTCGTGCGATCTGCGCCGCCATTCGATGCAGCATTTTCTGCTGCCGGCTTTGGCGCATCTCGAGCCTTCGCGCATCGAACTTTTCCTCTATTCGGCGACGGGCAAAAGCGATGCGGTGACGGCGCACTACCGCGCGCTGGCCGCAAGGTTCGAAAACCTCGACGGCATCGGCGACGACGAAGCGGCCGCCCTGATCGCGGCCGACGGCATCGACATTCTGGTCGATGCGTCGGGCCACACGGCGGGCAATCGGCTGGGCGTATTCGCGCGCAAACCGGCACCTGTGCAGGCAACCTGGCTTGCCTACGGGACGACGACGGGGATCGCGACCATCGACTGGTTCTTGGGCGATGCGCGGCTGGTCCCGCCCGGCGGCGAGCGGCATTTCGTCGAGCGCGTCTGGCGCTTGGACTCGGCCTATTGCTACGCGCCGCCCGAAGGCATGCCGGACGTGGCACCGCTGCCCGCGACCCGGAACGGGGCCGTCACCTTCGGCTGCTTCTCGCGCACGATCCGCTTGAACGACCGCACGCTCGAGGCCTGGGGCCGGATCCTGGCAGCGCTGCCGCAAAGCCGCCTCAAGCTCGATTCGTTGCCCTTCGTCGACGAAGCGATGCGCAACGATTTCGCCCGCCGCCTGTGCGGCTTCGGGGCGCAGCCGGACCAGCTCGAAATCGGCTACACCACGCCGCAGACGGCCGTGTGGGACGCCTACGGCCGAATCGACATCGCCCTCGACCCGTTCCCGCACAATGCGGGCGCCACGACCTTCGAAGCTTTGTGGCTCGGGGTACCCGTCGTCTCGAAGCGCGACCGCATTCCCCTGGGGCGCTTCGGCGATTCGATCCTGGGGGCGGCCGGTCTCGGCGATTGGGTCGCCGACGACGTGCCGGGCTATGTCGCGCGCGCGGTCGCAGCCGCGTCCGACATCGCAGCGCTTTCAGCCCTGCGCGCGGGCCTGCGGGCACGACTTGTCGCCAGCAAGCTCGGCGATGCCCGCGCCTTCGGCAAGGCGCTGGGCGACGCCTTCCACGGCATGTGGCAGCAGGCGACGCCCAAGAAACCTTGACTTTTCGCGGGAAAAGCCTAGTTTCCCAGCGTCGTTGAAGCCTTTTGCGGTCGCAAAATCGCTGCTTCGGCATATGTCCGTGGTTCCCCCTTCGGGGGACCGGTCGTGGGCACAAATGCACACGACGCGCTGCCGAAGACAAAAGCGGCGCCAACCGAAAGAAGATACCGCACGATGAATTTTGCCGATTTGGGCCTGTCGGAGCCTGTGCTCCAGGCCATCGCGGATGCCGGCTACACCACGCCGACGCCGATCCAGGAAAAAGCCATTCCCTACGTTCAGATGGGCCGCGACGTGCTCGGCTGCGCGCAGACCGGAACCGGCAAGACCGCCGGCTTCACGCTGCCGATGATCGACGCGTTGAGCCAGGGCCGCGCCAAAGCGCGCATGCCGCGCTCGCTGATCCTCGAGCCCACGCGCGAGTTGGCCGCGCAAGTCGCCGAAAACTTCGACAAATACGGCAAGTATCTGAAGCTCACCAAAGCGCTGCTCATCGGCGGCGTGTCGATGGACGACCAGGAAAAAGCCCTCGACCGCGGCGTGGACGTGCTGATCGCGACCCCGGGTCGCCTCATGGATCTGTTCGATCGCGGCCGCATCCTCTTGCACGACGTGAAGATCCTCGTGATCGACGAAGCCGACCGCATGCTCGACATGGGCTTCATCCCCGACGTCGAGCGCATCGTGTCGCTGCTGCCGCCGTTGCGCCAGACGCTGTTCTTCTCGGCCACGATGGCGCCCGAAATCCGCAAGCTCGCCGACCGGTTCCTGTCGAACCCCAAGGAAGTTTCGGTCTCGGCCCCGGCCGCCACGGCCGACACGGTCACGCAAGGTATTGTCCAAGTGGCCGAGCGCGAGAAGCGCGAAACCTTGCGCCGCCTCATCCGTGCCGCCCAGATCAAAAACGCGCTCGTGTTCTGCAACCGCAAGCGCGATGTCGATATCTTGTGGAAGTCGCTGAAGCGCCACGGTTTCAGCGCGGGTGCCCTGCACGGCGACATGGACCAGGGAACGCGCAGCGAAACCCTCGAAGGCTTCAAGAAGGACGAAGTGCAGATCCTCGTCTGCTCGGACGTCGCCGCGCGCGGCCTCGATATCGGCGGCCTGTCGCACGTGTTCAATTTCGACGTGCCGATCAACGCCGAAGACTACGTGCACCGCATCGGCCGCACGGGCCGCGCGGGTCGCAGCGGTGTGGCCTACACGATCGCCAGCCGCGACGACTACAAATTCATCTCTTCCATCGAGAAACTGATCGGCAAGAAGATCCCGCCGATCGAACTCGAAGGCTTCGTTGCCCCCGTCTCGACGCCCGAAGAAGAAGCCGCCGACGCCGCCGCCAAACCGCGCGGCGGACGCGAACGCGGCGGGCCGCGCGGGCGCGGCGGTGCCAAATCCGGTTCGAGCCGGCCGCGCCATCGCAGCAGCGGCACCGAAGACGTCGCCGCCGCATCGACCGG
>VYKU01000009.1_pt1 | contig 35408 bp, 28 predicted proteins | sample 5114491 | NCBI WGS metagenome assembly VYKU01 (sample SAMN12291796, study PRJNA351875) | freshwater metagenome | isolation source: freshwater lake | place: USA: Michigan, Gull Lake | collected 2011-07-05 | reverse complement strand
GGGGGGGGGGGGGGGGGGGGGCGACGCGCTGGTTGCAGAAAATGCTCTAAAGGCGCTAAGCTCTGCCTAAGGTAGGACGGTAATCATGCTACTCACAACGGGCTATTCAAGGCACCAGCAAGCGCTCATCGAACTCTTTGCCAAGACCTTTGAAGCTTCAGAGGGGCAAGAGGAAGGAGCGCGAATTGGCGATTTGGTTCACAATCTGCTTTTAGAAACCCCGCTCGACGATATCCGCGTCTACTGCGCCGAGATTGAAAATTGTGTCATTGGGGCTGCGATCTTTACCCGACTGACATATGCTTTCGACCCGCACATCGTTTTCCTCCTTTCACCGATGGCAGTATCACCTGAAAATCAAAAGATTGGTATTGGGCAAGCCTTACTCACTCATGCACTAGGGGCGCTTCGCGCCGAAGGTGTCCAAATTGCCATCACCTACGGCGATCCGAGCTATTACAAACAAGTTGGATTTATGCCGATCACAGAGGATCAAGCCCGTGCGCCTCTACCGCTTAGCATGCCACACGGCTGGATAGGACAGGCGTTAAGCGAAGATAAGATGCCGCAGCTCCAAGGGCCATCAAGCTGTGTACCCGCTTTAAACCGAAGTGACATTTGGTAAGTAGGCATCTGAAATCAAACTTCGAGGAATTTGCTTCTGCGTTTCCTAACCAGACCACTCATGCGCCCGGTTTAAACTGGCTACCAGCTACGACAGTCGCTTTCAACCTCGGACAGGGCCAATCTGCGCTGATAGGTCCCGAGGCATCGGCGACGCAATCAATTTGCGTCATCAGGACGGCCCAGCGTGTTGGTTCGGTCAACGCGGAATAAAGTGCCCCATTGCCTTTAGGCGACAGCTTTCCCCGCCCACACACCTCAAAGCCGCCATTCCGCTTTCGGCCAACTACTGCCGAAATGCCGCCGGTCTCAAATGCGCCAAGGATGGTCGATAAAGCGGTGTTTAGGTGATCTCGAAAGCAGACATTTATAGCCCCACTAATCGGTGCGCTTCAAAGGCTTGCCGCCCTCCTTGACTGAATGTGTCTAAGGGGACGGCAAACACACTGTCGCTCTCGATGCCAATTTGCCGCAAGCCTACCGGTGATTTACAGAACGTCAGCCCGCGAGTCGTTGGGCCAATATGTCGGCGATGCGAAGGCTATTGGCAATGCAGGTCAGGGCCGGGTTTACAGCCGCACTGGAAACAAAGACACTGGTATCGGCAACATAGAGGTTGTCGATCTCATGGGCTTTACAACTTGCATCAACCACCGATGTTTGGGGATCATGTCCCATGCGCAATGTTCCGCATTGATGGGCTGTGCCATATATCGGCAAGATTTGATCCATTTGATAACGGTTGGCCCGAAGACAACGGCATGCTCGACCCGCTTTGGTCATGGCTTTATGAAAACGCTTGATTAAGCGATCATGGGCGACCAAATTATTGTGCCAATAGTCAAGCTCAATACCACCGTCCGAACCGATCCGGACTCGATTGCGGGCTTCGGGCAAGTCCTCGCTCATGATTAGAAACGCCAGCAACCGATCCCCAATGAATTCGGCGGCAGCTTGGGGGATCAGCCAGGAGGGCATTGTTTGGGCCAGCTGCCCGCGGATCACCTCGCCGGACAAATACTCAAGACCTTGGATATGCCCCATTGGAAACGGGAAGCTACCATTGGGGTCACCCCAGTAAAAATCGTTGACGGCCAGTGTTTTTGGAAAATCAGTTTCGATTTTCGGCCAAGCGAAGGAGACTGAAGCTGACGCGGTGTGAAACATATAGTTTCTGCCAACTTGGTCAGAGGCATTGGCCAAACCATTGGGATGATCTTTGTTGGCAGATTTTAGAAGAATGGCCGCTGAATTAATGGCTCCCGCAGCCAAGACAACGATGTCACCTTTAACGCGTGCGATCCCCTCTTTGGTTTCGTACACGACTGCCGATACCGATGAGCCACCTTCAGCGGTCTCAAGGCGTACCACTTTTGCATCGGTCAATAGTTCAACATTCGGGTACTCGAGCGCTAACTCCACCATCTTGCGACCATCTGATTTTGCTTTGCGCTTGCATGGAAACCCGCCGCAGGTACGACATCTCACGCAAGGACTCTCGGCAACATTCGCGTCGTCGCGTTCCACAGCAAGGGGCATTTCAAACGGGTGCAATCCCTGCAACTTTAATCGACCGTTGAGCTTGCTAATTTCGGGATCGTGCGACATCGGCGGATGCGTATAGGGCGGCGCGTCGGCGTCGTCGGTTGGATCCGCGCCCCGTCTGCCATGCACGTTCCATAGGGCTTCGGCTTGGGTGTAATAGTCGGCGAGGTCTTCATAGCGGATTGGCCAAGCCGGTGAAACCGCTCCGCCATGGTGAATGGTTTCTTCAAAATCCTGTTTTCTGAAGCGATAGAGCGCCGCGCCGTAAAAGATCGTATTGCCGCCAACCCAATAGTGAATATTGGGCTGGAATTTCCGCCCTTTCCGGTCACGCCATGTTTCCTTGGCTTTATACCGCTCTCGCAGAAATACCTCTTTGGCGCTCCAGTTTTCGGGTTCAACAGGCAGATGTTCACCCCGCTCAAGGATAAGAATGGACTTGCCTGTTTTGGCCAGTTGTTGTGCCAGCGTTGCACCACCTGCGCCTGACCCAATGATCACGACATCAAAGCTTTTATCGGTCTGCACAACATCCATTTCCGGGACCATAAGTTCACTCGCCGACATAATACTTCTCCGCAGCAGCACGGGTTAGGGTGCGCATCATAGGTTCAGGCAAAAAGCGCATCAGTGCGGCCACAAGTTTTGGCAGCATGCTTGGGACTACGATCTCATCGCCATCTTGGTTACGCGACCAAGCCTCGTGAGCGACCGCATCGGGGGACTGCGCCATGCGGCCACTCCCTGATTTTCCATCGATAGGAATGCCATTGGCTGCTTGAAACTCGGTGGCCACGATCCCGGGCAAGACTGCGGTAACGTGAATGCCGCGGCCTTTTACTTCAGCACTCAGGGATTGCGAAAATTTGAGCAAGAAAGACTTGCCTGCAGGATAAAGTGTATTGCCTTTGCCGCCCGAGGATAGGGCCGCTAAAGAGCTTACATTGATGATGCGGCCCCACGTCTGCCCCAACATTCCCGGCAAAAATGCGTGAGCAAGTGATGTTGGCGTGGCAATGGTTAGTTCTATGAAGGCGCGCTGTTGCTCCATTGTGGTCCCTGCAAAACCCTTGGGCAGGGTAAAGCCGGCATTATTGATCAACATGTCAACATGGCTGTGCTTCTGAAGGACTTCAGCAGCCAGGATGGCCGCCGCACCAGCATGTGATAGGTCGGTGACAAAGACATCCGCTTGCGCGCCCAAAGCGCACAATTCGGTAGCTAAAGCATCGAGCTCTGGTTGACGACGTGCGACCAATCCAACGTCATAACCTTGACCGACCGCAAGCCGCGCAAAAGAGGCACCAATGCCCGATGACGCCCCGGTTACAAGCGCGTAGCGTCTTTGTATCATGCAAATTCCCCCAAATGATCGCTTCAAAAAGATCATTCGTGGTTACGCGTCGGTGGGGCGTATAGTTACGCCAGTGCGATAGGCGATAAATCGCGAGTATCTGTATCCTGGACATTTCTCGTGTTCGTTACATTAGCCTGGATCGAGGGCAAGCAGGGGATCGCGGCTGAATTCCTCGATAAGGAAGTCAAGAAATATCCTTGTTCTAGCTGAAACAAAGCCGCCAGCAGGTAAAACGACATGGATTGGCATCGTCGCCAAGCTTAAATCGGGCAAGACAACTTCCAATTCGCCACGCTCGATGTGGCTTTCAAATAACCATCGCGCATTGGCGGCTATTCCAAGGCCTGCCAATGCAGCGGCGCGAAGACCGTGAGGACTATCGACACGAAAATTCCCACTGACGTGCACAGTTTCGCCACTTTCAAATGTCCAACGATTTCCTGTGCTAAGTAGCGTGTAGGAGAGGCAATTGTGCGCGCTGAGATCAGCGCGATCCTTCGGCCTACCTGCCCGGTCCAAATAGCTCGGCGAAGCCACCATAATTCGACGAGCAATGCCTACTTTGCGTGTGGTTAATCGGCTATCAGTTAGGGCCCCGACTCGGATTGCAGCATCCAAATTATCGGATACTAGGTTTAGCGCATGGTCAGATAATTGTAGGTCGATTTCAATTTTTGGGTGCAAAACCAAGAAGCGACCGATCATGTCGATCAGTCGGCTTTCTGCTAGACTAAGCGGACATGTCAGCCGAACTGTTCCTTGGATGTTGGTTACAAGCCCGACCAGGGATTCAGCTTCATCAATCGCTGCAAGTGCCCTAAGCGCCCCTTCGAGAAACACCAACCCGTCAGACGTCAGCGCGAGTGCCCGTGTGGTTCGCCGAAACAATCGCGTCCCCAAATGCGACTCGAGAGCATTTACGTGCTTTGAAATCGTTGATTGTGTCATCCCAAGTTGGCTGGCCGCCAATGAAAAGCTGTTGGCATTTGCTACCGCAACAAAGCTTTTCATCCATGCTGAAATGTCGTTCAAAAATAGAGCTCCTTTTTATCGGTTCGTTTTTCTGAACGCTTGCCTGCTTCCACCGTGCACATCACAAATGTGCGTTCAATCAACCAAAATAGCAATTTATTTATTCGTATCGCGACTTAATGTAAGTCGGCCCATAAGGGTTGACTAAGCCAATCTTCAACTGCAAGGCAGCAAAAGCTGAAAAATGGCGGGGTGGAGATCACATATGGAGATGCAACAAGTTCGTTACTTCATCGCCGTAGCAAAAACCCTGAATTTCACGCGCGCTGCGGAAGAGTGCAATGTAACTCAGCCTGCTTTGACACGTGCAATTAAGCTCTTAGAACTTGAACTTGGGGGTGACTTGATCCGCCGAGAAGGACGACACACGCACTTAACCGAGCTTGGCAATAAAATGCTTCCAATTTTGACCCAGTGCCATGAGGCTGCCTTAACAGCTAAGTTATTGGCAAAGTCGGTCACAAAAGGTGAAGCATCTACTCTGTCTATCACTGTGGCTTCAGATACAGATTTGGCGATGGTATTGCCCCACCTGCGCGAACTTAGCGCTGCTTTTGCAGGCACCCAGATTATCTTGAGACGCATAAAAGCGAGTGAAATTGGAGAGATGCTCAAGTCAGGTGAAGTTGATATTGCAGTTGCAGGACCAGTGGGGGAGGGGTGGGACCGGTTGGATGCTTGGCCGATGTTCAGCGAACCCTTCAATTTGATTGTAAACTCAGATCACCCTTTAGCGTCCATTGAGCGCGATGACATCGAAATCGGGCAAATCCGCAATAAGACTATCGTTATGTTAAGCGGATTAAGTCTCACAGCCACTGAGCGCAAGGGCTTTGAGGAGGCAGGGTTCAATCTAAGCAGAGCGCATGAAGTCGATTCCGTCGACGACATGAAGGCATTTCTAGATGCTGGCTTAGGAATCGCGGTCGCTCCCGCCCATGTTTCGGCCAATAGAGGCGCGGTGCAAATTTCTCTGTCTCACTTGAATCTGGAGCGCCTTGTTTCAGTATATGCTGTTTCTGGTAGATCCCGTACTCGCGAGGCAGCGGCGCTGTTGGGCCTTTTGCGTATGACAGATTGGGGTCAGGCGGCTTTTGCGCCATTGCAGCCTAAGCAAATAGCGGCGTTTAATTAGCGTCCAATGAACAGTTTGAATTTTATGAAAGTGCCGCTTTTGCAGCTACTTTGAGGTCTGAAAGCTCCAACCGGCGACGATAGTCAGGGTCAATATGGCGCGCTTGAATTACGCCGTCCTGGCCAACCACAAACACTGACGGAATGGGCAAAATCCAACCCTCTTGGCCTTGGTACTTTGGAATATCCAACCCTGAGCCACTAATCAAAGATGCCATGTCGTCATCAACCCAGATCGCAAGATTGAGGGAGGTTGCGTAACCATTTCCCATGTCAGTCAGGAAAGGGAAATTGGCCCCAGTTTCGGCTTTTAGCTTCCGGCTATAGGCCTGCATTTCGGGCGAAATCGCAACGATTTGGATCGGTTGAATCTCATTTTCGATTTCGGCTAAGCCGATAGTGTTGGTCTGGCAAAAGGGGCACCAATGGCCCCGGTGAAACGTCACAATAACAGGCGCTGTTTGCAGCAGCGTTTCAAGACTAATCAGGCGGCCTTGATCATCTGGCAACATAAAGCTTGGCATCAATTCGCCAATCTGAGGGGCGAGACTTCCTGCACGCGCTTGCTCAAGACGGCCGACAAATACGTCAATCGCATCACTAAACTGGGGGCTAAGTGCGCGAACTTGATCAGAAATGTAACCCAGTTTCTCGCCCAGAGGTATATCTAGCGCGCGGACTATTTGGAGAGCTTGGTTCAAAGACGAGCTGGGCGGTAGCGTCATAGTGGGTTACCTCATGTGCTAAGGTCAAATCGGTAACATCCTACTACCGACGCATATTGTTACACATGCCTTTCACTTGGGGAAATGCCTGCAAGTTATAACTGTCATGCCGGAATGCAATTTCTAAAGACTGACACGGGGTGCCAAGATTGTCGTGAGAGCTAACCCTCTGTGACGATCCCCATCAAAATTGGCACGCTAGGAATTTAACATGAAAAAGACCCTGATTTCACTTTGTTTGGCCATGATGATGGCACCGGCGGTTCATGCCGCCCCGGCATCAGCCTCCACCGCCTCCGCTACATTGACCCCGACTGCGCCAGCGCAAGGCGTGGTCCGCGTAAAGAGCCTTTATGGTGTTGACGAGACTGTTCAGCGCCTCAAAGCCGACATTGCTGCAAAGGGTATCCAGTTTTTTACTGAGATTGACCAGAGCCAACTTGGCGCAGGAGCCGGGATCCCCATTCGTCCTTCAAAGCTCTTGTTGTTTGGTAACCCGCCACTAGGCGTGCAATTCTTGTCGGCCAACCCGTATTCGGGTCTTGATTGGCCAGTACGCATGCTTGTGCTGCAAGAGGCAGATGGCAGCGTGAGTGTTGCTTGGACGGATTTTAGCTATATTGCGCACCGCTACAGCATAACCAACCGCGGAGATCAGTTTGCGATGGCTAGTCAGGTTGCCGCCTCGATTGCCTCGAGCACAACTAAGTGATGGTTGCAGTTACGAGCCTTGCGTTTGTGATAGCAGCACTTTGCGCCGCGCTGATGGGTTTTGCCATACAGCGCGGTGCCACCTGTGCTGTGGCTGCTGTGGCCGAGATTGCCCATTCTGGTTCAGCAAATCGTCTAATCGCACTAGGTGAAACCGCACTTTGGGTAGCAGGTTGCACGTTCCTTGCGCGTGCATTGGGTCTCCTCCCAGGACTGCCACATGGTTATGCGCTCACTGTTTGGACCGTTGTTGGTGGCGCTCTCTTGGGACTTGGTGCATTCGTTAATCGGGCATGTGTATTTGGCGCAATCGCAAACCTTGGTTCGGGCCAGTTCGCTTATGTATTGACCCCCGTTGGATTTTACATTGGTGTGGCGACTTTGCCGTCAATGCTAGCTTCAATCATGCCGCAGAAGATGGGCCTGCTACCCGATACAGAGGTACTACCAAATTGGATTGCTCCCATATTTGCTGTTTATGCCCTGTGGCGAATTGGCTCTATTGGCGTGCGTTTGGTCCGCGAGAAAAAGGGCTGGCGAGATGCTTGGGGACCACATGAAGCCACCCTTGTTATCGGCATAACGTTTGCTGTTATGTTCGTGATTGTGGGTGCATGGGCCTATACTGACTTTTTGGCCCAAGTTGCGCATCGAATGCCTGATGGGTTTATCTGGAAGGGTCTTCTCTTCATGGCGCTTTTGTTAGGCGCTGGCCTAGGGGGATGGAGCGCAGGGCGATTTTCGTGGCAAAAACCATCGGTGGTAACGTCTCTGCGTTGCCTGATTGGTGGCATTTTCATGGGCTTAGGCAGCACGCTCATTCCAGGCGGGAATGATGGCTTGATCCTCCTTGGTATGCCATTTTTGTGGCCCTATGCTTGGGTATCCATACTCGCAATGTGTGTAACCATTTGGGTCGGATTTAAGGTCGAAGCGCGATTGGCGCGGCGCTAAGAACCCATAAGCGTGTTTTTCGGCACGGCATCGCCAGCGTCCCTAGATTCGTGAGGAGTTTGCACGGACGAACCCGGCTGCAAAGAACCCGCGTGCGCCACCTGTCTAACTGCATAACTAAGTCTGGTAGTAGGACGGCATGTTTAACTGGCTCGTATTCGGTAAATCCAATTCCAAACGTCTACCCAAAACCATGTCGCGGCTTCTCGCTAATCTTAACCTCATAAATTGAATTAGCCCCCCGCACAGCATGTGGACGGGGGGCTAATGGGTTTCGATACCTTGGCGGCTTCTTCGAAACCTTAGGCGAACAGGTCCGACGTTATTACCTACCGATTTGAAATGCAGACAGGTCCTATCTAACTAGCGCCTGCTCATTGCGAAGAGCGACTTGATTTCGCTCAAACGGCTAGGCTTTATTCTACTTAGCGTCGTTATGGACGTCAGACGAGTAAAGTGTTGCAACGGTTTTGCCAGTGTTTTTCCACCAATGCGAAACAGTCTTCATTTCAGGGATTGTTTCACCGGCGCGGTGAATGACAGGCACCATGCAAGTCGAAGAATATTCGGTAACGATGCCGCTTGCGACCATGATTACAGCTGGGCGATCTTCGTGGCTATGTAAAGGAACCACGCCACCTGGCTGAAGGACAAGTTTGCGCAGACGCAGACTGCGGTTTTGGACATTGATGTAGGGTCCCAAATCGACGGCACCAACAACCGTGTCGGTAACACCCTTTGGCATCGTGGCAGCATCATTCAAAGGATTGTTTCCAGTCTGGCCGGCAGGGCAAACGCCAGCAAAAGCAGGAGTAGCCATCGCAAGCAAGGCTGTCGCTGCAACTGTCGTAAGAGTCATTTTCATAGTTCATTCCTTATCATTGTAATTCCACACTCGATGTCGGTTGTGGAAGATCGCCGATGGCGTCAAGGCAGACTACGCTGATGGATACCCAATAAATACTTGGTTTTGGGCATGACTTCGATGCAAAAAGGGCATTTCAATTCCTGAGTCAAATACTCGATGTTCTCCTTCATCAACCGCTGGAGACAATCATGCACGCTCAATCTCAATTCCCAGAAATGGCCAATGCCCCCCTCAAAGGTCGGGTGGCTATTGTTACGGGTTCCACCAGTGGAATTGGCTTGGGAATTGCACGTGCACTTGCCGCTGCTGGTGCTGACATTGTACTTAACGGCTTGGGCGACAGCGACGTCATCGAAGCCACACGCCACGAACTCAGTGATGCGACCGGCGTGCGCGTAGCCTATAATGGTGCCAATTTGCTCGATGGTGGCGAAGCTGCATCACTTGTAACCCAAACCATGACCGACTTTGGGAAAGTTGATATTCTCGTCAACAATGCCGGTATTCAATATGTCAGCCCAATCGAAGAGTTTCCGATTGAAAAGTGGAACGCAATTCAATCGTTAAATCTGTCAGCAAGTTTCCATACCACCCGCGCGGCTTTTGGCGCGATGAAAGCTGCAGGCTGGGGACGCATAATCAACCTTGCGTCGGTGCATGGCCTGATCGCTTCCCCATTTAAGAGCGCCTATGTCGCTGCCAAACATGGGGTCATTGGCCTTACCAAGACGGTTGCTCTGGAAGGTGCGCAATTTGGGGTTACCTGCAACGCGATTTGCCCCGGATATGTCTGGACACCATTGGTAGAGGGCCAGATTGAAGACACAGCAAAGGCGCGCGGGATTAGTCGTGAAGAGGTAATCAACACTGTCCTGCTGGCCGCCCAGCCCAGCAAGCGCTTTGTTACCGTGGAAGAATTAGGCACTGTGACCGTATTTCTTTGTGACGAAGCAGCACGCTCAATCACGGGAGTTGCATTGCCAGTCGACGGCGGATGGACAGGGCAATAGTCATGGCCGTTCAAACTAAAACGCGGCCTCATGTCGTCATCGTCGGTGCCGGCTTTGGTGGACTGGCCGCCGCCCAAGGCTTGCGCACAACTGACGTTGATGTGACGCTGGTTGACAAGCGTAATCATCACCTCTTTCAGCCGCTGCTTTATCAGGTCGCAACCGCAGGTCTTTCGCCAGCAGATATTGCAACCCCAATTCGCACCATCGTGCAGAAGAATCCCAATACGCGGGTTATTTTAGACTGCGTGTCCGGTGTCGATAGTGCGCAGAAGAAAGTTATTCTAAGCCACAGTGAACCGCTATCTTACGACTGGCTCGTCCTAGCAACAGGCGCGCAACACAGCTATTTTGGCCGCGATGATTGGGCACCCTTTGCCCCCGGAATCAAGACAATCGACGACGCGACATCGGTGCGCCGCAAAGTCTTGTTGGCGATGGAACGCGCCGAAATTGAGACTGACCCCCACAAACGCAAGGCACTACTAACATTCGTGGTCATTGGCGGTGGCCCAACTGGGGTCGAAATGGCGGGCGCGATTGCCGAATTGGCCCGATGTTCATCTACCAAAGACTTTCGCACGATTACCGCGCGTTGTTGTCGTGTCATTCTGGTTGAGGGTGGACACAGGCTCCTGCAGAGTTTTCCGGAATGCCTTTCAGCTAAGGCCAAAGTAGCCATCGAGCAATTAGGTGTTGAAGTCAGTTTAGGGCGAACTGTTGTTTCAGTCTCCCAAGATGGCGTTCAAATTGGTGACGAATTCATTTCCGCAGCCACCGCTGTTTGGGCTGCCGGCGTGCAAGCCTCACGTGCTGCTGAATGGCTTGGCATTACTCCTGATCGAGCGGGCCGCGTGCCAGTAGACGAAGAACTTCGTGCAGCGGGCGACAGGTGCATTTTCGTCATTGGTGACACGGCAGCTTGCGTTGATGCAGGCGGCTTACCGTTACCTGGCATTGCCCCAGTGGCTAAGCAACAAGGGGCTTATGTTGCCAACAGCATTATTGCGGCCACGTATGGTAAATCCACCACGCCGTTTAAATATAGAAACTATGGCAATCTAGCCACGATTGGGCGCAATCGGGCAGTGGCTGATTTCGGACGCTTTCGTGTCAGCGGTCGGATTGCCTGGTTGCTATGGTGTGTTGCTCACATCTGGTTTCTGACTGGGCACCGCAATCGTTTGATCGTCGGGGCACAATGGTTCTGGAGTTACCTCACCTTCGCCCGCGGTGCCCGCCTGATTACCGGCGACATCTCTCCTGATCTCCCCCCAACCCTGCAAGCCAGACCCGTGCTTGCGCCGCTGACCACATAAGGAAAATACATATGTCGACGAATTTAAAAGAAGAACTCTCCGCGTTGGGACAAACTGTCCTTGTTTTCCAAGGTGGGGGTGCATTGGGTGCCTATCAGATCGGTGTCTATCAGGCGCTACAGGAAGCCGGAATTGAGCCTGATTGGGTGATTGGCACATCGATCGGCGCCATCAATGCGGCACTTATTGCGGGTAATCCACCAGAAATACGCTTGGAAAAACTCAAGGAATTCTGGCACCGCGTGGAACACGGGCGGATTTTTGAGGGGCCATTCGGCCACATGCTAAGCCCGATGCGCACCATGAATGCGATCATGTCTGGTATCCCAGCATTCTTTACGCCAAATCCAATGGCCTTCATGGGTCAAAAAATTCCTCTTGGCCCTGAATCTGCCGGTTACTATTCTGTAGCACCCTTGCGCAAAACGCTGTCGGAGCTGGTGGATTTTGACCTGATTAATAGCGGAAAGACACGGCTGACTGTCGGCGCCGCAAATGTTCAAACCAGTGAAATGTGCTATTTTGACTCACGCGACACACCCCTAGACGTGCGCCATATTCTGGCTTCGGGTGCCCTGCCGCCGGCCTTCCCAGCGGTACGAATTGACGGCGAGCTCTATTGGGATGGTGGCATCGTTTCAAACACCCCGGTCGAAGCCGTGTTTGATGATGCACCTCGCAACAATGCTGTTGTTTTTGCGGTTCATCTTTGGAATCCCCATGGTGCTGAACCGGGATCCATTTGGGAAGTCGCCAACCGCCAAAAGGATATTCAATATTCCAGCCGCGCACATTCGCACATTAAGCGGCAACGCCAGTTACACAAGTTACGCCATGTTGTTCAGCAACTGTCGTTGTTGGTGCCAAACGGTGCCGCGACTGAGGAAGATTTGGCGGCACTTCGTTCGTATGGCTGCGAAACAAAGATGCATGTAGTTCGTTTGCTTGCGCCACAGCTCGACAATGAAGATCATACAAAAGATATGGACTTCAGCCCCGGCGGCATTCGCGAGCGTTGTGAGGCCGGTTATGCCCAAACGAGCAGAATGCTGGAAAAAGCACCTTGGCGTGCGCCAGCGGACCCCTTGGAAGGCTTCATTTTGCATGAGGCGCTTGGTGGCGAAATCATCGACGTGGCTGCGGTCTAACTCAAACAAATCCAGCTGAATCCAAGACGGGTTCAGTTCAACGCCATTCAAATGGGAAACAAAAAAGGAAGGAACCATCCTATGACAAGCACCTCAAAAAATTTCGTTGAAGCAGCCGAGTCCGCGACGGCCAATGCAACCGCGATGATGACAACACAAGCTGAGCAAGCACTCTTCACGGCAAAGGCGACTTTTGAACAAATAGCCTTAAAGACCCGCGAGTCGATGGCGAAGAGCCTAACAATGCTGGATTCAGCGACCGAAATGACACGTGGTAATGTCGACGCGCTCGTAGAATCGTCACGTATCGCAACCAGCAACGTACAAGCTTTGGCGCAGGAAGCGTCGCATTATTCAAAGCAACGCATGCAACGCGCTGCAGCGGCGGCGCAGGCCCTAACCCAAGTCAAAACCGTGCCTGAGTTGATGAAGTTGCAAAGCGATTACACACTCAATGAGTTTACCCTTGCAATCGCAGAAATGAGTAAATTGTCCCAAATGACGCTCCAAAACATCACTGCCGCGTTCGAACCACTGCAAAAGCGGGCTTCAAGCGTCTTTCAGAACGCCCAAATTATCAAAAAATAGCCTTTGGCCGATAAAGGACTGGCGGGCAGCATGTGGCAAAATTGCCCGCCGGAGATTTTTCCCATTTCATTTTGAAACAACGAAGTCCAATTTGGTGTTGCAGTCGCCTCTGTCTCGATCACCAACCCCGAAAGCGGCTCACACAACGACCGCTTTCTCGAGGCGCTCCTCCAAACCAGACCATCCGCATTCGGCCAGGTTCGGCCGGAACCAGCTGCTTACGATTGCAGCAACCCCGCGTTCTTTCCGCCTTTAAATTCTGTTGACACGTTGCAGCTGGCACATGATACCTGCATCAACTGAATGAAGATATGAGGCTAGGGGGCTGCCATGACGAAGCGAACTTTGGAAAAACGGGATATTCCCGCCGCTTTGTTGGCAGGCTTTCGTTGGTTGAGAAATCCGGTTTCACAGGGCGGGGCCAAGCAAGTGCCGCGTATCCAAATGCTGGCGAGCGGGCCTGAGATACTGGCCGATGTTGAGCGTATGCGAGCCCATCCATCGGGCAAAAAACTGTTGGCTGAACGTCCCGACCTCGGTGTATTTCTGTCCGACACGGCTGCTCTTAAAGCGATGCCACCAGCCAGTCTGGGCCGAGCAGTCTATGATGCGATGGATAATCCAGTTGGCGTCCCGGGCTATCTGCTAGCGGGACTAATCTACAAGGACGGGTTTTTCGATTCATTTGATATGAGTGATGACGCGCGTTTCTATTTGGAGCGTATCCGCTGGCTCCATGATTTGTTTCATGTCGTCAGTGGTTATGCCACCGATTTGGCGGGCGAGGGCATGCTCATTTATTTCCAACACGCTTATCTTTATGGGCTGAACTTCAACTCATTGGCACGATCACCTTTTGGTATTGGCCCGCGATACTTTCTTCGTCCCGATTGCGGACAAGCGCGTTGGCAAGAGTATCTTCGCGATGCCAACGCGCGTGGACTACACGCCTATAGCGTTTGTCCGGCAGTGTTTGCGCCCTGGGAGGCGTTGCTAACCCAACCGCTTAACGACGTCAGACAACAACTCGGAATCGTAGCGTTTCTGGAGGATAGCTCGCGCTGGCTCGACAAGAGTATGCTGGGCAAAAGGGCAGCCACAGGCTTTGGTGCGCAGTCACGCGAGGCAAAGCAAGCACAATTGGCACGCAAGGTGGTTGAAGCCGGGGTCGATTACCGCGATCTTTACCGGTTCAGTGATGAAAAAGCGCGGAGCTTGCGCATGTTAGCGGCAAACGGCGCATCGGATGCGCAAATCCGCGAGGCAGCAGCTAACTGAGACAGTAAACTTGGGGGCAGGAGCAAAATGCGCTGTTGCTATTGTACAATCCGCGTTGCGATTGTGCTTATTGCTGAGACAGGATGACGAGTTTTGGGGGTTATTGCACGTGTCGCTGTAATTCAGATCATCCGAGCAGCGAGAGCCCCGACGATCAAAATGTTAGCAGCCAATGCTATGCTGCTTGAGTTCGACGAAGGTCCGCGTTCCCGACTTCTTTGCTTGAACGCGTTCATCCAGCATTTGCCTAAACTCAACTTTTTACCATCCAACAAAGCATTCCGAACTACCCATTCCAGCCGCCGCCGAACGATACAGGACGAATTCGTCTTTTGTGCCCTCGCTTTGTTGGGGTGGGTTACAGTTACGTCACCCAGCATTCGTAGGGCCGTCACACGCGCTCTGTAGCCAGACCCAGCAATTATAAGTGCTGGGGAAAAACTATGACACATTCTGTGCGCCGGTCGGCTGGCTTGCTCGATTCTGCTGCTGTGGCGGCCATCCTTAGCCTAGGCTGGGTGCATTCTGCCACGGCTCAACAAGTCAACGAGCAGCCTGTTCGTGAAGTTGAGACGGTCATTGTTACAGGCTCTAACATTCGTCGATCCAATCTTGAAACTACCGTTCCCATCACCGTTTTGGATCAGCGCGCGATTGAATTGCGCGGCGCACTATTGCCGTCTGAATTGCTGACGTCTCTGCCATCAGTAAGCAATTTGCCGGAGAACGAAACCCGTTTGGGTTCCTCTGGTGCGCGGGGCGATAATGCCAATTTGAACCTTCGCAACATGGGCGCAACCGCAACCCTGATCTTGATCAATGGCCGACGCATGGCCATCAATCCTTTCACAGCAGGCCTGTCGCAAGCGGTCAACATCAACCATCTGCCGACACAGGGGATCGCGCGGATCGAAGTATTGCGCGATGGTGCATCCTCGGTTTACGGGTCAGATGCTGTTGGTGGCGTGATCAACTATGTGTTGCGGCGCGACTTTGAAGGTGTCGAGGCCCTCTTGCGCTATAGCCAGCCTGAAGCTGGCGGCGGCGAGAGTGTGCAAGGCGCTGTTACGTTCGGAACCCGCTTTGCAGACGACCGGGGGCGTTTGTTTGGCACATTTGAAGGGCTCTCTCGCGATGCCACCCTTCTGACCGAACGCGACTTTAGCCGCACTTCTTTCAACATTGACCGCGCGCCAGCGCCATTTAACGTCGTGGGCGGGCCCTTTGATGCGCGTTCGGCACGCGGCTTCTGGCCGACCTTTCGAATTGGCACATCCACGGCAAACAATTACTTTCGTCCTGTGAACGGCATACCTGCGCTGACGACCACGGCACCTAGCCGCGCAACCAACCCAGAATTTTTCTTGGACCTCAATCAGTTTGGGTTTGCCTCACCCAAGACAACCCGCGGCAATGCCTTCGTGACCGCAGAGTATGACATTAGCGCGCGGCTTACGGCCTTTGCGGAGTTTGGTTATTACGGCTCGTCATCTACCATGCGCCGTCAACCTTTGGCTCTGAACGCGCCAACATCAGATCAGCTGATGGTGATGCCGATTGATAGCCCGTTCAATCCCTATGGCTCGCGCTTCTACCACGTCACGGGTGCCGCAAATTCAGACGGCACGGCGCGCGTGGTTGGGACGCCGCGCACCGTCAGTTTCACGCAGCTAACCATTCGGGACTTGGCAGCCGAAAGTGTCGAAACCAAAGCCGACGTCTTCCGGATCGTTGGCGGCGTGCGGGGCAAATTTGGCAAGACTTGGGAGTGGGAGAGCTCATTATTCTACAATGAAGTCAGTGGCACCGACAATGCGTTCCCAGATGTTCGCGAAAGCAAGCTCCAAGCCGCAATCGCGCGCACCGATACGAGCGCTTACAATCCATTTGGCTATACGTTCCGCGTGGCAAATGGGGCGGTCGTAGCTGACCAGCCCTATACCAATCCGCAGTCGGTTGTAGATTCCTTCTCGGAAGTCTATTCGCGCAGCGCGGAGAGCTCGATTGCCAGCGCCGACTTTAGGACTTCGGGCACCTTGTTCTCCCTCTGGGATAATGAGGTAAAGGCCGCCTTTGGTGTGGAGTTTCGTCGGGAAGAGTTAAGCGATGTGCGTCCGCCGTTCAGCGGCGAGAACCCTGCTTCCTCAGGCCTAGACCCACTCAACAACGACTTCTTACTGCATCCACCCCGACCTGATGTATTTGGTGAGCGCGAAGTCACCAGTGCCTATGCAGAGACCGTGGTGCCATTGGTTTCGCCTGAACGCGAAATACCGCTGGTGAATAGCCTTGAGCTAACTGCCTCGGCGCGGTTTGAAAGCTATAGCGACTTTGGTGAGACCACAAAGCCGAAAATAGGCGTAAACTGGCGGCCGACGTCTTGGTTGATGGTGCGCGGCTCCTATAATGAGGGCTTCATGGCCCCAAGCCTTGCGGCGCTCTACACCAGTTCGCGATGGTCCATCACAGCGGGTGCCGGTGATATCGATGCCTACCGGAATCCGTTCTTGAATGAGGGTCCTTATGTCAAGCGTACCTATTTTGGCGGCAACCCTGATCTCAAGCCGCAGGAATCAGAAGGCACGACCTATGGCATTGTGTTCGACGTTCCCGGCATCAAAGGGCTGAGCCTCACCGCAGATCTGTGGAGCATCGACCGCACCAATTTGCTTGGTCAACGCAGTACCGCACAGATTGATGCAAGCGATACGGCTCTGTTGCGGGCCTATACGCGGGCGCAGATTGCTGCCGGCGTCGCCGTCAACCAAATCGATATCGGCAGTGGCGCAACCTATCGCGGCGATCCCGATGTCCAGCGTTATGCGCTGACACCTGAAGATCGCGCGGCATTTGCCGCCTACAATGCCGCCAACCCAACCAACCCGGCCGCCCCGGCAGGGCGCATCTTCGCGCGGTATCAGCCGTTCCTGAACTTGTCGAGCAGCCAACACGAAGGTGTCGACTTTGGATTTCGCTATGCGATGCCTCGCCAGTCTTGGGGCCGCATTCTCGTTACCTCCGACTGGAGCTACTTGGATCGCTCGCGCACCACGCTTGCACCCGTCAATGTCGCGCCAACTGAAAATAACGGCCTTTACGGCGATGGTGCCGCAAAGTGGCGCAGCACAACCAATATCAACTGGGATAAGGGCGCATGGAACGCGGGACTTGGCATTTATCATGTCGGCAAAACCCATGATTCAGGTGCCACGACAACACAGGCGATTTACGAAAGCCTTGGCAAGCCTTCTTATATCGAGCCGTTCTTCACAGCAGGCAGCACTCTTTATCGCTTGGTGATCGACCCTGTCGTGACCTATAATCTCTCCATCGGATACAAGTTTGAGACGGCTTCGCCAACATGGCTCGCCAATACGCGGGTCCGGCTATCCATCGCAAACCTTACCGATGAGCCGCCTCCGTTAACATCGGGTGCGTTCGGTTATGATGCAGGTGTCAGCCAAGCCCTCTTAAGTGGCCGCAGCTGGAGCCTTGAAGTCGTGAGGAAATTCTGATGTCCTCACTTTGGTCGAGAAGATCCGTCCTCGAATGTGCCGCCTTAGCGGCACCGATGATTATGCCTTTAGGCGCCGGTGCCAAAGCTTCTTCGGGCGATGCACTAACGTCATCAGCCAGCTTGGTGGCAACGGAATTGCGTCGGTGGCAAGTCCCTGAAGCAAACCAAGCGGCTGCAGTCGATGCCAATTATTTCTACGGGATTGGCAATCGTACGTTGGTCAAGCACCGCAAATCCGACGGCGTGCGGGTCGCAGAATGGCGAGATGGCGCTGATGGTGCGATCGTGCACTTTAATGCGGGCTATGTCACGAAAAACCGGCTGATTTTGGCGCATTCGAACTTTCCCCAATTGCCGATGGCAAGCTCACTTGAAACGTTCGATACCACCACCATGCAGCCTGTCGAAACATATAGTTTCGGGATTCGGCTCGGGTCGTTGACTTGGGCGGTTCGTCATGGCGGTTTTTGGTGGGCATGCTTTGCCAATTATAATGACAAGGGTACGACGCCCGGATTTGATCAACGCTGGACCTATCTGGGCCAATTCGACGACGCGTGGCAGATGCGTCAGTCGTGGATCTTCCCTCAAGCGGTCGTGGCAACCTGGGGAGTAAGCTCTAGTTCCGGTGGTGATTGGGGCGAGGATGGCTTGCTCTATGTTACCGGCCATGATGCGGCAGAACTTTATGTTCTGCGGCTTCCCAAACAAGGCGTGGTGCTAGATTATGTGACCAAGATTGCTGTGCCATTTGAAGGGCAAGGCTGGGCTTGGGACCGAAGCGTGGGTAAGGACCGCGTTATTTATGGAATAAGCCGGAAGCGACGAGAGATCGTTGTTGCCCGCATTCCAGCGGTTCCAAGGGCGTGATGCTGGGACAGATTTAGCTGAAGCTAGGTCGCGCTGTCGCGTTTGAGTCTAGAGGGCTCTAAAGGGACGCTTGTCGATGCCCGCATGATTGGGGTTCTGCCATGCCGTGGACCGCGAAAGCAGGCTTCTGCCGTTTGGCGACATACATGGCAGCATCTGCCATTTTGACGACAGTTGAGCCGTCATAATGGTGCATTGGACACAGGGCGACGCCGACACTGGCACCAACTCGCACGGATCCTGCGTCAATTTTAACGGGTTCTAAGATTGTGCAAATGAGCTTGTCGGCGAAGCGTTCAACGGCATCGAGGTCATTGCTTGGGTAGAGAATGGTGAATTCATCTCCGCCGATACGGGCGACAAAGTCCTGCGGACGCAAAAGACCACTGATCCTGTCTGCAATCCCGACCAGCAATTGATCGCCAGCATAATGTCCGAACTCATCATTGATCGCCTTAAAGCCATCCAAATCAATCACCATAACGGCAAAGGGCTGGCTGGTAGCAGATTCGGCTAAGGACTGAAGTTGGACCTGAAATGCTGTCCGATTTCCAACGCCCGTAAGCACATCCTTGTAAGCAAGTTGTGACAAGGCGCGCTCTCGTTGGCGCGATTCAGTGACATCTTTCAGACTGGCAATTGCAATCGAACTTGTTATTGACCGTACCCAGCGAACGCTCGCTTCGAATTCTTGATTGCTATGCTTAAATTGCACATCGATATGGCCTGTCGCCTTTTCGCTTTCTGGAAGGGCTAATAGAGGCTCGGCTGAAAGGAACAACGCGTCCAAGTGATTGGGCAAAGCACGAGCCTCCTCACTTGTCAGTTGAGCGCCTCTGAGTGCGTTAAACGCCTCGTTTGCGCCCAGTAAATTCCCTGAGCTATTGAAGACAATCGCTGGCTCCGCGATAACTTCTGCTGCTGCGAGAAGTGCGTTCTGCCCGACGCCAAAAAGGCTCTTGCGGATTCGCAAAGCTAATTGACCTAGAAAACTCTCATCAAGCTTTAGAATCTGCCAAGTGAGCAAGAAGCCAAAAGCTGGCGTTAGAATTGGAACCTGCACTTTCTGGGTGATCCAAAGGTATTGGGCGATGGGGAACCAGCACACGACAAGCACGATGGTTACGAGCAGGCCTCTTCCCCAGCTTAAGCGATAGATGATCAAGGTAGCTAGTAGCGTTGCCGCGAGCACCAGACCCACTTGCCTAACGGGTGACATCTTAGGCTTCGCAAAGTCAGTGTTGGCTGTTTCAGTTGCCAAGGCAATTGCCTCTGGACGAGCAATTGGCCCTTGCGCTGGCGCAATCAGGGTGAATTGCGGCGTCTTGAGAGCGAGACCGATAATCACTTTCTTGCCACGCAAGGCGTTGGGACTGATCCGGCCAGCGGCAACATCCAAAAAGGCGTAGCGCTTAAACTTTGGCACTGAAATTTGGAAATTGAGCGGCAATTGACCGAAGCGAAGGTCGGTGCGACGGTTTAGCCAATCGGCGGATAGCGCAAGCTTCTCATCTGGCAAGCCACTAATGGCACGCAATTTTTGTTGAGCATCAATTTCGAATTTAGACATGACCAGTGTCGCATGCCGACTGAACCGTCCAAGTGGTTGAATGAGTCGATAACTGCCATCTGGATTCTCGATCTGAGAGACTGGGAGGGCAAGCTTTTGGGGCCCGAGCGCAGCGATGGCGGTCTCGAGCTCTAGATCGTCTACTTCTGACTCGGGAACGCTCAGGCCAGCGTCAATGTAAATGCGATCCACATTGGCCTGATCTAACAGGGCTAGCGTTTTTGCCATCAGGCGACGATCAAAGGGATAATATCCCATTGTCTGCACAGCCTTCTCATCGATAAAGATGATGATGGTATCTTCTGAAGGCGCGACGGCGTCTCTAAACTGCCAATGATCAGCAAGCGCAGCTTCAACGCGCTGGGGTATTTCGGTCTTTGAAAGGCCAATTGCCACGATTGCCGCAAAGATACAGGCAAACAAGATCCGTATCAGACCCGTCGGCAAAGCTTTCAGAAAACGCATACTAGACCCGCCTGTCCACCGAGGTTCCATTTTCCCCTAAAGCCATGAATATATCGATAAGCTCTACAGCTAAGCTGCTGGGCGAAGGATCGCGTTTTTCGCAATAGCTTTAAGGGTGTTAGGGCTGTTCCGAGGTCATTGGAGCAACCTCTGGTGCAGCCATTGGAGCGATTGTCGCGACTGGCGGTGTCAGAAATGGCTTCTCAGCAGCAAGAACCGCGTCCGCGGCAGCCTTAATGGAGGTTCCCAAATTGCTGCCAAGTGGCGTCAACCCCGTAATAAGAGCGACAGCCAAGAGCGATGCAATCATGCCATAATCCATCGCGACCGTTCCGGCCTCGTCTGAAAATAGCCCTTTTATCTTGCTACGCGCTCTGAGCTTCACTACGAACTTACTCCAAACCAGACCATCTAGTTCGTTGCGTAGCATGATCGAGTTAAGGGAGTATACTTCACATTGGGGCATTTTTATAAAAACTTGGTTCAAATTTTAGGAAATGGGATCAACCCGTTGACTTAAATCACGCCTCAACGCACAACCCATTTTAGGCCAAAGCCTAGATTTGTTAAGCATCAATCTCGAAGCTGGACGTGACCCGTGTCACATGCCGACTAGACCCACTAATTGGCTGAATGAGCCCGCGTCCCGATCTGTGAGACTGACAGGGCTATCTTTTGGAGCTCGAGAGTTGCGATGGCGTTCTCCAGCGCTAAGTCGTCCACTTCTGGTTCTTGAAACGCTTAAACGAGGCGGCAAGACTCTAGAGGTCCTAGCGGCGGCCGCCTCCCTTTCCACTTGGAGCCACACCTGGGTTAGCATTTGGGGGCGCTGCAGTCGGTGGCGGCGGAGTCGGTGCACGAGCAGAAAGAACTGCATCCGTGGCAGTCTTAAAGGACTTTCCCAAATTGCTGCCAAGTGGTGTCAGGCCCGTTATAAGAGCGACGGACATGAGCGATGCAATCATGCCATAATCCAGCGCGACCGCTCCGGCCTCGTCTGAAATTAGCGCTTTTATCTTGCCATGCGCCCTGAGTTTCACCACGAGCTTACTCCAAGCCGGACCGAACAGGAGCGTTTCGTAGCATGATCGAGTAAAGGGAGTATGCTTCCAATTGAAGCATTTTTATGAAAAATGGTTCAAATTGTGGGCAATTGGTTCAACCCAATGCTTCAAATCACGCTTCAACACACAACCCATTTTTATGCCGAAGCCTAGGTTTGTTGAATGAGCCCGCGTCCCGATCTGTGAGACTGACAGGGCTATCCTTTAAGACCCGAGCGTGGCGGATCCATCCTCCAGCTCTAAGTCGTCCACTTCTGGCTCTTGAAGCCCTCAGTCCAGTCGGCAAAGCTCGAAAGGTACTAGTTGCGGCTCCGTCGCTCCTTTATTGGAGCCACCTTTGCCGGGGCAGCAGTTGGGGGCGCTGCTGCAGGTAGTGGCGAACCTGCTGATGGAGCGGCAAGAATTGCGTCCGTGGCAGCTTTAAAGGAAGATCCCAAATTGCTGCCGAGCGGTGTCAAACCTGTGACAAGAGCGACGGCCATAACCGATGCAATCATGCCATAGTCCAGTGCGACCGTTCCGGCCTCGTCTGCAATCAGCCTTTTTATTTTGCTTTGCGCACTGAGCCTCGACAAGTTCATACTCCACACTAGACCTAACTGATACATGTCATAGCATGATCGAATTAAGCCAGTACGCGTCCCATTGCGGCATTTTTAGAAAAACCTGGCTAAAATTGTAAGTGATTAATTCAGCCTAATGACTAAACACACGTAGTCCTGCAGCAAGGCATCGCAGAAATAGCCGTCCGTAAAGTCACGCGAGGTGCTGGCAGGCGGGGCAATTGCAACTTGCCCCGCCTTTCGATACTAGCTGCTCGATGCCTGCGCGTTCGCACAGAGCAGCCCCGGCGATGCTGTCCTCGTTACCCCGATCTGATCGAGCAGGGGGCTTTAGTAACGCACCCGCACCCCGAACATGAACCGGCGGCCAAAATACTCAAGCTCATAGGGCTGTGCCAAAGTACCTTGATAGCGCAATCCACGTTCATTGGTGAGATTATTGATATCTGCGTAAAGGGTCACATGGTCTGTCAACTGATACCGGCCTGAGAATTCAACGCGCTGTTGGGCATCCCAAGATAAGTCACCCGCTGCGGCACCTGGCGAGATTTCATCCAGCCATTCCGTGCGATGCTGCCAGGCCAAGCGCAGCGAGAAGCCATACTTTTCATAAAAGATGGCGGCTTGGGTGATCCGGTCCGAAGTGCCTGTGAACGCGCTCTTGCGGCCACTGCCAATATCGAATTCACCATCAAGAAATGCAACACTGGCCTGAACACCTAAGCCAGACAAGGCACCAGGCAAGAAGGTGAAGGGATGATTATAGGCAAACTCTACGCCTTGGAGATACCCGTCGCCGCCATTCAATGTTGTGTTGTAGGTATAGCCTGACCGATCTACGCCGTTGGAGTTGAACCGGCCATCGCCAACCAATTCTGAGGCGTCAAACAAAACATCTTTCACGTTGCGATAAAAGTAAGACGCCGAGAGAAGTGAGGCAGGCGCAAAGTACCATTCCGCACTTAAGTCCCCACCAATCGCGCTCTCCGGCTTCAAGTTTGGATTGCCGCCTGTGATTGATTGGACGCCCACGACATCGGTAATCGAGACAGTGGCGCGTTGATCGGTGAAGCTTGGACGGGCTGCACCACTGATTAGAGCGGCGCGAAGTTTTACGTCATCCGAGAAATCATACGTATAGTGCAAGCTTGGCATATATTGCGTATTATCGCTGGATAAGGATAGTGGCACTAAGGACGTTCCAACCTGGGCCAGACCTTTTGCAGTGACTTCTGATTTCTCCACCCGCAAGCCGGCAAGCAAGGTGTGGCGATCCCATTTCCACGTGTTCTGCACATAAAGTGCTGTGACATCTTCATCGACAGTATTGGCCAAGGCCGGATTGCGGCGTGGCACTGGGAAGGTGCCTCCTGCGCTTGCATTGGCACGTTCAGCTGCAGCAATCACCGCCTCCAATTGTTGGTTGAGGGCTACGTTGTCGATGAAGAATGACTGGAAGCCAACATTAATGCTGCCGATTGCGGACTCTTGCGTGACAAACGCATAGGGCGTCCAAGGCACGCCTAATTGCTGCGCAGTTGTCCCCAGAATAAGTGTGCCGGCCGTGCCATTGGGTCTTAGGACTGCCCAATTGCCTGGGTCTTCAAAGCTACGAGTATTATATTGAAAGCCGACTTTAAACTTCGCGTCAGCACCAAGGCTTGACCATTCGCGGGTTAGGTCGCCCTTAGCAAACGTGTCGGTTTGTTCGTTCAACACTCGGAAGAGCGCCAAGACTTCGGTGTTAAATGCGGTTTGGTCCAGCGTCGCACGTGCTGTTGTGCTTCGGCTTAACACCCCAGTTGGGCTGCGTAATGTGTCATAGAGAGTAATGCGCGGCGTTCCAGCTTCCCCAGCTGTAAACGTCAAAGAGGGACGCAAGGCTGAATTCGACTGCGAGGTTGCGGTTAGCGGGAGATTGGAAACAGATTCCGCTTCAGATGTTCCCAAATCCCACGAGAAGTTCCAGCCGCCAATGTCGTGCTCGCCATGCAGGATATAGAGCAGGTTCTTGGTTGCGTAATCACCGTCTTCAAACAGACCAGCCACAGGAACGGCGATCAGATCTCCGCTGGTAGGTGTCCGCGAGCCTGCGACCGTGCCATTGGCCGCACCACGGAAGTTAAATGTATATTGGTTGCGCTCTTCAAAATCGAGGAACTCGCTATAAAGTGCGGTAAAGCGGAGCAAGTTTTGCTCATTTGGACGCCACTCGAACTTTCCATTAAGCGCGTTGGTTTCCCGCTTAATGCGGTACTTTGCAAAGCGCACTTCCCGCATCGCACCCGGATTTGCTTGGGTTGCATCTCTTGGATCAAACCGTGGCTCGTAATTGTCGGTTTCTTGGATGAAGGTGAAGGAGGATGCACCCAGCATCACCCCGAACGTGTCGTTCGCCCATGACAGGCGCAACCCGTAATTGGCGGCCTCTTTTCCAAGGTCGACATAGCCTTGGCCAATATCTAAATTGGCGTGAAGCCCTTTGTTCGACAAAGGCGAGAAGGTACGGATGTTGACCCGGCCGGCCAAAGCTTCTGCAGGCATGTCTGGGGTCAGCGTTTTATTGAGTTCGAGTTGCGAGATTACGGTTGAAGGAACGCTGTCAAATCGGAAAATACGATCCTCAGCACCTAGAATGTTCACGCCATCAAAGGCAACTGTTGTCCAGCGGGCAGGAGCGCCGCGCACCTGAATATACCGCTCTTGACCTTGGTCACGCTGAACACCCGTGGCGGGCAGACGGGACAAAGCCGCAGCTGCGGTTTGGTCTGGAAAGCGTCCGATGGTATCGGCAGCGATCACATTTACAATGTTGTCCGCCGCGCGCTGAACTTGGAGAGACTTGGCAATTGAATCTCTGATCGGCGTCGCGGTCACAACGATCGTTTCAACCACCTGCTCAGGCTCTGGTTGGGTAGGGCTAGATTGTGCCAAAGCCACATCTGCCAGAAAAAGCGGCAGGATGCTTGCGCTCACAAGCCAAATTAAACGTTGGTTCGGGCGAACACAATTGAAATGAGCTGGCATATCTGATCCCCTTAGCGTGCCGGTAAGCACATCCTCACGAGGATAGGGGACGGTTTCTTCGCTACTTTGACGGAAAAATGAAGTTTCAGTTATCGATTTTCTGAACTTTCGTTGCAGCGCTACTTGGTATGACTAAATACATCTGGCATTTGTTCAGATGTCTGGAAGGGCAGCTTTTCGGCTCGGTCTTGTCGTCCAGAAAAGCCAGATAACCCAGCTAGGCAAGACCAGTCACGGAGTGATCAAGAAGCGAGGGCACCGCGCCTGGTGCCAAGCCTTTAGCGATGGCGGCTTCGATGGATCCCAGCGCGCCCGGCAAGTCTGCGATGGTTGCGATAACAAAATCGGCACCCGCTTCCACAAATCCCACAGAGGCTGACTTTAGCTTTTCGCGCCGTGTCGCTGGATCAAGTGCCTCATAGGCAGCCTCGTCAAGGCCAAGGGCATTGCCAGACCCTGCCAAGCCAATTGTCCACATGCCAGCCTCGCGACCCGCAAGGATGCCCACAGGCGCATCATCAACCGCCACGCAAGCCCGTGCAGGCCAGACACCGAGATTGATCATAGCTTGCCACAACATGAAGGGGGCGGGTCTGCCTTCGCTGGTATCGCCAGCGCATAAAATGGTTTGGGGGTGATAGCCTTGGTCGGCTGCCAGCCGTACAACTTCTGCCATCATGGTGTGCGTGTAGCCTGTCGACGATCCAACCTTAATGCCGGACGCGACAAGATCGTCAAATACAGTCTTCGCGCCGGGAATCAATTTGCTCGCTTTGGCTGCCTCGCGCGCCATGGCTGGCTCTAGTTCGATCATGAGAGCGTCCGCTTCAGCGTCCCCTGGGTGGGAGCCTTTTACACTCATCCAGCGTGAGCTCACGTCTTCATCGGCGAACATGGACATCACGTGGTCGCGCTTGGCTTTACCCATATGAGCGCGCACAGAAGCCTCGCTTACCTCAACGCCATAGGCGAGGAACGCTGACTGCATCGCCATTACCGGCGCGCGTGATCCGAAATCCACCATCGTGCCGGCCCAGTCGAAAAACACGGCTTTGATTTGGTTCTTCATTGTAATGCCTCCCGAACAACGCGCTCGCCAATTGCGAACGCCGTTGACATACCCGCCCCACTGGTCACGACACTTATGCGGACCTCGGGTTCAGGTGTCTCGACAAACCATTGCTGGTCAGCTGATGATGCATAGGTGCCGACCCAGCGTTCGATGACGGGCGGAACCTTGCCCGTAAATACGCTGGCGAATTCGTCCAAAATCAAATTCTCAAAGTCGATCGTGGCAAACGGATTTTCGGCCTGCCCATAGACATGACTATCGCCCACAACCAAGGAGCCGTCGCCGCTTTGAACCGTGATGAGGTGTATGCCCGCCGCTAAGTGCGCGCTTTGCTCTGCTTGTAGCTTTGCTGCGAGAGCCTCGATTCCAGGCAATTGCGAATAACCGCGATAGCGAAGCAAACCGAGGTCGGACATGAACGCATGGGGCAATTGGTAACCCGGGGCCGCCAAACGCAACATCTGAAGGGTGCAACGCGTCACCCCACGTTGGGCCATGACATCGGGGTAAAGGGTAGACAGATCATCGCCCGGGCAAACAAAGACAATCTCGCTCTGAAAAACGCCGCGTGATGTCGTAACTTTCCCACCTTCAATCGCGTGAACGCTGGTGAGTGTTTCAAAACGAACGTCAAATGCGCGTTGGAGCCAGGCTGCGATTGCGATTAATGCCGTTCGTGGCTCGACTCGCACTTCATGAGGGCTGACAAGAACACTCTCAATCTGATTGAGGTCCAGGCCCGAATGGCTTTTTTTGAACGCTTCGCCAGTTTTAAGCTCGCATCCTTCACCCATTTCGGTAGCCAAAAAGGCTTCCAAGACAGCACTGGCCTCTGGCCGTTTTGCCACCATAGCCAAGCCGCGGTGCAAAATTGGAATTTGGGCAGCTTCTGCTACTTCAGCCCAGATATCGCGGGCACGTAGCGCCAAGCCCCAAAAGTCGCCGCGCTCTTGCCCGGTGATTGTCACAAATCCGAAATTCCGCACGCTTGCGCCCACTGCATGGGGCTGGCGGTCTATAATTGTAACGCTTTTGCCAAGTTTGGCGGCCGCAAGGGCATGGGCTAAACCAACAATCCCCATACCAACGATGATGACATCGCTGGTGCGATCAGGAACATTCATCTCATTGTCCTTAGTACGTGAAGACAAGGGCAGGCGTGCTCGTCCACGGAACACGCCTGCGCTTTATCTAGGACCCTAGAAACCAACGCTGAGCGTAAAGTGCACGCTGCGCGGTGCACCTGGGGTATAACGCTGGTTGAACTCATCCAATATCCCGCCGATATAGCGTTCGTTTGTGATGTTGTTTATCGCAATCTGCGCTTCGACATAGCCATTATTGGCAGTCTCGATCCGGTAGCTTCCGGACACATCCACTAAGGTATAGCTGGGTACTACCAATTCAGGCCGGTTCTGAGCGTCGCCTTCGGATTCACCAACATAGCGAGCCGTTACGGCACCTTTGAACGGACCTTTTTGGTAGTCCAATGCTGCGCCGACCAAGATATCAGGTGTCCCTGGAACCTTATTGCCTGCCGCAACAACTGTCCGGCGGCTTGCGCCATAGTTGGCAGCATTGAACGCGGCGCTGTATTCGCTGTTCAAGGATGTCAGCGAGAGATAAGCGCCGAGCTCATTGGTGAGTTTCACCCGAGCACTGGCTTCAATGCCCGTTGTTTCAATACCGCCTGGCGCGTTCACATAAGTGCCGCCGGTGCCGACATTGTAATTGATGCCACCGGTTGACGATGCGAATGTCTCATCCAAGAAGATGATCGCATTGTCATTTTCAGTCTTGAACAGGGTCGCAGCAGCAGCAATGCGGCTTGAAGTATAGCGGACGCCGGCTTCGAGGTTCTGGGTGATTTCTGGCTCCAAGTTTTTGAAATCAGTCCCAGTCTTTTCTAGCGCCCAATCACCGATTGCGCCGAAGTTGCGGGAATAGCCACCAAACACTTGAAGATGATCTGTGACATCATAGACGGCACCAAGTGACGGCAAAATGTCTTCGCTATCGCTGCTAACCGACGCGCTAGTTGGACCATTATAGGTGCCGTTTGCAGCATAACGGCTCTCGTCTTTGGTTGTGCCGGAAATGTCGATGATGAAGTGCTGCAAGCCAAGGCTTACAGTCAGGCGGTCATTGACGGTCCAGTCATCCGCTATATGCAGCTTGATCAGATCGGTCTTGAAGTTTTGCTCAAAGTCTTGGCGGTAGGTAGAGCCAGCCACGATGATTGGCCCTTTGCGGATGTCATCATAGCGCAACCATGCCCGACCAAAGTCGCGGTCCATGGTTTCAAACCAGACACCGGCGCGGATCTTGTGGTTGCCGACTTCATAACGCCCATTGATTACAACGCCCGAGCGGGTGTGATAATACAGGCTGTTACGGTAAGACTGGCCCTGCGCACAGGTTGGGGCACCATTGGTCAGCTTCAGCGAACCGTCCACATTATAGCAATCAGCCGATGAAACCGTGCTGCCATCCAGCGCCCGATAGGTATCGGCAACACCACCCGTATAGTTGAATACAGCGTTGCCGGCAGCATTTTGATAAGTTGCCGTCCGTGACCGCGAGCCCGAATTGCCAAATATGACTTGCTCGCGCACGCCGCTTGCGTTGGTTACAATGCGTGGCTGCAGGCCTGGCGGCGAAAACTCACCGATGCCGTCATTCTTTTGAATATAGGGTGCGACCTCAACCGAAAGCGCATCGCTAATATCATAGCTGAACTTGGCATAAGCGAAGGTGTTTTCGCGAATTGCGGCCCAATCGTCGGCCCAGTTTTCGTTCGGCGCGTTGTTCAACGTGTTCCAAGTCGCTGACGACCCGTCAACATCAAGGCCCAAACGATTGATGTTAGCGCGTGACAATTCGATGATAGGATCATCATCGCTGTCATTATAGCTCGCAAAAAGCGTCATTGTGAGCTTGCCGAAGTCCGTGACACTTTTGCCTTCTACTGAAAATTGCTCAATCGCGGCTGGGGTTGAGCCCTTGTGGGGCCAGAGTTTGGCATCCAGCTTTTGGGCCGAGACGCTGATACGCGTGTTGCCAAACATCTCACCAAAATCATAGCGCCCAAAATAACGTCGGGTGTCGAAATCGCCGATTGTCACTTTTACCATTCCGCCGGCTTCCATCGAAGGCGCACGACTGGAATAAGATAAAGTACCGCCCAAAGCGTTTGATGCAGGGGAGCCGACGTCTGCTGTGCCCTGGCTGACAATGATTTGGGATACATTTTCGCTGATGATGTATTTTTGCGCAGGCGAACCGCCCAAATAGTAGGATGCGTTGAAGAGCGGCATGCCATCAAGAGTTTGGCCAACTTTGGAGCTACGCTGGTTGACCTCAAAACCCCGGATGTTGATTGCATAGGTCCAAGGGTCATTATTAAGCGCATCCGAGCCGCGAATAGAGACGCCCGGGACAAGCTTGATGGCGTCCACAATGTTTTGCCCACCCGCTAAGGTTTCAATACGAGCAGGTGTGATCACGTTATTGCCACGTGCAACGCGCTGGCCAGTCACGACAACCACTTCAGCGGCTCCAGACTCTGTGGCGTCTGTTGTTTGCGCTGCTTGAGCATGCGCGCCAGCGGGTGCCAGCATCAAGCTGGCCAAAAGTGCAACGGCACTTGTTGAAGATACAATTGTTTTACGTGTCATAACGATCCCCTCGCATGATGGATGGATTCTAGGAGGGTGTTAGCCGCCGGCTCCCCGCCTCTCAGATTACCTTATAACGCTGGGCCCAGCGCAGTGAGTCGGTCTTTTCGAGGTAGGGCATCGGTCTGGCCGATGCGTCACATAGAATTCAAACTTGGTCGGTATAGGGGATCGTCGTGTTCGTTTGGGGCCTATGGCAGTCAATCTTCAACATCTTCGCGCCTTTCACGCGGTTGCGAGCGAAGGCTCGATTGTCCAAGCTGCGCGTCGGCTAGGGATAACCCAATCGACCGTGTCTGAGCAGTTGCGGGCGTTGGAGCTGCGCCACAAAGTGGCGCTTTTGCAAGGGCGGCGTCCGCCGCTAACGCTGACTACGGCAGGAAAAGACCTGTTTGTTCGGACCCAGAAGCTGTTTTCAATCAGTAGCGAAATTGATGATTATCTCGGGTATGCGGTGCAGCCAAGCGGCCAAGAGATCCGCCTTGCTTCCGATAGCCCAACTTATGCGGCCAGAATAGTACATCGTTTGCAGGCCATTGATCCTGTTATTCGGCCCAAAGTTCGCCTTGGCAATGCAAGCGAGGCTCTGACCTGGTTGAAGTCCGCCGAAGTTGACGCAGCCATTTGTAGCGACCCAATTTTTGAAAGTGGCCTTCACTATCAAGTCTTGTACCGGGATCAGCTCTCGATTGCACTCCATGCAAGTCATCCGTTGGCCTGCCACGCCGACATCAATTTGGCGGATTTGGGGGATGAATGTTTGTTGGTGCGCGAGAAGACATCCCGCACACGCAGCACAGCACTGTTAGCGCTGGCGCAAGCAGGCGTCGAACCAAGGGCCATCCTAGAATTGCATACCCGAGAGACCATCCGCGAAGCCATTGCTTTAGGAGTCGGCTACAGTTTTTTTTACTCTGCCGAGTGCCCGCCTGACCCCAGATTAGTGTACTGCGCTATTGCTACGCCAACACCTGTTTTTACTGGCTACCTAGTTTGCTCCAACGAGCAACGCAGAACCCCGATGATGAAGTTGTTGCTAAATGTTGCGGATGGTTTGGTTCTGGAGAGCCCCTTGACCGTTTGACCGCTTGCTTCAGCTACGCCGCTGCACAAGGTCTATGAGGAACATCCAAGGCATCAGCTTAAAGAACTAGCGTTTAAGCCATACCCCATCTTCGACACTGCGGTTTAGTCTGCCAACGCCTTTTGGAACTGGGACACCCGATCCTGCATAATTGTCATTAATGACCAATGTTGAATCGCCGGCTAGCGCAATGCTGCGGGCAATGACGACGCTCCAAAGCGAATCTTCCGCGACGGTGCCTTTTGCATTGACGAATAGATTGCTGTTGGGGAGATAAATGATCCCCAATAATTTATCCACAAATGAGGAGGAAAGGATTGTATCGGCTTGGTTTTCGCGCGTCGAAACAAGTACAAATCCCGCCCATGAACCCGACCGCCGACCTGTTAGAGACACTTTTGCATCTCCAGTGGCGGTTAGGGCACCATTTTCAAAAATGAGGACGACATTATCGCCAGTCAGTGTCCCTTGCTCCTCGATCGTTAAGGGGTGGCAGAGGTAATAGTCTCCGGGGGCAAATTTGAACGTTCCAGTGCCCTTTGCAGTATATTTCCATCTTAAAATGCCAGGGCGCAGGTTATGGACACCGGTTGTTTGCACCCTCTCGTTCACCACCCCTCCGACGGGGCAAACATTGTTGCGCCGAATGCGACGCGACTTAAAGGGATCACGAAGGACAAGAGCACCTTCATTGGCTTCAGGCGAATAACCATCACCCTCTGCTAGGCCTGAGGACTGGATGGTGCCGGCGTCAATTTTGGCGTCATCAGCGAGCTCCATATTGGCATTGGAGTGAATCATGCAATCTGGGGCGAGAATGCGACTCTGTTCCTTGGCATCAATCGCACGGGTTACCGTCGAGCTTCCTGTTGCTACCACACACAAGGGCTGCTGGTTTAGCGCCTCTGCTAAGGCGCGGACCCGGATGACGAAGCCGCCTTTAGGAACCATATTTCCGAAGAACGAATTCCGCACGCCCACGCCATCAATTTGAACGGTACCACCTGCCAATTGTTCGGCCGTGAATGAGGTACGAACATGGGGAATGGTCTCTTTGGTTTGTTCTTTCGCAAACCGTTCCGTAAAGGCTTTGATATCGCGTTCGGATCCGCCTGACACGCCAATCTCGCGTGCGCCTGCAAGGGCTGCGGCATCAACGGCGGCCTGCATTTTGCTGCGCTCTCCGGACAGGGCCGTAAGCTCTACCGCAAAGACAACCGCCAGTGACATAGGCACGGCAACAAGTGCGGTGATCAGCGCGAGTTGACCGCGTTGTCCCCGTTTTTTGGTCCGCGACTTCATCGACATTGCTGCACTCCAAGACTTAAATTTAGCGGGTCTGGGTTGCAATCTAGTTAAATTGAACCAGCAATATTGTTGAATATCGGAGAATTGAACGCTGGTGATACTTGAAAAATGGTCTTTTTTGACCTGATTTTTGGAATTTTAGCCAGAGTTCGCGCCAAAATGCCCCCTAAGAAGGTTATGGATATTCAACACTACTTTTAGTGTTCACTACCCTCGCGTTTCTTAATTTTATCCTTTAGTTTAGAGTTTTATTTGTATTCGGGCGCGTCAACACAGGTGCAACTGAATCAGCTTTGTCGTATCCTCGCCATTCGGTCCAGCTATGAGTTCAACTTATGGAAAAGCCCGTTATTCGTGTTGCCCTGGGCCAAATCAAAGTTGTGGCCGGGGATGTGCACGGAAATCTAGACCGAGCGCATAAAGCGATCCTTGACGCCAAACAGCTCGGCGTCGACGTGATTTTACTACCTGAATGCATGGACTTTGGCTGGTGTAGCCAGGAACCCGATATCCATGCGCAACCAATTCCGGGCGCATTTTCCTCTATTCTTGTTGAGGCATCTAAATCTACTGGGCTTTTTGTCGTGGCGGGCCTGACAGAGCGGGCAGGGGACACATTATTTAATGCGGCGGTTCTGATCGACCCGGTGCACGGCTTGATTGGCACACATCGTAAGATCCATGAACTGGCGTTCGCACAAAAACGCTATTCAACCAGATCCAAACTGGAGGTGTTTGATACTTCTCTTGGCAAGATTGCCATCCCAATCTGTGCTGACTTACTCGTCGCCGAAACTAGAACCGCGCTAGGGAGGCTGGGTGCTGAGATCATATTGTCGCCAGCGGCATGGGCTGTACCGCCTGACTTTGATGATCTGGCTACCCCTTATGGCGCGGAATGGATTGATGCCTATCGCGCCATTTCCACGGCATTTAAGATTCCCGTCGTAGGTGTCAGCAATATTGGAAAAATCGAAGGCGGGCCATGGGATCGATGGCCTGTGATCGGAAGGTCGCTGGCAATAGACCGCGATGGAAGAATTTTGGCGCTCGGGAAATATGATGAAGAAGATTTACAGCTCGTTGAATTCTGAAGGCTAGTGGATTAATCAGCAAGAAATCCACTGAGAGTCGATTTAGGCACTTCCACTCACCAGCGTCGGCCGTCGACCGCCTACACCATATAGATTGACCTTGAGGCTCGACATCGCATTCACAAGCGCGTTTGGTGCATAAACCACCGGACCCACTGGCGCAATTTTGGGGAAGCGTTCGAAGATTTTTTCAAACGACAGCCGCAGCTGCATCTGCGCGATCCGCGAGCCAAGGCACTTATGCACCCCATGACCGAAAGCGAGGTGCTTATCAAAATTGTCGCGCATCATGTCGAAGCGGTTAGGGTCGGGGAACATGGTTGGATCGCGATTGGCTGCGCCGTACCACATCACCACTTTCTCGTCCTTGGCGATGCGCTGACCGTTCAACTCCGTTTCTTCCAGCGCGGTACGGCGCATGTGTTTCACAGGGGAGACTAGACGCAGCGCTTCTTCCGCCATGCGCGGGATCAGCTTCGGGTCATCCAGCACCATCTGCCGCTGGTCAGGAAATTCGTGGAGCAGTTGGATCGTGCCGGTCAATGAGTTGCGGCTGGTGTCATTGCCAGCGAAGATGATCAAGAGCCAAGCGCCGTCGAGATGTTCCTGCGGCAATTCTTCTCCGCCGAGCTTGGAACGGGCAATCGCAGTCAAGAGATCTTCGCGGGGGCGCGCGCGTCGGTCGGCCATGACCCCCTCGCCATAGGCGAACATGGCATCGACCATGTTGAAAAACCGGAACGGAAATAGGGGTTCCTTCAAGATCGTCTGCCACGGATTTGCCAAATATTGCGAGGCCATCTCAAGATAGTGCATCCATTGCACGATCCGCGGCCGGTCTGCTTCATCGACACCGAGCATTTCACACAAGGTGAATAGCGGGACCTGTTCAGCAAACATCTTCACGAAATCAACTTCTGGCCCCTTGCGCTCCATTTCGTCGAGCAAGCCATCGATATGGGCGCTGACCTTGTCGCGGACCTTGGCCACATAGGCCGGGATGAAGAAATCCTTCTGCTGGATGCGGGCTTCCATATGCAGGGGTGCATCCATATTGATCAAGGAATTGAGCGCAGCCGGGATCAGCTTCTTTGGCTTCCATTTATCGCGCGCCTGAATACCCAAATTGATGCTGCCGCGCTGCGACGAGAACAGCTGCGGATTGAGCTCAACTGACTTCACATCCTCATAGCGAGAAACGGACCAGAACCCAGAGATACCGCGATAGCCTGGGCTCCAATGCACCGGTGCCTCGTCGCGAAGTTGTCGATAGAATTCCCATGGATGCCCGTTTGTCCAAGACGCTGGATTGCCCAGCTGGAACCCGCCAATCAGCGGATAAGCCGCCGAATGGGTTGGGTCTATTTGTCCTGTATCGATAAGAACTTCATCGCTAATCAGTTGCATGGCTCAAAATTTTCCCTGACAACGCGCGACAATCTGACGCCAGCGCATTACAGACAGCTATATGTCCACTTCACCGAGCGCGACAAGCCCATAGGCCAGAGCATTACACGCGTTGTGTGCGGTGTGTAGCTTATGTTGTAGGGCGCAACGCGCCTTTGCGCCGATACCCCTTCAGTCCCTCACATCGTCATCTCGGAAGGCGTCAGCCTATCGGGGATCTTGTGCCGCAAAGTCCTTGCGGGTCTCCGCTCGCAGCTCACGCTTCGGCGGGGGGGAGTAGGAACGCGCAGCACTAGCTGCGCATGTCAGCGCGTTCAGGTGCGCAGCTAGTGCTGCGCGTTCCTTTGGAGGCACAGATAAAAACTTATCCCACCCCATCCGTCACCCACATATTCTA
>VYKU01000081.1_pt1 | contig 35479 bp, 29 predicted proteins | sample 5114491 | NCBI WGS metagenome assembly VYKU01 (sample SAMN12291796, study PRJNA351875) | freshwater metagenome | isolation source: freshwater lake | place: USA: Michigan, Gull Lake | collected 2011-07-05 | reverse complement strand
AGATGAGACCGCACCGGGCGCACAGACGCCAACTGATCCCGGCGTCGCACCAATCCCCGCACCCACACCGGCCCCCGCCCCCCCACCCGCCCCGGCCCCTTCCAACGTGCCCTGAGCGCGTGGGGCATTAGCACACCGCACCCCACGCGGCGTGCGGCAGCCGACCAGCACGGGCCGGATGTTCACGTTACCCCCAAGGACCTTGCATGATCCGCAGCATGACCGGCTATGGCGAGGCCTCGATCCAGCACCAAGGCACCCACTACTTCCTCGAAATCCGCTCCCTCAACAACCGCTACTTCAAAGGCACCATCAGGCTCCCCGAAGTGTTCCAAGGCCTCGAAGCAGAGATCGAAGCCACACTACGCCAGAAACTCACACGCGGCAGCATAACCGTCACCGCCTCCTGCTCCGACGCCACCGCAAGCGCGGCATACACCATCAACAGCCACGCACTGGGCAGCTACATCGAGCAACTCCGCAAGACCCCCCAAGTCGCCGGCGGCGAAGTCAAAATCGAGATCGGCCCCCTCCTCGCCCTACCCGGCGTGCTCCAGCCCCCAGCCGATGAGGAGGCACGCCTCACCCGCGCCCGCAACGCCTTCTTGCAACTGCTCACCCGCGCGTGCGCCGAACTGGAAAAAATGCGCATCAGTGAGGGCGCACTGCTCAAGGCCGACCTGCTCAACCAGCGCACCGTCATCGCCGAGCAACTCAAAGCCGTCTCCGCACGCGTCCCTTCCGTCGTCGGCGACTACACCACCCGGCTGCGCACGCGCATCGACCAACTCCTCCGCGAGAGCGGGCAGGTCGCCCAGCCCGTCGACATCATCCGCGAGATCGCCGGGTACGCCGAACGCACCGATATCAGCGAAGAAGTTACCCGCCTGGGGGGCCACCTCGCCCAGTTCGCCGAGCTCATCGCCCGAGAAGACGGCAAGCCAATCGGCCGAACACTCGACTTCATGGCCCAGGAGATGCTCCGCGAGGCCAACACGATGGCCAGCAAAAGCAACGACGTAGAAATCAGCCGGGCCGTCGTCGAGATCAAGAGCGCCATCGACCGGATCAAGGAGCAGGCGGCCAACGTGGAGTGACCCGACTCGCGATGGTTCCCTCTTAGAACCCCTCCCCCGAGGGGAGGGGCAGGGGTGGGGTTCGCCACTTCGCACGCGCGACATGCAGTGGAGTTCCATATCAGTGATATTCGTAACCCGCCTGCCCAGCCTACTTCGCCGCGGCCTTCACCCGCTCGATAAGCCCGGCATCAACCCCCTTGGCCGCGGGGTCGCTAACAAGCTCGACATGCCGGGGTGAGACCACCTTGGCCTCCAGGGCCACTTCTGCAAAGACCGTGCGCGTCAGCGGTGAGTCGTTCGCCGCCAGCACGTCGGCGACGACCTTCCACGCCTCCTCCTCTCGCCCCGCCGCGAGAAGCCCGGCGTGCAACTGCGCCAGCGGCGTCATGGAGAACCGCTGAAAATACTCCTTCATATCTGGCTCGCGCTCGGCCAAGAGCTTGCTCATTGCATACGACCTGAGCTGATCAGCAACAAAAAACTGCGGCTGCTTGAGCATCTCCCCCACATCCTTCCATCGCCCGGCCTCGACCAGCAGCGGCAGGATGTCGTCGGCAAAACGCCGGATCGTCTCATAGCTGTCCGCGTCCCCCCTGATCCGGTCATACCAGGCCAGGACCGCGCCGTTCTCCTCGAGCACGCGGGTATTGAGCACGATCCAGTCCGAGAGGTCCTCCCAGTCTGGGCTGGTTTTCAGCCGCGTCGCGGTCTCGTCGCGCAGAGCTGTAAACGCGGCACGGGCTGGGGCGTGCTTCTTGGCCAGTTCTTCCATCTCCCCGGCCATGAAACTCACACGCACACCTCTCATCGATTCCTGATGCTCGAGCATATTCTCCCAGAGCCAGAGGTACTCATCGGTCGCGGCCTTGAGGTCCTCCTCCTTGTCGCTCCCGGCCAGTTCACGTGCGAGATCCTTCCGGGCATCGACATCGACCCTGCCGCCCTTGTCGGCACGCTTGCCCGCCCGGCGTTGCAACTCCGCCGCCCGCGTTTCGCCCCGTTCGATCGCACCGAGCCAGGCCAACATCTGCTCAGCCGACTGGTACCCAACAACACGATCAAACTCCTTGCCGTCCTTAAAAACGATGATCGTCGGCATCGCCTCGACGCGCAGTTCCTTGGCAAGCCCCGGCTCCTTGTCCACATCGAGATAAACCGCCACGCCCTTGTCGTTGATCCACTTGATCAGGCCCTCATCGAGCCAGGTGGTCCGGTCCATCTGCTTGCACGGCGGGCACCATCCCGCGGTCGCCTTGACCACCGCATACCGCGACTGCGCCTTAGCCTGGGCCATCGCCTCGCTATACACCTTGTCGGTAAACACCGGCGGCTTAGCAGCCGCACGCCCCGCTAACGAGCACAACAGCCAGAGTGCCACAAGGGTCAGAAAAAACACGCGCTGAGCCATAGGTAATCCTCCGCTAAAGAATCGTAGCGGCCCAAACAACCCACCCCGTAGAACCCCACCCCCCCCACTCCCCCACTCCCCCTCACCCCTATAAAACAAGAACGCCCCACGCGCTAGCGACGGGGCGTTCTAGAAGGAGAGAGTTCGTATCAGGGCCACCGGCACCCCGCGTCATCACCCCGGCAAATCACAGCGTTTGTTCAACCAGACTCAGGCTCTTCCACTTCTTAAGCTTCAACCCCAGCGTCCGCACGCCGATGCCCAGCGCGTGGGCCGTCTTCTGCCGGTGCCCACCGAACTTTTTGAGCGTGTTGACGATCGCGTCGCGCTCGATGTCCTCGAGCACGCGGTTGTTGATCGCCACCGTCTCGCCCGTCGCCGCTGGGTGCACAACGCTCTGCTTGGCCTCGATCTGGCTGCCCGGATAGGTTCCCGCAAACCCACGACCCTGCCCCGGCAGGCTCAGCGTGTGCCCGTTTGTGCCGGGGTTGTGCTGGCCGTTGGCACTTGACAGATGCCCCGCAGCATGAGCGTGCACTTGGCCCCCCGCGTGCCCGCCGGGGTGCCCCCCAGCGTGCCCATTGCTCCCACCGGCCCCTGCCAGCTGCATCCCCACCTCGTGCTCGCCGTCGCGGTGAATCTGCTGCGCCGGCCCGCCGAGCATCACAAACCCTTGCCCCAGCCACGGGCGGATCAACTCTGGCCCGATCGCCTCGCTCCGGCACAGCACCGCCGCACGCTCGGCAATGTTCTGCAGCTCTCTGACATTCCCAGGCCAGGTGTAGTTCTGCATCGCCGAGAGGGCCTCCTCGTTGACGTGCAACAACGGCTTGCCGTCGCGCAGGGCGATCTGCCGCAGGAAGTGCTCGCACAACGCCGGGATGTCCTCCAGCCTGTCCCGCAACGGCGGCAGATGAATCGGCAGCACGTTGAGCCTGAAGAACAAGTCCTGCCTGAACTCACCCTTGGCCACGCTCTTGGGCAGGTCCCGGTTGCTCGACGCGATCACCCGCACATCCACCCCGATCGGCTGGCTCGCGCCCACACGCTCAAGCACCCGCTCTTGCAGCACACGCAGCAGCTTCGCCTGCACACGCGCGGGAACCTCGCTGATCTCATCAAGGAGCAGCGTCCCCCGGTCGGCCAGCTCAAAGCGGCCCTTACGCAGCTTGTCCGCGCCCGTAAACGACCCGCGCTCGTGCCCAAACAGTTCGCTCTCCAGCAGGCTCTCTGACAGGGCCGCACAGTTGACGCCCAAGAACGCCTGACCGTCGCGGGGGGAGAGCTCGTGGATCGCACGGGCGATCACCTCCTTGCCCGTCCCACTCTCGCCACAGATCAGCACCGTCCCGGCAGACTCGGCCACCGCCAGCACCTGCTCCTTCACCCGCCGCATCGCCGCCGACTCACCGACCAGCCGGTGCAGCCCGACCAGGGCCGCCCCGCTCGCCGCCCGTGGCGCATCGCTGGGTTTATCGCTCTTGAGCACCGCGTTCTCACGCACCAGCGCACCGTGCCTGATCGCCCGCTTGACCGTGATCAGGATTTCGTCCCCCTCAAACGGCTTGGTTACATAGTCAAACGCCCCGAGTTTCATCGCCTTGACGGCTGTCTCGATCGTCCCGAACGCCGTCATCAGCACCACGGGCAGGTCGTCGTCGAGCTTGCGGATCTCCTCGATCAGACGCAACCCGTCCATCCCAGGCATCTTCAGGTCCGTTACCACGCAGTCGGGGCGTTCCTTGGCGATCAGGGCGATGGCCGCCTCCCCCCCGTCGGCCGTCAGGACGGTCAGCCCGGCCCGGGTGAGGGTGGTGCCCACACTGTCGCGGAGCATTTCCTTATCATCAACAACCAGCACCGTGCCGTGCGTGCCCATGCGGTTTTCCTTGGGTGTTCCACTCATCTGACCGGTATCGGTCGGTTCTGACAAAAAACGTCAAAACTGCGCGATCCAAGTCGGTTGACAGGCCGTAGGTCTGCCGATGTTCCACACGGAACATCGCCCAAACCTGGAGATGCTGCAACCGAGAACGCCAGGGGGTCGAACGGGTGAGGGGGGGATCCCACCGGCGGGAAAAAATCGGTTGCTTGGGCGCAACGCCCCGGGTTTGTCGGACTTACACTCCCCGCCCGAGACCGGGTGGCCGGGTCGGTTTGCCCGAATAGTCCCCTCGGGGTATCGGTTTGGTGTTGGCGTGTTCGGTTGGTGTCGGTTTCAACAACGAGGTATCCATGGCCAGTCGCGGCTCATCCGGTTTGATCGTTCTGACTTCGGTTCTTGGCATCCTCGCCGCCGGCGGGCTGGGCGTCGGCCTGTGGGGGTACACGCAGAGCCAGAGCCTGCAAAAGCAGCTCGACGACCAACGCAAGGAGGTGGGCGACTACGTCCGCGATGGTGAGAAGAACAACGACGCGGTGCGCGAACTGGTCAACGAGGCCAAGCGGGGCACGCCGCCACAATCGCTCGTCGGGTACCTGTCGGGGAACTTCCAGAACCTCTCAGAGAAAATCTCCGGCCAGCGCAACGAGACGCCGGCAAGCCTGGTCAAGAAGATCGATGCGGTGCTGACGCCCCTGGGCAAGAGCAACCTGGTGGCGGGTGTATCCGAGCTGGGCGCCGAGTTGATCAAGGCCCGAGCAGAGATCAAAGCCGCCGAGGCGTCGCGCCAAGAGTCGATCGACACGCTGCGGAGCAGCCAGGAGCGGATCAAGGCCCTCGAAGAGGCGCACCAGGCGGCCATCGCCTCGCTCTCTTCGGGCGTGGACACCTACAAGGGTCAGATCGACACCTACCGCGAGGACCTGAACAAGCGCGTCTCGGAGATGCAGGCCTCGGTCGACAAGATCAAGCGCGACGCGGCCGACGAGGCCACCCGGCTCAACGACCGGATCGCCAAGCTCAACGAGGAACTGCTCATCGCCCAGGGGAAGGTGCGGTCGCTGCAGGGCGCACGCAACGGGGCGGTGCTCAAGCCGGGCGATGAGGCCGCACTTGTTGATGGTGAGGTCGTGGCCCTGGTCGACGCGGACAACACGGTCTTTATCAACCGTGGGCGCAACCAGCGCGTGGTGCTGGGGATGAGCTTTGAGGTCTACAGCGACGCGACGCAGATCAAGTCTGATGCCGGGCGTGGCAAGGGGGCCGTCGAGGTCATCAGCGTTGACGACAACTCGTCGGTGGCCCGGGTGGTGCGTGCAACACGCGGCAACCCGATCTCTCGCGGCGATGTGATCGTCAACCCCGTTTACGACCCGAGCAAGAAGTACAAGTTTGTCGTCGCGGGCCTCTTTGACACCACCGGCGACGGGCGCGCAACGCCGGGTGAGGCCGAGGACATCAGGGCGTTGATCGCCGGGTGGGGCGCACTGACGGTCGACGCGCTAGCCGGGGACGTTGACTTTGTGGTGCTGGGTTCGCGGCCGATCGTCCCCCCGACGCCGCCGAGCGATGCACCGGCGGCTCTGGTGGACCAGTTCGTCCGCGCCAAGCGTGCCGCGGCGGACTACGACACGCTCTTCGCGGCGGCCACGGCCGCGGGGATACCTGTGCTGAACCAGAACCGCCTGCTGACGCTGATGGGCAAGTAAGCCCGGCCCGGAGGTCCGGGGCGGGTACCGCCACGCTCCGCGTGGCGATCCCCCACGCGGAGCGTGGGGGTACCCGAGTCAGTCCGGGGTACCCGAGCCAGGACAGAAACTGCAATGCCGCCGGTGTCCGGCGGGGCACCGGTCGGCAGGTCACTGTCCATCATTCGCGCTGGCGGTGCCCGCCAGTGGGTCGCGGTAGAAGCGGCTGGGCTTGTCGTCGGCGAGTTGGTCGTTGAGTTTCTTGAGCGCCTCGTCGGCGATCTGGCGGACGCGCTCGCGTGAGATGCCCACTGCCGCGGCGATCTCCTTGAGCGTCAACGGCTCGTGCCCGTCGAACCCAAACCGCATCCGCAGGATCGTCGCCTCGCGTTCGTCGATCGCATCGAGCAGCTTGCGGATCGTTTCGAGTTCATCGTGGCGGACCATGTCGCTCTCGGGGGGCATCGCGCCCGGGTCGGCGACGAGCTCGCCCATCCCCAGCGACTGCCCGTTGTCGTCGGCCAGGCCGGGTGCCGGGGCACGCACCGCGCGGACGGCCCTGCGGATGATGCGGAGTTTCTTCAGCGGCAGCTCCATCTCGTCGGCAAGCTCTTGCAGGCTGGGCTGGCGGCCGAGCTGTCCTTCGAGCCTTCGGCTGGACTGTTTCCAGCGTGCGACGAGCTCGACCATGTACGCCGGGACGTGGATCGGCTGCACGGCGTTGATCAGCGCACGCTTGATGGCCTGCTTGATCCACCAGCTCGCATAGGTGCTAAAGCGTGCGCCCTGGGCGGGGTCAAAGCCTTCGACAGCACGGAGGAGCCCGACGTTCCCTTCCTCAATAAGGTCCTGGATTTGCAGGCCGCGGTTGGAGTAGTTTTTGGCGATGGAGACGACCAGGCGCAGGTTGGCGCGGATCATCCGTTCGCGTGCGATGGGGCAGTTGTCGTTGATGATGGCCCAGCCGAGCTGGCGCTCATCCTCGGCTGAGAGGAGTGGGATCTCGTTGATCTGGCGCAGGTAAATCTGCAGCGAGCCTTGCAGGCCCGCACCGGCGGATGATCGTTGTGTTCGAGTGGCGGACAAACCCATAACCCTTTCGTGGCCCCTTGCCTTTTGCGACCAGAACGGCCACATGCATCGTTCCCGGAATCGGGACGGGGCAAACCCTCAGTCCATACGCCGGTGCAGCCGCTGGGATGCAATCGGTTGGATATCGAATCTGCTTCAGTGCGCACGAACCAGCGCGGTGTTCTCGGAGCGGCGTGGGCCGGGCGCAACCGGCACGTTCGTCTGTTGCGGGACTGGCAAGGGTAGCCGGGGCGTGCGGAGGGGCTAGAGCGATGGGGTCTCATAATGGTTTCTTCACACGCCGCGAACAGGAGGGCGTGCGGGCCGGTATAGTCCGGTATAGGAGGAAGCACCCATGGCCAAAAAGAACGGCAAATCAGATGGAACCCCGCCCGGGGGGCCAAGATCGGGAGGGGCAGGGTCGGGTGGGGATGCTGATGGTCTCGGCGCGGGTGGCAATGAAGGTAACAACGAGGGTGGGGAGCAGTTTGTTTCAGCGGACTTGTCGCGTTTGCTCAGCGACTGGCCGTATGAATCGGGGAAGATCGCCGCCCGTTTTATCATGGGCGACGACAACGAGCCGAGGTTGCAGATTCGCCTTGACCTTGGGCTGCTGCAGATGCAGCTGGAAGGCCGGCCCGACGGGCTTCGCCCGCGCGGCTTTGAGAGCGTGCTGGAGTATCAGGAAGCGCGTCTGGACGAGGCGCTCGCCGCGGGGGGTGAGGGCTTTGAGTTGGGTGCTGAGGACTGCCGGGAGCTGCGTGAAGAAGCGGTGCAGTACTACCAGCGCTACACGGGCCTGCTGGTACTCGAAGACTACGACGGCGTGGTGCGCGACACGACGCGGAACCTGCGGCTGCTTGACTTTTGCAAGAAGCACGCCGCCAGCGAGGAGGACCGCGATGCGCTGGAGCAGTTCCGCCCGTTCATCATGATGACGCGTGCGCGGGCGCTGGCAAGCCAGGCGATGAAGGACAACGAGCCCAAGGCCGCGCTGCTGGCGGTTGAAGAGGGGCTTGAGGCCTTGCGCAGGCACTTTGAGGATATCGGGCAGGGGTCGTTGTTCGAGCAGAGCAGCGAGGCGAAAATGCTCGGGCGGATGCGTGAGGAGTTGCTGCCGCAGCAGCCCGTGAGCAAGCGGGATCAGCTCAAGAGCCGGCTGGCCGAGGCGATCGCCGGGGAGCGGTACGAGCAGGCGGCGAAGCTGCGCGATGAACTCAAGGGGCTGGTGGACTGAGAGTTTCTTTCAGAGGTCTGGCACTGTGGCAGAGGCCTCTGGCCTGCACACAAAGGCCCGAGTCAGCCGTGCGGGCGGGACGCCCGCACCACCGGTTCTCATAACCCGCGCGGGGGGGACGCCCGCACCACCAATATGAAGAGTCTCCGAGGCCAAGAAATCTGTCTACCTCTGCCGGCGTATGGTGTTACGTGCTGGTGCTGAACATCATCCAGGGGCCTGACAAGGGGCGGGTCTTTGAGCTGCCCGACAACGAGCCGCAGCTGCTGGGGCGGTCCAGCGAGGCATTGCCGATCACGGACAACACTGTCTCGCGCCGGCATGCGGAGCTGACACCCGATGCGGGTGAGTGGTACATCCGCGACCTGGGGAGCCAGAACGGCACGCAGGTCAACGGCGTGCGTATCGACGAGCGTGTGCGCCTCAAGGCCGGGGACCAGGTGCGCGTCGGGGTAACGCTCTTGACGTTTGGGCGTACCGAGCGCAAGCCCGCTTCGCCGGTGCGCCTGCTGGCCGGGGACAAGATGGACACGTCCATCGAGCGGTCGATTTTGAGCAACGAGGACTCGGTGATCTTGGTGCTCGATAAGGCGCTGGAGGGGTCCTCGGCCGGGGGTTTGAGTTCCGGTGGTGGCACGGCTGGTGGCTCGGCGGCGACGAGCCTGCGCGCGTTGTACCGCCTCAGTGCCCTCGTTAGCACGCTTCCTGAAAAAGAGCAACTCCTCGAAGGGGTGCTCGAACTGGTCTTTGCCGAGCTTGCCCCAGAGCGCGGGTGCATCGTGCTCGTCGAAGACGGCGTCCCCGTGCCGGCGGTGGTCCGGTTCGCCAGCGCCAGGGGGGTGGGCAAAAGGATCAGCAAGGGGGACGAAAAACGCACCCCCGAGACGATAGACATTAGCACGACGATCCTGCAGCACGCGCTGGGGCGCGGCGAGGGTGTCCTGTCCACCAACGCGATGAGCGACCCACGCTTCCGCAAAGGGGACAGCGTCCAACGCCTGAGCATCCGCAGCGCCATGTGCGTGCCCGTCCGCTCCGGCCAGCGCACCTTCGGGGCGATCTACATCGACTCATCCGTCGGCTCGGCAAACTTCACCGCAGAACGCCTGGCGCTCATGAACGCCATCGGTCAGCAGACCGCCCTGGCGCTGGTCATCGGCGAACTGATGGGACAGAAACTCCAGACCGAACGCCTTGCGACCATGGGCGAGACCGTCGCGATGCTCAGCCACAGCATCAAAAACATCCTCCAGGGCCTCCGCGGCGGCGCCGACGTCGTCGAGATGGGCCTCCGCAAGGACGACCTGAAAGTCTCCCGTGGCGGCTGGCCGATCCTCAAGCGGAACCTCGACAGGATCATCGGCCTGACGATGAACATGCTTGCATACTCGCGCCCGCGCACGCTGGAACTCGAGCTCGTCAAACTCGCGCCGATGCTCGACGACTGTGCAAGCCTGCTGGCCGAGCAGTGCCGCGTGCGGGGCGTTGTCCTGCTCATCGACGCCGACCCGGAGATGCCGCCGGTCCCGCTGGACGCGGGGCAGATGCACCAGGCGATGATGAACCTGCTCAGCAACGCCGTGGAGGCGGTCGATGCACGCGTCGGTGTTGTTACGGTGCGCGCAGGGTTCGTCCCCCAGCGCGGGCAGGAGGGAAAAGTGCAAGCACGCGGCGAGGCGCGGGTGGATGTCTACGACAACGGGCCGGGCATACCGGCGGAGATTCAGCGGCGGATCTTTGAGCCGTTCTTCACGACCAAGGGCATCCGTGGCACGGGCCTTGGGCTGGTCGTAACCAAGCGCATCGTCGAGCAGCACGGCGGGCGGGTGGTCCTCAAAAGCGAACTGGGCAAAGGAACAACCTTCTCCGTGATCCTGCCGGTAGACCCGGGATCGGGCATCGACCCCGGCGCGACGACGGATACACGCGGGGGGTAGGGAGAAGAGTATTTTACTCCGGAGGACCCAGAGTGCCCGGAGGGAATCTACTCAGAGGACAGCAGGGGCAGAGGTTCTCTGAGTTGAAAACGGGGTTGGGCTTCCACGGGTTGCGCTGCGCTGCACCCGTGGCTACACCCCACAACCCCTTTGGGATTGAAGACGCTGTGAGCCACACCTGGCATTTCCTCCGCGTTCCTCCACTGACCTCCGCAACCTCCGCGAACCTCTTCTGCTTCGGCGCAGGGCCAATAGCAGCCAACCCCACCCCTACCCCTCCCCTCGGGGCAGTGGCTGATTGCGGCTGAGCAAGAGCCGGTCAACGCGCAGGTACGCACCCCCGGCCAAGCCCAAGAAGATGTTGGTAATGCTCTCGACGACCGAGACGGCCAGCACAACCGTGATCGCATGTGCGCCGGCCGCTGTCAGGATTGCGGCGGTGAGGCCCTCGCGCGCGCCGAGTGCGCCGGTGGGCGACGCGCTCTGGATGAAGAAGTAGGTTGTTGCCGCGATCATGCACTGCGCCCAGGTCATCTCAACGCCCAGGGCTTGGGCGACGAGCCAGAAGCGGATGACCTGCGCCGCCAGATCCATGCCACGCCAGCACAAAGCCTCGGCCATCGCCCACGGGGAAGCAACGGTGCGCAGGCCGTGCTGGAGCTTGATCGCAAAGGGGAGGTGGGCGAGTCGTTGGAGCAAGCGTGGGAGCCTGTGGGTGAAGGAGGCCCAGCGGTCGGGCGGTGCAAACCTGCGGGCGAGCAGCACGCAGGTGATACCCAGGGCGGCGGTGCCGGCGATGGTCGTCAACCACCACATGACGCTGAACTCGCCGAGCCAGAGCGTCGTGGCGAGCGGGGGTGCGAGGCTTATGAGGATGACCAGCGCGGTACCCGCGAACCAGCTGAGTATGGTGCCCAGCGCCAGGTGGTGCCTGGTCTTGTGCAGCACGATGCGGGCGATGAGGCTGAGCTTGAAGGGGACATTCCCCAGCAGCGTGCAGAAGGCGTTGATCGCCAGGGCATCGGCGATCGTGATGATGCGCACCGGTTTGAGCGTGGCGCGGAAGACCATCCCGCTGGTGGCCGTGGCGGCAGCCGAGAGTGCAAAGAGTGCGGCTAGCAGCCACGCGGGCGCGGCACCAAGGCGCGCAAGCTGCTGGAGATAAGTCGGGTTGCTGACCACCAGATAGATGCAATACGCAAGGGCGGCCAGCCCGAGCACAAAGCCAAAGACTTGCAGTGCCGTACGCGTGCGACTGCGCGATGCGCCGGGTGTGATAGTGCTAATTGAAGTGCTGGTCGTGGGCATCGGTGCTCTGCGGGTTTACTGCTTGGCGACCGGCTCGGTTTCCCAACCCTCATACTCACCCCCGGCGTCGATGGCGTTCTGGGCAAGTTGCGCCGTCAGGTCGCTGAGAGCAAAGATCTCCACCCCCGCGTGCTGGGTGAACTTGACGATGAACGCCTCCGCCCCGTCCCGCGCCTCGGTAAAAAACGCGTCCTCACCCAGCGCAAGGTCTAGCTCGGGCAACTCCCCGGCGAACTGCTCACGCCCCTCCGCCGTCGGGAACGAGGCAAAGTGCTCGATCATCCGCGGCGCGGCATGGTCGTCCCCAGCCTGCTCGAGCTGCTCAAGCACCCAGGCGTTCTTCATGAACTCAAACTGGCCAAGGTCCGGCTCCAGCAACTCGGCAAACAACTGATGCTGCGGGTCCGACCGGCCAATCCCCCCAGGCGCGGCGGCGGGGAACTGCGCCGCGACAAGCCGCAACGCATCGGCCATCCCCCGGTCCGACGGGGCGTAGAAATAAACGTTGCGCGCCCCGCCACTGGAAATGCTCCCAACGTGCTCGGCCTTGAGTTTCTCCTCCAGCATCGGCACGATCATGTCCTCGACCTGGTTGATCACCTCCATCGCATCGGGGGTTGGAAGCCCCTGAGCGTCGGCGGGCTGGAAAGGAAAGCGGATGTGCAACCACGTCGCTTTGCTCGGGTCCGGGCGGGCCAGCCAGTCCATGCTGACGGTTACCCAGCCTGGTCGGCCATCGATCTCGGTGGGGAACAGGCCGTAGCGCGGGGTGCTGGGCATGGGTGAAGGTAGGGGGCCTAGGTGATGGGGTCGGGCCAGCGCGCGGGACGGGTTTGCCTAGCATTGTGCCAGTGGCAGGTGGGGCCAGGAAGGCGTGCCCGGCATGGACGTGCGGCGCAACGACAACTCGGGTTGGCTTGGTCTGGCTGTGCAACTGGGCGTGGGTGTCATTGCACTCGTGCTCGTCGGGTGGTCAGACTGGAAACTCGGCGGGGATATCTCGGTGCTCCCGTTCTACATCGCCCCGGTGCTGGTCATGGCGTGGGCACGGCCCGGGCTGGCCTGGTTCTGCCTGGCCTTGGTCGCCGCCGGGTGCTGGTGCGTGGCGCAAAGCTTGGACCACACGCTCAAGTGGAGTTGGGGCATCCTGATCTGGAACACCCTGGGCCGGCTGGGGGTCTTCGCCTGCCTCGGGTTGCTGGCGTCGCTGGCCTTCCATCAACGCCGGGCCGAGGGCGATGAAGACCTGGATGCGTGCGGGCTGCTCTCCTGCGTCGGGCTGCGCAAGGCCCTCGCCGCCACCGCGGCAGGGAGTGCCGCGTCAACACCCCCCAGCGCGGTGCTGATGATCGAGGTCGAGGGCCACGCCGGTGGCACGCCACAAGCCCGGCAGCAACGCGTCGCGCTGCTCGCGGCCCTCCTGGCCGGGCTGCTGCGCGAGAAAGCACGCGAGGGTGATTACATCGCTCGCCTCAACGACTTTGACTTTGCCCTGATCATGCCCAAGACGGCACTGCCGCAGGCGGAACTCGTCGCCTCCGCCGTGCTGCGCACGCTGCCCAAACTGCGGGCGGACTCGGGCCAGTCGTTCACCGCCACCAGCGTGCTGGGCTGGAGCGAGACACTCCCGGCCACAGACGCCGACCTGCTCCGCCAGGCGGGGCGGGCACTCGTCCTGCGCCGCGTAACTGCCCCTGAGTCGCACGAAGCCGTGCGCCTTGGACCGGCGTCGATGGCGGGCCTGCTGGCGACGTGAGGGTTGCAGTGGTAGCTGCCCTGCCTTGGGTATTTGGGCTGTGTACAAAGAAATTTCACCACAGACCGACAAAGGCACCGAGAAAGACAGATGCTCGGGGCTGGCTCTTGCGGCACAATCCCTGCATCTCTCTTCTTTGGGCCTCACAACTGCTGTAGGAACCGCAGGTCGTTGGCGTAGAGCATGCGGATATCCGGTATGGCGTACTTGCCCATCGCCAGGCGTTCGATGCCAAAGCCAAAGGCATACCCCTGCCACAGCTGCGGGTCGATGCCGCAGGAGGTGAGCACGTTGGGGTGGACCATCCCGCACCCGCCCAGTTCCATCCAGCGGACGGGCTGGTCGGGCCGCAGCCGGACCTTCAGGTCTAGCTCGGCAGAGGGCTCCGTGAACGGAAAAAACGTCGGCCGCAGGCGTATCTCCGCCTCGCTGCCGAAGTACGCGCGGGCAAAGTGCAAGAGCGTCGCCTTGAGATCGACCATCGACGCCCCCCGGTCGATGCACAGCCCCTCGATCTGGTGGAACATGAAACTGTGCGTCGCGTCAACGGTGTCGGGGCGGTAGACGCGCCCGGGGCTGACGATCTTGATCGGCTCGCGCAGCTGCCCCCCGCCCTCGGCCACACGCGCCTGCATCACACGCGCCTGCACCGTGCTGGTCTGACTACGCAGCATCCGCGGCGCGCGGGCCTTGCCCCCGGCGACGGCTGGCTCGTCGATATAAAAGTTGTCCGTCGCCTCACGCGCAGGGTGCCCAGGAGGAATGTTCAGCTTGATGAAGTTGTGCTCGTCGTCCTCAAGCTCAGGCCCCTCGGCCACCGCAAAGCCCATCCGCGCAAAGACCTCCACCAACTCCTCACGCACACGCGAAATAATGTGCCCACGACCCGTGGCGTGCGAGAGAACCGACCCCGGCTCGGTCAGGTCCAGCTGCGGGCCGGCATCGCGCACAGCAGAACTGCCCAGGGCCGACTGCCGCGCGGCGAACGCCTCCTCCAACACCTTGCTCACCGCGTTCAGGCGGGCACCAAACGCCGGCTTCTCCGGCCCGGGCACGTCCTTGATCCCCCCCATCGCAGCCTTGATCTTCCCCTTGCTGCCCAAAAACTCAATCCGCCACGCCTCCAAGCCCGGCCCATCACCCACGGCCGAAAGGGTCGCCAAGGCGGTCTGCTCAAGTTGATCCAGGCTCAACGGCTGGGGCATGGGTGCAGAGCGTAGGTGTTGGGTTGACCGCAGGTGGCCTGGAGGGAGAGTATGGTCTATGATCCCCCCTTTATACCCCGCTGCCCCGGGGCCCGAGTGTTTCGGCTGTGTCGGGGCAAGCCCATGGCGAGGTGGTTCTGATGTCGCAGTTTGCCCGTTTCACGCCCCAACCCAAGGTCAAGGTCGTCAAAGAGGCCGCCGGTGGGAAGGTCTATATCGACTACAAAGACGTTGAAAAACTCCGCCGGATGATGTCCCCCAACGGCAAAATCTTCACCCGCAAGCGTCTATCAACCACCGCCGGCGAGCAGCGGATGGTTTCGCAGGCAATCAAGCGTGCCCGCTTCATGGGCCTGCTGCCGTTCACCAGCGCAACGCTCGGGTGAGCCTGGCGATAGGTTCTGCTCTTTGTGGCTCAGGTTTTCAACCTGTGTGCAAAGACAGCTCACCACCGAGACACTAAGGCACAGAGAAGATAAATGCAGTGGTTGTCCAGCAACGACAAACCACAGGCATCTGTATTTCTCAGTGCCTCAGTGCCTCTGTGGTGGAATCTCCTAGCCGTCCAGGCTGGAGCCCTGCACCACCGTAAGACGACCCCCACGAGAACATCGGCGATCTAGTACGCCCGCCGCAGTTGCGCCCCGGGGTAAAACTGCACGACGATCTCCGGCCACTTCTCACCCTCGTCGGCGAGCTGCTTGGCCGAGTATTGGCACAGCCCCACGCCGTGCCCGAAGCCGCGCCCCACGATCGTGATCGTCTCGCCGCCGATGCTCCACGCATCCATGTCCGAGGAGTTCACGCGTATCTCCTTGGTTACCTTCGCGAGCCCCGGCACCTCGGTGTTGCTGGCCTGCCGCAGCTGCTCAGCCGAGATCGTGTGCGTCGCCCCCGCGCTATCGGTAATCGTAAAATGCGTCGGCCTGCCGACGGCGTTGGTCTGCGTTGGCCTCACGGCGGTGACCTGCGCCAGCTGCTTGAGCGCCCCCCCGTTCTGACGCCCCCACTCACGCAGGCGTGCCGTCAGGTCCCCCTTGGCGCGCGTCGCCTGCCAGCGGTAGTAAGGGCTTGCCTGCCCCAGCCCCGGCGAACGCTCCCCCGCCTGCAAAGGCCCGGCAAGGTTGTACTCAAACCCACGCACGATCGGCCACGTGTCGCGCGCACTGGCCGGGTTCGGCCCAGCCGTCGAACTGTAATACGCCCGCAGGACCTGGCTGTTCCACGTCAGCACCACGCCCTGCGTGTCCCGCACCGCGAGCGCGGCCGTCGGGTTCTCTGACGCCCCCTTGTACGCCTGGTCCCGCACCGAACTCTCCACATCAAACCGCTCACCCTGCGACCGCGCCAACTGCCGCTGCTGGATCGCATAACTCCGCGCCGCCACGGCCTGTGCGCCAAAGGCCTGCCTCGGCCAAGAGGGCCACATCTCCGCCGCGACGACGCCCACGAGATACTCCTCGATCCCCACATCCTCCACCAGATCAAAGGTCCGTGGCGAGATATCGCTGCGTGCACTCAGGATGAACTTGCCACCAAACCGCGCGCGGTCCAGCGTCAACTTGCTCGCCAGGTTCGCCGTGCTCGCGGCGCGGGCGAGGTTGCCCGTCGGCGCACCGAGCGGCGGCGCGTTCGTTGACGCAACGCCCACAGCCCCCTCGGCCAGCATCTCACGCTCGGGCGCGATCAGCACGTCGATCAGCCGGGGATAGCGCGCAACCAACCCCGCCGCGTCGGTAACCGTCCACCCCGACTCCGTCAGCGCCACCGCAACCGGCGGCCGCATCGCCGCCGCCGGGCGCGCACGGTCCTGCCCGAGCACCCAGAGCGCGTCGCCACCCGTCAACCCGATCGTCGCCGTCGTCGTCCCGTCGCGCAGGCGCACGCGGATATCAGGCTCCCCGGCAATCCCGGCAATCACCGCAATCGGCACAGCATCCGGGCCTGGATACGCCGAGGTGCTCTTGGATGTCGTGCTTGTGCGCGCAGACGTTCGCGCCGGGGTGGCCGGCTCATCATCGCCGAATGTGGGCAGCGTCGGCATCTGCGCCTGCCAGTTGCCGCACGAGGGGACCGTCAGCAGCACGGCCAAGCCCAGGAGGGTGCACAAGGTCATCAGTCGGCGCGTGCGCGGCGTTAGCGCGGGGGTCATGGGTGTCTCCATCGGGTCTGCCGATATCGACACAGCCACGCCACGCGGGTGAAAAACGCGCAAGAAGATCACCAAGACCCGAGGGAAGTTCCGAGATTTCGCTGCGAGGAAAGAAAAACCGCCCGGGGCGTGTGCCTCGGGCGGTCTGATGCAAAGAGCATGTAGTGGCACCGGTGTTGGAGCGGTGCCAGTTGTGCAAGGGAGCTACGACCCCTTGAAGACCCCTTGGGGCCCCCTTGGGATCAGAACATGAGCTGGAACTGAGCGCGGACGGCAACCTCGCCGGCCTTGCCCGAGCCGTTCAGGCCCGTGCCTGCGTCGAGCAGCCCAGGCAGAGCACCCCTCTCGCCCGCAGCTGAGCTGACGGGTGCCTGGGTCGCGTTGAGGGCGACCACGGCATCGAGGGTGAGCTTGGCGGCGTGGCTAGCGAAGTAGTTGTTAAAGCCGAAGGTGATGAAGTTGTAGTTCTCGGGGCGATAGGTGTCGTTGCTGGTATAGATGCCGTCGTACTTGACGAAGACTTCCGGCGCCTCATCCCAGCGCCACGAGCCCTGGGCCGTTACCCCATAGATGCTCGTGTTGCCGATCGGGGAATCAACAAACTGGCCGACGCCTGCAACAAACAGGCCGAAGCCCCCACCCTCGATCTGCCCGTCGGCGGTTGCCGCGAAGAACTTGGTGTTGGGGAACAGCGGTCTCGCTGCCGCCCCTGTGCCCGTGGTGCCGGCACTACGCTGGCTCTCCTGATAGTGCGCAGCTGCGCCGATCTGGGCCGAGGTGGACGAGCCGGGCCTGCTGGTGTAGTCTGCCAGGTCGGCCCGGCTGCCCTCGATGATCCAGTTGATACGGCTGGTCAAGGCGTACTCAGCCGTGTCTTTGGTATTGGCACTGCTGCTGGCCCCGGCCGTCCCGAAACCGTTGCCGAAGTCCAGGTAGAAGTCCAGCGTATCGTCGATCGCCCAGCTCAGGCCGATCGCGCTGGAGTAGCCCTGCGTCAGGTAGGCGTTAACGATGCCACGCTCAGCCGCCAGGGTGAAGCCCGTGGCGTTGAGCTCTTCCTTGAGGAAGTTGACCTTGTAGTTACCGCCACGAATCTTGAAGCCCTGCCCAAGGTTGTACTCGGCCCAGGAATCCGTCGTGTACAGGCTGGATGAGCCGTCGGTCTGCTGGACCGAGATCCGATAGGTCAGGTCGCTGTTAATCAGGTTACCCGAGAAGTCAACCTGGGTCCTACGCAGCTGGAAGGCCTGGTTGAAGTCGTCGCCCTGCACAAGGACGTTCGTGGTCTCGTTGTCGGAGTCGACCGCGTTATAAACGGCCGCATCACCCTCGGTGTTGCGGTAGTTGACGACGTAGCGGAACTGCACCAGGCCGTTGATCTTCAGCGAATAGTTCCCGTCCGGGCTGCGGACGACGAAACCCTTGTCGTACCCGGCCACGCCGCCGCCCTGGAGCAGGCTGCTGCGGGTGTCGGCATCGGCGAGCATGTCGGCGACCATCGCGCGGACCTCGTCGCGGCTAACAGCCTGGTCATCGGCCAGGGCCACGTTGCTCATGGCTGCACCAGCCAGGAGGCTCAGCAAAAGTGTCTTCTTCATCATCGAACTCCTTGCATCAGTTTCGAGGCGGCTCTACCCACGGCATCGGCCCGATGGGTCGGAACGCCCGCCTCTTGCGCGTTCCTTCTAAATCTTCTCGGGGCAACACACCCCGAAACAGCAAACTTCAACCTGCAAATCCCTACAAACTCCAAGATACCCGACGAGAAAGCGATTTCGGAGACCAGAACGTTGACTGCAAAGGGAGGGACCCATCAGCACCCCAACCCGTCGAACCATAGCCTAGACCAGGTAACTTAGCAAATGCAAACACCAGAGGTGAGATAATCGGTCCCCCACCCACAATCTCAACGATCTTTTCACATCCCCGGCCACGCGGGGGCACTAAACTACTGCCAAGATCGTCAGGCAGGCACCCGAAAAAATGTCGTTGTTGCGCCAAAATACGCACAAAAACCGTACAGAATACCTGGATCGGGGTTTGGGAGACCACCATGCAGCCAAGCCGGCGGATTCTGATCGTCGAGGATGAACGCGATATCGCCGAGATGGTCGCGTACAACCTTGAGCGTGGCGGGCACACCCCCACTATCTCCAGCGACGGGCAGCAAGGGTTGCAACTCGCCCTGGCCGAGGTCCCCGACCTGCTCCTCTTGGACGTCATGCTCCCGGGGTTATCGGGGCTTGAGGTCTGTCGTCAGCTGCGGGCCAACCCGGCCACGGCACAGGTCCCCATCCTGATGCTCACCGCCCGTGCCGAGGAAGCCGACGAACTCGTCGGCCTATCCGTCGGGGCCGATGACTACATCACCAAGCCCTTCCGCATGAAGGTGCTCCTGGCGCGTGTCGAGGCCCTCCTCCGCCGGGCGCAGCCCATGCCCGAGGACGACGGCTCAGCCATCGTCACCCTCGGCCTGGTCTCGGCCGACCAGCACCTGCACGCCGCCTCGGTCCAAGGGCAGCCGATCCGCCTGACACTGACGGAGTTCAAACTCCTCGTAGCCCTGATGCAATCGCCCAAGCGTGTCCTAAGCCGGGCCGACCTGATCGCCCTGGTCATGGGCCCCGGCATCATCGTCACGGCACGGACCATCGACGTGCACATCGCCTCGATCCGCAAAAAACTCGGGCCCGCCGGGAACCAGATCAGGACCCACCGGGGCGTGGGCTACCAGATGACCGCCGAGGCCGAGGCCGTGCAGGTGGAGTAATCCACAACCCCGGCGTGCACGCACGCTGCGGGCGTGCAACAATACAGCAACCCCAGGCGTATCGCCCTTGAGGGCTGTTGCCCGGCTGTTGGACCTGTTACCGGAGTTACCCATGGATTGTGAATATTTGTCTGAGTCGATGAGCCGGGGGCGTGTGGTGGGGTGCGCTCTGGTTGTTGTGGCCTTGGGGCTGGGGTTAGGGCTGGGTGGGTGCTACGAGCGAGTGATCCAGGCGAAGGGGCCTGGCGCAAGCAGCGTGCAGATTCAGAAGCCGTACCAGGAGGATTACAAGGTGGATAACTGGCTCTTCGGCAGCAGCGTGCAGCCAGTCAAGCCGAGCGTGGGGCAGCCCCCAGCGTTTAAGTAGTAAGTATGATGGGTTCTGAATACCCCGGCTATCCGAGCCGGGCGTCTTGGTTTATGCGAACCCCACCCTACCGCTTCCCCCAGACCATTCCCGCGGGGGGTTCTAGAGGTATGATGAGGTTGATTTAATCTGGAGGATCGTCCATGGGTCTTGAAGCGGCGTTGCCGGTCGATGGGTTTGTTACCACGCAGCTGCGCAGGATCATCAACTGGGGCCGCCGCAACAGCCTCTGGCCGATGCCCTTCGCCACGGCCTGCTGCGGTATCGAGTTGATGGCCACCGCCTGCTCGCGCTACGACCTGGCCCGCTTCGGGTCCGAGGCCGTGCGCTTCTCACCACGCCAGGCCGACCTCATGATCGTTGCCGGACGCGTGAGCGTCAAAATGATGCCCGTGCTCCAACGCATCTACCTGCAGATGAGCGAGCCCAAGTGGGTCATCAGCATGGGCGCGTGCGCCAGCACAGGAGGCGTCTTTGACACCTACGCCGTCGTGCAGGGTGTCGACCAGTTCATCCCAGTAGACGTCTACGTCCCCGGCTGCCCCCCTCGGCCCGAACAGCTCATCGAGGGCGTCATGGCAATCCAGCGGATCATCGATAGCACCGGCATACCGCCCAGGATAAGCGGCGGCAAGCGCGTGGGCCTCGGGCTTGCGCTCTCTGGCCGGGGGCATGAGGTTCGCCCGCAGCCCGTAACGCTCGGCATCTAAGGGGTGCGCGTTGGAACCCCCGCTGCCGATCCTCAACAAAGGCACAGACCAAGGGGCAGACGAACACGTGCGCCCCGCCAACGGGGCCTTGCCCATCGCCGAGACGTTTGTCTCCTTGCAAGGGGAAGGAAAACTCTCCGGCGTGCCGAGCTGGTTCTGCCGGGCCTCGGGCTGCAACCTGCGGTGCGCCTGGTGCGACACGCCGTACGCGAGTTGGAAACCCGAAGGGAACGCCCGACAAGTCGAAGCGTTGATCGCCGAGGGCCTGACCACAGGCGTCCGCCACGCGGTGCTCACCGGCGGCGAGCCGATGCTCTTTGCCGCCCTGGTCGATCTCGCCGCGGGCCTGCGTGCCGGGGGGATGCACGTAACGATCGAAACCGCCGGGACCATCGACCTGCCCGCGCCGGCAGACCTGCTGTCGATCAGCCCGAAACTCTCGACCAGCACGCCCAGCACGCAGCGGTCAATCGACCTGGCCGGCACGCCCGCATGGTCAGCCCGGCACGAAGCCCGCCGGATCAACCTGCCCGCGCTGCAAAGCCTCCTTAACCGCCCCTGCGACCGCCAACTCAAGTTCGTCGCCTGCACGCCCGCGGACGTGCCAGAGATCGAAGGGCTGCTTACCAAGTTGACAGGGTGGTCCCCGGCTGACGTACTGCTGATGCCCGAAGGGGTCGTCCAGCCGAGTACTGAGCACCTGGCGTGGGTCACGCAGGCGTGCGTCAAGCGCGGCTGGAGGTTCTGCCCACGCTTGCACATCCAGCTGTATGGGAACAAACGGGGGACATGAGGGCGTGGAGTATCTAATACTAAGAGTTTTCACCACAAAGGCACCAAGGCACAGAGAAGAGGGAATCTGTGATTGTGCACGGTTACCAAACCCTGTCTTCTGATTTTCTCTATGCCTCGGTGCCTCTGTGGGAAAACGCCTTTGCATCTCCAGCTTCGGCAGGTTCACACCTGCACCACGGGGCAACCACAGGCGCATCTACCGACAACGCTGCCACGCCCGTTAGCCCACCGCCCCCGCCGCGGCTTTGCCCGCCAAATAGCCAGACGCCCACGCCCACTGAAAGTTGAAACCCCCAATCCGCCCGTCCACGTCGCAGATCTCCCCACAAATATATAGCCCCGGCGTTACGCGCGAGCCCATCGTCGCCAGGTGCAACTCGCTCAGCGGCACCCCCCCCGCCGTCACCTCCGCGTACGTATACCCCCGGCTCTCCGCCACCGGCAGACGCATCGACGTCGTCATCGTCACCAACGCACGCCTCGACTCACGCGGCAAGTGCTCCGCTCGCAGGTTCCCCTCCACACCCGCCTCAAAGCACAACGCTCGCGCCAAACGCTCAGGGATCGACACCGGCACCGAGGTCAACACCGACACCGGCGACTGCGCACGCTTGTCAATCAGCAGCCTGTCCAGCTCCTCCCCCGTAACCCCCGGCGACCAGTTAATATACAGCCCCGCCCCTGGGTCCACCAGCAACGCATCAAAGTAATACCGGCTGATGTCCAGCGGCCCCGGCCCGCTGAGCCCAAAGTGCGTACACAACGTGCTGTTGGTAAAGGAACACAGCTTCTTGCCCGTCCCCGAGCGCACCTCTAGCCCGGCTCGCACCGTCAGCCCCGAGAGCGTGCGGACAAACGACCGCGCATCAAGCACCAACGGCACCAGCGCGGGCATCACAACAGGCGTTACCGTGTGCCCAAGGGCCCTGGCAAACCCGTACCCCGCCCCGTCGCTCCCTGTCTTGGGCAACGCCATCCCGCCGGTGGCCAGGATCACCACGCGGGCGGAAATCGTGGGTAGCTCCTCCCCGCCCGGCTGCTCCTGACCCGTGATGACAAACCGCCCATCAGACAGCCGCGCAACACTCCCAACACGCCAAGGGTGCCTCAACTGCACCCCCGCATCGCGCGTGGCGTCCAAGAGCGCACTAAGTATGGTGTGCGCATCATCGGTTATCGGAAATAACTTTCCCGTCTCCTCTTGCTTCAGCGTTACCCCCAGCTCACCAAAGAACGCGATCGTCTGCGGCACATCGAATGCACGCAGCACCTTGCCAATCGCGTTCCGCGAAGACCCCGCGTAATCGGACTTCTCCACCGCCCGGTGCGTTACGTTGCACCGCCCGCCCCCGGCCACAAGAATCTTCGCCCCAAGTTTCCGCGCACCATCAAGAGCAACGATGGAAAGCGACCGCCCCTGGGACCGGGCATGCCGGCCCGCCCAGATCGACGCGAACAATCCCGCCGCGCCAGCACCAATAACGGCAATATCCACCCGCTCGGCCATACGCCCGAGTCTACGGCCAGGCGGCCAGCCCAGCGCACACTCCACGCGTCGGCCCGTGCGCGGACGCCGGGCACCCGTTGCGGTATTGTCCAGTCCGGGAAAACCGGTTGGGAGGGTTGTTTGTGCGCCTGGGTGTGCAAAACCGTTCGTCCATGGTGTCCGGGTTCAAGTTGTGAGGGGGAAATGCTGATCTAGAGGGGCCGGGCGATTGCTCGCAATGGCAAACCGGACCGAACCAATCGAACAAGGAGTCTTTATGAACACCCGAACGAATCGCAAGGCCTTTACCCTCATCGAACTTGTTGCCGTCATCGTTGTGCTGGCGATCCTTGCGGGCGTCGCCGTGCCGCGGTACTTCGACTACACCGACCGCGCCCGCACCGGCGCGACCCAGGGCGTCCTGGGCAACGTCCGCTCGGCGCTGGCAAACTTCTACGCCAACGCGTCGATCTCTGGCACCCCGGCATACCCCACGCTCGTGGAGCTGACCACCAACGGCTCGGTCATGCAGGACGCCATGGCCCGCAACCCCTACAACAACAGCAACACCGTCGTTGCCGCCGCCGACCTCGCCGCTGCCAACGCTCGCACAGTCGTCGGCAGCGACGGGTGGATGTACTTTGTCGACAACGTCTCGGAGCCACCAGTAGCGATCTTCTTCTGCAACAGCAACAACATAACGACCGCCGGCGACGGCTCGGGCGGCTTCCTGACGGCCAACGACCTCTAAGGCCCTCGTTCAACCAGCAGCACACGCGGCCCGGGGGCGATATACCCCGGGCCGTCTTTGTTGCTCCCCGCACAGAGCCAAAATGGTCCGCGCGCGAGCCTGGGCCAAAGCGTTGTGGGCTTCTGCCCGATATCACAGCGGCAGACACGCCCGTTCTGCTGACCAACTGCCGACGGCGATCGGCCAGGGACACGTTCGTGCTCAAGCGAAGTTCTGTCATCGTGGAGATCACCCCGACACGCCTAGAGCTGGTCGTCGTGCGCTCGGGTCAGATCGGGCAAGGGCGCGTCGAGCGCGCCAACCCCCCGGCACACGACGCCGACCTCGCAGACACCCTCCGTGCACGCCACGCCACACTCGCTGGGTGGGTCAAAGAGCTCGGCCTGCATTCCTGGCCCTCCACCATCCTCTTCAGTTCAACGACCGAAACGTGCTCGCTCTTCTCCTGCCCCGCCAGCGCTGGCCCCGCCGCCCTCGACAGCGCCGCACGCATGGCCCTCAGCGAGATCGCCGGCTACGACATCGCTGGCCACCCCGTCGATGTCCAGCCCATGGGCACCGACACCAAGGCCCTCAGCAAGCCCAACCCCGGCACACGCGAGGGAGATACCCAAGGCCAGCCCATGGCCCACGCCCTCGCCGCCGTCGAACAGGACCAAATCGCCGAGCTGCTCGCACGCTGGGCGACCTCCACCGGCCTGACCGTCGCCGGCCTCGTCCCGACCACGGCCGCGCCGATCGCCAGCGCCCTCACCCGCCTGCTCGCCCTCCCCCCCACCGACAGCCAGCCCAGCGCACTGCTCTGGATCGGTGAGCACGAGTCCTTCCTGGCCGTCGGCGACGGCGCAGGCCTGCGCCTCTTCCGCACCATGGGCATCGGTGTCGAGAGCCTTGTCGAGGCCCTCCAACGCCCGATCCAGCCCAGGACCGCCGGGGCCGAGGCGATCTCCATCGACCGCGCCGCCGCCCGCACACTGCTCGAAAAGTTCGGCATCCCCCGACCCGATGACCTCCTGGACCCACGCCTTGACCTCTCGGGCCAATCCATCATCCCACTGCTCTCGCCGGTCCTGCAGCGCGCAGCCGTTGAACTCAAACAATCCCTCCGCTTCGGGCTTGTCGAGAAGGACCGTGCCGACATCCAGATCACAATCATCGGCCCCGGCGCAACGCTGCCCGGGCTGGCCGAGGCCTTCACGCACCTCTGCGCCGCACAGGTCGTCGCCGAGGCGCCGGCCGTGGTCAACGCCGGCACCGGCAACTGCAGCGCCAGCACCGGGAACATCGCGGCCTTCCTTGCCGCCAACACACTCACGCTCAGCCTTCTGCCCAACACCATGCAGCAGGCCTGCTTGGTCGGCAAGACCCGCCGAGCCCTCTGGGCCGGGATCGCCGCCTCGGCCGCGATGGTCGGCATCTACGCCGGGTGGACCTGGCTCTCCCTCTTTGCCGCCCAACGCGAGATCGCCTCGCTCAAAGTCCAGTCCGAGACCGGCCAGCGCCTCGACGGGCAACGCCGGGCGCTGCTGGCCACACAGCACGCCGCGAAACTCGCCGCCGTGCGCATCAACGATGCCCTCGGCGTCATGCCCCAGTGGTCCGCCGTACTGGCCGGGCTTGTGCACGCCACACCCGAACACACCCTCATCAAATCGATCGATATGGGCGAGGGTGAGGGTGGCCCGACCGCACGCCTCTCGTGCACCATCCAGGCCGAGGACGACGCGGTCTTCGCACAAAGGCTCAAGGCCTACACCGACCGCCTGACCGCCATGCCGATCATCCGCGGCGTAAAGATGGGCAGCACCGCGCGTGCGGCTGCTGCCCCCGGTGCGCAGGCCAACGAGTTCAACTTTGACCTGGCGATCCTCCTCGTCGCCACGCCCTACGCCTACAACGTCCCAGCACCCTTCACCGCCGTGATGCCCTCGAACAACAGCGCGAACGTCCAGTCCGAGCGCGTGGCCGGGGCACCGGGCGAAGGTGGTGCGCCATGAAGCAGCAAACGATCTGGGCTGTCGTCCGCAAGTGCCTCCCCGAGTTTGTCATCGGCGTAGCAGTCTGCGGCGGCGGGATGATGCTCCTGGTCGATCCCCTGCACAGCCGCTTGGCCGATGCGCAGCAGTACGTCGGCACCCTCCAGCGCACCGTCGCCGGGTTCAAGACTTCCCCCAGCGCCCTGGTCGAAGCGCAAGCAAAGGTGCAAGAGGCGCACCGTGCCCTAGAGGAGATACAAGCCCGCAGCGAGATCGTCGCCGACCGCACGGAGATGTTCAGCGCACTGATGAACCTAGCCGAGGATGCCGGCGTGCGCGTCAACCAGTTCCAGCCCTCCACCCCCAGGCCACCCAAGCCCCCGGCACAGCCGGCGCAGACCACAGCAACACCCGCACCCACGCCACAGCCCAGGGGCGCACAAGGTGCCAGGGCGCTACTAGCACCCCCACAGGCCGCGCCGCCACAGACACCCAAGCCCACCTTCGACACCCGCGTCGCCTACGCCCTGAGCGTCCAAGGCGCATACCCGGCCATCGCACGCTTCATCAACGCCCTCGAGCAGAACGTCGGCTTCTCGGTCGTCCGCTCCATCCGCATCCTCCCCACCACCGACCCGAGCGTGCTCCTCGCCCAGATCGAGACCGAGCACGTCGCCATCGACACCAAGGCCTTCCTCCAAGCCCAGGCCCAGGCAAACGCCCACAAAGTCAACCAGGGGGGCCAGCCATGAAACTCCCCTTGCGATCACGGACAACCGGCCCTGGCCTACGCGGCCGGCAGTTGCGCCCCGAAGCCGTCATCTCCGCCTGCGCGCTGCTCGCGCCCGTCCTAGCCGTGCAGATGGTCCGGCTCATACCAGGCACACACGGCCCACGACAAGCCTCGGCACTCACACTCCCCACCGACGGCACAGACGGCACAGACGCGGGCACCAACCCCCTCATGCCCGCACTGCCCAATCTCAGCCCCACCCAAACACTCGCCCTCGAATGGGCGAAGGAACAATTCCAAACACCCATCGTCGGCAACCCCCTGCTCCGCCCCAAGCCCCAAGCCAAGCCCACACCAGGATCCCCCACGCTCGTGCCCAACCCCGCCACGCAACCGACCGAGCCGGAGTTGCCCCCAGAGGTCAAAGCCTTGAAGATGACCTCGATCATGCGCCTGGGCGGTGAACTCGTCGTAACTATCAACGGCCGGGCGTACCGCGTCGGCGAGCCGGTCCTGCCCGGATGGTTCCTCACCGAGCTCGCCTTGCCCACACGCCAAGCAACCCTCAAAAACCAGGCCGGGTTGACCGCACGCCTCCAGCAAAGTAAATAAACACCCCCGCTGGCTACCCGGCACCCTTTTCAGTGGCGGACCTCTATCAACCAGGCACGTTTCACAGCTGCAACCTCGGCCATCTCGACTATTTGACCTTGCAAGTTCCTAACAAAGTAAAAAAGTGCTCCATCGCGGTCTAAACTTGCCCCTCAATCTGGTTGTCCGTACGCAGACCGAACACTCTCTCTGGAATCCATCATGCTCGGCAAAGTCTTCAAGGCCTACGACATCCGCGGCACATACCCCGACCCCCTCAACGAGCTGATGGCCAAGCAGATCGGCTTTGGGTGTTCGCGCTTCCTCCTGGCCGAGGCCAAGGCCCTCGGCGACGACGGGCCCATGATGCGCAACCTCGTCGTCGGGCGCGACATGCGCAAAAGCTCACCCTCCCTGGCCGAGCAACTTATCAAAGGGATCAACGACCAGGGTGGGAACGTCATCGACGTCGGGATGGTCGATACGAGCTTCATCTACTTCGCCGTCAACCACCTCGACTGCGCAGGCGGCGTCATGGTCACGGCCAGCCACAACCCACCCAACTACAACGGGATGAAAGTCAGCAAGCGCAAGGCCAAGCCCGTTGGCGAATCCACCGGCCTGGCCGAGATCCGCAAGTTTGCCGCCACTGTCGACTACACCAACAACCCCCCCCAGGGGGGCGGTCGCACCGAAAAACGCGACCTGTGGGAGGCCTACTCCAAACACGTCCTGGCATTCCTGGACCTCTCCAGACAAAAGGGCAAGAAACTCAAGGTCGTCATCGACGCCAGCAACGGCATGGCAGGCACCACCATCCCCAAGCTCTTCGGCAAAAAACTCAACACCGGCGGCTTCGAGATCATCCCCATCAACTTCGACAACTCCAAGGGTGAGTTCGCACACGAGCCAAACCCCCTGGTCGCCGCCAACGTCAAGCAAACCTGCGACGCCGTCATCAAGCACCAGGCCGACGCCGGCTTCTGCTACGACGGCGACGCCGACCGCTGCGTTGCCGTCGATGAAAAAGGCCGCATCGTCGGCTGCGACCAGCTCACGGCCGTGCTGGCCAAGCACTTCCTGGCCTCCAGCCCGGGCAGCGCGATCGTCTACGACCTGCGCAGCACCAAGGCCGTGCTCGAAGAGATCGTCAAAGCCGGGGGCAAGCCCGTCCGCTCACGCGTCGGGCACGTCTTCATGAAGGGGGCGCTCGCCGAGCAGAAGGCCGTCTTCGGCGGGGAACTCTCCGGGCACTTCTACTTCTCCAAAAACTTCAACGCCGACTCGGGCGTCATCGCCATGTGCACCATCCTGACGGTGCTGGCCAACACGGGCAAAACGCTCGGCGAACTCATCAAGCCGATCGCCCGGTACGTCCAGAGCGGGGAGATCAACTTCCAGATCGAGGACAAAGACGCCGCGCTCGCCAAAATCAAAGAGGCCTACGCCAAGCGTGGCAACCTCGACGAGCTCGACGGCGTAACCATCGACTGCTTCGCCAAGGACGGGTGGTGGGCCAACATCCGCAAAAGCAACACCGAGCCGCTCCTCCGCCTGAACCTAGAGGCCAAAGACCGCAAAACCCTCGACACGATCTACAACCAACTCAGCCCGATGCTCGGGCACAAGGTCGATCACTAAGAGAGCACCAAGACTCTACCTCTTGGTGGCACCGGCGTCCCGCCTGTGCGGATCACGCGGGCACGGGTGTATAGGATTCGCCATGGTTGTCAACATCGACGTACCGGCGTGGCTCACCGACGCGCTCGCGGCCTCCACCGGGCAGCCCATCGACGTCGCCGCACGCGAGGCCTTGCTCATCGAGGCCTACCGCCGGCGCCTGCTAAGCGTTGGCAAACTCGCCGAGATACTCGGCATCAACTCCACACCGGCCGACCGCTGGCTGGCCGACCGGGGCGTGCCGTTGAACTACGACGTGCAGGACCTAGAGGCAGACCGCAAGACGATCGACCGGCTGAAACGGGGCGGTGCGTGATCGCCGGGCCGACCTGCCGGAAAAATAAAAAAATCGTGCTTGACTGCCCCTGGTGGTCGGGCTTAGACACCGCCATGCACCGGACCACGAGGCGCAAGATAGGTGGAAACGATGGGAAATGAGACCTTCCGCATCCTGCTTGACTCAGACCCGAACGATCAGCACGGTGGTGGTGCCGTTGCCGATACGTCCGTAATGAGCACGCTGTGCGAGATACAGCTCGCAGAGGCCGTGCTGGTTGCATACAGCCCCATAGTGATCCCCGCCGCGGTCTACGCGGAACTTCGGGCAGGCCCAAACTACCAGGTTTTTTCAGCACTCTGTCGGTCGAACACGATGAGTAACCGGGTTCACATTTTAGAGAGCGGCAGCACGTTGGCCATGACGTGCCCAGGCTCACGCCGGCGCACCGACCCGATCAGCGCCACCGAGCAGGCGCAACTCCGCAGTCTTGGTGCCGGTGAAATAGCCGTCATTGAGCATGCCCGCGAGCTGGGTATTACCGCGCTGCTGGACGATGGTGCGGCAAGAAAGGTCGCCTCCCGCATGGACGTTGCCGTGCTGGGGACCATCGGCATTCTTGCCGAGGCCGCCAGGCAAGGCCTCGCGTCAGGCCCCGACGCGGCCGACCGGCTCGTTGCCGCCGGCTTCCGCGCGACGCCCGAGCTGCTCAACCAACTGCGAGTGATCCAGACCCCATGACCATCGACACCTTCCTGGAACACTGGCAGCTCGCCGAGCACCCGTTCCGGGGTGAGGAGGCGCGACAGGATGCACTCCTGCTCCGCATGGTCGATGCCTCCGTCCGTGCCGCGGCACAGAACCCGCTGCGGCCCAGCCGCCTGCCCAGGCACCCAGACTACGACAAAATCGCCGGCGAGTTCAGCCGGCCGAGCACCTCCATCGTCTTCGGCGAAAAAGGCTCAGGCAAAACCGCCATCCGCATGCAGCTGGCCACCAGCGCCGCGGCGTACAACGCCGGCAACGCCGACAAACGCGTCCTGCTCGTCATACACGACGACCTCTCCGCACCACTTGCACGCCTGCACAACCGGCTACGCACCGTCAAGCGAGGCAAGGAAAGCCCCGCCGTTGACTCGCTCAAAAAAATCCGACTCGCCGACCACGTTGACGCCCTGCTCATGCACGTCGTGCCCAACCTCGTCGATGCCCTGCTCGAGCACACCAGCACCGGGGCCACCACCGGCACCAGCGAACGCATCGACCTGGGCGGCGCCGAAGAAGGCCCACGCAAGGCCCTCCGCAGGCTCGACCGCAACCTCAAACGCGACCTGCTCGTCTTGCAAGTCCCCTACGACCGCCCCGAGAACGGCCCGGAACGCACACGCGAACTCCGCAAGGCCCTCGGCGTGCGCACCCCGCTGAGCGTTACCGTCGAGGACGTGCTCGCCTACGGCGGGTGGGTCGTCCCCGCGCTCGTCTTTGTCATGCTCGGCAAGCGCGGCGCGGCAATGCAGGACGCCGTCGCTGTTACCGCCTTCTTCATCGCCATGGGCCTCTGGCTCGTTGCCCTGCTCAAGCGCGCCGCGTCCGAACGCTTCGGCATCCGGGCCCGCGCACGCCGGCTTTACAGGCAACTACGCACCACCCCACGCTCGGAATCGTCGTTCATCAAGGCCATCCGCCAGCTGCCGCCGGGGTGGCGCGCCAGCACCTTGCTGCCGACGACCGACTCCGAAGAGGTGCGCCTGGCGATGCTCTCGCGCCTGGTGCGCGTGCTGCGGGCCTTTGGCTATGAGAGCGTGCTGGTCGTGATGGACCGCCTCGACGAGCCGCCGATCATCCAGGGGGACCCCGAGCGCATGAAGGCCGTCGTCTGGCCGCTGCTGAGCAACAGGTTCTTGCAGCAAGAGGCCATCGCCTTCAAGCTCCTGCTGCCGATGGACCTGCGCCACCAGTTGATGCGCGAGAGCGCGGCGTTCTTCCAGGATGCCCGCCTGGACAAGCAGTCGCTCATCGAGGCACTCTCATGGACGGGCGTTACGCTCTACGACCTGGCGACGCAGCGCCTCTCGGCCTGCCGGCCACACGAGGCGGCGCCGATCACACTGTCGAGCCTCTTCGCACAGGACGTCACGCGCGAGCACCTGCTCGACGCGCTGGAGCAGATGCGCCAGCCCAGAGACGCGTTCAAGCTGCTCTATCAGTGCATCCAGGACCACTGCTCGCTGACAAACTTTGAGCAAGCCCAGCCCGCCGGGGAGGGTGTGCCTGGCGATGCGCTGCGCATCTCGCGCGCAACGCTCGACAACGCACGCAAGGCACAGGCCGAGCGCACGCGACAAGTAGCGATGGGCGTGCGGCCGGGGTGATGATGTGGGTGGGTGTTGACGATCTCCACCACTTTGCGCACACCCCTACGGCGACGTTTACACCCCCGCTGGGACGTGCATGTCGGGGAGGCTCCAGATGTATATCCGACCCCGCCGATCGGCTCCTGGGCGATCGTGGTGCATATCCACCTTTGATCGCAACGGCGCGGAGATACGAACGCTCTTTGGGGAGGGATTACTTGACGGCCCCCGGCGGGCGTGCGGGCATTTCGAGGGCTTTGGTTGGCTCGGCGGCGGGGTCGAGTTTATCGACCAGGAAGAGGTATTGTTTTTGCCGGGGGTGGGGCGAAATGCCCGAGAGCACGTGCGGGTCAAAGAGATAGACCTGGTTGTAGTGAAAGATGGGGATCATCGGCGCCTGCTCCTCGATGACCATTTTCTCGGCTTGCGAGAGGATGCTGTAGCGTTTATCGGCGTCGAGTTCGGCGTCGGCAGCTTCGAGCAGGTCGTCGTAGGGCTGGTGGGAGAACCCGCGGTCGTTGTTCCCGTCGCCGGTGCGGTTGAGGTCGAGGAACGTCAGCGGATCGCCGTAGTCGCCGAACCAGGCGGCCCGGCTGACCATGTAGTTTTTCTGCTTGAGGTCGTTGCGGAAGACCTTGATCTCGCGCTGGCGGAGCGAGACGCTGACGCCGAGGTTGCGTTCCCAGTCCGACGCCACGGCCTGTGCGATCACGTCGTGGCCCGCGTCGCGGTTGAAGAGGATGTCCACCGTTGGCATCCCCTTCCCGCCCGGATACCCCGCCTCGGCCAGGAGTTTGCGCGCGCCCTCGGGGTCATAGGTAATCCCGGCGGGGGATGCGTAGCCCGGCAGTGAGCCGGGGGGGATCAGGACGCTGGCGGTGCGCTCGTCCATCCGCCGGATGTTCTTGGCGATGTTGTCGCGGTCCATCGCCATGGCAAAGGCCCTGCGCACGCGGGCATCGACGAAGGGGTTATCGCGCCCGTCGGGGAGCTTGGCCTGGCAGTTGAAGTTGTAAAAATACGTCCCGAAGGCGGGCACGGCGTGGATGTTCTGCCTGCTATCTCTGGGCATCCGGCGGTCAATGGCAAACTGGTCCAGCCCCTGGGCCACCAGCGCGTCGTACCGCTGCTGGTGCTCGCGGATGTATTGGCGTTTGGCCTCGAGCAGGTCCCCTCGATAGTCGGCGGTAACGTCGCTGACCCAATCAACGCTCCCGGCCTGATACGCCAGCACCGTCGCGTTGCGGTCCTCGACGCTGGGGATGTTGACGGTCTGCATGTGGATGCTGCCGGCATCCCAGTAGTGCGGGTTCTTCTCTAACCGCACGTCGCGCTTGAAGCGCCACGCCGCGAGCGTGTACGGCCCGTTGCTGACCAGCCGGTCGGGGCGCGTCCAGTCGTAGCGCGTGTTGACGCGCGCGGTGATCGGGTCGATGACCTGGTGTGCATCGAGCAACTCGGGGTAGAGCGGGGCCATGACCTCAAAGGCGAGCACATCGAGCATGTACGGCACCGGGCGCTCGGTGGTGAGCACCAGTGTTCGATCGTCGACGGCCTTGAGCGCGACAAGCTCGTCAAACTTGGCCAGCGTCTGCTCGTAGAGCGCCTGTGCCTCGGCGGGGCGTGGTTGGCCCTGGCCCTCGGCGGCGAAGCGGGCGAGGGCCTCGTCGCGCCAGGTGGTGAAGGCCTTGCCGCCGGCGATGAGGTGAAAGAGTTTGACGTAGTCCCCGGCGGTGTCGGGGAGCATCCCCCGGCGGAAGGCGTAGACGAAATCGCCGGCGACGACGGGCTGGCCGTTGCTCCAGCGGGCGTCTGGGCGGAGGTGGAAGGTCCAGGTGAGGCCGTCGGCGGAGGTTTCCCATCGCTCGGCAACGCCGGGGACTTTGGCGTAGGTGTGGGTGAAGAGGTCGTTGCGTACGAGCGGCTCAAAGAGCATCGCGGCGACGCGGAGGTCCTGGGCCCAGCTCATGCGCGAGAGGTCGAGCGTGGTCAGGTCGCCACGGTTGATGAAGGAGAAGTCGGCACGGGTGGAGGCACGGCGGGATGCGATCAGGCCGAGCGTGGCGAGTGCGAGCAGTGCGATGCCGAGCGTGATGAGGGGCCGACGCATGAGCAAGGGTAGTGCGGGGGTTTTGAGGCCAGGGAGAAGAGGTTCGCGGAGGGGGCGGAGGTTGGCGGAGGGACGCGGAGGGGGATGGGGGCGTGAAGTACGCAGACCCGATCAACTTCCGATTGCCGGTGGTGCCGCCAATACAGACAGCGCAAACTCATACGGATCAACACGGGATTCGTGCGGCCGAAGTGGCCAACCCCACCCCTGCCCCTCCCCTCGGGGGAGGGGTTCTGAATCAAAAACATTCGCGATCCGCGTCGTTTCTTCCTCTGCGTTGCTCTGCCAAGCTCCGCCCCCTCGACGAACCTCTTTGCCTTGCGTGAGACTACCCTAAGGGCGTGGACCACCTTTCAGTATTTGACATGTTCAAGGTCGGCGTCGGGCCGAGTTCGTCGCACACGATGGGGCCGTGGCGTGCGACGGAGCGGTTCTTGGCGTTTTTGCGCGCTCGCGGGGTGTTTGAGCGGGTCAGGCGGGTGCGGGTGGATTTGTTTGGGTCGCTGTCAAAGACCGGGCATGGGCACGGGACGGATGTAGCCGTGATCTTGGCGTTGACGGGGGATGACCCTGTAACATGCGACACCGCCAGCATCGACGCGCGGACCGCGGAGGTGCGGGCGGGCAAGCAGATCACGCTGGGGGGGACGCGCAAGGGGTTTGCCTTTGACCCGGCACGGGAGATCATCTTCCGCAGCGAGACGCTCGCCTATCACCCCAACGCGATGACGTGCACGGCGACGCTGGATGATGGGGTGGAGGTTGCGCAGACCTACTACTCCATCGGGGGGGGCTTTGTGGTGCAGGAGGGTGCTGACGCCGGTGCGGACGGCAGGCCCGCGCCGCCGTTTATCATCCATACGGGCGCGGACCTGCTGCGTGCGTGCGCTGCGACGGGCAAGAGCATCCCGGAGATTGTGCTGGCCAACGAGTGCGCGTGGCGGAGTGAGGCGGAGGTGCGAGCGGGGCTATTGCACATCTGGCAGACGATGACCGAGTGCATCTGGCGCGGCTGCCACAAGTTTGGGACGCTGCCGGGCGGGCTGAACGTGCGCCGGCGAGCGGCAGAGATGAGCGGCCGGCTGCTGGGGGTTGCCTCCGGGTTTGCCGGGGACCACACCGGTGGGGACATTGGGGCGTGGAAGGACGCGGTGCGGGCGGCGGGTCAGGACTTCACGAAGATCAACAAGTGGGTGAGCTGCTTCGCGCTGGCCGTCAACGAGGAGAACGCCTGCTTTGGGCGTGTGGTAACGGCACCGACGAACGGGGCGGCGGGCGTGATCCCGGCGGTGATGATGTACTACGACCGGTTCTGCGCGAGCACGCCGGGGGGGATTGTGGACTTCATGCTCGTGGCCGGGCAGGTCGGTGCGCTGTTCAAGCGGAACGCGACGATCAGCGCGGCGATGGGTGGGTGCCAGGCCGAGATCGGGGTGAGCAGCGCGATGGCGGCGGCGGGGCTGTCGCAGGCGACGCTTGGTGAGCTGGCGACGCCGGCGCGGGTGTTGATGGCGGCTGAGATCGCGATGGAGCACCACCTGGGGATGACGTGCGACCCGATCAACGGGCTGGTGCAGATCCCGTGCATCGAGCGGAACACGATGGGTGCGATCAAGGCGATCACGGCGACGAACATCGCATGCGAGAGCGACCCGGCGGGCGCGAAGGTGAGTTTCGATGACGTGGTGCGGACAATGTGGCAGACGTCGCTGGACATGCAGAGCAAGTACAAAGAGACGGCCGAGGGTGGGCTGGCGGTGAATGTAACGGTGGGGTTGAGTGAGTGCTAGGGGTGCGGGGCGGGGGTTTTAACCTGCGCAGAAAGGCAGCTCACCACAGAGGCACGGAGGCACAGAGAATACAGGGGCGGGGAAAGAATCAAAGACCACAGTCCCTATTTTTCTCGGTGCCTCGGTGCCTCGGTGCCTCTGTGGTGGAATCTATCTGCTGTGCATGCTGGAAGCCTGCACTACTGAGAGCTGCGCCTGCCGATCTTCGCCAGAACGATCTGGGGGTGGGGTTCTGATGAGCGTGTGCGGGGGTTGTTACTTTGTTGATGGGAGTGGTGGGAGGGTGTCGGCTGGCGGGGCAGAGGGTGCGCTGATGCGCTCGGCGAAGAAGATGACGGTGCCGTTGCGGTCGGGTGGGGCGGGTGG
>VYKU01000079.1_pt1 | contig 36283 bp, 29 predicted proteins | sample 5114491 | NCBI WGS metagenome assembly VYKU01 (sample SAMN12291796, study PRJNA351875) | freshwater metagenome | isolation source: freshwater lake | place: USA: Michigan, Gull Lake | collected 2011-07-05 | reverse complement strand
GATCCATGCGATGGCTCCTTGGCGGGAAATCCAAGCATGGACGCCACTCTTTGAGTTGTCAATACCTAACAATGGCGCAACAGGCTCCCGAGGGGAGGGGCAGGGGTGGGGTTCCTCACGCCAAAGCCCCACCCACACTCACTTCAGCTCCGCATAACACCCAAACTCCATCTCCCGTCGCACCGCCCGCAGCACACGCACCCAGTTGATAATCGCATACACCACAACCGCGACAGTTGCAGGCAAGAACACCATAAGTGAAAACAGTTGAAGTGATCGCTCAACAAAGCTCACCAACGGGGTTTGATTGTCGAAGTCGATATTCAACAGCAGTATCGCGCCAAACACCGGCACTACCCCAAACCCGCACCACAACTTTGAACCCAGGTACAGCCTCTTGGTGCTCGCCATGGCAGAGTACCTGTCGCATGCCCCCGCCACCGACCGGAGGCTCCACGACAGCGTCATCACGAGGTGCACGATCGCCATTGCAAAGAGTGCCGGTCCAGCAAAGAGAATGACCCAGCCTAACTGAGACTGGAAAAAGAGATCCATCTGTGTCATTGATACCCAAACTGTTGGCAAGACAGCCGCCAGCACCGCCCCGGCACGCATCCACCAAGGGGCACACGCCGCACTACTCAATAAAAGCACGCTCGTCGCCAAGATCGCACTCACCAACCAGAAAAAACTCACCCCTAATACGTCGCCATCAACGGCGTGTTGCAAGTCCCTCACCCAAGGCCACAGCGATCCAAAGAACTCCGCAAAAATCATGAATCCAACAAGCAACACTGGCAACCCCACCCCTGCTACCAAAAACCACGCTGACCACACAAAACGCCGCCCCCTGCCCACATCCTCCCGCAGCATCCGCCGCTCGCAGGTCTTCCGCACCGGCAACTCACACTCCGGGCACTTCGCGTCCACCCTCCGCCCAACAACATCAAACCCGCACCCCACGCACTCCCGGCTCGGCGCGACCGGCACCACCGCCGCCGGCGCACCCTCACTGCCCCCGCTCACCCCCGCCTCAGGTTGGCTCGGTATGTTCTCCAATTTCCCTCACCGCACCCCCATCACCTCACCCACGTCCCACCACCATACACCGCCGCACCACCGAGCTCCTCAGCAATCCGCAGCAACTGGTTGTACTTGGCATTCCGATCACTCCGGCACGGCGCGCCCGTCTTGATCTGCCCGCAGTTCGTCGCCACCGCGATATCCGCGATCGTTGCGTCCTCCGTCTCACCCGACCGGTGGCTCAGCACCGCGGCATACTTGTTCCGCATCGCCAGGTTCACCGCGCTGAACGTCTCCGTCAGCGTCCCGATCTGGTTCACCTTCACCAAAATCGCATTTGCGCAGTGCTCCTTAAGCCCCCGCGCCAGGAACGCCGGGTTGGTAACAAACAGGTCATCACCAACGAGTTGCACCTTGTCTCCAAGCCTCTTGGTGATCTTCGCCCACCCCTCCCAGTCGTTCTCGGCCAGGCCGTCCTCCAGCGACCGGATCGGATAGTTCTCACACCACTTCGCCCACAGGTCGATCAACTCATCGCTGCTGACAACCCGCTTGGGGTCGCTCTTGAAGAAGCAGTACCCCTTCTTGCCCAGTTCCTTCGCCTCGTTCCACAACTCGCTGCACGCCGGGTCAAGGGCCACATAAATCTGGCTCCCCCACTTGTACCCCGCCTTCTTCACCGCCACCTCGATGAGCTGCAACGCCTCCTCGGCGTTCTTGAGGCTCGGCGCAAACCCACCCTCGTCCCCCACCGCCGTGCTCAGGTGCTTCTCGTGCAGCACCTTCTTGAGCGCGTGATAAATCTCCACGCCCGCCCGCAACGCCTCCGCATACGAATCAAACCCCCACGGCTGCACCATGAACTCCTGAAAATCCACGTTGCTATCGGCGTGCTTGCCCCCGTTAATAATGTTCATCATCGGCACCGGCAGCGTCCGCGCGCTGCTGCCACCCAAATACCGGTACAACGGCAACCCCGACTCCGCCGCCGCTGCCTTCGCCACTGCCATGCTGCACGCCAAGATCGCGTTCGCCCCCAACTTCGCCTTGTTCTTCGTCCCGTCCGCGGCGATCATCGCCATGTCCACAAGCTCCTGCTCCCGCGCATCCATCCCCACCAGCACACCGCTGAGCTTCCCATTGACATTCCCCACAGCCTTGAGTACACCCTTGCCCAGGTACCGACCCTTGTCCCCGTCGCGCAGCTCCACCGCCTCGTTCTCACCCGTGCTCGCCCCAGACGGCACCGCCGCCCGCCCCATCGCCCCCGACTCCAGCAGCACGTCCGCCTCCACCGTCGGGTTCCCACGCGAATCAAGGACTTGGCGAGCCGCAACATGCACAATCGTAAATTCCATAAACTCAACCTCAAATAGAGTGTGGTATAGCCTAAAACCGACCCCGCCACGGTATCCACCCCGCCGGCACCCAGATGCCCAACGCAGTTTCTTACTCCCCGCAACCCCACCTGACCGATCATACGAACATAGATAGACCATGCCTGCACACCCACCACCGCCCACACGCATGACCAACGCCAAACCCCACACCACACCCCACCCCCCCCCCTCCCCCGCCACCCCCGGCAACACTCTGGTATCCTGCTGGCAACCGCTCACACGAAACTGCGCCATGCCCAACACCCCCGACGCCTTCGCCATTCAGGTCGACAAGCTCAAAGGCGAGCTCGTGCTCCAGGGCGACCGCGTCCGCGCCCTCGTCGAGCAGAGCATCGACGCCGTCTTCGCACGCGACCTCGCCGCGGCCACCGCCGCCATCAACCTTGACGCCGAGGTCGACCGCGTCGACGTCGAACTCGAAAAATCCTGCGTCGCCCTCCTGACCGAGGCCACGGGCATCGGCAACCGCCTGGAGGCCACCCAACTCCGCTGGGTCCTGATGATCGTCAAGGTCAACAACGAGCTCGAGCGCATCGCCGACGTCGGCGTCGCCATCGCCGAGAACGCCGGCGCATTCAAGGTCAGCTGCGACCACCTCCCACCCACCTTCCGCGTCCTGGCCAACAGCGTCATCGGCATCCTCCGCGACAGCGTCGCCTGCCTCGACCGCCTCGACCCCGAACTCGCCCGCGTCGTTCTGCTCAGCGAAGAGGCCGTGCTCGCCTTCAAGCAGGCCCTCATCCGCGACGCCCAGCAGCAGGTCTCGACGGGCAAACTCTCCGTCGACCTCGCCAGCGCACTGCACGACGTCGCCATGCAGTGTACCAACATCGCCGATCACTGCACCAACATCGCCGAGCAGGTGATGTATACTGCCACGGGCAAAATCGTCCGCCACATGCAGGGCCACTGGGAAGAAGTCACCCTCCCGCCATCGCAATAAGCCCGCACTTCACCCCATCTGCCCGATCACCGCGTCGGCAAACCCGCTGCACTTGACCTTGGTCACCGCCGTGTCGCCCTCGGCCTTCATCAGCCGCTCAAAGTCATACGTAACGGTCTTGGCGCTGATCGCACCCTCCATCCCCTTGATCACCAGGTCCGCCGCCTCGTCCCACCCCATATACCGCAGCATCATCTCCCCGCTGAGGATCACCGAGCCGGGGTTGACCTGGTCGAGGTTCGCGTACTTCGGTGCCGTCCCGTGCGTCGCCTCAAATATCGCGTGCCCCGTGATGTAGTTGATGTTCGCCCCCGGCGCGATCCCGATCCCCCCGATCTGTGCCGCTAGCGCATCGCTCAGGTAATCCCCGTTCAGGTTCATGCACGCGATGACATCAAAGTCCCTCGGCCGTGTGAGCACCTGCTGCAAAGTGATATCCGCGATCGAGTCCTTGATCAAAAGCATCGACTTGAACTTCCCGCCGCCGTGCGTCGCTCCGATCGCGCTGAGCACACCCTCAACCTCCTTGACGAGCTTGGCCTTCTGGTCCGGCGTCATCATCTCGTAACCGGGCTCGATCGCCCTGGCGTTCTCCTGGGCACTCATCCCTGCGTTCGCGTCCTTATTCCCCAAAATCCAGCTCTCCCGCTCCGTAACCACCTGCCCCCGGAAATACTCCACCGCCACCTTATACCCCCAATCCTTAAACGCACCCTCGGTGAACTTCATGATGTTCCCCTTGTGCACGATCGTCACACTCTTGCGCTTCTCCTTGAGCGCATACCGGATCGCACTGACGATCAACCGCTCCGTCCCAAGGTACGACACCGGCTTGAACCCCACCCCCACCATCAGCGGGTTCTCCCGCGCCATCGCACCGGTCCCCTCCAGCAACTTCTGCCACTGGTCCCCCGCACCCTTGCTCCCAAACCGTATCTTCTTAAACTCCTTCGGGAACTCCTTCTCGATAAACCCCAGCACCTTGGCCGCCTCGACCGTCCCCGCCGCCCACTCGATCCCCGCATAAATGTCCTCCGTGTTCTCACGGAAGATTGTCATCTCACAATCCTGTGGCCGCTTCACCGGGCTGGGCACACCCTTAAACCACCGCACCGGCCGCAGACAGACATACAAATCCAGCATCTGCCGAAGCGCGACGTTCAACGACCGGATCCCCCCACCCACCGGCGTCGTCAACGGCCCCTTGATCCCCACCAGATACTCACGAAACGCGTCCAGCGTCGCCTCCGGCAACCAGTCCCCCGTCTGGTTGAAAGCCTTCTCCCCGGCCAACACCTCCAGCCACTGCACACGCCTCTTGCCCCCATACGCCTTCCCCACCGCCGCGTCAAAGACGCGCACGCTCGCACGCCAAATGTCCGGCCCCGTCCCGTCCCCCTCAATAAACGGGATCACCGGCTCATCGGGCACAACAAGCTTCCCGGCAGACATCGTTATCGCAGTCGCAGGCATCAGGCACTCCTCCATATCAATCCACCAAAGCGTACCCCGCAGGATACCAGCCACCCAACCCACAGTGGACAACATCCCCCATCTACTCCAAACTCCCCACCACAAACCCCACATTCCTGGTAGACTCCCCACATGCCCCGCCACTCACAACAAACTCCACCTGAGCCCCCGGCCGCCCCCGGCATCGCCCACGACCTCAACAACATCCTCCTGGCCACCACCATCATTGCGCAACACGCAGCCGATCACCTCCAACCGCACCACCCCGCCCACAAAGACCTGCAAACCATCCTGACCAACCTTCGCCACGCCGCCGAACTCACCACACTCCTCCACCCCACCCCCCCCCCGATCACCACACCCCCGTCTGCCTCCGCACGCTCATCGAAGAATCCATCCCCATCGCTACCACATGCACACAAGCACCCCCAACCATCGATATCACCCTTGACGCCGGCCCTGCCACCCTCACTGTCCGGGCCAACAAACCACTCCTCCGCCAAGCCCTCCTCAACCTTCTCATCAACGCCCTCGAAGCCCTCGGCAACCAAGGCTCTATCCACATCCGCCTGCACGCTGTGCACTCCCCCACACCACACATCATCCTCCAAATCACCGACTCCGGCCCCGGAATCCCCCAACCCTCCCACCAGCACATCTTCAACCCCAACTTCACCACCAAACCCCCCAACACCCACACCCGAGGCCTCGGCCTCGCCGTCGTCGCCCGAGCCGTCCGCGCCCACCTCGGCACCATCACCCTCACGTCCGCACCAGGCCAAGGCTCCACCTTCACCATCACCCTTCCCGCACTCGCTCAACCCGCCACAACCATCGAACCCAAACCCAACCCACCCCGGCCTCACCCCGACACCATCTCCGTCATGGTCATCGAAGACAACCCACTCATCCGCAGACTCATCACCATCAACCTCTCAACCCTCGGCATCCACACCCACCCCTTCCCCACAGGCCAAGAGGCACTCGACGCGCTCCGCGCTAACCCCACCACCTACAACGCCGCGATTATCGACCAAAACATGCCCGGCATGACCGGCCTGCAAACCCTCGCCGCCCTCCGGCGACTCCAACCCGAACTGCCCATCATCCTCACCTCTGGCTACCCACTCTCACTACTCCCTAACCCCCTCCCCCAAGCCACATTCCTCCACAAACCCTACACCATGACCCAACTCCACCAAGCTCTCACCAAAGCCATCAACCTCCACGCCCCCACCGCATGACAAATCCCCGATGTTTCTTGTACTAAACCCCTCCCCCGAGGGGAGGGGCAGGGGTGGGGTTCCCCCCGCCGATCACCAACTCAGAACACCTCTACACCTCTGCCCTCTCAATAATGCCTTCGTCACCACCCAGTAACCCGAATACCCTCCACCATGAAGATCCACGAATACCAAGCCCGCGAACTCCTCGCCTCCTTCGGCATCCCCGTCCCCGCCGGCCAGATGATCGACTCCGTTGGTCAAGCAGGCCCCGCATACGACCAGGCCGTCGCCGGCATGGCTAAACCCCTCGCCGTCGTCAAGGCCCAGGTCCACGCCGGCGGCCGGGGCAAGGCGGGCTTCGTCAAACTCGTCAACTCCCGCCAAGAGGCCATCGACGCCGCCACCTTCATGCTCTCCCACCGCATGACCAGCCCGCAAACCCCACCCGAGGGCCTCGAGGTCAAAAAACTCCTCATCGCACAGGCCGCCGACATCGCCGACCGCGCCCCGTCGGGCAAGCAAGAGTTCTACCTCGCCATCACCCTCGACCGCAAGTCCCGCCGCAACGTCCTCATCGCCAGCCGCGAAGGTGGCGTCGAAATCGAGACCATCGCCCACGAGCGCCCCGAGGCGATCATCAAGCAACCCCTCGACCCCGTCCAAGGCCTCCTGCCCTTCCAAGCCCGCGAGGTCGCCTTCGCCCTCGGCCTCGTCGGCAAGCAGGTCAACCAGGCCGCCGACATCATGCTCAAACTCGCCAGGTGCTACATCGAAAAAGACTGCACCATCGCCGAGATCAACCCCCTGGTCATCACACCACCGGACGCCCACAACCCCGACGGCCGCGTCCTCGCGCTGGACGCCAAGTTCAACTTTGACGACAACGGCACCTTCCGCCACAAAGACATCCAGGCCATGCACGACCCTACCGAAGAAAACCCCGCCGAGATCAAGGCCAAAGAGTTCAACCTCAGCTACGTCGCCCTCGACGGCAACATCGGCTGCCTCGTCAACGGCGCGGGCCTGGCCATGGCCACCATGGACATAATCAAACTCCAAGGGGGCGAGCCTGCCAACTTCCTCGACGTGGGCGGCGGGGCAACCGAAGAAGCCGTTACCGAAGCCTTCTCCATCATCCTCAGCGACCCACGCTGCCAGGGCGTCCTCGTCAATATCTTCGGCGGCATCATGAAGTGCGACATCATCGCCCAGGGCATCGTCAACGCCGCCAAAGGATATAAAAACCCCGACGGCACCACCGGCTTTAAGGTCCCCCTCGTCGTCCGCCTCGAAGGCACCAACGTCGACGCTGGCCGCAAAATCCTCGAAGAGAGCAAACGAATCGTCCCAACCCTCCAAGCCGCCAAAGACCTCGGCGATGCCGCCCGAAAAGTCTGCGCCGCCGTCAAGTAATCCCACCCCGGCGTGGAATGGCAGGGGTGTAGTTGATTCTCGATGGTGCACGCTTCCAGCCTGAACAGCAAACAGATTCCACCACAGAGCCACAGACGCACAGCGCAGAGCGGGTGGATAGGAAGCGAAGAATTCAGCCCCTTCTCTTCTCTGTGCCTCGGCGACTCTGTGGTGAACTGCCCCACTTTTCACCCACACACAGGCAAGGACTCCCATGCACACCCCACTCAAAGCCACCCTCACCGCCACCATACTCACACTCGCCACGCTCACAGCCTGCACCATCCACACCCCACCACCACCGCCCCTGCCCCAGGCCCAAAATACAACAACCGAAACCCCACGCCAATACCCAGGCATCCACAACGTCGTCGCCTTCCACGAAGGCTTCCTCTCTGGCAGTGTCCCCGAAGGAGACCAAGGCTTCGACTCCCTCGCTCAACTCGGCATCAAAACAATCATCAGCGTCGACGGCGCCACACCCGACGTACCCGCCGCCACCGCACGCGGCATCAGATACATCCACCTGCCCATCGGGTACAACGGCTTCGACTCCCAACGCGCCCTCGAACTCACACGCGCCACACGCGACGCGCACGCCCAAGGCCCCGTCTACATCCACTGCCACCACGGCAAGCACCGCAGCGCCGCCGCCGCCGCCGTCGTCGCCACAGGCCTCGGCTGGCTCACACCACAGGCCGGCGTCCAAAGAATGAAAGTCTCCGGCACATCACCAGACTACCCAGGCCTCTACGCCTGCGCCGAGAACGCCACCCCAATGACCCCGCAAACACTCAACGCCCTCCCGGGCGACTTCCCCTCCATCGCCCCCACCAGCGGCTTCGTCCAGTCGATGGTCTACATCGACGAGGCCACCGACCACCTCAAAGCAATCGAAAAAGCCGGTTGGACAACCCCCAAAGACCACCCCGACCTAGTCCCCGCCGCCGAGGCCGGCCGCCTTGCCGACCTCTACCGAGCCCTCGCCCAGGGCGACCACGCCAAGTCCATGCCCCCCGATTTCGCCGCACACCTCGAAGCCGACAGCAACCTCGCCCAAACACTCGAAGACCTCCTCACCGCCACCAACAAAGACCCCGCCAAACTCTCCGCACAGTTCAAACTCATCACCGCCTCGTGCAAAGACTGCCACGTCAAGCACCGCGACTAGCAAGCACCCCGATCGCTTCAGAACCCTTCCCCCTCACGGCACCGCCGGGTCCACCACCGCCCAACCCGTGATCTTCTTGCCCACGCCACCCACCCCCCGCGCCATAAACGAATCCCAGATCGGCATCCCCCTCGGCGTCGCCATGATCGTCGTCGCGCTCCCCGCGCTCCCATCCGTAAATGCAAACGCCACCAGCGGCCCGTTATTCCCTCCTAGAGCCGTGTACCCATAAATATCACCACCCCCCGTAAACCCCGCGTTCCCCGACGCATAAAAGTTCCCATACCCAAGCACCGCCCCCGTAACACTGATGTTCCCGTACACATACGCCGTCAACCCCTGCAGCGTTGCCGCCCCGGTGATGTTTAGGTTCCCCGCCATCACACGCAGCTCCGCGCTCGACCCACCCGTCGTCTCCCACACAAACCCGCTCCCCGCCGACAGACTCCCGATCCCCACCGTAACAAGGATCGTGTTCGCCGCACCCGTCGTCCGCGCCCTCACCCGCACATTCGTCCTCCCTGCTGCATTGAACGTGCGGAACCGGTAGGTCCCGCTCCCATCAAGCGTCAACGTCGAGTCGTTGCCCATCGTTACGTTCCCATAGTTCCCCGGCGTCAGCGTCTGCGAGCCGTTGTCGGCAACCGTTACAGCCGTCCCACCAAACACAACCGACCCCGCCGACGGCAACGTATACACACCCGTCCCCGACCTTCCGTGCACCTCCGTCCCCCCGCTCAGCGTCAACGCGCTGCCCCCATACACCACATGGTTGCTCAGCACCAGCGTCCCCGGCACAAGCTGGCACGCCGCAATCACCTCCGTCATTGACTTACCCGGCGACAGCCGTACCCGCGCAACCGCCGCGCTCAGGTTCGGCCCGAGCTGCTCGACCGACCACGCCGACCCATCCCACACCCGAAACCGCACCTGCGACTGGTTCCTACGCACATACGCAACCACAGCCTTCAGCCCATCACTCTGATACGCCACGTCCGCCAACGGCTCAATCCCGTCCGGCCCCACACCCGCCGCCGTCAACGTTACCGAGTTGGCCGTATCCAGCGCCGCCCCATTCCACGGCACCGCGGTTACCTCCCCCGACCCCTGCCCATACACCAGCATCACCTCATCACTGCCAACCTTCGGGCTCCGCACCAGCCGCACAAACGTCGGCCTGCTCGTCAGCACCACCGTCCCCACCACCCCCAACGGCGAGGCCGCCCCCCCCTTGAGCACAATACTTGCACTCTCCCCCACCGCCACCAGCCGATCCCCCGAAGCCCCCTCATACGCCGCCGCGAACGTCTGCCCAACGGCCACAGCAAGCAAGCTGTGCGTGTCCACCGTCGCGCTCCACGCCGACCCATCCCAGACCTTTGACACCACGCTCGCCCCCGATCGCGCCACCGCCCACATCTCACTCGACCCCGCCCTGTCCGCCAGCACAACCCCGTCGATCGGCTCAGTAAACCCCAGCGCCGTCGAACCTGAATCCACCACCGTCCCCCCCGAGAGCTGCTGGTAATACAACGACCCAACCCCCGCCGTGCTCCGGTAAACAATCAGCGCCCTCCCCGAGCCGGCCTCATACCCCACCTTCGCCACGGGCGCGTTGGGGCTGCCCGTGCTACCAATCGCCGTCGCCGCGCTCCACGCCCCGGCCGAGAGCACAAACCTGCTCAGGCTCCCACTGGCGTTGATCCCCAGCAGCACCGCCTCCCCCGCAGCGTTGCCGGCTATATCGAGCTGCTGATACGCGTCGCTCGTCCCCGTCGCCACCTGTGCGCCAGCCGACCACGCCGAGCCGTCCCACGTCCGGGTGAGCATCGGCCAGGTGATGTCCGTGCTATCCGTATAAAACAACCGCGGGTCCGGCCCGGCTATCGAGCCTGTAACCAGCCCCACCGCAACCGCCCGCGCCGCCTCCCCATTCTGTGCACGCGCGGTGATCGTCGTTGCGCTGCCAGCATCCACACGCGTTGCCCACATCCGCGTCCCGTTGTTGATCTGCGGATCGTTGGCCGTGTTCCCATCGTTGGAGATCGTCCCGATCCCACCGTCCCCATCGCGGTCAACGTTGTCGATCATCTCCTTGACGGCCATGTTCGCCGCCGCCTCCGCCGCCCGCTGCGCACGCACCCCCTGCACACGCGCACTCCACATCTGGCTATCCCGCGAGGCCGACAGCACCACCGCCGAAACCACCAACGTCAACACCAGCAACACCACCAGCATCGCCACCAACACGCTCCCGCGCCGGCACGCCCGCCCACTCGCCCCAAAATATTCACCCAACATCCGCACAGCAAAGACCTCCACCCCACACAACCCCCACACCGTTATCGGTCAACCAAACCCCCATATTCACTCCCAGAAACCAACCCCTGACCCCTCCTCAGCCACTTTGCAACTTCGTCACTCTGCCACTCTGCCACTCTGACACTTCGCCCCTTTGACCATTTCCCCCCACCCTACCCTCCACCATGCTCCGGCGTGTCTCGCTGGCCAACAAGTGCCTCCTGCTCTTCGGCCTGGCCGTCGTTCTCATCATCATCGCCGCTCTCGCCGTCCCCTGGATACGCCTCAACAAACTCGTCGACGACGCCGAACTGCAATCCGCTCGCCAGATGGTCGCCACCTGGGAGGCCTCCGCACGCCTAAGCACCGATCCCGCCCGCGCCGGCACCACGCGCCCATCCTCCCTCACCCCAGGTGAAAAACTCTCCGTCGACGAATCCCGCCTCGTCGTCGTCGACAAAGCCCTCTTGGCCGAACTCCGCGACGCCGACGCACCCATCCGAAACGCCTGGGAGGCACTCGCCGCCGACAACACACGCCGAGACTACTCCCAATCCACCTGGGGCATCACCATCCGCTCCTACACATTGGCGCTGCCCATCCGCGAGGGGGGCCAGCTCCGCGCCGCCATCGTCCTGCACCGCCAGAGCACGCAGGCCGCACGCACCATGCTCATCAGCACCGGCTTCCTCCTCTCGGCCGGCCTTGTCGCCCTCGGCCTGGCCGTGCTCGTCTTCTACCTCATCACCAACAAGCTCATCCTCTCGCCCGTCCGCCAACTCCGCGAGACCGCCGAGCAGGTCCGCTCCGGCAAGCTCGACACCCGCTCACAAATCCAGACCGGCGACGAGTTTGAGGACCTCGCCGAGGCCTTCAACGACATGCTCCAGAACGTCCAGGACAGCCAGCAGCAGCTCCGCACCCTCAACGCCACACTCGACGACAAGCTCACCGAGCTCCAGCAGCGCAACGCCAGCCTCGCCGACGCCGCACGCCTCAAGGGCGAGTTCCTCGCCAGCGTAACGCACGAGCTCCGCACACCCCTCAACAGCATCATCGGCTTTGCCGAACTCCTCGACGAGCAGGCCCAACGCGACCCCCCAACGCCCGAAGATTCCGCCCGCCTCATCAAACGCCGACGCTACATCGAGAACATCAACAGCGCAGGCCGCGCGCTCCTGGAACTCATCAACGGCCTCCTCGAGATGGCCCGCGTCGAGGCCGGCAAGGTCCAGCTCAACATCGCCCCCATCAGCCTCCGCGAGGCCTGCGAGACCATGCTTGCGATGATGAAGCCCGCCGCCGACAAACGCTCCGTCGAACTCCGCCCCGATCTCGCCGGCATCGACGAGCTCGGCCCCATCCACACCGACGCCCGCAAACTCCAGCAAATCCTCTACAACCTCATGAGCAACGCCATCAAGTTCACCGCCGACGCCGCCGACGCGCGCGAGGCCCGCATGGCGCAGATGGACCCCGAGGCCGCCGAGAAACTCTCACGCCAGGCCCACGTAACCCTCCGCGCCGAGCACCTCCCCCCCCGCGGCGCCGAGGGCCCCGAGGCCGCCGACCGCGTCCGCATCAGCGTCCTGGACACCGGCCCGGGCATCGCACCCGAAGACCAGCAGCGCATCTTCGAGAAGTTCACACAACTCGACGGCGGCCTCGGCCGCAAACACGCCGGCACAGGCCTGGGCCTCTCCATCGTCAAAGAACTCACCTCCCTGCTCCAAGGCGAAATCCTCGTCCAAAGCACCCTCGGCCAGGGCAGCATCTTTAGCCTCATCCTCCCCATCACCCCCGACCACGCCCGCACCAACGAAAACAAACTCGAACAATCCCTCCGCGGCGCACTACAAGGCTCCAAAGCCTAACCAATCTCGCAAATCGTCTCTCCTCAGAACCCCTCCCCCAGTATGTTCTGGCCGGGAGGGGCAGGAGTGGGGTCAGCTTAAGCAGAAAACTAACCAAAAGAGGTTCGCGGAGGGAGCGAAGGTTGGCGGAGCGACGCGGAGTCAAGGCCATAGAGTGCTTGGCTGCCAACCAAATCTCCACCAAAGCCACCCGCAAACTACCTTTCTTTACCACTCTGCAACTTTGCCACTTTGCCACTTTGTCACTTTGTAACTCTGCACCTGCCCCCTCTGCACCTCCGTCCTCTGAGTAATCCCCCCGGCCAGCGCTCGGCTCGGGGAGCCGACCTACCCCGCTAACCTACCCCATGCACGACCACCCCGGTCATGTCGATGCCTCCATCTACCTCCACCCCCAGACCCTCGCACGACTGGGCACACTCGAGCTCCGCGCCAAAATGATCGTCGAGGGCGTCATGTCCGGCCAGCACCGCTCACCCTACAAAGGCTCCAGCGTCGAGTTCGCACAACACCGCCCATACTCCCCCGGCGACGACATCCGACGCCTGGACTGGAAAGTCTTCGCACGCACCGACAAACTCCAGGTCAAACAGCAGCAACAAGAAACCAACCTCGACCTCATCCTCCTCGTCGATGCCTCAGGCTCCATGCGCTTCGGCTCGCGCTCCTTCGCCCAGGCCTCCGGCGTCGGCGTCGCTGCCGCACCCGACGGCCGGGCCAACTGGTCCAAGTACGACCACGCCACCGCCGTCGCCGCCGCCATCGCATACATCTCCCTCCAGCAAGGCGACCGCGTCGGCGTCGGGGTCTTTGCCGACCACCTCCTCAACTGGCAGCGCCCCAACTCCGCACCAGGCACCTGGCGACGCATCGTCAGTGTCCTGGCCACCAGCCCCATCGACAAGCCCACCTCCCTCACACGCTGCATCGAACAAGCCCTCGTGCAAATCCCACACAAAGGGATCGTCGTCCTCGTCAGCGACATGCTCAGCGACCCCGCCGACCTCCGCACCGCACTCGCACGCCTCCGCTTCCGCGGCCACGACGCCCTCCTCGTCCGCATCACCGACCAACGCGAGCGCGACTTTGACATGCAAGACGAACTCACCCTCCAAGGCCTCGAAGGTGAAGGGGACATCAAGGTCGATCCACGCCTTATACGCGACGCCTACCTCGCAGCCCTGGCCGAGCACGAGCGCCAGGTCGATAGCGCCGTCAAGGGCGCGGGCCTGGACATCCTCTCACTGAGCACCCACGACTGGCTCGGCCCACCCCTAGCCGGCTTCCTCGCCGCACGCCAAGCGCGCCTGAAGCGCACCACCTGATCGGGCCGATAAACGCCAAGGCTTATTCCCACCCGCCACCAGCAAGGACCCACACCCATGGAACTCTACATCGACACGGCCAACCTCGACGAGATCAAAGAGGCCGCAGCCCTCGGCGTCCTCGACGGCGTAACCACCAACCCCTCGCTCATCGCCAAAGAAAAGGGCGTCAAGTACCACGACAGGCTCAAAGAAATCTGCGAAGTCGTCAAAGGCCCCGTCTCCGGCGAGGTCATCAGCACCGAATACGCCGGCATGCTCACCGAGGCCGAGCAACTCATCAAAATCGCCCCCAACATCGTCGTCAAACTCCCCACCACCGTCGACGGCCTCAAAGCGTGCAAGCACCTCTCAGGCCGGGGTATCAAGACCAACATGACCCTCGTCTTCCAACCCCTCCAGGCCCTCATGGTCGCCAAGGCCGGCGCCTTCCTCGTCAGCCCCTTCATCGGCCGACTCGACGACGCCGCCGAGGACGGCATCGAACTGATCCACAAAATCCGCGCCATCTACGACACCTACGGCTTCAAAACCAAAGTCCTCGCCGCCAGCATCCGCCACAACAAACACATGGTCGACTGCGCCCTCGCAGGCAGCGACGTCGCCACCGTACCCATGAGCGTCATCAAAGCAATGCTCAACCACCCCCTGACCGACAGCGGCATCAAAAAGTTCCTCGAAGACTACAAAAAAGCATTCCCCGGCTAATCTGCTTCCTTCAGAACCCCTCTCCCGAGGGGAGGGGCAGGGGTGGGGTTCGCGCTCTTCGTGCATTTCCCCAATCGTCTCACCTGCCAATCAACCCCCACACCCAATCCCCCACTGGCGCGCCCCCGCCGCACCATCAATGCGGACGCCCTCCCTATCATCGCCGCGATGCTCCAAACCACCCACGTCAAGGCGGACCTTGTTGGCGGCGTGCCCGTGGCCCTGCTGACAACCGAGAAGGTGGGCGAGTACGAGGCCCACGCCATCGAGGTCGACCTGCTCGCGCTGGGGCAATCGCACAGGCACCGTTACGCCGTAGATTTTTCGCAGGTGCGGATACTCTCATCAGTCGGCATCGGGCTGCTGATCAAACTGACCAAGGCCGCCACCGTCGGCAAAGGCAAGGTCGTCTTCTTTGGCATGGACAAAAACCTACTCGACCTGCTGGCGATCACCAGGCTGGACAAGGGGATGAGCCTCAGTAAGTCGCAGGCCGATGCCGTCAAGGTCCTCCAAGAGGTTTGATTGACCATGCCCGAGCCTCCCTCAATCGGCGACCCACCCCCCGGCGTCCCCGGGCTGCTCGTGCTCCTCTCCGGCTCGGGCCGAACGCTCGTGAACCTGGCGCAGGCAATAGCCCAAGCCCATCTGCGGGCACGCATCGCAGGCGTCATCGCCAGCCGGGTGTGCGCGGGGTGTGATCGTGCACGTGAGTTGGGTATCCAGCCGCTGGTTCTGCCAGGCGTGATCCCCGGCAATGACTTGGCCCAAGCGGCAGGTTCTGCGGGGGCTTCGCTGATCGTGCTTGCAGGATACTTACAGCGTGTGGATGTACCGGCAAACTTCGCCGGGCGTGTAGTCAACATCCATCCAGCGCTGCTGCCGAGTTTCGGCGGCAAAGGGATGTACGGCGACCACGTCCACCGCGCCGTCCTGTCGGCGGGTTGCAAAGTCTCAGGGTGCACAGTGCACCTCGTCAATGCAGAGTACGACCGCGGGCCAATCGTCGCGCAGCGCGCGTGCGAGGTGCTCGACAAAGACACGCCAGCGTCGCTCGCCGCACGCGTCTTTGCACTCGAATGCGAGGCATACCCCGCCGCGATCTCGCTGCTGCTCAGCGGTTGTGCGCGTGTAGTCGGCCAACGCGTCCTTGCTGGAGCACCAGCATGAGGGCATTGCTCCTGCTGCTCCTCTGCGTGGCGATGGGAATACCAGCCTACGGCCAGGCCCCCGGCGGCGCGGGTGATGCCGTGCCCAGCGTGCTGGCCGAGGGCGACGCCCTGCGCGTGGCGTGGGAGCAGGCATACGCCAACAAGGACTACGCCCGCGCAGCCGAGTTGCTCGATCGCCTCTGCCGGGGCAGCGCCCCGACGCCCGTGGACCGCTACAACCTGGCCTGCCTCCTCGCAAAGTTGGGCAAAAAAGCCGAGGCCGAGCGTGCCCTACGCGACGCACTCGGCGCAGGCTTTGGCGACTTCGATCTGTTGGTACAAGACCCCGACCTGGCCTCGCTGCGGCAGACTCCAACGTACCAAGCGGTGCTCGAAGGTTGGGCAGAGTTGCAGGACGCAACCATCGAAGGCCGCCTGGCCGCCCTAGAAAAGGGCAAGCCAGGCAAGCACCGCATATCAAAGTTAGCCGATCTACGCATCGCCCTTGTCAGTGCAACAAGCGCAAAAGGTCTGGCCGAGGCGGAGGTCGAACTCCGCCGATCGGCAAAGTTGTGGAGTGCGTGGGTCGGTGTAGATGATGGTGATGCACAGAAGGCCAGGCCGCCGCCGTGGGTCCTGCTCTGGCTCCCCGACGAACGTGATTTCAGCTCCTGGTCGGCCCAGATGTTCGGGCCCAAGGCCGCAAACATCGGCGGCCTCTACACCCGCGATGATCTTCGCCTGGTCGCACGCGACACAGGCCCAACGCTCCGCCACGAATATTGGCACGTCCTGCACCACCGTGATATGAGCAGGCGCAATCAGCAGCACGCCCTCTGGGTGCAGGAGGGGTTGTGCTCGCTGATCGAGGATGTCGACCCCGGCACGCCCCCGGCCAATGGTGGCGAACCCGTGGCTACGCCCGCCCTGTCCTGGCGAACAAACATGGCCAGGCGCATGGCCGAGTCTGGCACGCTCGCAAAACTCGGCGACATCATGGCCATGGACCCCAAGCGGTTCATGGGCAGCGGCTCACTGGGCCGCTACGCCCAGGCACGCGCCTTCTTCCTCTACCTGCATCAGCAGGGCAAACTCCCGGCGTGGTACGCCCAGTATGTCCACACATACCCACAGGACCCCACAGGCGTGCACGCAACCGAGCTTGTACTCGGCAAGCCGATCGCCCAGGTCGATCGTGACTTTCGTCTCTGGCTACGCAGTCTTCCGGTCGTCGGCGAGGCGGGCATGGAAGAGGTAGCACTCCCCTTCGATATCGACGAGGGTGTCGGCGAGGGTGTCGTGATCCTCCCGCTCCCGCTGGATAAATCCCTGGCACTCGGCGTCACAGCGGGGGACCTGATCGTCGCCGCCGACGGCAAACCCGTACGCGACCGGCACGACCTCGCCGGCCTCCTGCGGGGAAAAAACAGTGGAGACTCAATCACGCTGACCCTCCGCTTCCGCGGGCGAGACCGCGATCGCGTCTTCAAGGTCAGTGCGGTTCGCTAACAGCGTGCACTGATTAGAGCAAACCAGCACAAACCTACGGACGCACAAAAGGATTGCCGACCCTCTCATCGGCAACCGTCGTGCTCGGCCCGTGCCCAGGATAAAGCACCGTTCCCGACGGCAGTTCGTAAATCCGCGTGCGGATCGACTCGATAAGCGTCGGCATATCGCCCCCCGGCAGATCAGTTCGCCCGATGGAGTCCTTGAAAATCGTGTCCCCCGAGATGGCCATCCCCGCCCCAGGGTTGTGCAGCGCAATACCCCCCGGCGAGTGCCCGGGCAGATGGATCACCGAAAACTCATGCGTGCCAAGCGTGAGCCTGTCGCCGTGCGCAAGCAGCACATCCGCCGGCGGCGTCGTAGTGGGCTGGCCAAAGTCCTCCGAGAGGTTCAAGACCGGGTCGGTCAGCCACTCGCGTTCATCAGCGTGGATGAAGAGTTTGGGCCTCGGCTGCAAGGCAGCCAGCACCTCGCGCACGCCGTGGATGTGGTCGATGTGCGCGTGCGTAAGAATCAGTTTGTCCACAACAAGTGCATTGCGACGGATAAAGTCGATGATTGGCCCAGGCCCAAACCCCGCATCGATCAGCCAGGCGTGCACCTCCCCCTCCGGCCACAGCAGGTAGCAGTTGGTAGCAAAGGGGCCGAGCGTGAACGTCTTGATGTTGAGCCTGCTCATGCCTTGCCCCCGGTCGCCGCACCCTCCTGAGCACCCTTGGACTGCCCTGGCTCGGTGCGCCAGAGATACACCGCCAGTATCGCAATCCCGATCAGCAAGAACAAGTCGGCAACATTCGAAACATACGGCCAAACCTCCCGCCCGCCCCAAGGCATCGAGATCCCCCACGGCCAGCGCACGCCCGGCAGCGGGTGCAGAAAGTCGCGCACACACCCGAAGGTCAGCCGATCATACAGGTTCCCCAGACCCCCCGCGATCAGCAGCCCAATGCCGATGTGCGCGGCGTGGTCCCCCCTACGCGTAACCCTCGTAAAAAGCACTATCCCACCGACAAGCGCCAAGCCCGTAAAAACCATAAAAAAAACCCGCTTGCCCGGCCCGATCCCAAAGACCGCGCCAGGGTTGAGCACAAGGGTGAAGTCCAGAACATTTGGGATTACCTGCCGGCTCGTGTGCGGCGGGATGAGACGCTGGATCGCACCCGGCGACTCCTCACGCGAGATCGTCAGCACCTCCTGCCGATCAATCACGACAGGGAACCCGGCAACATTGGCAAAGGCCCACTGCTTGCTCGCCAGGTCAATCCACAGCCCCAACACGACTACAACCGTGAGCAGCACCCAAGCCCTCAGCGAGCGACCGGCCCGCTCAGCCGAAATCGCGTGCTGCGTGGGCGATGGTGCTGCCGGCGTGTCGGGGGTGATGGTTGGTGTAGGAGTTGCCATCATCGCCTTTGTGCGTCTGTGCTCGATGCGCGTCTATGCGCACACGCAGGCTTAGTCCCCGCTGGCCGCGCTGGCACGTGCGGACTCCGCCCCACTACCACGCGGCACGGCGAACTGCTTCTTCTCCAGTTCGCGTGCCGCCTCGATAGAGTAACGCGTCCATGGAAGCTCTTCCAGACGCTCCTTGCTGATCGGCTTGCCGGTTTTTTGGCACAAACCGAAACTGGCGTTGTCAATGCGGGCCAGCGCGTCGTCGATCTCACGGATGAGGTTGCGGTCAACCTCCGCAATATCCAGCGACAGGGCCTGCTCATACGCGTCCGAACCCTGCTCAGCAGCGTGCTGGGGCGTGTGCGAGAGTGAGCCGGAGTTATCCTTGAGGACCTGCCCCTCCATCGTGTTGATATCGCCCACAAGCTCGCCTCGCTTGCGGATCAGGATGGCCCGGTAGTGGTCCAACTCCTTTCGGCTCAGGTTGGTCTTCCCTTCCAGGCTCGTCAGGTCGCTGCCGGTCTGTACAACTTTCGGTGCATTCGGCCCGCTGACGATCAGAGGCTTCCACTTTTTGCCCGGGCCCAGCAGAGGGCCGCCGAAGTTGGGAATCTCAATCGGCTTCTTGCCAGGCTTGCCCGGCGGGGCGATCGGCTTCTTCACCTCGACGGGCTTATCGATGACGTTGATCCCCTTGGGCTTGGCCTTGGCGTCTAGCGGTGCCTTCGCCGCAGGGGCGGCCTTGGCCGCCACCTTGGCGGGAACCTTCGCCGCGGGCTTCGGCGCGGGCTTGAGCGGTTTTTTGCTCGGCTTTGCCCTGCCGCTGGTTGCTGACTTCTTGGCGGGTGCTTTGTTGATCGGTGCTTTCTTGGCCGGGGGTTTGGCCTTGGACTTCTGACCCTGCGCGGGCTTCTTCGCCGGCGCGGGCTTCTTGGAGGCGGGCTTGCTTCGTGCGGCGGCTTTGGACGGCTTGGCTTTGGCCATGGCTCAAGACTCCGGCGGGGGTGCGTGGCCGGGCATTGCCCGGTAGGCGGCAACCATAGGCCCAGCCGGCCGGCGCTCGGGTGTATGCGTTTATTAGAAGATAGAAACAACCCCCAAAACAACGGCAAGGGCCACCAGCACCAACGCAAGGCCCGTAGCCCCCTTGATCCAACGCACCGTCCGGTCAATCGGCAGGCGATCCTGCGGCTGGCCAACCAGGCTTCGCAGCCGGGCAACCCGCGAGTCGATCGACCCGTGCCGGAACCCGAAACTTCCCCGCGGTATCCCGTTGAGGCTCGCAACGCTCAGCAACGCACCCGCCATGCCCAGCGCGCCCTGCTCTGTGATCGTGCCCCGGGCCTCAGCTGCTTGCGGTTGCTCGGCCCCCTCATCCGGCGTCGCCGACAGGTGCTTAGCAGCAAACGCATCCGCCTGCCACTCAAACCGCCGGCTGACAAACCCAAACACAAACAGCGCGACAAGCAGCGAGCAGACAGACACAAGCAGTTCCAACCCCTCCCACCCCGAACCACCCACCACCGCCCGCACCGCGTTGAGAGCAATCTGCACCCCCAACGCCGATAGCGCACTCGCAGCCATCGTCGCGCCGATAAGCCACGGGATGTGCCAAAGACGCACGTGCCCCACCTCATGCGCCATCACACCCTCAACATGCCTGGGCGCGAGCCTTTCCAGCAGCGCGTCCGTCAGCAGGATGTACCTCGCCCACCCAACAACACCCAGCACCGCACCGTTGACAACACCCCCCCCTGTGCGCCAGATCAATATCCCCGCCACGCGCACCCGGTGCGTGCGGGCCAGCGTCAGCATCCGCTCGGCAAGCGGGCCATCCGTAAGCGGCACAGTCTGCCAGAGCCTGCGCATGATCCCCGGCGTCAGCAGCAACACTCCGACCACCCCGAGCAGTTGTGCCCCCAGCATCACACCCTCCACCCCACCCTCACCCTCACTTGCAAGCCACCGCCCCAGCCCTGCCAGCACGCCACCCCGCCCCGATTCCCACGCCCCCGCCGCGGCACTGCGCAGCAGGTGCAGCAACTGCCCCCATCCCCACAGCAGCAGCATCGGGATCAGCACCAGCAGCATCTGGTGCCGTGTGTGCATCCACACCGTGGCCAGACGCGAAGGAATCGGATAGACCGGCGTGCCATCCTCAAGTTGACGAAAAAGCACCGCCTCCTTCAGCCGCCGCTCGATCGGGTACATCGCCCACCAGCAGCCCAACATCAGCACCAGCAGCGGCGTCAACGCGAGGACCGGATCAAGCAGGGGCAACCCACCCGTCAGCGAGCCGATCGCCTCCAGCCACCCAAGGCTCACGATCGCGTACCCAGTAGTCAGCGTCCCGGCGACCCGGGCAAAGTTGGCCGTGCGGTCCAGCCCGGTGATCGACGCGAGCGAACCCGTCTTGACGATCGCCCAGTCAGCCAAAACCGCCCGCACCCAAACAAGCAAAAAAAGCCCGGCATGCACCCCCAGCACAACCCCCGCGCACCCCACCGCTGAAACCCTTACCTCACCCGCCCCACCCGATTGACCATCGTGCAAGAAGAGCGAAGCAAACGCGGCGATGAGGCAGAGTTGCAGCACAGCGTCCAGTCGCGCTAACGCGCGACAATCTCCCCAAGGTCGATGCACACCCCCGTCGGCAGCAGAAGATCCGCGTTCAGCACGCCCTCCTTCACCGGCGTAAAGATCAGGCACGCACGCCCAAAGCGTGCCGCATACTCCGCGTCCCCCGGGCTAGGCCCGGCATACTTGCGATTACGCACCTCCTGGGCATGAAAGTGGTAGTGCGCAATCGCAAAAGTGCTCCCTTTGATCATCTCATCGCTCGCTATAAACCGTTTGTCGCCGGTCCGCTGCGACCCACGCGGCGGGAACAACTTAAACTCCCACCCACCCGACTGGCCGCTCTGCTCGCCACCCTGCGCCTGCACGATCCCCCCCAACTCCGTAGATTGATCCGCCATATCACGCCGCGCCTGCTGCCAAAGGGCTTCTGCTGAGCCTGCGCCCTGGAGCGCGTCGTCAACAACCAGGATCAGCAGCAGGTCCCCCCAGACGAGTTTCTTCTGCTGGTCGTTGAAACTCTCGTTGCCGGCCATCTGATCGGCGCCCTCCGGTTCGCGTGTGTGAAACTTGCGGTTGCCCAGACGACCCTTGATCTGGGCGACCAGGTCCTGCCGAGAGGCCCTGAGCCACTCCGGGTGATTCTGTTGTGCCCACCGTGCGGCCTCGGCATGACGCAGCGCCCACCCCGTCCGCGCCTCGGCCGAGATCACCCCGATCGCCCCGGCCGTCTGCGTCCACCACGCACCCCCAGCGGCCTCTTTTCTCATCAGCCCAACCCACGCGAGCTGCTCACTCGTTACCGGCACAGCACCCAGCACGCGCACGGCCTCTTGCAACTCACCCGCCAAGCCCTGTGCGGCAAAGGATGGGTCAGACGCGATCGCCACACGCTTGCTCCCATCACGGTCCAGCCGGGTCAGCAAATCCCACGCGGCGGCACGCTCCCGCTCCTGGCGCTCCAGCGCACGCCCCTTGCCCACCGGCTCGCGTGCAAACTGTGCAAACGCGATCTCCACAAGCGACTTGCCGGGGTTCAATGCCAGCAGCGTTACCGCCTCGACCCGTTCGTTGTCCGGTATTACGCTCTGCTGCCGCGCCAGCGCACGCACGAGCGCAGCAGACAGGTCCTGCCAACCTCTTTGCACAATAATCTCGCACGCACGCCGGACCACCGCATAGTCAGGCTCAACGGGCAGAAAAAGCATTAGCAACGTCCGCGTGTCAGCTCCCTCGGCGTCCGTCGGGTCCTCCGCCAATAACTCCAACGCGCGTATGCGTGCCGGGGCACCGACCGAGGCTCGCCACAGGATGTCCTTGGTCGCCTCGCGTCGCGCGGCGGGCGTCCCCTTGCTCTCATCCCAAACACGATCAACAAGCGCCCGCTGCTCCTTCATGTCCAACGGCGTAACGCTGCTGCCCGGCTTGGAGTTCTCCTTCAACGCCGCGGCAGGGTCCGTTGCCTGTCGCTCGCGCCTCCCCCCCGAGCAACCCACCGACAGCATCGCCGTCAGCAATGCCGACAAGAGCGCGAAAACAAGCCAAGCCCGGTGCGTGCAGACTGGTCCATTGTGTGCGGTCATTGGGTGATCCTATCATCCCCACACGTATACACCGCAGGCAAGCCCATGACCACACCCCTGACAACCCCGGCCGCCAAACCTGCCACACCCAAGCCCCCGGCACCCGGCGCCCCAGTCCGCGAACGCGTCGAGTTCGTCCTCGCCCTCATCCGCCCCGCAGTCCAGGCCGACGGGGGCGACATCGAACTAGCCGATGTAACCGACACCGGCACAGTCCGCATCCGCCTCCACGGCGCATGCGTCGGATGCCCATCCAGCCTCGTTACGCTCAAAATGGGCATCGAGCGAAACCTTCGCGACCATGTCCCCGAAGTCAAACTCGTCGAAGCCGTCGAGGACTGATAAAGATCGCCGATGTCCTATGCCAGAACCCATCCCCCGACGGAAGGTGGCACGGGTGGGGTTGGCCAACTCAAAAAATAGAGTATCAACCCTCGGTTGAGGCCCCCTGGTGCAGATTCTGCCCAGACCAAATCCAAACACCGCCCCACTCTTTGCAAAGAAACGCGGCAATGCCCAAACTTCCCTCGCACCCGGCCACTTTGGTGGTATATTGATGGTCCCGGCGGCGGTCCGCCAGCCGGTCACTTTGCCCACCGGCACCACCAACGCCGGCACGGGGACAGGAGGTTGCCATGCTGGTCATCACAAGACGCGAAGGGGAAGAGGTCGTCATCGGAGACCCGCGCAACCCCATCGGCGTTGTCCGCATCGCTTCCATCCGCGGCGACCGCGTACGCATCGCCTTTGACTTCCCACGACACGTCCAGGTGCACCGCAAAGAAGTGGCCGAGGAAATCAAAACCGAGCCCGCGCCCCAAGGCGTGCTCGCCAAACTCCCGGCACTCAAAATCGATCCACATGCCGAGGAACCACCGGCCGCGGCTGAGGGGACTTAACAGCGTCAGGCCCACGCAAGGCGGGCTGGAAGCCCGCCCCACCAAATATCTACCCACCCCACCAATATCTACCCACCCCACCAATATCTACCCACCCCACCAATATCCGCCCGCCCAACCGATACAACTACAGCCCAAGCGTGTTGATCCCGCAGTCGACGTAGATCGTCTCACCCGTCACCCCGCTGGAGAGGTCGCTGGCCAGGTACACCGCCGTGCGCCCAACGTCGCCGCCCTCGACATTCCGCCGCAGCGGCGCGTGCTCGGCCACATAGGTCGTAATCTCCTCCACGCCCCCCACCGCCGAGCTTGCCAACGTCCGCAGATACCCACCGCTAATCGAGTTGACACGGATTTTCTCAGGCCCAAGTTCCCACGCCAGGTACCGTGCCGAGCACTCCAGCGCGGCCTTGGCCACGCCCATCACGTTGTACCCCGGCACAACCTTCTCCGCCCCGTAGTAACTCATGCACATGATGCTCCCCCCGCCCGACCGGGCCATGATCGGCCTCGCCCGCCGGGCCAGCCCCACGAGCGTGTATGCCGAGATATCAATCGCCGACAGATACGCCGCGCGGGGCGTCTCGTGGAACTTCCCCTTCGCCAGCCACTGCCGATCTGCAAACGCGATCGAGTGCACCAAAATGTCCAGCCGATCAAACCTGCCCTCAAATGCCGTGAACGCCGAGTCGATCTCCTCATCCTTGCCCGCATCCAGCGGGACCATCCACGGCTCCTTGATCCCCAACGCATCAACAGCCCGGCGTGTCCGCAGCGCGTTCTTCTCCCCAGGCAGGTGCGTAAACGCCAGGCTCGCACCGCGCGCAAGCAGCGACTCGGCAATAAACCAGGCATAGGAACGCTCGTTGGCGATCCCCACAATCAAAGCCGTCTTCCCGGCAAGCAGTTGCGTCATGCCGCAGGATAGTTGCCCACCGCTCGGCGGGCAATCGACCTACTAAACTCATCCCATGCCCACCGACCTCAACGCGCTGACGCTGGCGGAACTCTACAAAGAGCTCAACGCCCAGGGCCTGGCCACCCGCCTGCTCGAACTCGCCCGCGAAGAAGACCTCGGCAGTTTCAACTGGGAAACCGCCGATGTAACAAGCACTTGCTTCGTCGACGACTGGCTCCGCGGCGAGGGAAAGATCGTCGCCCGCGAGCCCGGCACCGTCGCGGGCCTCGCCTGCCTGGATGAAATCCTCAACCTCTACCGCGCCGATGTCGATGCCTTCATCAAAGTCCCCGACGGGCAAACAGTCCAGCCCGGGCAGACCATCGCCACGCTCAAAGGCAAACTCCGCCCCATGCTCATGGCCGAACGCACGATCCTCAACATCCTCGGCCGGCTCAGCGGCGTCGCAACAACAACCGCCGCGTTCGTCGCCGAGGCCGCCAAAGGTGGCCAAGCCAAGGTGTACGACACACGCAAAACCACCCCCGGACTGCGCATGCTGGAGAAGTACGCCGTGCGCTGTGGCGGCGGGTTCTGCCACCGCCTGGGGCTCTTTGACGCCGTGCTCATCAAAGACAACCACCTAGCCGTTATGAAAGACCGCGGCGCGGCCGGAGACCTGGCAACACTCGTCCGCAACGCCGTCAGCCAAGCCCGGCTAGAAGCCCCGCGCGAAGGGCTCCGCTTCGTCATGCTCGAAGTCGATTCCATCGATCAGATGCGCCAAGTCATCGAGGGCAACGCCGTCGGCCAAGGCGATAACCAAGCCGGCATCCTCCTGCTGGACAACATGAGCACCGATCAACTCAAAGCCTGCGTCCAACTCCGCGACCAGAGCAAGGCCCGCGTCGAACTCGAAGCCAGCGGCGGCGTGCGCCTAGAGACCATCGCCGCCATCAGCAGCACGGGCGTGGACCGCATCAGTGCCGGCGCACTGACGCGCGGTGCACTCTCCCTAGATATTGGCCTGGATTTCTAGCAGGCCTTCGCCTTTATAAAGTGCTTTTTACCGGTGGCACGGGCTTCCAGCCCGTGCTCTGTATTCCTGCACCACCTGACTCAACCCGCGCACAGGCCGTTCAGCCCACAACTACACAATCCAGCGTCCTTGCATACTGTCTTCTCCATGACAGGAGCCTCCTGCAGATGAATCACCCCACGTTGCACATCCTCTTCGCCTGCCTGCTAGCCATCGCCCCGGCAGGGGCATCGGCGGCGGGCCAGCCCGCACCCAACACCGCACCAAGCACCGTACCCGCCCTCGCACCCGTCCGTGCTGTCGTCTCCATACCACCACTCCGCGGCCTCATCGAACCCCTCCTACCCCCCGGCAGCACCATCGATGTCCTCATCCCACCCGGCACCAGCGAGCACGGGTATGAAATCCCACCAGCACGCCTGGCAACACTCCTCCAAGCCGACCTCGTCGTAACCATCGGCCTCGGCCTCGAGCCGCAGGTCGATAAGTTCCTCAACGATTCCCCACGCCCCGACCGCCGCCAGGTCGTCTTCGCCAAGGTCATGAAACTCGACGCCCCCACCGGGCACCACCACCACGACCACGCCGAGGGCCACGAGTGCACCCACGGCGTAGAGGGCAGCGACCCACACCTCTGGCTCGACCCACTCGCCGCCATCTCCCTCGTCAACGAGGTCGCCAATCAACTCGCCGCCCTCCGACCACGCGACGGAATCCCCCCGGCCGAGCACCCGGTGCGCATCGCCGCCCACGCCCAGATGCAAAAGTTAGAAGAGCTTGACGAAACCTACAAACGCACCCTTGCCGCAGCACCAAACCGCACGATCATCGTCGCCCACGACGCCTTCGGCTACCTCTGCGCCCGCTACAACCTCCAGGCCCTGGCACTCAAAGGCCTCACCGCTCAAGAGCCAAAGCCGGCCGACCTCGCCCGCGCGATCCAGGCCATACGCGAACAAAAACTCCGCACAGTCTTTGTCGAGCCCCAAATCTCACCGCGCGCAAGTCAGCGCGTGGCCGAGGCAACCGGCGCAGACATCGCCGTCCTCGATCCGCTCGGCTCCGGTGATTACTTTGCCATGATGTCGGCCAACCTCGCCGAGCTCCGCAAGGCCCTCGTGCCCGCCCCTCCCACACCACCACCCGCCCCAACACCTTCACCCAACCCCTAAGCACCCGACAGGCTTGCACCCCGCCACAGGCCCGCCGTGAAAGCGACCGGCCACATGGTTAGGATCGCCGCGTGCCCACAACCCCACCAGCACCCCCCACACCAACCGGCCGCGCCCGCACAGGCCCACACCCGCGCAACACCCGCGCCTCGGCTATAGCCATCCTCCTCTGCGCAGGCCTCGCATGCGCACAACCAGTCCTTGACCCCGGCAACCGCGCCACGCCAGGCCCTCAAGACCCCTCATCAACCGGCACCCCATCCGACGCCGGGCAAGACTTCGCCGGCCTCCAACTCGACCTCCCCCCACAAACCGGCGGCATCACCATCCAGTCCCGCAAGGCCTTCACCTGGACCGTCGTCGGCACCAGCAACGCCCCAACGCACCGCCTCCTCCTCGTCGGCGACGTCGTTATCACCATCGGCGCCACACAACTCCACGCCGCACGCGCCACCGCATGGATCGAACGCCTCGAAACCACCAGCAACAACGAACGCCACCAGATCGCCGTCTACTTCGACCGCGTCGGCAACCCCACCGCCAGCCCCGGCAGCTCCGCCTCGGGCGACCGCCTCCTCATCACCGCCGTCATCGACGGCCCGCTCGCACTCACAACCGATGCACCCCCCGTCCCCAACCCGCCCGCCACCGACCCCTTCCTCATCGAAAGCCACGCCCGACTCGCCCGCTACCTCGACGCACTCCAAAACCCAGGCCAGCAGCAGCCCATCCCACCACCGGCCAAAGCGCCGCCATCATCAGGCCCAGTCTACCAGCCAGGGTTCACCAGGCCCTTCGAGCCAGGCTCACCCCTCGGCCCCGACGGCCCACGCACGATCCCCACCGCCGGGCCAATGAACGCCACCGACCCCGCCGGCGGCCTCCTCGGCGACCAACGCCTCTTCTCCCCTCAGGGCCTCGTCGCCATCGCCGCAGGCGACCCCAGCGTGCAGCAAACACCCGAAGAAAACATCATCGTCATCACCGGCGGCGTCGCGATCCAGTATTCCGAGCCGCTCCGCGAGCGTTCACTCCAGCTCACGGCCCAGCGTGCCGTCATCTTCCTCGACCCCGGCGAACTGCAGGACACCGCACGCCTCTTCGCCCAAAAAATCCGCGGCATCTACCTCGAAGGGGACGTCGTCGCCAGCGACGGCCGCTTCACCCTCCGCGCGCCCCAGGTCTTCTACGACGTCAAGGCAAACACCGCCACCATGGTCGATGCCGTCTTCTGGACCTACGACGAACGCCGAGGCCTCCCCCTCTACGTCCGCGCTCAAGCCATCCGCCAGACCGCACGTAACCGCATCGAGGCCAAAAACGTACAGATCGCCGCCTCCGCCTTCTTTGACCCCCAACTCGCACTGGCCGCCAAATCCATCACCATCACACGCGAACAACGCGACGAGGCCCTCGGCGGCGGCCAACGCGTCATGGTCTCCGGCACCGACATGGTCCCCAAACTCGCGGGCCTCCCCTTCTTCTACATCCCCAGCTACACCGGCGACATCGAACGCTTCCCACTCCGCGATATACGCTTCTCAGGCAGCAACTCCGCAGGCGTCGGCGTCCAAACTCGCTGGGACCTCTTCGGCCTCACAGGCCTGGAAGCACCCCAAGCCATAGACCTCGACCTCCTGCTCGACTACTCCGCCAATCGCAGGGCCGGCCTCGGCCTCGACAGCGCCTGGACAACACAGGACCAGAAAGGCTCCTTATTCACCTACTTCGCACCCAGCGACGGCGGCACCGACATCCTCCAGCCCGGCGTACGCATCGATCAGAACAACACCTCCCGCGGCATGACTCTCCTCGAGCACCGCCTCGACCTCGACCCCGCCTGGCGACTCACCCTCGAAGGCAACTACATCAGCGACGAAACCTTCGTCGCCGCCTACGACCCCGAGCTCGCCAGAACCCGCCGTGAGTTCGCCTCCAGCATCAACCTGGCCAACCTCAGCGACAACGCCGCCTTCAACCTCCAGGTCCGCGGCACCTTCAACGACTTCCAATCCAACGAGTTCGCACTCCAGAGCCAGGGATACACCGTCAAAAAAACCCCCGAAATCAGGTACCAACGCGTCGCCGACGACCTCCTCAGCGACAACCCAGGCCTGCTGACGTGGACCCACGAATACAGCGTCGCACAGCTCCAGTACCAGTTCAACAAGTCCACCGCCTCCCAGATTGGCTTCAACACCGCCGCACTCTCCCAACGCGCTTTCGGCCTCAACCCCAACCAGACCTTCGCCCAGCGCCTCACCGCCGAGGGACTCACCGACGACAGCGTCGTACGTGCTGACACCCGACAGCAACTCTCCATGAACCTCCAGGAAGGTCCCGTCAAAATCACCCCCTTCGTCGTCGCCAGGGCTACCTACTACGACGACAAGTTTGCCACCCTCGCCGACGAGAACAACGACGAACGCACACGCCTCTGGGGCTCCACAGGCGTCAAACTCGACACCTCCATGCAGCGCGTCTACTCCGACGCACAGTCAGACTTCCTCGATGTCAACGGCCTCCGCCACATCATCAACCCCTCCGTCACCGCATGGTCCGCTGGCTCCAACCGCAACAGCAAATCCCTGCCCGTCTACGACCCCGACGTCGATGACCTCAGCGTCGGCAACTCCATCGCCCTCCAACTCGACCAGACCCTCCAGACCAAACGCGGCCGCGCACGCACCCAAACCACCAACCCCGACGCACCCGCTAGCACAGGCCACATCGCCGACTTCCTCAAACTCAACGCCACCGCCGTCTTCACCAGCGCAGACAAAGACACCAAAGCCCCCATCGGCCGCTACTACGACGCCCGCCCCGAGCTCTCCAACCTCCGCGACTTTGCAAGCATCGACGCCGCCATGCTCCTGACCGACGCCCTCACCCTCACGGCCACCAACATCTACGACCTCGACTCACGACAGAACGCCACCACCACCGCCGGCGTCCAGGTCGCCCACTCACGCGACTTCTCAACCTACGCCGAGCTCCGATACCTCAACCCCCTCGATTCCACCGTCGTCGCCCTCGGCCTCGACGGGCGCATCACACCCACCTACCTCCTCCGCCTCGAAACCAGTTTCGACACCGACCAATCCGAACTGCAAGACATCAACACCCGCATCGACCGCGAATTCCCCGAGGCCACCTTCAGCGTCAAGATCGGCTACAACCAGATCACCGACGAATACAGCGCCAGCGTCCTGATCACCCCCCTCGGCCGCACACGCCGCGCCGAGCAAATGCGCCGCATCGGACGCGACCAGTTCCTCGAACCACTCACCCCCATCCCAGGCCCAACCCCCGAAGCACCGCTCTAAGCAACGCCACAAAACCCAGCAGGGCGACCTTCCCAGCAGTGGGGCGGGCTTCCCATCGGTGGGGCGACCTTCCCAGCGGTGGGGCGACCTTCCCAGCGGTGGGGCGGGCTTCCCAGCCCGCCTCTCTTTGCCTTCCCAAAACACCCTCCCACTCCCCCCCACCCATCTCCCCAGCACGCGTACCATCCCCAATGCACTTTGACTCACACGCACCCGTGATCGCCGACCTTGAGGCGCGGATCTTGACCATCCGCGACTCGCTTTAACTACGGGCCAAAGGTCCAGCGACGCAACGAACTCAAACAACAGATGGAAGGCGCCGAGTTCTGGTCCAACCAGGCCGCCGCTAAGGCCGTCGTCGATGAACTCAAACTCCTCGGCTCCATGATCGACCCCGTCGAGAAGTTCGGCACCAAACTCGAAGACGCACGCACCGCCTTTGACATGGCCCGCGAATCCGGCCCGCCGGGCCAGCCCGATAAAGACTTCCTCGCCGAGGCCGACGGCATCCTCTTTGACCTCAACACCCAGATCGACGCCCTCGAAATGCGCTCGCTCATGAGCGGCCGGCACGATTACCGCAACTGCTTCGTAACCATCTCCGCAGGCGACGGCGGCACCGAGGCCAACGACTGGGCCGAGATGCTCTTCCGAATGTACCTCAACTACCTCGAACGCGCCAACTTCGCCATCGAAGAAGTCGAACGCGGCTTCGGTGCCGAGGTCGGCATCGACAGCGTCACCCTCCACGTCAAAGGCCCATACGCCTTCGGCTACCTCAAGTGCGAACGCGGCACCCACCGCCTCGCACGCGTCTCACCCTTCAACGCCCAGGGCAAACGCCAGACCAGCTTCGCCAGCGTCGAAGTCACACCCGAGTTCGAGGACGTCAAGGTCGATATCCCAGACCGCGACCTCGAAGTCACCCCCTTCGTCCGCGCCTCAGGCCCAGGCGGGCAGAACGTCAACAAGGTCGCCACCGCCATCCGAATGCTCCACAAGCCCACCGGCATCACCGTCGTTGCCAACACCTTCCGCGACCAGCCGCAAAACCGGGCGCAGTGCCTCCGCATCATCCAGGCCAAACTCGAGCAGATCGCCGAGGAAAAACGCGAATCCGAGATCAACGCCGCCAAGGGTGGCAGCATGGACACCGGCTGGGGCACACAAATCCGCAGCTACGTCGTCTACGACTCACGCGTCAAAGACCACCGTACCGGCCACGAGAGCGGCGACGTTAACAAGGTCCTCGCAGGCCACATCCAACCCTTCATCGACGCCGAGCTCATGCGCCGCCGCAAAGAACAAGCCAACGCCGCCATGAACCGCTAACAAACCATTTGCCACCAAGAGGGACGGGCTTGGTGGGGCGGGCTTCCAGCCCGCCTCTTGATCTTCCAAACCCAGGTGGGGCGGGCTTCCCAGCCCGCCTCTTGATCTTCCAAGCCCAGGTGGGGCGGGCTTCCAGCCCGCCTCTTGATCTTCCAAACCCAGGTGGGGCGGGCTTCCCAGCCCGCCCCTCCGGCTCTCAACCCCCACCCTACCCCACAAACGCCCGCAGCGCACCCACAAGCTGCTCCCACACCCCCTCAGGCTCGCGCCCTGCATCCAACACCGAAAACCGCCGCGGGTCGCTCTTGGCCTGGTCCAAATACCCCTGCCGAACGCGCCGGTGAAAGTCCAACCCCTTCGCCTCCATCCGGTCCAGCAACGGGCTCAGGCGCTTGCCCGCCTCCTCACTCTGAAGATCAAACAAGAGCACCAGATCAGGCATCAACCCGCGCGTCGCCACCCGTGCCGCCGCCGCTATATCCGCCGAAGGCAACCCGCCCGCGCTCCCCTGATACGCCAAGGTGCTCGACACAAAACGATCCGCCAGCACCAACTCCCCACGCCCAAGCGCCGGCAAGATCACCGTCTCCACCAGCTCCGCCCGGCTGGCCATATACAACAGCATCTCACAACGCACCGTCATCCCACCAAGGTCGCGCGTCAACAGCGCCTCACGAATCTTCTCACCCACCGGCGTCCCCCCCGGCTCACGCACCGACGTAAACGCCACGCCCTCTGCCTCCAGCACCTCGATCAGCCGCCGGCTTTGCGTGCTCTTGCCCGAACCATCCGGCCCTTCAAGCACAATAAACTTCCCCGCCAGGCGACGCAAAAACGTGTACCGGCCCGATGAAACGCCCAGATTGTCGCCCGTGCTCGTCATGCCCGCCAGCGTAGCCCACCTCCGGCATGGTCGGGTGCTGTTTGGATTTTCCGACCCACTATCTCCCCTCACCCCAATCCCCTATCCTCCAACGCTCCCTAACCCTGCCGCCAACCCTCACCTACCACCCCCGCCCAGCCGATACCCCCGTTCCACCCACGCCAGGGGCCACTGACACCCCCACTTGGGCCTCTACCCCACCCGCAACGCTCCCAAGGAGTTCCGCCCCCCATGTCCAGCAAACGCGCGCTCATCACCGGCATCACCGGCCAAGACGGCTCCTACCTCGCCGAGTTCCTCATCGCCAAGGGCTACGAGGTCCACGGCCTCATCCGCCGATCCTCCAGCTTCAACACAGGCCGCATCGACCACATCTACCTCGACCCCCACATCAAAGGTGGCCAACTCCGCCTGCACTACGGCGACCTCTGCGACGCCAACAGCCTCAGCAAACTCATGCGCAGCATCCACCCCAGCGAGGTCTACAACCTCGGCGCACAAAGCCACGTCCGCGTCAGCTTCGATATGCCCGTCTACACCGCCGAGACCGTCGCAATGGGCGCGCTCAAACTCCTCGAAGCCATCCGCGAGTACCAGACCGAAACCGGCAACCACGTCCGCTACTACCAGGCCAGCTCCTCCGAACAATACGGCAAGGTCCTCGAAGTCCCACAAACAGAAACCACTCCCTTCTATCCACGCAGCCCCTACGCCTGCGCCAAACTCATGGCCCACTGGGCCACCGTCAACTACCGCGAAAGCTACGGCCTGCACGCCTCCTGCGGCATCCTCTTCAACCACGAATCCCCACGCCGCGGCGAAACCTTCGTGACTCGCAAAATCACACGCGCAGTCGGCCGCATCAAGATGGGCCTGCAAGAGAAGGTCTACCTCGGCAACCTCGACAGCAAACGCGACTGGGGCTACGCCGGCGACTACGTCAAAATGATGTGGATGATGCTCCAGCAAGAGAAGCCCGACGACTACGTCGTCGCCACAGGCCGCACCATCACCGTCCGCGAGTTTGCCGAGATGGCCTTCAAGCACGCCGGGCTTGACTTTGAACGCCACGTCCAGTTTGACCCACGCTACCTCCGCCCCGCCGAGGTTGACCTCCTCCTCGGCGACCCGAGCAAAGCCGCCAAAAAACTCGGCTGGAAGCCGGAGACCACCGTAGAGCAACTCGCCAAGATGATGGTCGAGCACGACACCGAACTCGCCCGCCGAGAAAAAACCCTCCGCGACGCCGGGCACCAACTCCCCGACTCCAGCGGCCACGACCAGTAAACAACCGAATGACGCAGGACTCTGAAACCCCTCCCCCAGAACCTTCTGGCCGGGAGGGGCAGCTGTTGGGTGCGCACCCTCTAAGACGCGCGAATCAAGAGGTTCGCGGAGGGGGCGGAGGTTGGCATAGGGACGCGGAGTCAATGCCTGGGGGATGCTTGCGGCCACCAAAGCCACCCACAAGAGAACTCTGCCACTCTGTCACTCTGCAACTTTGCCACTTCACCACTCGGCATCTACCCCTCTGCTCCTTCGTTCTCTGAGTAAATTCCTTCTGGGATCTCTGGGCCCTCTGGAGTAAAACTCTTTCCCAACGCGAACCCATCCCCCGAGGGGAGGGGCAGGGGTGGGGTTGGCCGCTGTTTACAGCCACGAAATACACATACCACATCAAGCGAACGATGGTCGGCTCGGAGAGCCGACCTACCCCAGTGCCCACCATCCCATACCATCACCCCCCATGCCCGCTTCCGCACCCACCTTGTTGGACCCCGGCCTGATCCTGCGCCAGCGTTTCGCCGCCGCTGCACTGCGCGCCTTCCCCGGCGTCGATCTACCCGACCCGATCATCACGCTCTCGCAAGGCCCGAAGTTCGGCGACTATCAGTGCAACAGCGCGATGCCGTATTCCAAACTGCTCTCTAAGCCCCCTCGCCAGGTCGCCGAGGCCCTCGTCGCCGCCGTGGATATCGCTGACATCGCCGAGCCGTTGACACCTGCCAGCATCGCCGGCCCGGGCTTCATCAACATCACGCTCAGCCACACCGCCGTCGCTTCGCTGCTTGCACAGCTCGACACCCCCGACCTCGGCCTCCCTATCGATCCCGACGCGCCGGTAACCGTCGTCGATCTCTGCGGCGTCAACCTCGCCAAGCAGATGCACATCGGGCACCTACGCAGCACCGTCATCGGCGACACCCTCGCACGCGTCCTCGAGCGCACCATCGGCCCGGCCAAGGTCAAACGCCAGAACCACGTAGGCGACTGGGGCCTGCCCATCGCAATGGTTACCGCAAGGCTCATCGACCTGGAAAACGCCCAACAGATCGACCTGGCCAAACTCACACTCGACGACCTCGACGCGATCTACAAACAAGCCAAGCAGCAGTGCCAGGCCGACGAAGAAGGCCTGCAAACCGCCCGCGCCTGGGGCATGGGCCCGAAGATCGAGTCCGAGCTCGAAGCCGCCAACGCCGAGCCGCTCGCCCGTCTCGCCCGCGCCAAGTCCACGCTCGTCGCGCTGCAATCGGGGGACCCCGATGTCCGCCGCGTGTGGAAGCGTATCTTCGACACCACCATGGCCGCCTGCCTGGCGACCTGCGCACGCCTGAACGCCAGCATCACCGAGGCCCACACCGCCGGCGAGAGTTCCTACGAGAACAAACTCGCACCCTTGGTCGCCAGGCTTGAACAATCAGGCGTTGCCGAGCTTGGCAGCGGCGCGCTCATCATCAAGCTCGATGATATGGGCATCCCAGAGCCGTGCCTGATCCGCAAATCCGACGGCGGCTACCTCTACGCCACCACCGACCTGGCCGCGATCATGCACCGCACCTCCAGCGTCGCCACCGGCGGCCTGGGCGCGTCGCGCGTGGTCTACTGCGTTGACGCCCGGCAATCCCTCCACTTCCGCCAGGTCTTTGCCGCCGCACGCAAGGCCGGGCTGGTCGCTCCCAATGTCTCCCTCGAGCACGCCGCGTTCGGCACGATCCTCGGCGAGGACAACAAGCCCTTCAAGAGCCGCTCGGGCGACTCCGTCAAACTCGGCGACGTGATCGACGAGGTCGTCGCCGCCGCGCTGTCGCAACTCCGCGCCCGCCCGCGTGCGCAGGAGATGACCGAGCCTGAGATGGCCCACATCGCCCAGGGCGTCGCACTCGCTGCAATCCGGTATACCGACCTCTCGACCGAGCGGATCAAGGACTATGTCTTCTCGATCGCCCGCATGGTCTCGTTTGAGGGTCAGACGGGGCCCTACCTGCTCTATGCGCTGGCGCGTGTGTGCAGCATCCTGCGCAACGCCCAGGGGCAGGGGCTGTTGACTGATTCGCCGACCGCCAGCCCGATCGCCGTCGCCCACCCGGCCGAGAAGGCCCTTGCGCTGGTGCTGCTGCGTTACCCGCAGGTGGTGCGGGATGTCGATCGGACGCTGGAGCCAAGCCGGCTGTGCTCGCTGCTGTATGAACTGGCAGGGGCGTTTGCGCGGTTCTTTGAGGCGTGCCCGGTGCTCAAGGCCGAGGACGATGGCACGCGGAACGCGCGTCTGCGCCTGTGCCAGTTGACCAGACGCGTGCTGACCGACGGGCTGGGCCTATTGGGCATCCCGGCGATCGAGCGGATGTGATCGCGCGGCCTCATCCCCCACCCCTCACCCC
>VYKU01000078.1_pt1 | contig 36554 bp, 32 predicted proteins | sample 5114491 | NCBI WGS metagenome assembly VYKU01 (sample SAMN12291796, study PRJNA351875) | freshwater metagenome | isolation source: freshwater lake | place: USA: Michigan, Gull Lake | collected 2011-07-05 | reverse complement strand
GCGCTGGTTGGCGCTGATCGACCCGTCGGCGAGCTGCGTGATCTTGGCTTGCAGGTTGCCGATGAGGTTCGAAACGTTCGTGAGGGCGGCCTGGGTCACCGAGCCGATACCCACGCCGTTGGCGAGCGACGCCTGGATGGCGCCGTAAGCCTGCAGGTTGCCGCGAATGCCTTGCGCCACCGAAAAGGTCGAAGCATCGTCTTGCGCGTCGGCAACACGGTAGCCGGTCTGGACCTGTTTGGAGGCGACGTTGAGTCCGGTTTGGGTCACGCGCAACGACGCCAAGGCCGTATACGCACCAACATTGGTGTTGATGGAGTTCGACATAGTATATTCCTTCCTTCTGGAATGGATGAAATCAGCTTCTGCTGATCCAAAGAGACCATACATTGGCAATTTGCTAAAGTCACTACAATTTTATAGAAATCTTTTTCGATGTTTTTGATGAAAAAACCGGCGATTTTTGCTCAAGGTATTGAATATAGTTCAAGAAAGCATAATTACGCGCTCGCATGTGTTTGGCGCATGATGACCATGCATGTGGCGCAATGCCGGTTTTGGGGCCGGAAGGGCTTATGTCAGATTGACGGCGCCCGGCAAGGCTTGTACGAGAAGCGCCCCGAGAGGGCCCGAACGACGGACGGCGCGCGGGCGTGGTGAAACTGGTAGACACGCGAGATTTAGGTTCTCGTGACGAAAGTCGTGGGGGTTCAAGTCCCTCCGCCCGCACCAGGGCCGCCCGTACGGAGTTGCCGTCTTATAAAGAGTGCCCTCGAACGGTCCCCGAAATTCTTCCGAGTTGGATGCCATGCAAGTCACCGAAACCCTGAACGACGGTCTCAAGCGCAGCTACAAGGTCATCGTGTCGGCCACCGACATCGCCGCCAAGCTCGAACTCGAGCTCGACGACCTCTCCAAGAAGGTGCGCCTGCCGGGCTTCCGTCCGGGCAAGGCGCCCAAAGCTGTGCTCAAGCAGCGCTACGGCCAGTCCGTGATGGGCGACGTGCTGCAGCGCGCGGTGCAGGATTCCTCGAACCAGGCGATTCTCGAGCGCGGCCTCAAGCCCGCCATGCAGCCGAAAATCGAAGTCGTCGATTTCGCCGAGGGCAAGGATCTCGAATACAATCTGTCCGTCGAAGTTCTGCCCGAAATCGTGCCGGTCGATTTCAAGACGATCGAGCTCGAGCGCCTGAAGGCGGAGCCGGGCGAAGGCGAACTTGCCAAAGCGCTCGAAAGCCTCGCGCGTTCGCAAAAGCAGACCAAGAAGGTCGAAGAAGACCGTGCCGCCCAAAGCGGCGACACGCTGGTGATCGATTTCGAAGGCTTTCTCGACGGCACGCCGTTTCCCGGCGGCAAGGGCAGCGACCACGCGCTCGAACTGGGCTCGAACCAGTTCGTGGCCGGGTTCGAGGACCAGCTGATCGGCAAGCGCGTGGGCGACAGCTGCGACGTCAACATCGTGTTCCCCGAGCAGTACGTGAACGACAAGCTCGCCGGCAAGCCCGCGACGTTCAAGGTGACCGTCAAGGAACTGCGCGAGGCGATCCCGCTCGAGCAGAACGACGAGTTCGCCAAGGGCCTTGGCTTCGAAGATCTCGAAACGCTGAAGAAAGCCGTCAAGGACCAGCTGTCGCGCGAACTCAACCGCCACTCGCGCGCGCGCATGAAGCGCCAGCTTCTCGACAAGCTCGCCGACGCGCACAGCTTCGAGGTGCCCCCCAGCATGGTCGATCTGGAGTTCAACCAGATCTGGGCCCAGGTCGAGGAAGACCAAAAGCGCGGCGTCCAGGATCCCGCCAACGCGGGCAAGTCCGACGACGAGCTCAAGGCCGAGTACCGCACCATCGCCGAGCGCCGCGTGCGCTTGGGCTTGCTGCTGGCCGAAGTCGGACGCGCCAACAACGTCCAGGTCGCGCAAGACGAAGTCAACCGTGCGCTCGGCGAACAAGCGCGCCGCTATCCGGGCCAGGAGCGCGAAGTCGTCGACTATTTCCGCAACAACCCCGATGCGCTGGCGCAGCTGCGCGCCCCCATCTTCGAAGACAAGGTCGTCGATTTCATCGTCGAACTGGCCAAGGTTTCGGACAAGGACGTGTCGGCCGAAGAACTGACCAAGGAAATGGACGCGGCATAAGCGCCCGCGTCCCAAATAGGGTCATTCGAACAAGACGGCGATGCCCGAGATGGGCGTCGCCGTCTTTATTTTTGCCGGATCACTTGATCGTGCGCGCCGCCCCGGCCTAGATATAGGGAGTGGCCCCGCGCCGTTGCGGGCAAAAATCTCCGGAGATCCGACCCATGTCGCTCGACGCCCAGATGAGCACCCTTATCCCGATGGTCGTCGAACAGACCGCGCGCGGCGAGCGCTCGTTCGACATCTATTCGCGCCTCCTCAAAGAGCGCATCATTTTCATGGTCGGCCCCGTCAATGACGGCGTGTCGAGCCTGATCTGCGCGCAGCTGCTGTTCTTGGAGAGCGAAAACCCCAAAAAGGACATTTCGCTCTACATCAACTCGCCGGGCGGCGTGGTCACGTCGGGCCTCGCGATCTACGACACGATGCAATATATCCGCCCCGACGTCGCGACCGTGTGCATCGGCCAGGCCGCATCGATGGGCTCGCTCTTGATGTGCGCCGGCGCCAAGGGCAAGCGCTTCTCGCTGCCCAACTCGCGCATCATGGTCCACCAGCCTTCCGGCGGTGCGCAAGGCCAGGCGACGGACATCGAGATCCAGGCGCGCGAAATCCTCAATCTTCGCAAGCGCCTCAACGAGATCTACGTGAAGCACACCGGCCAGCCGGTCGAGGCGATCGAAGCCGCCCTCGAGCGCGACAAGTTCATGAGCCCGGACGAAGCCAAGACGTTCGGGATCATCGACGAAGTCGTCGTCACGCGCCCGCCGCGCCCGGAAGAAAGCAAAGCCGCCTAAAAACGACGTTGCGGCGTACCGTTTGGCACGTTCCTGGCACGGCAAACGCCGGTGCCAGGAACGTGGCCGAAATGCGTGCGACTTGTAACGCTGCTGTCGGAGTTCTATGTTTTTCGAGGGGGTAGGTCGATTTCCCCCCAGCAGCGACGGAATGAGACCGGCGGCTGCGGTTGCCGCAGATGCCGGTGAGGGCTAACATCCAACCATGTCCGGATTCCCATGGGGGGAACGACCGGACGGAGCGGTGACGGAATGAACAAGTCCTCGGGCGATTCGAAAAACACGCTTTACTGCTCCTTCTGCGGGAAGAGCCAGCACGAGGTCCGCAAACTGATCGCGGGCCCGACCGTCTTCATCTGCGATGAATGCGTCGAACTGTGCATGGACATCATCCGCGAAGAGCACAAGACCACGCTGGTCAAGTCGCGCGACGGCGTGCCGACGCCCAAAGACATTTGCCAGGTGCTCGACGACTACGTGATCGGCCAGGACCACGCCAAGCGCGTGCTGTCGGTCGCGGTGCACAACCACTACAAACGGCTGTCGCACGGCACCAAGGGCGCCGAGGTCGAGATCGCCAAGTCGAACATCCTGCTCGTCGGCCCCACGGGCTGCGGCAAGACGCTGCTGGCCCAGACGCTGGCGCGCATCATCGACGTGCCCTTCACGATGGCCGACGCAACGACGCTTACGGAAGCCGGCTATGTCGGCGAAGACGTCGAGAACATCATCCTGCGTCTGCTGCAGGCGGCCGACTACAATGTCGAGCGCGCGCAGCGCGGCATCGTCTATATCGACGAAGTCGACAAGATCAGCCGCAAGTCCGAAAATCCGTCGATCACGCGCGACGTGTCGGGCGAGGGCGTGCAGCAGGCTCTGCTGAAGATCATGGAAGGCACTGTCGCCTCCGTGCCGCCGCAGGGCGGGCGCAAGCATCCGCAGCAGGAGTTCCTGCAGGTCGACACGACGAACATTCTGTTCATCTGCGGCGGCGCTTTCGCCGGTCTCGACAAGATCATCGCGGCGCGCTCGCGGGGTACTTCGATCGGCTTCGGCGCCGATGTGCGCGGCCCCGACGAGCGCACGACGGGCCTGATCCTCAAGGATGTCGAGCCCGAAGATCTGCTCAAGTTCGGCCTGATCCCGGAATTCATCGGCCGTCTGCCGGTCGTCGCCACGCTGACCGATCTTTCGGAAGAAGCGCTGGTCGATATTCTGCAGAAGCCCAAGAACGCGCTGGTCAAGCAATACCAGCGCCTGTTCGAGATGGAGGGCATCAAGCTCGGCTTCTCCGACGACGCGCTCAAGTCGGTCGCGCGCAAGGCGATCGCGCGCAAGACGGGTGCACGCGGTTTGCGCTCGATCATGGAAGTGATCCTGCTCGACACGATGTTCGAACTGCCCGGCATGACCGGCATCGAAGAAGTCGTGATCAACAGCGAGGTCGTCGAAGGTCGCGCCAAACCGCTGCATGTGCACGGCGAACGAACGCCTGCGGCGCAAGTCGGCACGTCGGCCTAAAGCCGACGTCGCCGTCGGCCTTTGATCCAAGGCCGGCCCTTGACCTACGGTTTACCGGCGCCCAATTCCTTGGGGAGAGCCGCGGCGGTACAAAATTCTGGCGCTGGCGTTGCAGTCCCACCAAGGTCGGCCGAGCTGATCGGCCGAGCAGCAGGAAAGTCGAACTCGAATGGAATCGAAACGCGGCACGCTCTATCCCGTCCTTCCGCTTCGCGACATCGTCGTTTTCCCGCACATGATCGTCCCGCTGTTCGTGGGCCGCGAAAAATCGGTGCGTGCGCTTGAAGACGTGATGAAGGACGACAAGCAGATCCTGCTCGTCGCCCAGAAGAACGCGGCGCAAGACGATCCGCAGGCCGGCGACATCTACGAAGTCGGCACGATCGGCACGGTGCTGCAGCTGCTGAAGCTGCCCGACGGCACGGTCAAGGTGCTCGTCGAGGGCGGTGCGCGCGCGCGCGTCACGTCGTGGGGCGACAATCCGAGCTTCTTCCAGGCCTATGCCGAGCCGATGCCGGACCGTGCGGGTACTGCGTCGGAGATGGAAGCGCTCGTGCGCACGGTCGTGAGCCAGTTCGAGCAGTACATCAAGCTCAACCGCAAGATCCCGCCCGAAGTGCTCGTCTCGGTCAACCAGATCGACGATCCGGGCAAGCTTGCCGACACGGTCGCCTCGCATCTCGCGCTCAAGATCCCCGAGAAGCAGGAACTGCTCGAGCTCGACACGGTCGCCCAGCGCCTCGAGAAGATCTACGCCTCGATGGAAGGCGAGATCGGCGTGCTGCAGGTCGAAAAGCGCATCCGCAACCGCGTCAAGCGGCAGATGGAGAAGACGCAGCGCGAGTACTATCTGAACGAACAGCTGAAGGCGATTCAGAAGGAACTCGGCGAGACCGACGACGGCAAGGACGAAGGTGCCGAAATCGAGGAGCGCATCAAGAAGACGAAGCTCTCCAAGGAAGCGCGCGACAAGGTCTATGCCGAGCTCAAGAAGCTGAAGTCGATGAGCCCGATGTCGGCCGAAGCCACGGTCGTGCGCAACTACATGGATTGGATCCTGTCGATCCCCTGGAAGAAGCGCACCAAGATCAAGCGCGACGTGAAGCATGCCGGCAAGGTGCTCGACACCGACCATTACGGTCTCGAGAAGGTCAAGGAGCGCATACTCGAATATCTTGCGGTCCAGGAACGCACGATCAAGATGCGCGGCCCCATCCTGTGCCTCGTCGGCCCGCCGGGCGTGGGCAAGACGTCGCTGGGCAAGTCGATCGCCAAGGCGACCGGGCGCAATTTCGTGCGCATGTCGCTGGGCGGCGTGCGCGACGAGGCCGAAATCCGCGGCCATCGGCGCACCTATATCGGCTCGATGCCGGGCAAGATCATCCAGGGCATGAAAAAGGCGAAATCCTCCAATCCGCTCTTCCTGCTCGACGAGATCGACAAGCTCGGCTCGGACTGGCGCGGCGATCCGTCGTCGGCCTTGCTCGAGGTGCTCGATCCCGAGCAGAACGCGACCTTCGCCGACCACTATCTCGAGGTCGATTACGACCTGTCGGACGTCATGTTCGTGACGACGGCCAACACGCTGCGCATGCCGCAGCCGCTGCTCGACCGCATGGAGATCATCCGCCTCTCCGGCTACACGGAGGAGGAGAAGATCGAAATCGCGCGCGGCCATCTCATCCCGAAGCAGGAGGAGATGCACGGCCTCAAGAAGGGCGAGTGGTCGATCACCGACGAAGGCCTGCGCGATCTCGTGCGCTACTACACCCGCGAAGCGGGCGTGCGCAGCCTCGAGCGCGAAATCGCGGGCCTTACGCGCAAAGCCGTCAAGGCGATCCTCGTCGAAGGCATCAAGAAGGTGCAGGTCACGCCGAAGAATCTCGAGAAATACGCGGGCGTGCGCAAGTTCCGCTGGGGCGAGATCGACGGCGACGACATGGTGGGCCACGTCAACGGCCTCGCCTGGACGGAAGTGGGCGGCGAAGTGCTGTCGATCGAAGCCGTCATGTCGCCCGGCAAGGGCAAGATGACGATCACCGGCAAGCTCGGCGACGTGATGCAGGAATCGATCCAGGCCGCGCACGCCTACGTGCGCAGCCGGGCCGCGAGCCTCGGCATCAAGCCGCCGATGTTCGAGCGTCGCGACATCCATGTGCACGTGCCGGAAGGGGCCACGCCCAAGGACGGTCCGTCGGCCGGTGTCGGCATGGCAACCGCGATCGTGTCGGTGCTGACCGGCATTCCGGTTCGCCGCGACGTCGCGATGACGGGCGAGATCACCTTGCGCGGCCGCGTGCTGCCGATCGGCGGCCTCAAGGAGAAGCTGCTGGCTGCATTGCACGCAGGCATCAAGACGGTGCTGATCCCGAAGGACAACGAAAAGGATCTGGCCGATATCCCCGAGAACGCCAAGAAGGCGCTCGAGATCGTGCCGGTGTCGACGGTCGACGAAGTGCTGGCGCGCGCTTTGACGCGCGTTCCGCAGGCGATCGAATGGATCGAGCCGGAGATCGAAAACGTGCCGACCAAAAAGGCCGAGGGCGACGCGACCGGGCTCGTGACGCACTAAGCGTTCCGCCGGCACGACGCGCACGGAAAAAAAGGGCCGCCGACGGAAACAAAATCGGTTTTCGTCGGCGGCCCTTCGCGTTTTTTTGTCAAGCCGGAAAAGCTGTGGATACTCGAATCCGCGCGATTGACGGGACTGCTTCAAACACCTAGAACCGGCCTCTCTCGCGCGCGCCTTTGCGTGCAGTCCCGATCGATCCTTCCCGCGGAGTGCGCTTCGCCCGTGAACAAGCACGATCTCATTGCCGCCGTTGCGGCCAAAACCGAACTGTCGAAAGACCAGGCGGCGCAAGCTTTGGACGCGGCACTCGAGACGATCGCGCGCCAGTTGCGCAAGGGCGAAGACGTCAAGCTGTTCGGCTTCGGCACCTTCTACGTGGCCCAGCGCAAGGCGAGTGCCGGACGCAATCCGCGCACCGGCGAGACGATCAAACTCAAAGCCAGCCGCTGCCCGAAATTCAAAGCTGGAAAATTCCTGCGCGATGGGTTGAATTGAGCCTTCGCTTCGGGCGGTTAGCTCAGCGGTAGAGCGCCTCGTTTACACCGAGAATGTCGGGGGTTCGATCCCCTCACCGCCCACCATATTTTTCGTCTTGCTTGCAAGGTAGCGCCATGAAGATCGACGGCACGCCCTATCGCACGATCTGGCCGGCCGCCGACGGTGCGGCAGTCGAAGTCATCGACCAGACGCAACTGCCGCATCGTTTTGTCGTGCGGCGCTGGACGGGCCTCGACGATGCGGCCGACGCCATCAAAACCATGGTCGTACGGGGCGCCCCCTTGATCGGTGCCGCCGCCGCTTACGGCGTGGCGTTGGGCTTGCGTGCGGATCCGTCCGATCGCGGCCTGCAGCATGCCTACGACACGCTCGTCGTCACGCGCCCGACGGCGATCAATCTGCGCTGGGCGCTCGACCGCGTGCGCGCGAGCCTTGCGCTCGTCGAACCGGCCGCACGTGCGGCGGCTGCGTGGCGGCTTGCGGCCGAAATCTGCGACGAGGATGTCGCGATCAACGAAGCCATCGGCCGCAACGGTTTGGCGGCGATCCGCGAAGCGGCGGCGCGCAAAGCCAAGGCGGGCGGGAAGGGGCCCGTGAATATTCTGACCCATTGCAACGCGGGCTGGCTCGCGACGGTCGATTGGGGGACGGCGATCGCGCCCATCTACATGGCGCACGATGCCGGCATCGACGTGCATGTGTGGGTCGACGAGACGCGGCCGCGCAACCAAGGTGCGTCGCTGACGGCGTGGGAACTCGGCCGCCATGGCGTGCCGCATCACATCGTTGCCGACAATGCGGGCGGGCATTTGATGCAGCACGGGCTTGTCGATCTGTGCATCGTCGGCACCGACCGCGTCACTGCGCGCGGCGACGTGTGCAACAAGATCGGCACGTATCTCAAAGCGCTGGCCGCCTTCGACAACGGCGTGCCGTTCTACGTGGCTCTGCCGAGCCCGACGATCGACTGGACTGTGTCGGACGGGGTCAAGGAGATCCCGATCGAGCAGCGCAGCCCGCTTGAGGTCACGCGCATGGCCGGCCGCCTTGCCGACGGAACCGTGGTCGAAGTCGATATTGCGGCCCCCGGCAGCCCTGCGCGCAACGACGCCTTCGACGTGACCCCGGCCCGGCTGGTTACGGGCCTCATTACCGAGCGGGGGATTTGTGCCGCCAGCCCGGCGGGCTTGGCCGGACTTTTCCCAGGCCAAGCCCCGCTAGTCGCTTGACGCGCGGTTTGCGGACCGTTACATACCGCAGACTTTCGAGCCAAGTCCTCGCGCGGGCGTAGCTCAGTTGGTTAGAGCGCCGGCCTGTCACGCCGGAGGCCGCGGGTTCAAGTCCCGTCGCTCGCGCCACTTGGCCGAAAGTTCTTTTCTGAGCGTGCAAGCGGACTACCGCACGCCTTGTTCCTCCAAGAATTTCGCGACGACCGGGCCCCAGGCGCGCGATCCGCCGACGCCGAAAAACAGATTGTGGCCGTCGTTGCTGTAGGCGCCCATCATTTCGAACCTGGCAAGGCCGCCGTTTCGCGTGTAAGCGGCGTGCATTGCCTGCGACAGATCGGGCGCAAAAAACGTGTCGTTGGGCGTGTAGATCCACAAGACGGGTTTGCGCGCGCTTTCGCCGTAGCGACCCGCGTCCGCCACGAGGGCCGACGGCGTGCAGTTGTTGTTGGGCTGGTTGTCGCGCCAGCCGCCGCGCCCGCCCGCGACGTTCACAAAGGCGGCCACGCCCTCGGGATTGCGGCTCGCCAGCGCAAGCGTGCCCCAGCCGCCGGCGGACTGGCCGACGACGACGACCGCGTCTCTGCGCACAAAGGGCAACTCGCGCGCATAGGCGAGGGCCGCTTCGATGTCGTCCGCCGTTTGCAGGCCGGCGTTGAAGTAGTCGGGCGTCGAACAGCTGCGGTAACCTTCGGCCCAGGCGCCGCCGGTCCGCCCGTACCCGCGCCGCAACGGAAACGCGACCGCGAAACCTTGGTCGAGGAACCAGCGTGCCGCCTCGCGGTCGCAGGCGACGGGTTCCATCGTCGGCCGCTGGTCGGGACGCGCCGGCGAACCATGGTTGACGACCGCAAGTTTGTGCGGCCCTTGGCCCGGCGGGCGGCAGACGCGCATCGATAGCAGCGCCGTGCGCTCGGCCGGGGCGGCCGGGAACGGCACCCAGTGGAGCTGCTCGCGAAAATGGCCGGTTTCGGACCCGATGGGACCGGCTGCGGGCTGTTGCGCCTGTGCTGCGACGCTTGCCACGCTCAGAACGACGCACAAAACCATGATTTCGAGAGACGCGCGCATGTGAGGCTCAATCAAGGTTGCGTTTTCGAACGTGACAGCCTGTCACGCGCCCCTGGTCCGTTCAATGCCTGCAAAGCCAAGGGAAAGCTGCCCGGCAGGGCACGCGATGTCCGACGACCTGAAATGTTGCAGTGCAGCAACATCCTTCGTTGCAATTATGACAGCGCACTGGCCGGTTCTGTGAAGGTTCGGATTGAGGCTGCTTAATTCGTGGCAAAAATCGGCGCTTTGGCCTATAGGAGAAAGACTTATCGGATTCGAGCCAGGGGGTCTGGCGGACGGCGCTGGAGTTTGGGGATCCAATGGACGCACATGCGGCATTGTTGCGCGAATATCTGCCGATTCTCATGTTCTTGGGGTTGGCGATTGTCTTGTCGGTTTTGATGGTTGCGGCGTCGTTGATCATCGCGCGCCAGAAACCCGATACCGAAAAATTGTCCGCCTATGAGTGCGGCTTCGAGGCCTTCGACGACGCGCGGCGCAAATTCGACGTGCGCTTCTATCTGGTCGCGATCCTATTCATCATTTTCGACCTCGAGGTCGCGTTCCTGTTCCCGTGGGCGGTGTCGTTGGGTGAAATCGGCATGTTCGGTTTCTGGTCGATGGTCGCTTTCTTGGGCGTGCTGACGATCGGCTTCATATACGAGTGGAAAAAGGGAGCTCTCGAATGGGAGTGATCGAAGCGCACGGAACCGGGCCCCTGCCGCCTGGCCCTGCGCAAGACGCGCTGTTGAAGGCCGCCGTCGACGACATCCAGGAAAAAGGCTTCGTCGTAGCCCAGCTCGACAAGCTTGTCGGCTGGGCGCGCACGGGTTCGTTGTGGCCGATGACCTTCGGGCTCGCCTGCTGTGCGGTCGAGATGATGCACACGGCCGCGAGCCGCTACGATCTCGACCGTTTCGGCATGGTGTTTCGCCCGAGCCCGCGCCAGTCGGACGTGATGATCGTGGCGGGCACGCTCACCAACAAAATGGCGCCCGCTTTGCGCAAGGTCTACGACCAGATGGCCGAGCCGCGCTGGGTGCTGTCGATGGGCAGCTGCGCCAATGGCGGCGGCTACTACCATTACAGCTACGCGGTCGTGCGCGGCTGCGACCGCATCGTGCCGGTCGACATCTACGTGCCGGGCTGCCCGCCGACCGCCGAAGCGCTGCTCTACGGCATCATCCAACTGCAGAAGAAGATCAAGCGCACCACTACGATCCTGCGCTGAGGGGAATTTAAGAATCCGATGGCCGCGTATCTGGATCCCGAACTTGCCCCGCTGGGCGACAAGATCAAAACCGATCTTGGCGCCGACATTCTGGCGGTCGAAATCGTCAAGGGCGAATTGTGCGTAACCGTCGCGCGCGCTTCGATCCTGCGCGTGCTTGCCTATCTGCGCGACGATGCGGCCTGCAAATTCGCGGCCCTCATGGATGTTTGCGGCGTCGATTGGCCCGAGCGCGTCGAACGTTTCGACGTGGTCTACAATCTGCTGTCGATGCGCCACAATCGGCGCATCCGCGTGAAGCTCAGTACCGACGAAAACACGCCGGTCGAATCGGCCGTGGGGCTGTTCCCGGCGGCCGGCTGGTTCGAGCGCGAAGCCTGGGATCTCTACGGCATCTATTTCGCCAACCATCCCGATCTGCGCCGCCTGCTCACCGACTACGGCTTCGAGGGCCATCCGCTGCGCAAAGACTTCCCGCTCACGGGCTACGTGGAAGTGCGCTACGACGCAGCCGAGCAGCGCGTGGTCTACGAGCCCGTGAAGCTCACGCAGGATTTCCGCTCGTTCGATTTCCTGTCGCCGTGGGAAGGGCTCGGTCTCGCACAGCTCGGCAAATTGCCGGGCGATGAAAAAGCGGCGGCACCTGCCGCACCGGCTGCGCCAGCAGCTTCTGCCCCCGCAGCCCCGGCAAAGGCATAAGCGTCATGGCTGAACCCACGCTCACAACGCCCGCAGGCGAACAGACCCCCGGCCAGGTTCGCATCAAGAACTATTCGCTGAATTTCGGCCCGCAGCATCCGGCCGCGCACGGCGTGCTGCGCCTCGTGCTTGAGCTCGACGGCGAAGTGATCGAGCGCGCCGATCCGCATATCGGGCTCCTGCATCGCGGCACCGAGAAGCTGATCGAGTACAAGACGTATCTGCAGGCAGTGCCCTATTTCGACCGGCTCGATTACGTGTCGCCGATGAACCAGGAGCACGCCTACGCGCTCGCGGTCGAAAAGCTGCTCGGCATCGAAGCGCCGCCGCGCGCGCAGTATATCCGCGTGCTCTATGCCGAGATCGGCCGCATCCTCAACCACATCCTGAACGTGACGACCTTCGCCCTCGACGTCGGCGCCATGACGCCGCTGCTGTGGGGCTTCGAAGAGCGCGAAACGCTGATGGAGTTCTACGAGCGGGTCTGCGGCGCACGTTTGCACGCGGCCTATTTCCGGCCGGGCGGCGTGAGCCAGGATCTGCCGCCGGGCTTGGCCGAAGACATGCTCAAATTCATCGCGCACTTCCCCAAAGTGCTCAACGACATCGAAAGCCTGCTCACCGAAAACCGCATCTTCAAGCAGCGCACGGTCGATATCGGCGTCGTGTCGAAAGCCGATGCGCTCGCCTGGGGCTTCTCGGGGCCGATGGTGCGCGGCTCGGGCATTCCGTGGGATCTGCGCAAGGCGCAGCCCTACGACGCCTACGAGGCGATGGAATTCGACGTGCCGATCGGCAAGAACGGCGACTGCTACGACCGTTATCTCGTGCGCATGGACGAGATGCGCCAGTCGCTGCGCATCATGAAGCAGGCGATCGAGAAGATGCCGGGTGGTCCGGTCAAGACCGACGATCGCAAGGTGGCCCCGCCGCCGCGCGCGGACATGAAGCGCTCGATGGAAGCGCTCATCCACCATTTCAAGCTCTACACCGAAGGCTACCGCGTGCCGGCGGGCGAGACCTACACGGCCGTCGAAGCGCCCAAGGGCGAGTTCGGCGTGTATCTCGTGTCGGACGGCACGAACCGGCCTTACCGCTGCAAGATCCGCGCGCCGGGTTTTGCGTTTTTGCAGGCGATGGATTTCCTCGCCAAGGGCCACATGCTGGCCGACGTCGTCGCGATTATCGGATCGCTCGACATTGTTTTCGGAGAGATCGACCGATGAGTGGCGGCACTGCCCACGCCGAACAGCCTGCGACCTTCGCCTTCACGCCCGAAAACTTGGCCTGGGCGCAGAAGGTCATCGCCAAATATCCGCAAGGCCGCCAGGCGAGTGCGGTGTTGCCGCTTCTCGACCGCGCCCAGCGCCAGCATCGCAATTGGCTGCCGCGCGCAGCCATGGATTACGTGGCGGGCCTGCTCGACATGGCGCCGATCCGCGTCTACGAAGTCGCGACCTTCTATTCGATGTTCAATCTTGCTCCCGTCGGCGAATGGTTCCTGCAGGTCTGCACGACCACGCCGTGCTGGCTGCGCGGGTCGGACGAAGTGATGAAAGCGTGCGAGCGCAAGCTGCATGTGAAGGCGACGGGCGATGCGAGTTTCCTGCATTCGGCCGACGGCAAATTCACGGTGCGCGAGGTCGAGTGCCTGGGCGCTTGCGTGAACGCGCCGGTCATCCAGGTCAACGACGATTTCTACGAAGATCTCGACGGCGCTTCGACCGAAAAACTGATCGATGCTTTGGCCGCCGGCAATCCGCCGCCAAAGGGTCCCATGAACGGCCGCCAAGTTTCGATGCCGGCGGGCGGGCGCACGAGCCTGTTCCCGGTCCCTGCAAGCGGAGCCGAATGATGCTTCAGGACAAAGACCGTATCTTCACCAATCTTTATGCCGACGGCGATTGGGGCCTCGACGGTGCGAGGCTGCGCGGCGATTGGGACGGCACCAAGGAGATTCTCCTCAAGGGCCGCGACTGGATCATCAAAGAGATCCAGGATTCAGGCTTGCGCGGGCGCGGCGGCGCGGGCTTCCCGACCGGCATGAAATGGTCCTTCATGCCCAAGAAATCCGACGGGCGGCCGCATTATCTTGTGGTCAATGCCGACGAGTCCGAACCGGGGACGTGCAAGGACCGCGAGATTCTGCGCCACGATCCGCACAAGCTCGTCGAAGGCTGCCTGATCGCCGGTTTCGCGATGGGGGCCAACGCCGCCTACATCTATGTGCGCGGCGAGTTCTACAACGAATCCTCGAACCTCGAACTTGCCGTGCAGCAGGCCTATGCGGCCGGGCTGCTCGGACCCGACGCGTGCGGTTCGGGCTGGCCGTTCGACGTTTATGTGCATCGCGGCGCTGGGGCTTATATCTGCGGCGAAGAAACCGCCCTCATCGAATCGCTCGAAGGCAAAAAGGGCCAGCCGCGCCTGAAGCCGCCATTCCCGGCCGGCGTGGGGCTTTATGGTTGCCCCACCACGGTCAACAACGTCGAATCGATCGCGGTGGCACCCACGATCATTCGGCGCGGAGCGGCGTGGTTCGCCGGCATCGGGCGCCCCAAAAATTCGGGCACGAAGCTGTTCTGCATCTCGGGCCACGTCAACAAGCCCTGCACGGTCGAAGAGGCGATGAGCATTCCGCTCAAGGAACTCATCGAGAAGCATTGCGGCGGCGTGCGCGGCGGCTGGGACAATCTGCTCGGCATCATCCCGGGCGGCGCTTCCGTGCCGGTCCTGCCGAAATCGATCTGCGACACGGTGCTGATGGATTTCGACGCTTTGCGCGAAGTGCGTTCGGGTCTGGGTACGGCCGCCGTCATCGTCATGGACAAGTCGACCGACATCGTGAAGGCGATCGCGCGCCTGTCGCGCTTCTACATGCACGAAAGCTGCGGTCAGTGCACGCCGTGCCGCGAGGGTACTGGCTGGCTGTTCCGCGTGATGCAGCGCATGGTCAAGGGCGAGGCCGAGCCCAAAGAAATCGACATGCTCGAAGAAGTCACGCGCCAGATCGAAGGCCACACGATCTGCGCTTTGGGCGATGCGGCGGCGTGGCCCGTGCAGGGCCTCATCCGCCATTTCCGCCCCGAGATGGAAATGCGCATCCAGAACTACAAGGCCTCGCGCGCCCAGCCGCGCGCGGCGGCCGAGTAAATAAGGGACGAACCGAGCATGCCGAAAGTCACCATCGACGGCGAAGCGATCGAAGTTCCGGCCGGGATCACGGTCCTGCAGGCGTGCGAAATCGCCGGCAAGGAAGTGCCGCGCTTCTGCTACCACGAGCGCCTGTCGGTCGCGGGCAATTGCCGCATGTGCTTGGTCGAGATGGAAAAGAGCCCGAAGCCCGTCGCGTCGTGCGCGATGCCGGTGGCCGAAGGCCAAGTCATCAAGACCGACACGCCGCTCGTCAAAAAGGCGCGCAACGGCGTGATGGAGTTCCTGCTCATCAACCATCCGCTCGATTGCCCGATCTGCGACCAGGGCGGCGAGTGCGATCTGCAGGACCAGGCCATGGCCTACGGCATGGATCGCGGCCGCTATCTCGAAAACAAGCGCGCCGTGCCCGACAAGGAAATCGGCCCGCTCGTTAAAACCATCATGACGCGCTGCATCCACTGCACGCGCTGCGTTCGTTTCTCGACCGAAGTGGCGGGCACCGAGGAACTCGGTGCGGTGTTCCGCGGCGAGCATATGGAAATCGATACCTATATCGAGAAGGCGCTGTCGAGCGAGCTCTCGGGCAACATCGTCGATCTTTGCCCGGTGGGTGCGCTTACGTCGAAGCCTTATGCTTTCAATGCGCGTCCGTGGGAATTGCGCAAGACCGAAACGATCGACGCGTTCGACGCGCTGGGTGCCAGCATCCGTGTGGATGCGCGCGGGCCCGAAGTGCTGCGCGTCTTGCCGCGCCTCAACGAGGGTACCAACGAAGAGTGGATCGGCGACAAGACGCGCCATGCGATCGACGGTCTGCGCCGCCAGCGCCTCGACCGTCCATACGTTCGCAAAGACGGCAAGCTGCAGCCCGCAAGCTGGGCCGAAGCGCTTGGCGTTGTTGCCGCCAAGCTCAAAGCGACGGCCCCCGCCAAGATCGCCGCGATCGCGGGCGACATGGCCGATTGCGAAGCGATGGCAGCCCTCAAGGATCTGATGGCAGCACTCGGCAGTCCCAATCTCGATTGCCGCCAGGACGGTGCGAAGCTCGATCCCGCGCAGCGCGCAGGCTGGCTGTTCAACTCAAGCGTGGCCGGTATCGAAGAGGCCGACGCGATCCTGCTGATCGGCACCAATCCGCGCTGGGAAAGCCCCGTGCTCAATGCGCGCATCCGCAAGCGCTACCGCGCGGGCGGGGTCAAGATCGCGGCGATCGGGCCGCAGCTCGATCTCACCTACAAATACGAATATCTGGGGGCGGGCCCCTCGAGCCTTGCCGACCTTCTCGCGGGCAAGATTTCGTTCGCCGAAACCTTGAAGGCCGCCAAGAAACCGATGCTGATCTTGGGCCAAGGTGCGCTCGCGCGGGCCGACGGTGCTGCCGTGCTCGCCCTTGCCCGCAAGCTAGCCGACGAGTTCGGTTTCGTGGTCGAAGGCTGGAACGGCTTCAACGTGCTGCACACGGCGGCCGCACGCGTCGGCGGGCTCGAGCTTGGTTTCGTGCCGCAAGCCTTCGGGCGCGACGTTGCCGGCATCCTCGAAGGTGCCGCGAACGGCGACATCGAGTTTGTATATCTGCTGGGGGCCGACGAACTCGATACGGCGAAACTCGGAGAAGCGTTTGTCGTCTATCAGGGCCATCATGGCGATGCGGGCGCTGCGCGCGCCGACGTTATCCTGCCGGGTTCGGCCTTCACCGAAAAGAACGCGACCTATGTGAACACCGAAGGCCGCGTGCAGCATGCGCGCCTTGCCGTGTTCCCGCCGGGCGAGGCCAAGGAAGATTGGAAGATCCTGCGCGCTCTGTCCGAGCAGGTCGGCAAGAAATTGCCCTACGACACGCTTGCCCAAGTTCGCGCGCGGCTCGAGGCGATCTCGCCCGTGTTCGCGACGCGCGATGTGCCGCAGCCGGGCAATTGGGGTGCTTTCGGCAAAGAAGGGCCGGTCGACAATGCCGCCTTCGTGTCGCCGATTTCGAACTACTACATGACCGATCCGATCAGCCGCGTGTCGGAGACGATGGCGGCCTGCACGCAGACCTATCTCGAAGCCCGCGCGGGCAGGACCGGTACGCATGGTTGAGAGCACGTACCTGAGCATGGCGCTGACCGGCGCCTTGATCCTGGGCCAGATCCTGCTGGTCACGATCCCGCTGCTGCTTGCGGTCGCGATGCTGACTTATGCCGAGCGCAAGGTGATCGGCGCGATCCAGCTGCGCAAAGGCCCCAACGTCGTCGGGCCGTTCGGCCTGTTCCAGCCCTTTGCCGACGCGCTGAAGCTGCTCACCAAAGAAACCATCGTGCCCACCGGTGCCAACCGCATCGTGTTCATGATGGCGCCGATGCTCACCTTGCTGCTGAGCCTCGTCGCGTGGGCCGTCATTCCGTTCGATGCGGGCTGGGTCATCGCCGACATCAATGTCGGCATCCTCTATCTGTTCGCGATCTCCTCGCTCGGCGTCTACGGCATCATCATGGCCGGTTGGGCGTCGAATTCGAAATACGCGTTCTTGGGCGCCATGCGCTCGGCCGCACAGATGGTATCGTACGAAGTCTCGATCGGCTTCGTGATCATCACCGTGCTTTTGTGCGTCGGCTCGCTGAACCTGTCGGATATCGTGAACGCGCAGAAGAACATGTGGTTCTTCATCCCGCTCTTCCCGATGTTCGTGATCTTCTTCGTGTCGGCCTTGGCCGAAACCAACCGGTCGCCGTTCGATCTGCCGGAAGGCGAGTCCGAAATCGTCGCGGGCTATTTCGTCGAGTATTCGTCGATGAGCTTCGCGATGTTCTTCCTCGGCGAATACGCCGCGATGATCCTGATGAGCGGGATGACGTCGATCCTGTTCCTGGGCGGTTGGCTGCCGCCGTTCGACATCGCGCCCTTCAATTGGATCCCGGGCATCGTGTGGTTCGCGCTCAAGACCGCCTTGTGCCTGTTCGTGTTCTTGTGGGTGCGCGCGACGATGCCGCGCTACCGCTACGACCAGCTCATGCGTCTGGGCTGGAAGATCTTTCTGCCGTTTTCGCTGTTCTGGGTCGTGGCCACAGCCGGCGTGCTGATGGCGACGGGCTGGATTCCGCGCTGAGAGGGAATGGACCGATGGCAGCCAATCTGAACCAAGGGGCCAAAGCGCTGCTGCTGTCCGAGCTGGTCTCGGGCATGGCGCTTACCTTGAAGTATTTCTTCAAGCCGAAAGTCACGCTAAACTACCCCTACGAAAAGGGGCCGATCAGCCCGCGCTTCCGCGGCGAGCACGCGCTGCGCCGCTATGCGAGCGGGGAAGAGCGCTGCATCGCGTGCAAGCTCTGCGAAGCCGTGTGCCCGGCCCAGGCGATCACGATCGAAGCCGAACCGCGCGCCGACGGCAGCCGCCGCACCACGCGCTACGACATCGACATGACCAAGTGCATCTATTGCGGCTTCTGCCAGGAAGCCTGCCCGGTCGACGCGATCGTCGAGGGCCCGAATTTCGAGTTCTCGACCGAGACGCGCGAAGAGCTCATGTACAACAAGGACAAGCTGCTTTCCAACGGCGACCGTTGGGAAACAGAGATCGCGCACAGCCTTGCTGCCGACGCGCCCTATCGCTGAGCCCGGAGACGTTTAAGCCCCATGCTTGCCGCCATCGTCTTCTACGTTTTCGCCGCGATCCTGGTCGCGTCCGCCGCGATGGTCATCGTGGCGCGCAACCCGGTGCACTCGGTGCTGTTCTTGATCCTGTGCTTCTTCAACGCGGCCGGTCTGTTCGTGCTGATGGGGGCCGAGTTCCTGGCGATGATCCTGGTCGTCGTCTATGTGGGTGCGGTCGCGGTGCTGTTCCTGTTCGTCGTGATGATGCTCGACGTCGATTTCGTGAAGCTGCGCGAAGGTTTTGCCCGATATCTGCCGGTGGGTGCGGCCGTCGGGCTCGTGCTCGCGGCCGAGCTCGTGTTTGTGCTCGCACCCTGGGCCTTCTCGGCGTCGGTGCCCGAGGCGATCTCGGTGCCGATCCCCGATCCCGGCCAGATCCACAACACGAAGGCGATCGGCCTCGTGCTCTATACCGACTACGCATATCTCTTCCAGGCGGCGGGCCTTGTGCTGCTTGTGGCGATGGTGGGGGCGATCGTGCTGACCTTGCGCGACCGCGAGGGCGTGAAGCGCCAGTCGATCGCGCGCCAGGTTGCGCGCACGCGCGGCGAGGGCGTCGAAACCGTGTCGGTCAAATCGCGCGAGGGGGTCGACGTCTGATGGAAATCGGTCTTGGCCATTATCTGACCGTGGCGGCGATCCTGTTCACGCTCGGCATTTTCGGCATCTTCCTCAATCGCAAGAACGTCATCGTCATTCTGATGTCGGTCGAGTTGATGCTGCTCGCCGTGAACATCAATCTCGTCGCGTTTTCGACGCATCTGGGCGATCTCGTCGGCCAGGTCTTCGCGCTGTTCGTGCTCACGGTCGCGGCCGCCGAGGCTGCCATCGGTCTTGCGATCCTCGTCGTGTATTTCCGCAATCGCGGCACGATCGAGGTCGAAGACATCAATATGATGAAGGGTTGAGGGGGAAGAGCCCGCATGTACGCCGCCGCCATCTTCCTGCCGCTGATCGGGTTCGTGCTGGGCAGCCTTGCCCTCCTGTCCTCGCTCGCGCCCGCAACCCGCGACCGCGTGGCGCAGATCGCCACCTCGGCCTGCGTGTGCTTGGCCGCCTTGTTCTCGCTCGTCATCTTCTACCAGGTCGGCATCAAGGGCGAGACGCGCACGGTCGAACTGTTCACCTGGATCGAGTCCGGTTCGTTCGTGGCCAACTGGGCGCTCAAGTTCGACGCATTGTCGGCGACGATGCTGTGCGTCGTCACGATCGTCTCGTCGATGGTGCATGTCTATTCGATCGGCTACATGTCCGAAGACAAGTCGATCCCGCGCTTCATGTCGTATCTGTCGCTGTTCACCTTCTTCATGCTGATGCTGGTGACGGCCGACAATTTCATCCAGATGTTCTTCGGCTGGGAAGGGGTGGGCCTCGCCTCCTATCTGCTGATCGGCTTCTGGTACGAGAAAGACAGTGCGAACGAAGCTTCGATCAAAGCCTTCCTCGTGAACCGCGTCGGCGATTTCGGCTTCGCGCTCGGCATCTTCGGTGTGTTCCTGATGTTCGGCTCGGTACAGTTCGCCGACGTCTTTGCCGCGGCCCCGCAGATGGTCGGCAAGACGATCGAGTTCCTGTCCTGGGAGTTCGACGCGCTCACGACCTTGTGCCTGCTGCTGTTCGTGGGGGCATGCGGCAAGTCCGCCCAGCTTTTCCTGCACACGTGGCTTCCAGATGCAATGGAAGGCCCCACGCCAGTGTCGGCGCTGATCCACGCCGCCACGATGGTGACGGCGGGTGTGTTCATGGTCTGCCGCCTGTCGCCGATGTTCGAATACGCACCCACGGCTTTGGCGGTCGTCACCGTCGTCGGTGCCTCGACCGCTTTGTTCGCAGCCTCGGTCGGCCTCGTGCAGAACGACATCAAGCGCGTGATCGCCTATTCGACCTGCTCGCAGCTCGGCTACATGTTCTTCGCCGCCGGCGTGTCGGCCTATCCGGCCGCGATGTTCCATCTCACCACGCATGCGTTCTTCAAAGCATTGCTGTTCTTGGGTGCTGGCTCCGTGATCCATGCGCTGCACCACGAGCAGGACATGCGCAAGATGGGCGGCAACGTCCATACCAAGATCAAGACGACCTACATTCTGATGTGGATCGGTTCGCTCGCCTTGGCCGGCATGGGCATTCCGGGTGTTGCGGGATTCGCCGGCTACTATTCCAAAGACATGATCATGGAGGCCGCCTGGGCCGTCGAAACAGGGGTTGGGCGCTACGCGTTCTGGCTCGGGGTCGCGGCTGCGACCATGACGGCTTTCTATTCGTGGCGCCTGATTTTCATGACCTTCCACCGAGCACCTTCGACCGACCATCACGCGACCGACCATGCGCACGAGAGCCCGACCGTGATGCTCGTGCCGCTGTACGTGCTGGCTTTCGGCGCGTTGTTCTCGGGCATTGCGCTCGCACCCCTGTTCGTGGGCGACAGCCACGGCGCATTCTGGGGGGCGTCGATCGTATCGCTGAACGATGCGGTGGAAAAAGCGCACCACGCGCCCCACTGGATCCCGCCGCTCCTGGTGGCGGTGGGCTTGGGCGGGATCGGGCTTGCCTACGGCTTCTATATCCGCGATCCCAATCTGCCGCGCCGTCTGGCCAAGGAATTCCAGGGCTTCTACCTGTTCCTTTTGAACAAATGGTATTTCGACGAGCTCTACAACCGCATCTTTGTGCGGCCCTCGTTCGTGATCGGCCGCTTCTTCTGGAAGCAGGGCGACGGGCAGGTCATCGACCGCGGCGGCCCCGATGCGCTGGCCGCCGGCACGCTGCGTCTGGCGCAGCGCGCGAGCCTCTTGCAGACCGGCTATCTCTACCACTACGCCTTCGCGATGCTGATCGGCATCGTGCTCCTTGCCACCTGGTACGTGCTGCGCGCGGGCCACTGAGAGACCCATGACCGACTGGCCGATCCTTTCCCTCGTGACGTTCCTGCCGCTGGCGGGTGCCGTCTTCATTCTGGCCGTGAACGGCGACGAAGCGAGCGTGGCGCGCAACGCGCGCTGGGCGGCGTTGTGGACATCGCTGGTCGTCTTCGTCGTTTCGCTGCCCTTGTGGTTCGCGTTCGACCGCACGAATGCGGGCTTCCAGTTCGTCGAGCGCAGCGTCTGGATCCCCGGCTACGGCATCGGCTACCATATGGGCGTGGACGGCATCTCGGCCCCGTTCATTCTGCTCTCCACCTTCCTTACGCCGCTTTGCATCCTCGCCAGCTGGCACGTGCAGACGCGCGTGCGCGAATACATGGTGGCCTTCCTCGTGCTCGAAACCTTCATGGTCGGCACGTTCGCCTCGCTCGACCTCCTGCTTTTCTACGTGTTCTTCGAAGCCGTGCTGATCCCGATGTTCCTCATCATCGGCGTGTGGGGCGGCAAGCGGCGCGTCTACGCGGCGTTCAAGTTCTTCCTCTACACGCTGGCAGGCTCGGTGCTGATGCTGGTCGCGATGCTTGCGATCTATTGGCAGACCGAAACCACCAACATCGTCGAACTGCTCGAATACGATTTCCCCGTGCCGATGCAGACGTGGCTCTGGCTCGCCTTCTTCGCGTCCTTCGCGGTCAAAGTGCCGATGTGGCCGGTGCATACGTGGCTGCCCGACGCGCACGTCGAAGCGCCGACGGCCGGCTCCGTGATCCTCGCGGGCGTGCTGCTGAAGATGGGCGGCTACGGCCTCATCCGCTTCTCGGTGCCGATGTTCCCGGCCGCGAGCGAGCTTTTCACGCCGCTCGTCTTCACGCTCTCGATCGTGGCCGTGATCTACACCTCGCTCGTGGCGCTCGTGCAGGAAGACATCAAAAAGCTCATCGCCTATTCGTCGGTGGCGCATATGGGCTTCGTGACGCTTGGAATCTTCGCCGGCACCCGCCAGGGCGTCGAAGGTGCGATGTTCCAGATGATCTCGCACGGCATCGTTTCGGGCGCTTTGTTCTTGTGCGTCGGCGTGATCTACGACCGGCTGCACACGCGCGAGATCGCGCGTTATGGCGGGCTCGTGCATCGCATGCCGGCCTATGCGACCGTGTTCATGGTCTTCACCATGGCCTCGGTCGGCCTGCCGGGTACTTCGGGCTTTGTGGGCGAGTTTCTGGTGCTGACGGGCACGTTCGAGGCTTCGACTTGGGCTGCGGCACTTGCTTCGACCGGCGTGATCCTCGGGGCCGCCTACATGCTCTATCTCTATCGCCGCGTGATCTTCGGCAAGCTCGTGCATGCCGACTTGCAGACGATGCCCGATCTTTCTTTGCGCGAAAAACTCATCTTTGCGCCCTTGATCGTGGGCACGCTGTGGCTCGGCATCCAGCCGCAGCCGGTGCTGAATATGCTCGGGCCTTCGGTGCAGAACATCGTCGACCGCTACGACGTGGCGCGCGAGCAGAACCGCCTCAACAGCCATGCCCAAGCGGCGGAGCAGCGCCAATGACCGATCTCTATTTTTCCGCCGCCTTGCCGGAATTGCTGCTGGCCTTCTCGGGCCTTGCCTTGCTCATGCTCGGCGTGTTCATGGGGCCGAATTCGACGCGGCTCGTGTCGTGGCTCGCGGTTGCCGTACTTCTTGTGGCCAGCGTTTTGGCGCTCACGCCCGAAGCGAGCCGCACGACGGCCTTCTCGGGACTTTTCGTGGCCGATCCGTTTGCGAGCTTCGCCAAAGTGCTCGCTTTCCTCGCGACGGCCGCGACGATCCTGATGGGCCTCGAATTCAACCGCCGCGAAGGTTTCGACCGGTTCGAATATCCTGTGCTGATGATCTTCGCGGCCCTCGGCATGTCGATGATGGTTTCGGCGAACGACCTCATGTCCCTCTATATGGGCCTCGAGCTGCAGAGCCTCTCGCTCTACGTATTGGCCGCGTTCCGGCGCGACAGCGTGAAGGCGACCGAAGCAGGCCTCAAGTATTTCGTGCTCGGCGCCTTGTCGTCGGGCCTCTATCTCTACGGCGCTTCGCTGATCTACGGCTTTTCGGGCACGACGAATTTCGAAACGCTGGCAGCCTCCATGATCGACCAGGCCGGTGCCGTGCCGCTCGGGGCGATGTTCGGCATCGTGTTCGTTTCGGCCGCGTTGGCCTTCAAGATTTCGGCGGCCCCGTTCCATATGTGGACGCCGGACGTCTACGAGGGGGCGCCGACGCCCGTGACGGCGTTTTTCGCAGCCGCCCCGAAAGTCGCGGCGATAGCGCTTTTCGCACGCGTGCTGGTCGAACCGTTCGGCCCGCTCGCGAAGGACTGGCAGCAGATCATCGTCTTCATCGCGATCGCCTCGATGCTGATCGGCGCGTTCGCCGCGATCGCCCAGACCAACATCAAGCGCCTGATGGCCTACAGCTCGATCGGCCATATCGGCTACGCGCTCGTGGGCCTGTCGGCCGGCGACGAGACGGGCGTGCGCGGCGTTCTCGTGTACATGGCGATCTACTTGGCCATGAACCTCACGGCATTTGCCGCCATCTTGTGCATGAAGCGCGAGGGCAAGATGGTCGAGACGATCGCCGATCTTGCGGGCCTTGCGCGCACGCAGCCTTTGGTGGCCGCCGCCCTTGCGATCGCCATGTTCTCGATGGCCGGCATTCCGCCCTTGGCCGGTTTCTTCGGCAAGCTCTATGTATTCTTGGCTGCCGTATCGGCCGGGCTCTATGCGTTGGCGGTGATCGGCGTGCTCGCCTCGGTCGTCAGCGCCTACTATTATTTGCGCATCGTTAAGATCATGTATTTCGACGCGCCCGTCGGTGCGGGTTTCGACCGCGGCCTCGATGCCGGACCTGCCGCCGTTCTCGGCGTGGGTGCGGCCTTCACGCTGCTGTTCTTCGCGTGGCCTGCACCGCTTGTGGGGGCGGCGTCGGTTGCCGCCGCCGCTTTGTTCGGCGGATGAGCGAAGCCCAAGCGGTGCTGCCGGTGCTGCCGCCGGCCTATCGCCTGATCGCGCTTGAAAGCGTGGGATCGACCAACGATGCCGCGCGCGCTTTGGCCGCCGAAGGTGCGGAGGACGGCACGCTCGTCTGGGCGCGCGAACAGACCGCCGGGCGCGGCCGCCAGGGCCGCGATTGGACCTCGCCGCGCGGCAACCTCTATTGCTCGCTTGTGCTGCGGCCCGATTGCCCGACCTTCGAAGCGGCCCAGTTGGCGTTCGTTGCGGCCTTGGGCGTGGCCGGAATGGTCGGCAGCCATGTGCCCCCGCTCGTGCCCTTGCGCTTCAAATGGCCGAACGACGTTTTGCTCGGCAAGGGCAAGATCGGCGGCATCTTGATCGAGGCCGAAGGGCAGGGCGACCGGCTCGACTGGATGGTGCTGGGCGTGGGCGTGAATCTCGCCTCGCATCCCGACCAGACGCGTTTTCCCGCGACCGACATTCGCGCCGAGACCGATACGAAGATTTCGCCCGAAGAAGCGCTCGTCGGATTTTCGCGCCATTTCCTCACCTGGACCAATCGCTGGCTCGAAGACGGCTTTGCGCCGATCCGCGAAGCCTGGCTTGCGCGCGCCGCCTTCAAAGGCGAAACGATCGAGGTCCGCTTGGCCCGCGAGACCTTGACCGGCCGCTTTGCCGATCTCGATGAAAGCGGCGCCTTGCGCCTCGAAACGCCGCAGGGTGTCCGCAGCGTGACGGCGGGCGACGTGCATTTGGCGGGAGCCTAGCGCCATGCTGCTGGTCGTGAATTCCAACAACACCAACACCGTGTTCGGCGCCTTCGAGGGCCAGACCAAGCGCGCCTCGTGGCGCATTTCGACCGACCCCAAACGCACGGCCGACGAATACGCGGTGTGGCTCACGCATCTGATGGCGCTCGAGGGCATCGCGCTTTCCCAGATCACGGGCGTGGTCGTTTCGAACGTGGTGCCGCAGGCCATGTTCAATCTGCGCGATTTCTGCCGCCGCTACGCCAAGGCCGACCCGGTCGTGGTCGGCGAGCCGGGTACCCGCTACGGCATCGAAATCAAGATCGACCGCCCGGAAGAAGCGGGGGCCGACCGCATCGCCAACGCGGTGGGGGCCCGCGGCCGCTACCGCATGCCGGGCGTCGTGATCGATCTGGGCACCGCCACCACGTTCGACGTTCTCGACCAAGACGGGAACTATTGCGGTGGAACAATCAGTCCGGGCATCAATCTCGCCTTCGAAGCGCTTTACATGGGCGCCGCCAAGCTGCCCCGCATCGAGATCCGCCGCCCGGCCAAGACGATCGGCACCTCGACCGTGGGCGCCATGCAGTCCGGCATTTTCTGGGGCTATGTCGGCCTCATCGAAGGGCTCGGCCGGCGCATCGAAGACGAGCTCGGCTTGAAGCCGACCTTCATCGGCACCGGCGGCCTCATCTCGATCGTGGCCGAACACACCAAGCTCATCCAGCATGTCGATCCGGACCTCACGCTCAAAGGCCTCGTCGATATCTACGCCATGAACCGCAACTGATGGCGGCTTGGCGATGAGCGGCGATCCGGGCCTCTATTTCCTGCCGCTCGGCGGTTCGGGCGAGATCGGGATGAATCTCAATCTCTACCGCTACCGCGGCAAGTGGCTGATGGTCGATCTCGGCGTGACCTTCGGCGAAGGCAGCGGCAGCGGCGTGGACGTGATCATGCCGGACCCCAGCTTCATCGCCGAACGGCGCGAAGATCTGCTGGGCCTCGTGCTCACGCATGCGCACGAGGACCATCTGGGGGCCGTGCAGTATCTGTGGCCGCTGCTGCGCTGTCCGATCTACGCGACCGGCTTCACCGCGTCTTTCCTCAAGCGCAAGCTGCTCGAAACCGATTTCGCGCGCGACGTGCCGATCCACGTGCTCGACCAGGGCGCCAAGTTCCGCCTCGGCGATTTCGAGATCGAATACATCCACATCACGCACTCGATCCCGGAGCCCAACGCGCTCGCGATTCGCACGCCGGCCGGCACCATCCTGCACACGGGCGACTGGAAGCTCGACGACATGCCGATGCTCGGGCCCGTGACCGACGAAGCCGCTTTCCGCCGCGTGGGCGACGAAGGCGTGCTTGCGCTGATCGGCGATTCGACGAACGCGATCAAGGACGGGACCTCGGGCTCTGAAGGCAGCGTTGCGGTCGAGCTCGAAAAGCTGATCGCCCAAGCGCCGAACCGCGTGGCGGTGGCGTGTTTCGCGTCCAACGTCGCGCGCGTGGAAAGCGTGGCGCGTGCGGCCAAAAAAGCGGGCCGCGAATGCGCGCTCGTGGGCCGCTCGCTGTGGCGCATCTACGAGGCCGCGCGCGAGAACGGCTATATGCGCGACCTGCCGCCCTTCTTGAGCGAGAGCGATGCGGGCTACGTGCCGCGCGATCGCATCGTGATGCTGTGCACGGGCTCGCAAGGCGAGCCGCGCGCGGCCCTCTCGCGCATCGCCGAAGACCAGCATCCGCACGTGGTGCTCGAAGACGGCGACTGGGCGCTGTTCTCCTCGCGCACGATCCCGGGCAACGAGAAGCCGATCGGCCATTTGCAGAACCAACTGATGCGCCTCGGCGTCAAAGTCGTCACCGACCAGGATGCGCCGATCCACGTGTCGGGCCATCCGTGCCGCGACGAACTGGCCGCGATGTACCAGTGGATCCGCCCGCGCATTTCGATCCCCGTACACGGCGAAGCCTTGCACATGCGCGCCCACGCGGCGCTCGCGCGCGACTGCCAGGTGCCTTATGCGCTCGTCCCCGAAAACGGCCAGATCATAAGGCTCGACGCGCCCGGCGGCCCGGTCGTGGCCGAGCATGTGCAGGCCGGACGCTGGGGCGTGGACGGCGACCGCCTGCTGCCGATGGACGGGGCGATCGTGCGCGGTCGCGCCAAGCTTTTGTGGAACGGGGCGGTCGTTGCGACGGTCGTCGTCGACCGCCGCGGTCGCCTCATGTCCGAGCCGCGCATTTCCGCCCCGGGCTTGATCGACCCGACCGAACCCGACGACCTCGCCGACGATCTGATCGAAACCGTGCGCGGGGCCGTTTCGCGCTGCCCCGACAAAGCCAGCGACGACGTGCTCGCCGAAGCCGCACGGCGCGCCATCAGGAAATTGATCCACAATCGGCGCGGCAAGAAACCGCTCGCCGAAATCCATGTGGTGCGGCTCTGATCGCGCGACAATAGGTTACCAAGCGCGACAGCAACCTATTTATCTAATTGAAAAACAACAATTGTCTCCTCAATCGCGTTTTTGGGTTACGTCGCCCAAAAAACGCGCGAGGAACAACCTCTTCACGATGTCAAACAGCACAGCCCGTCTTTCGACGGACCTGATAAGATTTATAGCACAAATCGCTGCGATTGGAAGCGGCCCTCACAGATCGCATTCCAGCAAGCGCTGCACTTCGACCGCCAAAGCGCCGTCGGACGCGCCGAGTTCGTCGAGGATCGTGAAATGGTTGTGGCCTGGCAGTTCCCGCAAGCGGCAATCGATGCCGCCGGCACGGCAGGCGGCGGCGTAGTCCGCCGATTGGCGGCGCAGTTCGGGCAATTCGTTGGCGCCAACGCTCAACGCCAGGCGCGCCTGCGGCGGCGGCAGACGATGGATCGGGCTTAAGCGCGCAACGTCGTCGGCCGACAGGTCGAGCTTGTCGCTCACGAAACAAAGCCGCATCGGCTCGAGATCGAAAATGCCGCTGATCGCAAGGCACGCCGATACGCCGGGCATGTGTTGGGCAAGTGCCGCCAGATGCCCGCCTGCGGACCAGCCTGCAACGCAGAGGCGCTCCGGATCGGCACCGACGGTGCGGCGCAAGCCCGCGAGATGTGCGATCGCGGCTGCGACGTCGTGCGCGATGTCGGCGAGTGTCGCTTCAGGCGCGAGGCGATAGCCCGCGAGTGCCACATGCACGCCGTGCGCGACAAGGCCGCTGGCAAGGGCCGAAAAGGCTTCGCGGCTGTGCTGCGGGTAGTGCCAATAGCCGCCATGGATGAACAGCAAGGTGGGTGCCGCCGCAACGCCGCAATCGAAAAAATCGGTCGCTTGGCGCGGGTGCGATCCCCAGGCTTGGTCGAGCAGGGCCGGGTGCAAGCGGCGATAGGCTGCACTGCGCACGCGCCAGCTTTCGAGAATGGCGGCCGTGTCGGGCACGGCCGCACCGTTCTGGTAGGCGCGGTCGAGTGTCGCACGGTCCATGCCACGATAGAGAAGCAGGGACCGTGCGGCTTCGATCGCTGTCACGGCAGTTTGCGGTCGGCAAGCGGCGGCAGGAACGCGTCGGTGTAGAGCTCGGACACCGGCCGCGGTGCGGGCAGCTCGAACGCTTCGGTCAGCAGCGCGTTGAGCTTGGCAAGACGCTCGGGCGCAACGACGCTGACACCCTCGGCCTTCACATGCGGGGTCACGATCGCGCGCTCGATCATGAAGCGGAAGCGGTCGGCTTCGACCTGCGGATTGATCGTGGGATCGCGGCGGGCGACGGCTTGCACGGCCGACGGCACGTCGGCGAGCGCGTCGCGCATGCCTGCCATCGTCGCGCGCAGGAAGCGGCGGATCGTGTCGGGATTGCGCTGGGCGTAGTCGGCCGTGACGATGATGCCGTTGCCGAGCAGTTCGAACCCGTGTTCGCTGATCGGGAACAGCACGATGTCTTCGGGCTTCTGCCCGAGGGCCAGCAGATTGAAATAGGTCGTGGACGCGAACGCCGTCACGGCGTCGGCCCCGCCGCGCGCGAGAAGCGCGTCGCGCAAGGCCGGCTGCACGGTCAGCCACTCGATCTTGCTGCTGTCGATATTGTTGACGCGCGCGAGCACGTTCCACATCGGGCGGATGATGTCGCCGTTCAGCGTCGCGATCTTTTTGCCCGAGAGGTCCGAGAGCGTCTTGATGCCGGTGCTGCGCAGCGTGACCATCGCGTGCATGCCGCGATCCATGTAGAGGAACACGGTCGTGAGTTTGAGATTGGGGTTGGCCGTGTTCCATTGCGCGAGCAGGTTGGGATCGCCGAGGCCCATGTCGTACGCACCGGCCGCGACCTTGCTCATCGCGTCGCCCGAGCCGAAACCGCGGTCGATCGTGACGTTGAGACCCTCGCGCTGGAAATAGCCCTTGTCGGCCGCAATGAACCACGGGGTCTGGTGCGGCTGCGGCGCCCAATCGAGCGTGAGGCGGATATTGGTCGGCGCTTGGGCGCTTGCGGCCGATGCAAGGCCGAGCCCGAGGACAACGCCCATCAGGGCGGATGCGAACACGCGGCGGGCAGGAAGGGCGGTGGGCATGGTTCCTCCAGGGGGCTTGTTCGGAACGTGGCTGCTCGAATAAAGCATTTAATGTGCCAGCGACATGTTTCTGGCACGCGCGTTGCGTGCCCAACGCGGCGTCCGACAGGGAGACAGAGATGGCTAAACACGGCGACATCGCGATTCCGGCCAGCGGCGACTATGTTCTGCGCCGGGCGCGCGTGCCGATCTGCTTTTTCCGCAACGCCGTGCCGGGGCTGGTTGCCGACGGCGAAGGCTGCGGCGTGGTCGATCTCAAAATCGCCGACGGGCGCTTTGCGGCGATTGCGCCGGCGGGCACGGTCGATTTCGGCGCTTTGCCGTCGGTCGATGTCGAGGGGCGCCAAGTCTGGGCGACCCTCATCGACATGCACACGCATCTCGACAAGGGCCAGGTCATTCCGCGCGCCATGCCCGACGGCACGCTCGACGGCGGCATGACCGGCACCTTCGAAGACCGCAAGCGCTGGACGCATGCCGACATGCGCACGCGCATGGAATTCGGTCTGCGCTGCGCTTATGCGCACGGCGTGTCGGCGATCCGCACGCATCTCGATTCGGTCGACGACAAGGTGGCTTTGAGCTACGAGGTTTTTTCGGCCCTGCGCGACGAATGGGCGGGCCGCGTCGAATTGCAGGCCGTGGGATTGTCGCCGCTCACGTTCTTCCGCAAAGAGTGGGGCCGCGAGCAGGCCGACCGCGTTGCCGCCCTCAAAGGGATCCTCGGCGGCACGACCGACGCGATCGGCCATTTCGACGGGGCGGCCAACCACGAACTTGCCGATCTGCTCGATCTGTTTTTCGAGATTGCGGGCACGCGCAATCTCGATGTCGATCTGCATGCCGACCAGTCGGACGACCCGGCCGCCTATTCGCTGCCGCTGATCGCGGAATCGGTCTTGCGCACCGGCTACAAGGGCCGCGTGGTGGCGAGCCACTGCGTCAATCTGGCATTGCAGCCCGACGACGTGATCGCGCGCACGATCGAGCTGTGCGCCAAGGCGAAGATCATGTTCGTGACCCTGCCGACGCCGATGATGTATCTGCAGGACCGCAAGCCCGGCCGCACGCCGCGCTGGCGCGGCGTGACGGCAGCCCAAGAGCTGCTGGCGGCCGGAATTCCGGTCGCGATCGGCGGCGACAATTGCCGCGACGCGTGGTTCCCGTTCGGCGACCACGACATGGTCGACACGGTCCAGCAATCCGTGCGCGTCTTCCAGCTCGATGCGCCCGTGGCGCAGGCCGTGGCGATGGCCGGGCCCATCCCGTCGGCGATCGTCGCCGAGCCGCGCGCGGGCTGGATCGAGGTGGGGGCTTCCGCCCGCCTGATCCTGTTCAAGGCGCGCACGCTCAACGAGCTCATGTGCCGCGCCCAATCCGACCGCATCGTGCTGAACAAGGGCCGCCGCGTGACCGAGGGCGTGCCCGAGTATTCGGAACTCGACGCGATCATGTGAGGGTGCCGTTTGATCGCCGAGCGGGCCGGTGCTATCTGTCTGCCTATGATCGGACGTTTGAACCATGTCGCCATCGTCGTGCCGGATCTTGCGGCAGCGACCAAAACCTATGCCGGCACGCTGGGCGCGCGCGTGTCCGCCCCCGTCGACATGCCGGCACACGGGGTCACCACCGTGTTCGTCGAGCTTGCGAACACCAAGATCGAGCTCCTGCATCCTCTGGGCGAGGGGTCGCCGATCGCGAAGTTCCTCGCCGACCATCCGTCGGGCGGCATGCACCATGTGTGCTACGAGGTCGACGATATTCTGGCGGCGCGCGACCGCCTGAAGGCCGAGGGGGCACGCGTGCTCGGCGACGGCAATCCCAAGATCGGGGCGCACGACAAGCCCGTGCTGTTCCTGCATCCCAAGGATTTCTGCGGCACGCTGGTCGAGCTCGAGCAGGCATGACCGTCGTCACCGGCATTGCCATGTATCTCGTGATCTGGTGGATCGTGCTGTTTGCGATCCTGCCCTTCGGCGTGCGGCCGACGACCGAACCCGGCGGGCGCGGCCAGATGAGCGGTGCGCCCGAAAAGCCGATGATGCTCAAGAAGGCGTTGTGGACGACGCTTGCCGCGGCGGTCGTGTGGGGGCTGATTTTTGCGGTTGTGCAGTCGGATCTGCTGCCGGTGCGCGATGCGCTGGTGCTGCCGCCGCCGCCCGCACGCTAGCGACCGATTGAGGCCCTAGAAACACCGAAGCCCGGTACCCATCCAGAGGGCTACCGGGCTCGGCTGCAATTCGCTCCCCAAACTTGGGCCGTGTCGCTTGCCCAACAAACGGGCTGGGCGCGCCGGACAACTCCTCGTCCCCTTAAACCGAGGATCTAAGTTGCGCGAGTATATCCGGAGATTTCCGGGAGTCACGATATTTTTGAGCGTTTGACCGTGTACGAACGAAATTTTCTTGCGCGCATCGCAGCGTCGCGGCGCGACCTTTGCGCAACTGCCCTTAAAAAAGCCAAAATGCGATGTTTTTCTATTACGCTCGAAAAGGGTGAATTTTTATGCGCAAACGGATCGCAATTTCGATCGTCGGATTCGGGGTGGCGGTTTCGGCCGCCGCGACGGCCCAGACCTCCCCGGCCCAGACTCCGATTCGCGCCACACCGGCCGATTGTCGGCGCGTGTTGACCGAACATCGCCCGGCCCCCGACGTCGCCTACCAGCCCGGCGTGGATGTGCGCGGCCGGCCCGTGGTGGGGGCCGATCTCAATCCCGCCCCGCAATTCCAAGTGCCCGACACGGTCGCCTTCGACATTGCGGTCGATCTCAAGAAATACGGCATTGCCTCGACCTCGCCGCTGTTCCAGCCGAATTTCAAACTCGGCGAAGTGCGCATGGACGTGGCCTCGGGCCGCGTGCTCTATAACGGCCAACCGCTCGGCAATCCCGAGCTCGAAGCTCTGCGCGAGGCCTGCCGCGCGCAGGGTTTGGCAAAGCCTTGAGCTTCGCTTAGGGTCCGGCGGTCGATCGTCGATTTTCTCCAGCTCCAAGGTTTGGTGGCCCCATGCGCCTGTCGCGCTTTTTCCTGCCGTTGATCAAAGAAAATCCGTCCGAAGCGCAGATCGTCTCGCACCGTTTGATGCTGCGCGCGGGCATGATCCGCCAGGCCTCCGCCGGCATCTATTCGTGGCTGCCGCTCGGCCATCGCGTGCTGCAGAAAGTCGAGCAGATCGTGCGCGAAGAGCAGAACCGCGCAGGCGCGATCGAGATGCTGATGCCGACCATCCAGTCGGCTGATCTGTGGCGCCAGAGCGGGCGCTACGAAGACTACGGCAAGGAAATGCTGCGCATCGTCGACCGCCACGAGCGCGAGATGCTGTACGGCCCCACCAACGAAGAGCTTGTGACCGAGATTTTCCGCAACGCGGTCAAGAGCTACAAGGATCTGCCGCTCAATCTCTACCATATCCAGTGGAAGTTCCGCGACGAGGTGCGTCCGCGCTTCGGCGTGATGCGCGGGCGCGAGTTCCTGATGAAGGACGCCTATTCGTTCGACGTCGACGCCAAGGGTGCTCGCGCGGCCTACAACCGGATGTTCATGGCCTATTTGCGCACCTTCGCGCGCATGGGCCTCAAGGCCATTCCGATGCGCGCCGACACCGGCCCCATCGGCGGCGATTTGAGCCACGAATTCATCATCCTTGCCGAGACGGGCGAGTCGGAAGTCTATTGCGACGCCGCCTGGCTCGAGAACGACATGCTGAAAGCCGACATCGATTTCTCGGCCGATCTGCAGCCCGCCGTCGAGGCGATCCTTGCCAACTATGCCGCGACGTCCGAAATGCACGACGCCGCCAAGTGCCCGGTCCCCCCGGAGCGCCTCCACAAGGCGCGCGGCATCGAGGTCGGGCACATCTTCTATTTCGGCACCAAATATTCGAAGCCCATGGGGGCGAGCGTCGTCGGCCCCGACGGCGCGCAAGTGCCGGTCGAGATGGGCTCCTACGGCATCGGCGTGTCGCGCTTGCTGGGTGCGATCATCGAGGCGAGCCACGACGATGCCGGCATCGTGTGGCCCGATGCGGTGGCGCCGTTCGATGTCGGCCTCGTCAATCTGCGCAGCGGCGACGCCAAGTGCGACGAAGCGTGCGAAGCGCTCTATGCGCGCCTGCACGCGGCCGGGAAGGACGTGCTCTACGCCGACACGGCCGAAAGTGCGGGAGCGAAATTCGCGACGATGGATCTGATCGGCTTGCCGTGGCAGCTCGTCGTCGGCCCGCGCGGCGTTGCGGCCGGCAAGGTCGAATTGAAGCGCCGCAAAACCGGCGAGCGCGTCGAGATGTCGGCCGACGAAGCGCTCAATCGCCTCTCGGCTTCCGGTCTGGCGGCGGCCTGAATGGCCTGGTTCGACGCGTTCGAGCGCACCGTGGCGCTGCGCTATCTGCGCTCGCGCCGGCAGGAGGGTTTCATCTCGGTGATCGCGTGGTTCTCGCTGGGCGGCATCGCGCTCGGCGTTGCAACGCTCATCATCGTGATGGCCGTCATGAACGGATTCCGCGCCGAATTGCTGGGGCGCATCCTGGGCCTCAACGGGCATCTCACGGTCTACGGCCAGGGCGTGCCGCTCGAAGATTGGGAAGGGGCGGCAGCCCGTATCCGGGCCCTGCCGGACGTCGTCGATGCGGCAGCCCTTGTCGAAGGCCAAGTCATGGCGACGGCCAACAACGTGGCGAGCGGGGCGCTGGTGCGCGGGATTGCCCCCGTCGACATGGCGCGGCGCACGCTGATCGTCTCCAACATCAAGAACGGCAAGCTTGCCGATTTCGAGGGCGACGATGCGGCGATGATCGGGGCGCGCATGGCCCAGCGCATGGGCCTTGCCGTGGGCGACCGCATCACCCTCATTTCGCCGCAGGGCAACGTGACCGCCTTCGGCACGATGCCGCGCTTGCGCGCGTTCCGCGTGGCCGCGATCTTCGAAGTGGGCATGTTCGAATACGACAATTCGTTCGTGTTCCTGCCGCTCGAAGCAGCGCAGCTTTTCTTCCGCCAGGAGGGCCAAGCGACGGGCATCGAGGTGTTCGTCAAGGATCCGCAGCGCGTTTGGCTTGCGCGCAGTTCCATCCTGCAGGCGGCGGGCCAGCCCGCGCGCGCCTACGATTGGCAGCAGGCCAATTCGAGCTTCTTCAACGCGGTGCAGGTCGAGCGCAACGTGATGTTCTTGATCCTCACGCTGATCATTCTCGTGGCGGCGTTCAACATCGTGTCGTCCCTCATCATGCTCGTGAAGGACAAGACGCGCGACATCGCGATCCTGCGCACGATGGGGGCGTCGAGCGGATCGGTGTTGCGCATCTTCCTGATGGCGGGGACCGCGATCGGCGTGCTCGGCACGCTGGGCGGCCTCGCTTTGGGGCTGCTGTTCAACGCCAACATCGAATCGATCCGCCAGCTCCTGCAGGCGATGACGGGCACGCAGCTCTTCTCGCCGGAAGTCTATTTCCTTGCGCAATTGCCGTCGAAATCCGATCCGCGCGAAGTGGTCGAGGTCGTGGCGATGGCGCTGGGCTTGTCCTTCCTCGCGACGATCTACCCTGCGTGGCGTGCGGCCCGCCTCGATCCCGTGGAAGCGCTGCGCTATGAGTGACGCCGTTCTCGAAATCTCGGGCCTGCATCGGCGCTTCCGCCAGGGCGGGGGCGAATTGCACGTGCTGCGCGGCCTCGATCTCACCTTGCGCGCGGGCGAATGCGTCGCACTCGTTGGGCCTTCGGGGGCGGGCAAATCGACCTTGCTGCATTGTGCGGGCCTGCTCGAGCGGCCCGATGCCGGCAGCATCCGCATTGCGGGCGAAGATTGTGCGGCGCTCGACGATGCGGGCCGCACGCGCATGCGCCTCAAGACGCTCGGTTTCGTGTACCAGTTCCACCATTTGCTGCCCGAGTTTTCGGCGCGCGAAAACGCGATGATGCCGCTTTTGATCGCGGGCCAAGACAAAGCCGCGGCCGGTGCGCGCGCCGATGCGCTGCTGGCGCAGATGGGGCTGGGGGCGCGTGCTTCGCATCGGCCCGGGCGCCTGTCGGGCGGCGAGCAGCAACGTGTCGCGATCGCGCGCGCGGTCGCCAACAGCCCGCGCGTGCTGCTGGCGGACGAACCTACCGGCAATCTCGATCCGCGCATTGCCGCCGACGTGTTCGAGACGCTGCTGGGTCTCGTGCGCAACAGCGGCTTGGCGGCGCTGATCGCCACGCACAATCCGGAGCTTGCGGGCAGAATGGATCGCATTTTGCGAATGGCCGACGGCGTTCTAAGCGAGGAAATTCCGGCAAAGACTTGACGCGGTGGCGTGGCGGCGAAACACTTGGCGACAATCCCGCGACTCGAAGGTCGGAACCCGCCATGAAATTTCGCAACATGCTTTTTGCCGCTGCGGCTGCGCTGACGCTGGCGGCCTGCGGCCTCACCGGGCAGACCGCCTCGACCGGCTCGCAAGCCTCGAACGGCAGCGGCAACGCGACCCCGGGCCCCGGCTTCACGCGCTTCACCGACATTCCAATGCCGGCCAACAATTCGATCGACCTGGAGCGCTCGCTGATCTTGGGCACCGACCAGCAATGGACCGGTCGGCTCGTGATCAACTCGGGCAGCAACGTCGCCGACATGTACGAATTCTACCGCCGCGAAATGCCGAATTTCGGCTGGAGCGAAGTGACGACCGTGCGCTCGGCCAACAGCGTGCTGGTCTTCCAACAGAACCAGCGCGTGATCACGATCCAGATCACGCCCTCGCGCGGCATCACGGGCGGATCGACCGTCGATCTCACGATGGCGCCGCGCGGCGGCACGGGCGGCAACGTGACGCCCCCGCGCACGAGCCAGGCCGTCGAACCGCCGCCGGCACCGGCGCCAGCGCGCGGCGTTGCC
>VYKU01000077.1_pt1 | contig 37975 bp, 27 predicted proteins | sample 5114491 | NCBI WGS metagenome assembly VYKU01 (sample SAMN12291796, study PRJNA351875) | freshwater metagenome | isolation source: freshwater lake | place: USA: Michigan, Gull Lake | collected 2011-07-05 | reverse complement strand
GGGTTGGGGTGGGGGTGGCCACTGTTTGGAACCTGAAATAAAGATCTCTTCAATCCCAACACGGTCGGCTCGGAGAGCCGACCTACCCAGCCGAGCTGCACAGAACCCCTACCGTTGCCCGTTGAACACCACGCCACACGCAAGGACCAACACCATGACCGACCCGGATACCATCCTGCTCACCTGCGAAGAAGGGATGACCAAGGCCATCGACTACCTCAAGAAAGAGCTCCGCGGTGTCCGCACCGGCCGGGCTAGCCCCGCGCTCATCGAGCACCTCAAGGTCGAGTATTACGGCAGCCAGAGCGATATGAAGAACATCGCTTCCATAACTGTGCCCGAGCCGACCCAGCTGCTCATCAAGCCCTTTGACGCCAGCACCATCGGCGACATCAAACGCGCGATCGAGACCTCCGGCCTGGGCCTGGCCCCTATCGTCGAGGGCAAACAGGTCCGCCTGAGCATCCCCGCCCTCTCGGGCGACCGCCGAAAGCAGCTCGTTGCGCACTGCAAAAAAGTCGCCGAGGACGCCAAGGTAACCATCCGCAACGCCCGCCGGGACGCCAACAAGCACGCCGACGCGTTGGAGAAAGACCCCAAGGCGCACGTCTCAGAGGACGAGGTCAAAACCCTCAAGGAAGAAATCCAGGCCCTGGTCAAGAAATACGAAACCGAGACCGACGACCTGGTCTCGAAGAAGCAAAAAGAAGTCGAGACGATCTGACTAGGCCCGCTTGCCAACCCCGGTGCAGCGGGCTTCCAGCCCGCTTACCTCACCCCCTGGTCGGCCCACTCCGATACCCCCCCCCACTCCCACTCCCACCCCCACCCATCCCGCGGGCCGGCCCAGGCCCGCGCGCATCCCCTTGGCGCCCACGGAACGGCCCGGCACCAAACTTCCCACCGCCGCGCACGGGAGTGGGATGTTCGCCGGCGTCGAGCAACTGGCGCTCGAATCGCTCCTTGTTCGCCTTTCCGTCCATCAGGAAGTGCACCCGGTCGGCCTTCTCCTTGCCCAGCGCTTGAACGAGGAAGCTCTTGGCGATCGCCAGGTTCGTCCGGCGTGAAACGTGCCCAATGACCATCGCCTGGCACTCAGCCACCTTGAGCCACTCGACAATGTCGCTCACGTGCAGGTGCATGCCCACCTTCGCGCGTGCCCGGTCCCCAGGCTCAAAGAACGTGCACTCGCACAAAATCAACTGCGCCTTGCGCACGTCCTCGCGCACCATCGCCGGCACCGGCACGGTGTCGTAGACGTACGCTACCAGCGGGATCTCTAGCCAGCGCGTGATCTCCGTCCCTTGACTTTTGAGTTCCGTCAACTTCTCCTGCGGCAGCCCCACAAACTCATCCTTGAGTTTGCTCCGACGCTCGATGACCGAATACCCGAACGTCGGGGCAGTGTGTTCGAGGGCAAACGCCCGCACAAAGACGTTGTTCTTGATCTCGTGCGTCCCCTCGGGCTTGAGCGGGATCAGGTTATACGGTGTCTTCTGGCGCTCCAGATCGTTGTACCCCTCGAGCATCCGCTGGATGGCCGGGGCTATCGGCTCGGGGCAGATGATGTTCCCAACGCCCATGCCCTGAAAGTACCGCTGCGAGCACCAATACGCAAGCCCGCCGATGTGGTCCATGTGCCCGTGGCTGATGCACACATACTTGCTCGGCAGCATCGCACGCGGGCAGATGCCCAGGTCGAACGTAACGTCCAACTCCGGGACCATGATGCTCGTGGCCTCGCCGGCGACGGATGTACCCGCGACCCGGTACGGCGGCAGGAACAAAAACCCAAGCCCATTGTCACGAGGTGGCGGTTTGGGGAGCATGACAGGAATCTCCTACGGCCGGCCTCTCGGCCCGGTCCCGGGGTGCGCACCAGAGAGGCTACTCCCACTCCGGCACGCATGATAGCGGCCCAACTACCCCCCGCGCACACTCCACCTATCTCACTAGACCCCCAATCAAGCCCGCTAGGGGACCCTGGACGATCAGTTCCTCACCCTCACGCCGGATCTGGAAGCCATCGCCCTCGATCCACTCCCCACCCCCAAGCTGGGCCAGGACGCCGGGCAGGTCCACCCCCCCGGCACGCAACAACTCGCCGCCGGGCATCCGCACAAGCTCAACCACCCCACGCTCGGCCAGGAACCCGGCCAGGTCAAACCGCAACCCCAGAGCGATCGGGACACTCACGTGTAATCCGCCTTTTCGGGCACCACCACTTCCGTTGCCACCACCTCAGCGACGGCTACCTCACCGACACCGGGCACCTCCGGTGAGGGGACCCACAACTCCCCAATATCTTGCCCATCGACCACCCGCCGCATGATCAGGTAGACCATCGTGCTGACCGTCAGCACCAGCGAGAGCAGGTACGCAGCGAGCACCCCGATCGGCACGGCCAGCCAGAGGTTGATGATCCAGACCGACGCCCTCGGCGCCCGCTCCATCTGCTCAACCGTCGCTAGTGCGTCCATTGGTGCGCCTGTCAAGCGCTGCACAAAGACCCCGGCCACAAAGACCACCAGCCCCGCCACCGATGCGCCCACAACCACTATCGCCCCGCCGAGGAGGTAATAGGCCACCAGCCGTCCGGGCCTGGCCAGGGCGTAGCTGTAGGCGCGCTGCACAGCGTCGAACGTGTCCGTCCCCTCGCAGGCAAAGGCGGGGATGATCAGCGGGCTTGCCAGCACATACCCCAGCGACAGCACGGCCAGCGCAAGGCCCACCACCATGAACAATCCAAACCCCACGGCAGCCACCACGCTGGTTACGTTCCACGCAAACAGCAGATGCCCAACCCCCGCCGTGATCGCCCCGATCAACCAGATCAACAGCACCGGCCCGGCCAGCGCTGCCGACAGGCTCAGCGCGCGCCCGAAGCCAAACCTGCTTGCCGACCGCCAAGGGAGCGTCGCTCCGAGCGATACCTGCATCGCCACAGACCGGCAGACCGCCCCGGCCGTGATTGCAAAGGCCACGACGACGAGTGGGACCACAAGGAGCATCAAAGGCCAGTGCGCACCGAGCACGCGCAGCGGCACGCCGATGAACAGCTCATAGGCGTTTGTCCCCGCCGCGTACCACGTCAACCCACCGACACGCCCGGCGTTGCGCAGCAGGGCCAGCAGTTCACCGCCGAGCGAGCCAAAGACCCCCAGCAGCGGGCTTCCATCAAACCGGGTCCCCACCCAACCTGCGGCCAGCGCATACAGACGGTCAAGGACCGCCAGCCCCACCAGCAGCCCAAAGCAGATCAGCACGCGCCCCGGCGCCAGCGCCAACTGCCAGGCCCCGAGCAACCTGGGCCAGTGCAGGTCCGCGAGGAAATCTTCGAGCAGCACCGGGGAGCGGTGCGGCGAGGGTGCCCCGCTGACAGTGGGTCTGCCGGGCCGGGTGGTTGATGGGCGTATCGCTCGCATGAACGATGGTAACCCCGGCTTACGCGCCCGGGCTTATCATCCTTCCCTAGCCTGCACCCATGTACTTTGACCTCGTCGACCGCGTCCTGGAGCAGACCCCCACCCGCATCATGACCCTCAAGGTTGTGAGCGTGGCGGAGGAATACCTTCAGGATCACTTCCCGGGCTTTCCGGTGCTCCCTGGCGTCTTTATGATTGAGGCGATGGTCCAGGCCGCACGCAGGCTTGTTGAGCCAACCTCGACCTCGCCCCGCCTTACCCTGGCGGGTGTTCGGGCCATCAAATACGGCCGCTTTGTCCGCCCGGGCGAGGCCCTTGTCGTCGACGTCTCCCTGCACAAGCAAGAGGGGGACACCTACGACTTCAAAGGGCAAGCCACCGTGCGCGGCCCCGACGGGCAAGCCATTGCCAACGCCACGGCCGTCGCAGGCCGATTCACACTCCGGCCGGTGCGCACGCTCTAGACCATGCCCAAGGGGAGGGGTAGGGGTTGGCCAAATTGTCAAATGGTCAAATTGCCAAATCTGATTCAACTCATTTGACTATTTGACTATTTGAGTATTTGACCATCTGTCCATTTGTCCATTTCCCCTCCCTCAGCCGATGCACGCTGCATGAACATCTGGCAAGCCATCATCCTGGGCCTTGTTGAGGGGATCACCGAGTACCTTCCCGTCTCCAGCACGGGCCACCTCATCATCACCAGCCAGCTGCTGGGCCTCAAAGACGCCTCGGCCAGGGAAGCGATCAACGCCTTTGAGATCGTCATCCAGGGCGGCGCGATTCTGGCGGTGCTTGGTCTTTACTTTCCAAGGTTCCTGCAGATGCTCCGCGGCCTGCTGGGCAGGGACGGGGCGGGCTTTATGCTGTTGGTCAACATTGCCATCGCCTTCATCCCCGCCGCCGTGCTTGGGCTGCTGATCCACGACTTGATCGAAACGCACCTCTTCGGCTGGCAGGCCGTGGTCATAGCCATGGTGCTCGGCGGGATCTACATGATCATCGTCGACCTAAAAATCGTCCGCCCCCGCCGATTCGCCGGGGCCGGTGCCGACGGCAAAGAAGTGACGGAGATGACCCCGCGGGACGCGTTGACGATTGGCCTGCTGCAGTGCTTCAGCCTCTGGCCCGGGACTAGCCGGAGCATGATGACGATCACGGGGGGCATCTTCTGCGGCCTGCGTCCTGCGGCTGCTGCGGAGTTCAGTTTCCTGCTGGGCATGCCGACACTTCTGGCCGCCACGGGGTATGCGCTGTTCAAAAACCTGTATCGAGCCAGCAAGACGGGCCAGCCCAACCTCTTCGAGCAGCTGGGCTGGACCCCCGTCCTTGTGGGGATGGCCGTCGCCGCCATCAGCGCGGCCGTTGCGGTCAGGTGGCTCGTTGGGTTCCTCAACCGCCACGGGCTGACCCCGTTCGGCATCTACCGGATCGCTTTTGCAGCCCTGCTGCTGACGCTCTTGGCCACGGGCCTTGTCAACATTTAGACCCTCCCCCGAGGTGAGGGGCAGGGGTGGGGTTGGCACACGCAAAGCACTCAATACAAAGAGGTTCGCGGAGTGAGCGAAGGTTGGCGGAGGGACGCGGAGAAAAAAACCAGGTGTGGCGCACAGCGCGTTCAACCTCAAAGAGTTTGCAGGTTGCATGCTCTTCAAGCCCGCTGGGGCCAAAGTCATCCACACAGACAAATCAAAAAACCACTGAGAAAACCACTGCCCCTGCGTTCTCTGAGCAAATTCGTGCTCCGGGTCCTGAGGGCCTCTGGAGTAGAGCTCGATTGAGAACTCACGCCGGCGCGGGGGTCCCGCTGAGGTTTAGCCCGACGCTCTTCTTCACCGGCTGCGTGGTTGCCTGCTCTTCACCACCGACGCTGTACGCCTCGCCGAACCTAAAGAGCCTGAAACTGTTGGCGATGACCAGCACATCCCCCACAAAGTGGAAGAAGAGCGCGCCGACGGTGTCCAGCCGGCCCGTCGTTGCGAGCGCCAGGCCCAGCAGGGCAACGACGACGGCGAGGACGATGTTCTGGGTGATGACGGCCCGGTTTCGGCGCCCGAGCTCCAGGATGAACGGGATGCGTGAGAGGTCATCGTTCATCAGCGCGATGCCCGCGCTGTTGGCGGCGATGTCCGACCCGCTCAGCCGCATTGCGACGCCGACATCGGCCTGGGCCAGCGCGGCGCCGTCGTTGATACCGTCGCCGACCATGAGCGTTTTGCGGTGCTGGGAGCCGAGAATCTTGATTTCGGTGTGCTTGTCTTCGGGGAGGCACTCGGCCTCGACGGAATCGACCCCGACGGTCCGCCCGACGCGCTCGGCCACGCTGAGGCGGTCGCCCGTGAGGATCGACAGGCGGCGTACCCCGATTTCGCGCAGTTTGTCCATGACGGCCTTGGCGTTGAACCGGACCTTGTCCTCAAGGCCGACAACGCCCAGGTACTGCCCGCCCTGCCCGTCCAGTGCCCGGGCGACGTGCACGCCGGACATCCCTTCGATCTTCGGTGCCACGGCGTCGATATCCCCCTTGATCGCTGGGAAGAGTTCGGCCAGCCACGTTGCCCGGCCAACATAGAGGACCCCCGCAGCCGTGCGTGCCTTGACGCCACGCCCGTGGATTTCCTCATAATCGGTGCTTCCCGGCACCACGACGCGAGCGGCCGCGGCGGTGTTCATGATGCTCTTGGCCAGCGGGTGGTTGCTGTGCTGCTCGGCGCACGCCGCGGCGGCCAGCAGGTCTCCGGGGTCAACGCCTGGTCCGGGCGCAAGCCGCGAGACGGTGAACTTGCCAGTCGTCAGCGTCCCGGTCTTGTCAAAGACAACCGTGTCGACATCCGCCGCGGCCTCTAGGTGCGTCGGCTGCTTGATCATGACGCCCAGTCGGGCCGCCGCGGCAAACGCCGCGACCGTCGCCGTCGGGCTGGCCAAGAGCAACGCGCCCGGGCACGCGACGATCAGCACGTTGATCGCGCGCATCACGTCGGCGGTCAGGAACCAGGCCAAGAAGGCCAGCGAGATGGCGACGGGAACATAGAACGTCGCCACCTGCTCGATGAGCAGCTGCCTGGCCGTCTTGGTCCGCTCGGCCGCGGCGATGAGCTCGGTGACCTTTCCGATGGTCGTCTCAGTGCCCAGTTTGGTTACCCGCAGGTCGATGGTACCGGTGAGGTTGGTGGTGCCGGCGTAGACATCCTCGTTGACCGTCGCCTCGTGGGGCGCGGCCTCACCGGTCAGGCTCGCCTGGTCCAGCGTGGTCCGCCCAGCGATGATGACGCCGTCGACGGACAGGTTCTCGCCGGGGCGGACACGCACAACGTCCCCGGTCCGCACGTCGGCCAGGGATACCTCGTGTTCCTGCCCGTCGCGCACGACCCGCGCAACATCCGGCGTCAGCCGGATCAGGTCCGCGATGACACGCTGGGCGCTGATGCTTGTCCGCCGAAGGAACTGGTCGGCCACCAGCAGCACAAGCGCGAGCCAGCCGGCGGTCTCATACTGCCCGATGGCGATCGACGCGATGATTGCCAGGCTGGCGAGGCTGGCGGTGCTCGCCCGCCCCTTGATCAGTTCCTTCCACGCCCCCCAGACCATCACCGAGCCGAGCGCCAGGGCGGCGACCAGTGCGAGCGCCGACACCACACGCTCATCGATCACACCCGGGAAGACCTTGCGCCCCATAAACGCCGCGATCAGCATCACACCACCGGCCAGGTAGAGCAGGATATTGCGCTCGCTGCTCTGTGCGTCCAGGTGCCCGCAGCAGTTCATCGGATCACTGCCGGCGGTTGCTTTGGCGTGGTGGTGCCCCTTGGTGTGGTGGTGTTTCGTATCGAGCTGGGCCATGCTGGCTCCAAAAAAGTAAAGAAAGGCGTGCGTGCATCTTGGACCAAGCCCCAAACCCGGCCGCACGAACGTGCGGCCTGACCGGGCATGGGTGCCCCTGCGGGCGTCGGGGGCTATCGTAGCCTCAACGGCCACACCCGCTGCGCCGATCATTTACGCACCCCCATCGCCCGGGGTTCTGCACCGGCCAATGACGACATGAACAGGCCAAACCCACCATCGGCAGCCCAGCCCGGAGGCACCAACATCACCATCCTAGGCATCGGCCAGATGGGCCTCGTCTGCGCTGGGGTTCTTACGGACGCCGACCGCCCTCTGACACCGGCCCACCAGGCCATCCCGCAGGCCGTCGCCCATGCGGTAGCCATGTGGGGGCACGACGCCAACCAGGTCGGCAGCCTGGCACAGACCCGCCGCAGCGACAAACTTCCTGGGTTCACTCTCCCGAGCGATGTGCGTGTGCCCCTGAAGGACAAAGACGCCCTGCACTACGCTGACGTGCTCGTCTGTGCCGTGCCTGTCCAGTCTCTGCGGGCCACCATCACGCGCCTGCGCCCGTTGATCCCCAAGAAAGCGGGGATCATCTCCGTTGCCAAGGGGATCGAGAACGGCACCCTGATGCGCCCTTTGCAGATCATTGCCGACGCACTCCAGGACGACCCTGACGGCAAGCCCCGCCCCCTGGCCGTTCTTTCCGGGCCCACCATCGCGGGCGAACTGGCCCGCTGCCTCCCGGCGACGATGGTCGCCGCCAGCGACCAGCCCCACTTTGCCGAGATCGTCCAAGGCCTGTTTACCACACGCTGGATGCGCATCTATACGGCGCAGGACGTCATGGGTGTTGAACTGGCCGGCGCGACTAAAAACGTCATCGCCATTGCCGCCGGGATGCTCGACGGCCTGCAGGCTGGCAACAACGCCAAGAGCGCACTGCTCGCGCGGGGCCTTGCCGAGATCACACGCCTTGGCACCGCGCTGGGCGCGTCGCGTGAGACCTTCTTTGGCATCGCCGGCGTTGGGGACCTGGCCACAAGTTGCTTCAGCCTTGAGGGGCGCAACCGCACCTGCGGCGAGGCCCTGGGCCGGGGTACCAAACTCCAAGACTATCTCAGGCGCAGCAAGCACGTCGTCGAGGGCGTCGCCACCACCAAGAGCGTCATGGACCTGGCCAAACGCACAGGTGTTGATATGCCCATCACCGCCGCGGTCCACTCTGTGCTCTTCGAGGGCCTCGACCCCGTCGATGCCATCGCCACGCTCATGGCACGCCAGCCAAAGCCCGAGCGCGTCGGCTAGGGCGGCCTGCCGCCCAACCCCACACCCCCCGATGACCGATAGACTCCGCCCTGCAACACGCCCGGCACGTGCCCGCACGCCACCACGCAACCACGAACACTCATGCTCACACTCATCCACGTAACCCACGAGTCCATCGACCACCTCGGCGGCATCGGCACCGTTCTGCAAGGCCTCCTGACGAGCACCCCTTATCGGGCCAAGGTTGGCCGGTCCATCCTTGTCGGCCCACTGCCTTATCCTGATCGACCGGTCCCCGACCCCAAGCACCGCCTCGGCGAGCACGCCCTGCAGTGCCTTTACTCGGGCCCAGACTCCCACGACCCGCACGCTCTTGGTGCGTTGCTCAAGCCTGTGGAGTGGGCCTTTGGCAGCAAGATCGTCTACGGCACGCGCCGCTTCAGCGCACCCGGCGATGAGGCCAACACTGCCGACGCCGAGGTCATCCTGTTGGACCTCAACAACCCCGACCGGGCTCGCCTGGACCTGACTAAATGGTTCCTGCACGAGCAGCACAGCATCGAGAGCCACCGCTACGAACACTCTTGGGATTACGAGGAATACACACGCCTGGCCGGGCCCGCCTATCACGCCCTCTGCGCACTGCTCACACTCCGCACGCCGGTTGGCGCACCCGCAGCCGTGGGCCAACTCTCCGAGCTCCCCGCCGTTGTTGTCGCCCATGAGTTTATGGGCGTTCCCACGGCATTGCGCTGCTGGTCGGACCGCGCGCGCTTCCGAACGCTCTTCCACGCCCACGAATGCTCGACCGCCCGGCGGATCACCGAGAACCTGCCGGGCTTTGACGCCGCGTTCTACCCGGCGATGAACGCCGCGATGGCCAAGGGGCAGAGCGTGGGGCAGGTCTTCGGCGACCAGAGCGACTTTGGCCGGCACGCCCTTGTCGAGCGCAGCTACGTCCTCGACGGGATCATGGCCGTCGGCCCCGAGACGGCCGAGGAGCTCCGCTTCCTAAGCCCGCACATGCGCTCCAGCCGAACGCGTGTGGTGTATAACGGCCTGCCGGCACGCGCAGTGTCAGCAAAGCAGCGTGCCGATTCACGCTTGCTTGTGAACACCTGGCTTACCAACGTCCTGGGCTACGCGCCCGATTACCTTATCACCCACGTAACCCGCCCCGTGCCCAGCAAGGGCCTGTGGCGCGACCTGGCGCTGTGCACACACCTTGAACCACTCCTGCGCGCCCGCAACCAGCGAGCGGTCTATCTTCTGCTCACCTGCGGCGCACCCACACGCTCATTCGACGACGCCAACGCCATGGCCAGCAGCTACGGGTGGCCACGCCAGCACCACCGGGGGTACCCCGATCTTGTGGGGCCTGAAGTTGGGATCGAGGCCACCTTCAACACGTTCAACCAAACCGCGGAGGCAGCCGCTGCCGGCAAGCCGGCCATCACGGCCTTGCTGGTCAACCAGTTCGGCTTCTCGCGCGAGAGGCTCGGGCTGGCCGCCCCCGAGGGCCTTACGACCGCCGACCTCCGCCGAGCGGCGGACGTTGAACTGGGCATGAGCACCTACGAACCCTTTGGCATCGCCCAGCTCGAACCGCTGCACGCCGGGGCGATATGCGTAACGAGCAACGTCTGCGGGTGCATGGGCCTGGTCAAGCGCGCCATGGGCGAGCTTGGCATGCAGACCTGCGACCTGGTGCTCCCAGCCGACTTTGTAGCCCGCATCCCCCCGGGCACACCCCACCCCGAAAACCTAACCGCCCAGGCCCGCCTGAAGATCGAAGACGACGTTTGCCGAGAGCTTGCGCAGGAGCTCGCCAAGCGCCTGCCTACCACCGACGCGCACGGCCAAAGAAACCTTGACCTCGGCCAGCAACTCGCCCAACGCATGAGCTGGGACCACGTTGTGCAAACCGACTTTTTGCCGGCTATTCAAGACGCCGTGAACAGACCCCTCGATTCTGAATACTGAACCACTCCTTAAGAACGTTCTGGCGGGGAGGAGCAAGGGTGGAGCAGGGGTGGGGCAGGCTCACACCAACCCCTTCAAGAAGAGGTTCGCGGAGGGCGCGAAGGTTGGTGGAGGAACGCGGAGTAGATACCAGGTGTGGCGCTTCCACGGGTTGCGCTCGCCAAAGCGCGGGCTCCACCCGTGGCTACACCCCGCGGCCCCGCTGGGGCCGAAGTCCTTCCACAACGCCAACCCCCCAAACCCAAGTCCAAATGAAGCACTCTGAAAACCTCTGCCCCTCGGTCCTCTGAGTGATTCCCCTCTGTGGGTCCTGCCGGTGGGTAGATCGGCTCTCCGAGCCGATCCGGCTCCGGTTTGGGTTGTTCGCAGTTTACATCCCAAGGAATACAGAGCACTCCAAACCCAACATGGTCGGCTCGGAGAGCCGACCTACCCCGAAACTGACCCCCCGCCCCCCGCACAGTCGATACACCGGCCATGTCCACCCCGCCCGCACCGGTCGGCCCCAACGCCCCCGACCCCCAACCCAAGCACCCCCCCACCTGGGCCACACTGCACCTGTGGCAAATCCAGCCCATCCGCGACCTTCTGCTGCTCGCGGCCATCTTTGCGATCATCTCACTGGGGTACCGGCTCAGCCTGGTAACCGTCCCGCTGCTGCTGGCGATCCTCTTCGCCTATCTCTTTGAGCCGCTCGTCCAACTCCTCACACGCCGGAAGGCTTTCACGCGCCCGATGGCTGCGGGGTCGATCATCCTGGCCGCGCTGCTGGTGATCCTGATACCCGCGGGCTTCGGGGCCGTCGTTGGCGGCATCCAGCTCACGTCTTTTTCCCAGACGCTGAGCACCAAGGTCAGCCTGCTCGCATCGAGCATCAACAACCCCGACGACCCCGAGCTCAAAGAACGCATCGACTCCCAAGGGCCTCTGTGGGCCAAGATCAACACCAAGCTCATCAGCCTCCGGGCCGAGCACATCCGCGTCATGGCGCAGGCCAACGGCCAAGAGCCAGACCCGAACCTGCCGCCACCGGACCGTCTTTCAGCGGTTCTCTACGACGCCGGCCTCCGCGCCATCAACTGGATACGAACCAACGCCCAGGACCTCGGCGGGACCGCGCTGGCGACCGGCGCGGGCATCTTCGGCATCGTCACACGCATTGCCGGCTCCGTCGGCGCAGCCGCGCTGGGCGTGTTCCTCACCGCCTTTTTCTTCTTCTTCATCTGCTCTCGATGGGGGCACATGCTCGGCTTCATGCAGACGCTGATCCCCGAGCGACGCCGGGGGACCGTGATCGGGCTGGTCTCAAAGATGGACGCCGTGATCGCGGGCTTTATCCGCGGCCGGCTGACCATCTGCGCGATCCTCATGGTCTATTACAGCGTCGGGTACTGGCTCATCGGGCTGCCCGCCCCGCTGATCATCGGCCCGATCATCGGCGTGTTGGCCACGCTTCCATACGCCGCGGGCATCGGCATCCCACTGGCCACCGTCCTGCTGCTCGCCTCACCACCCGACGACGGCTTCCGCTCGGAACTCTGGTGGGCGATTGCCGCACCCCTGCTGATCCACGGCATCGCACAGGTGCTCGACGACTACATCCTCACCCCCAAGATTCAGGGCGACCGCACAGGGATGAACACACCAACAATCCTCTTCGCCTCACTCGCCGGCGGCATCCTGATGGGCTTCTACGGCCTGCTGATCGCCATCCCCGTTGCCGCGTGCATTAAGATTGTCCTCAAAGAGATCGTCCTCCCCCGCGTCGCCGCCTGGGCAGCCGGCCAGGCCAATGACCCACTGCCCGTGTCGCGCTAAAACCCCTCCGCAGAGCGTTCTGGCGGGGAGGGGTAGGGGTGGGGTTGGTAGGGGTAATGAGCCGCGAAGACTGAAACGCCCGGCTCGGAGATCCGGGGTACCCCGACGCCCGGCTCGGAGATTCGGGTGCCTTGGCACTTCTCGCTTATCATTGACCACTGCTGTCGGGGTCTTGCTGCCCACGGTTGGCGAACTGCGACAGCCGGGCTTCCAGGGCCTGCACACGCCGGGCGAGTTGGTCGATCGCCCGCGTGAGGTCGAGGACATGCTCTTGGAGGTGCTCGCGCTGGTTGTCGGTCTGCATTGCAACTTCTTCGAGGCGTTGCAGGCGTTCTTGCACCGCGGGTGTCAGCGGTTGGGTCTCGGCTGGCCCGTCGGTGTTTGGTGGTTGAGTTTGGCCCATGGTGTCGATAGGAGCATACCCCGGCTGAGGCTGCGACCAGTTGACGCCGGGGTTGTATACCCTCTGCCCGAGTTTACCGACGAAGCCCCCCGGAGATACGCATGCGCACCCCGCGCCCAATCGGTCCAACCACGCACGCTGGCCGCCTGCTCTTGGCCGCCGTGCTCCTGGCTGGCACAGCCTGGCCCGTCCCTGCACAGGGCGATGAGAAGACCGATAAACTAAAGGGGATGGAGCCCAAGCGTCCCCCGGGCAAGGCTGCCAACTTGCTCTCCCCGGCGGGGGCACCACCCGCCGCCGTTGCTCCAGCCGCCGCCCCCGCCCCGGCCGCTGCGGGTGATGCTCCTCAGATCATCGGGGCACAGAACATCGAACTGCCGCCCCCGGTGCCGGGCACCTACCGCATCGGGCCCTACAGCGAGCCTGTCGACGTCAAGCTCCTCGTCGACCTGATCGCACAGGAACTCCAGATTCAGGTCATTGCCAGCGACATTGCGCTGGCGGACAAAAAAATCTGGCTGCTCACACACGTCGACGTACCCCGCGACCGGCTTCTGGAGTTTCTGGGGTATCTGTTGGAGCGCAACGGGCAGTACATCACACGCGAGGCCGACTTTGTCTGGGTCATCAAGCCGGTGACCGACCTGCAGGGCCAGCCGAACGTCGATAAACTCTCGACTACTCAGGTTCTGCCCACCAAGGGGATACGCCCGACGAGCCTCTCGGGCGCCATTGCCCAGCTCTTGGCCGCAGGTGGGGGTGGTGGCGCGCCGGGCCAGCCGCAGGTGCAGGGGGCCGTGCGCGTTACCTACTTAGACGACCTGGGGATCCTGATCATCAACGACACACCGCGCCGGATTGCCCTGGTGCAGTCTCTCATCGACCGGATCGCCGACGAGCAGCTGCAACTGCAGTTCACACGCTTTGAGGTCCGGCACATCAGCGCGACCACGGCCAAGGCGCGGATTCTCGAGCTCATGGGCCGGACGATGCGCAACGTCGTGCAGAACTTCAACCCGGGGGACCCCAACCAGGCTCTCCAGGCCCAGCAGCAGAACATCGGCGGCACCAGCAGTTCCAACCTCACCGACCGCCTGGTGCCCGAGGGGAACAGCAACTCGCTGATCCTCCGCGGGCGGCCGGAAGAGGTAACGCTCATCGAGCGTCTGCTGGGCGTTGTTGACGTTGTCAACAACCTTGTTCCGAAGTGGTACCCAGTCGGCCCCGCCGCCTTCCCGCTGGCCGAGCAGGCCAAGCGCCAGGGCCTTGGGGACGTGACGGTTATGCAGAGCCAGCGGACCAACTCGAACTCACCCTTTGCGCAGCAGGGTTTTGAGGGCCAGCAAGCACAGTTCCGCGGCCCGACGGCCGGCAGCGGCGACCAGAGCGGGCCGGTCTTCGTGTTGGACCCCGAGCAGCGCGGGTTCATGTACTACGGGACGCCGGACCAGCACATCCGCGTCCAGCAGCTCGTAGAGGAGTTTAAGGAACCCATCCAGGCCGAACGGATTATTTATGAGTTCTACAAACTCCGCTTCGCAGACGCCGAGAAAACTGCTGAGATCATCCGGGGGATGATCACCAACACCGTCCCGGCCGGGGAGAGCCCGCTCATCCCAGGGCAAGGCTCAAACTCAGGCAGCCGCAGCGCCACCAGCCGCGTGAACAACATCGGCCGCCAGGCCATGAGCCCCGACACCCCCGAGGGGACCATTGGGGAGATCGTCGCCAGCGACCAGGTCTTCGTGCTGCCCGACAAGGGGAACAACCAGGTCATCGTCAAGGCCCCGTCAAGGCTGCAGGCGCAGTTCCAGCGCCTCGTCGAGCGTCTGGACCAACGCCGGATGCAGGTGTATATCGATTCGAAGGTCGTCGTAGTTTCCGACACAGATGACTTCCGCCTCACCGTCGAGACCATGCTCCTCAACGCCAACGGCACCGGCGGTGCCCTGCGCACCAAGTTCCTGCCCGACCTGACCTCGCCGGGAACCCCCAACAACGGCCTGCTCACCCCACCCATCGTCAACCCCCTCTCCGGCCTGACCACCGCGATCATCAAGAGCGACCAGGTCCCCATCATCATCAACGCCCTGCAGACCCAAACAGACTCGCGCATCGTCGCCAGCCCGCAGATTCTCGTTGACGACAACGAAGAGGCGGAGATCAGCAGCATCGAGCAGCGAGCCAAATCCAAAACCACGCAGAACCCCACGGGTGGACCGACAACCAGCTTTGATGACTACGAGTCCGCAGGCCCGCGCCTGAAGGTCAAGCCGCGCATCAGCACCAGCGACATCCTCAGCCTCAAGTACGAGGTCGAGCTCTCCAGTTTCCTCGCCGGCACCGGAGACTCCAACCTGGGCATCCCCCCCGACCGCCAAGAAAACAAGGTCCGCTCCGACAGCGCGACGATCCCAGGCGACAGCACCATCGTCGTCGGCGGCCTCACATTCGAAGAAGATGCCAACACCGTTATCAAGGTCCCCTTCATCGGCGACATCCCTCTCGTCGGCGAGCTCTTCAAGAGCACCAACAAAATCAAACGCAAGCGCATCATCTTCGTCTTCCTCACACCACGCATCCTGCGCGACCCCACGGGCAGCGACCTCCGCCTCTTCACCAAAGGCCCGGCCTCAGCCGTCAATATCAACACCGAACTGCCCGAGATGAAGCCCGAGCAGATGGAGATACTCCTCGAACCGCCGCAAATCCGCTCGAGCTTCCCACCCGTCCCGGCTGCGCCCGCATCGGCACCAGCGCCTGCATCAGAAGCACCCGCCCCAGCACTGCCCGAACCGGCACCCGCCGAGCCTGCGTCAACGGAACCCGCACCCACCAACCCCTGACAACCCGCTAGCCTCATCTATGGCCAAAGGCCCGCTTACATTTTCCTCGACCAAGCCCAACGGGCTTGCCCCTGCCGCGCCGCAGCCCGCGCCGCGCCACTGGCCGCGCATCGCCCAACTCTTGGGGGACCTGGCCCCTTCGGCTGAGCAGTTGCGCGCCTTCCCCGACCTGCCCGGCAGCGACGCCGAGCCGTGGGACACGCTTCTGTCGATCCTGGCTATCGACGAGCACCAGGGCCTCTCGCGTCTGGCTGCCCGCACGGGCCTGAAGTTCGAGCCTGAGCCGCGCATGAGCGAGAGTGCCGCACGCTTTTACGAACTGCTCCCCCCGGCCATCGCACGCCGGCACCAGATCGCCGGCGTCTTTAGCGATGGGCAGGTGATGCACATCGCCACCAGCCAGCCGATGCAGCCGGCGATTTTCAGCATGATCGAGCAGACCCTCGCCATGCCTGTCCGCGTGATCCTCTCGCCACGGGCGGCAGTTACCAACCTCATCAACCGCGGCTTCGAGCAGCGTCAAGACCTTGTTACCGAGATCGTCGAAGAGCTCCCGCTGGACCAGCGCGCCGTCGAGCTTGCCGCCGGGAGCATCAAAGATTCCAACGACCTGCTCCAGCTCGCCCGGCAGACGCCGGTCATCCGCCTGGTCAACATGATCCTCTTTGAGGCCCTCCGCCGGCGCGCCAGCGACGTGCACGTCCACCCGATGGAGAGCAAGCTGGTCATCCGCTTCCGCATCGACGGCATGCTCATCGACGCCTTCACACCACCGCTGGCCCTGGCCCCCGCTATCACCTCGCGCCTGAAGGTCATGACCGAACTGGACATCGCCAACCGCCACTCACCCCAGGACGGGCACACCTCCGTGCGCATCGGCGCACGCAAGATCGACATCCGTTTCTCCTGCGTGCCCACCGTCTACGGCGAGCGGCTCGTCCTGCGCCTCCTGGACCAGAGCCAGACGAAACTCTCCCTGGATCAGGTTGGCATGACCGCCGACATGCAGCACGTGCTCTTCGGCCTCATCAGCCGGCCCACAGGCATCATCCTTGTTACAGGCCCCACCGGCTCGGGTAAGACCACCACGCTCTACGGCGCACTGGGCAAGATCGACCGCAACAGCCGCAATGTCATGACCATCGAAGACCCCGTCGAGTATCACCTCGATGGGATCAGCCAGACCCAGGTCAACATCAAGCGGGGTGTTACCTTTGCCGCTGGCCTGCGCAGCCTCCTACGTCAGGACCCCGATGTGATCCTCGTCGGCGAGATCCGCGATGAGGAAACCGCCCAGCTGGCCGTGCAGGCCAGCCTCACGGGGCACTTGGTGCTTGCGACGCTGCACACCAACGACGCGCCGAGCGCGATCACGCGGCTGTCGGACATCGGCATCGAGCCTTATTTGGTAACCAGCACACTGTTGGCCGTCATCGCCCAGCGTCTTGTCCGCCGAACCTGCCCGGAGTGCCAGGGCACCGGCAATCTCGCCGCGGGCCGGTGCGACCGCTGCCTGGGCACGGGCTTCTACGGGCGCGTCGGGGTTTTTGAGGTGATGAAGATGACCGACCACCTCCGCCAACTCACGGCTTCCAACGCCGACGCCATGAAACTCATGCACGCCGCACGAGCCGAGGGGTTCCGCACCATGATGGACGACGGGATGGAAAAAGTCGCCAAGGGCCTGACCACCGCCGCCGAGCTTGACCGCGTTTTGGGCTAACCGATAGGTACCCAGACCCGGGTACCCAACGTAGCTCCCGCACCCTGCCAAGGATCACCCATGCCCACGCCCACACGCCTGTTCACCACGCTGGCCATCACCACCTCGCTGCTCGGCCTGTTGCTGCTAGCCGGGACCACGCCCGCGGCCACCACTGCCGCCCCGGACCCGAGCATCGTCCCGATCACCGCGACGGGCACCGGGAGCGTTTCATCCCCGCCCGACACCGCCGTGATCAATCTTGGCGCAACGGTAACAGACGCCAACTCTGCCAAAGCCCAGGACAACCTCAACATCATCATCGACGCGACGATCAAGGCCGTGCGGGCGACCAACATTCCTGGCCTGACGGTGCAGACGCAATGGGTGAGCGTGCAGCCGCAGTTTGACTTCAACCGGCCCACGAGCACCGGGCAGCCCAGCATCATTGGGTACATTGCCAGCAACACCATCAGCATCACGCTGAGCGACCCGAAGCAGACCGGCAGGGTGATCGACGCCGCGATCGCCGCGGGGGGAAACCAACTGCAGGGCGTTACCTTCCAGCTCATCAACGACGCTGCCGCCAAGGGGCAGGCCCTCACGCAGGCGACCCTGGACGCGCGGACCAAGGCCGACGCGATCGCCGCCGCCTTGGGCCTGCGGATCACCCGCGTCATCGAGGCGAGCACGGGTGCAGTGCAGCGTCCCTGGCCGACCCCCAACTTCGGCCGCGCGATGATGACCGACGCCTCAGCCTCTAGGTCCACGCCTACTCCAATCGAGTCGGGCACGCTCGAGACCACGGCGGAGGCCACCGTCGTCTTTGCCGCCGTCGCAAAGTAAACTGCATGCGCACCGGCAAAACCCCCGATATTCGCGGTAGCTCGAACGTTCTACCCGCCCTACGCACCCCACGCGAACGCTGAACCACGGATGGCCAAAGCACCACGAGAGGACAAGATGCTCAGCACCCACGCCGATGCCTCCGCGCGCGGACAGCCCCCTCAAGCACCTCTCACCCGCCCGGCCAGCAAAGACAAAAACGCCCACGCGCAACCCGCGCACAAGCCCGGCAGCGGCCAGCGCACGCGTAAGGCCAGCGGCACACCCCAGGCCCGCGTCGAAGGCCCCATCCATCGCACGGGCAAAACCAAGCACTTTGTGCTGGACACCAACGTCCTGCTGCACGACCCTGCCGCGCTGTTTGTATTCCAGGAGCACGAGGTCGTCATCCCCGTAACGGTCATTGAGGAGATCGACACGTTCAAGCGCGACGCCGGCGACCGTGGCCGCAACGCACGCGAGGTCATCCGCCACCTCGACCGGCTCCGTCAGATGGGCAAACTCGTCCAGGGCGTCCCCTGGGGCTCGGCCTGCGATATCGACGGGCTGATCCCCAAAGCTCGCCTCGACGACCCGAGTAAAACCGGCATCGTCCGTATCGAGATCGGGGAGTTCCCACGCCCGCACTCCATCCGCGAGGACAAGCCCGACAACCGCATCATCGCCGTCGCCTACGGCCTGGCCCAACGCTACGCCCCCGAAGGGCAGCCCAACTCCGGCGAGCAGGTCGTCTTTGTCTCCAAGGACCTCAACGCACGCATCAAGGCCGACGTGCTGGGCCTGACCAGCGAAGACTTCGAGAACGCCAAGGTCGATGCCGACGCCCTCTACTCAGGCTACACGACCCTGGACGCCGAGAGCGACCTGATCGACGAACTCTACAAAGACCGGATGCTCCCCATCCCTCGCATCCAGCCCACGCTCGACGCCCGCTCACAGGCCGAGGGACGCAACGGCAAAAACCTCTACGCCAACCAGTTTGTCATCCTCAAGGACGCCGACGACGAGAACCACACAGGCCTTGCCCGCAGGCTGGGCGAGACCGACCACCTCATCCCCGTAACGGCCCCCCGCAAGCCCACCTTCGGCATCCTGCCGCGCAACCTGCAGCAGACCATGGCCATGGACCTGCTGCTGGACGATGAGGTCCGCATGGTCACGCTCATGGGCGGCGCGGGGACCGGCAAAACCCTCCTGGCCGTCGCCGCCGGCATGGCCAAGGTCTTCAACGAGGAACGCTACGACAAACTGCTCGTGGCACGCCCGATCATGCCCATGGGCCGAGACATCGGCTACCTGCCTGGCAGCAAGGACGACAAACTCTCCGCCTGGATGCAGCCGATCTTCGACAACGTCGGCTACCTGCTCAGCACACGCAGCGCGCCCATGCAGCACGCCGAGAGCAAAAGCACCGAGCAGCGCATCACCAGCCTCATCGACACCGGCAAGCTCGTCCTCGAACCGCTGACCTATATCCGTGGCCGCAGCATCCCCCACCAGTTCATGATCGTCGATGAGGCCCAGAACCTCACGCCGCACGAGATCAAAACCATCATCTCACGCATCGGCGAGGGGACCAAGGTCGTCCTCACCGGCGACGTGCAGCAGATCGACAACCCCTACCTCGACGCCGCCAGCAACGGCCTCGCCTACGCCATCGACCGCATGAAAGGCCTCGGCATCGTCGGGCACGTCTCGCTGAGCAAGAGCGAACGCAGCGAACTGGCAAGCCTCGCGGCGACGCTGCTGTAGTCGTTTTTACTCCCGAGGCCCTGTGGGCCCACAGGCGTAATCACTTAGAGGACGCAGGTGCGGAGGTTTTCAGGGTTGTACATCCGGGTTGGATTCGGGGATGCCTTCGGCCCCAGCGGGGCCACGGGGTTGAAGTGCGGGGTTGAGGGGGTTGTCAGCCACAACTTGCACGTTCTTGGCGTTCCTCCGCTCAGATCTACCCCCTCGGCGAACCTCTTTTTTCAGGCGTTCGTGTGAGCCGACCCCACCCCTGCCCCTCCCCGCCAGGTCGTTCGAGGGGAAGGGTTTACGCGATGTGGGAGGTATAGTGTGGGCCATGCCCGCACGCATCATTGATGGCAAGGCCTTGGCCGAACAGTACAGGGTGGTGCTCGCGCAGCGCGTCAAGGGGGTGCAGGCGCGGGGGGGGCAGGTGCGTTTGGACGCCGTGCTTGTGGGCACGGCGGACAACGGCGCGCGCGTCTATGCCGAGAACCAGGGCAAGACTTGCAACGCGGTGGGGATCGGGTACAAACTGCACGAGCTGGGGACAGAGGCGGAGGATGCGACGTACGACGACATCGCCGGGCGCGTGCTGCTGCTGAACACGCAAGAGCACGTGCACGCGGTGATGCTGCACATGCCGTTGCCAGAGGGGATCGACCCGTACTCGGTGCAGCGGCTGATCGCGCCGGAGAAGGACGTCGAGGGTGTCAACCCGGCGAACATCGGCAACGTCGTCTATGGGCGCAGCAGCCTGGCCCCATGCACGGCACTGGCGGTCGTCAAAATGCTCGAGAGCACGGGCGTGCAACTCCGCGGCAAGAGGTGCCTGGTGATCGGGGCGAGTGATGTTGTGGGCAAGCCAATCGCCGTGCTGCTGATGCGGACGGAGGCGACGGTGATCAGTTGCAACAAGTTCACCGGGGCAGAGACGGTGGCGGGGCTGGCGCGGGAGGCGGACGTGATCGTCTCGGCGGCGGGTGTGCCGGGGTTGGTCACGGCGGGGATGGTCCGGCCTGGGGTGATCGTGGTAGACGTGGGTGTCAATCGCGTGGCCGGGGAGATGGGCAAGAGCAAGACGGTCGGGGATGTGGCGTTTGCGGAGGTGCGGGAGAAGTTGGGGCCTGGGGGTTGGATCAGCCCGGTGCCCGGGGGGGTGGGGCCGATGACGGTAACGATGCTGCTGCTAAACGTGGTGCGATCGGCTGAACGTGCGGTGGGGATCGCGGGGGAGGAATAGGCAGGAGTTTGGTAGGTGTTTTTAACTGGGATGGGTGGGGTTTGTCGAAAATCAACGCTGGTTGTGAACGTGGGCAATGGGAGTGGTGTAGACTTCGTTAGGCTTGTGGTGAGTGGTGTTTGGTGTCGGCTGCCGAGGTTCCGGCGACTGGGCGGCGGGCAGGGAATGGGTGTGGCGTCTGCGGTGCCGGCAAGGTGGAGATTATGAACGCTGTTGCGTTGGTGCCAAGTTTGAGCCTGGGCTTTTTCCAGAACTTCGGGTTGCCCGAGATGATCCTGATCGGGGCGGTCATGCTGCTGCTGTTCGGCAGCCGGCTGCCGGAGGTTGGCAAGTCGCTGGGGCGCGGGATTGTCGAGTTCAAGAAGGGGCTTAAGGGCGTGGAGGATGAGGTGGACGCGCAGTCGACCTCCCAGCCCCGGCAGCAACTGAACCGGAGCGAGAACCTCCCCCCTGTAACACCCGAGAGCCGGCAGACGGTCGGGCGTGGCGAGAACGTCTAAACAGGGCGTGCGCTGCCGGGGTTTGCCTGCGCGAATTTTTTGCGTTGATCCCCTTGGGGGTGCTTGGAAGGACTACCCTCGTGGCCCTGCCGACGGTTCGGCGGGGTGATGGCGTGCGGCCCAGCGTGGGCCGCGTGCCTGGAGGTTGGACCCGAGGCCTGGCCGATTGGCCGCAGTTGAAAAGCGAGCACACATGTCCGAGCAACAGCAGCAGCAGATCCAGCTCCGCATCGAGGAGCACCGGATGAAGACGACCTACGCCAACACCATCCGGACGACGACCACCCCCGACGAGGTGGTGTTGGACTTTGGCATGAACATGCCGATGCCCGGCCAGGACGGCCAGCCGGCGATCCTGTTTGATATCGGCTCGCGCGTGGTGCTCAACTGGCGCGGCGCCAAGCGTCTGGCGATCAGCCTCGGGCAGGTGATCCGCCAGTTCGAGCAGCACAACGGGGAGATCCCGCTGGGCAACCAGGCGCCTGCGCAGCAGAGCGTGCCGAAGATTGCGGATTGATGCGGCTGATGCACGCGTGCGTGCGCGAGCATTTGAAGAAACCAACCCCACCCCTGCCCCTCCCCTCGGGGGAGGGGTTTTTTTACTTTGGGCCTGTGGGTTATGCGGGCAGTGGGGTCGGGCCTGTGGCGCCGGTGGGTTCTTCGGCTTGCTCAGGCGCGTGCTTGTGCTTGGCGGCAATCAGCAGGTACATGACGGGGATGACAAAGAGCGTGAAGATGGTGCCGATGGTCATACCGGCGACGAGGACGGTGCCGATGGAGTTTCTTGCCGCGGCACCGGGGCCGGTTACAAAGACCAGCGGGAGGTGCCCGAAGACGGTGGCGAAACTGGTCATCAGCACCGGGCGCAGGCGCGTGGCGCTGGCCTGGCGGATGGCTGTGAGTTTGTCCAGGCCGCGTTCTTGCAACACGTTGGCGAACTCGACGATAAGAATGCCGTTCTTGGCGATGAGGCCCACGAGGGTAACAAGGCCGACCTGGGAATAGATGTTGATGGTGGTGAAGTCGAGGAAGCTAAAGACGAGCGCGCCGGAGATCGCAAGCGGGACGCTGCCGAGCAGGACGATGAGCGGGTCGCGGAAGCTGCGGAACTGTGCGGCCAGGACGAGGTAGATCAGCGCGATGGCCAGCCCCAGCGAGGAGGCCATGGCCGAGCCTTCCTTGCGGATCTGCCTGCTTTCGCCGGCGTGGTCGAGGGTGATGTCTCCACCGCCGGCCTTGCGGGCGATTTCTTCGAGTTTGGTAAGAGCAAACTCTTTGGTTACGCCCGGCACTACGCCGGCGTTGATGCGTACGGCGTTCTGCTGCTGGAACTTGTTGAGTGTTCGTGGTGCGGCGGTCGTCTGGATGCTGGCGAAACTCGAGACGGGGATGAGTTCGCCGCTGGGTGAGCGGACCTTGAGGTCCAGCAGTGCCGTGGGGCCCCGTCGGTTCTCGTCGCCGAGTTGTGGGATGACCTTGTAGCTGCGGTCAAAGTAGTTAAAGCGGTTGGTGTAGCCGCCGCCGAGCAGGACGCCGAGCTCTTGCCCGACGCCGGCCAAGTCCATGCCCAGGTCGGCGACCTTGTCGCGGTCGACGATGACGCGTGCCTGCGGCAGGTCGATCTTCAGGTCGGTGTCAACATACATGAAGATGCCCGCGGCATTCCCCTCGGCGAGCACCTGCTGCGCCACGCCCAGGAGCTGCTCGGGTGGGAGCTGGCTTTTGAGGACGAGTTCGACATCAAACTGCCCGGCCCCTGGCAGGGGGGGTGGTGTAACCGGGAAGGCTTGCACGCCGGGTAGGACCGAGAGCATGCCAAAGGCCTCCCCTGCGATCTGTTTGGTGTTGCGTTTGCGATCGTTCCAATCGGTTGCGATCATCCCCCCGAAGCCTGAGCCGGGGGTAACGATGCTCCAGACACCCTTGGACTCGGGGATCTGCTTGAACATCTCCGCGACGGTGCTGGCCTGCTTGCTGCTCTCTTGCAGCGTCGAGTCGGGCGCGCCCTGGAGGATGACAAAGACGTGCTTCTCATCCTCGACCGGTGCAAGCTCGCGCCCCGAGAACATGTAGAGCGGCACAGCGGCGAGGGTAACAAGCAGCGAGGCGGCAACGATCGCCCAGCGCATGCCCAGGGCACTCTCGAGCATGTGGGAATAAACGTCGCGCACGCGGTCGAAGGCGCGGTTGACAACTTCGGTAAACGTGCTCTGCTTGCCACCCTGGCGCACCATGGCCGCGGACATCACCGGCGAGAGTGTGATGGCGACAATCCCCGAGACGATCACCGCCGCAGCGAGCGTGAAGGCAAACTCGCGGAAGAGCACGCCGGTGAGGCCACCCTGGAAGCCGATGGGGGCATAGACCACCGCGAGTGTGATGGTCATGGCGATGATCGGGCCGACGAGTTCGCGTGCGCTGATGAGGGCGGCATCGGTGCGGCTCTTGCCCTCGCGCACGTGGCGCTGGACGTTCTCGACGACGACGATGGCATCGTCAACGACCAGCCCCACGGCCAGGACGATGGCCAAGATTGTCAGCAGGTTGAGGCTGAATCCCATCAGGGACATGAAGATTCCCGCACCGACGAGGGAGATGGGTATGGCGATGAGGGGAACGAGTGCGGTGCGGATGGAGCCCATGAAGATGAAGACGACCAGGCCGACGATGAGGACGGTCTCGGCAAGGGTTTTGCTGATTTCTTTGAGGGAGGCCTCCATGAAGACGGTGCCGTTCCAGGCGAAGTCCATGTTGGTGCCCGGCGGGAGCGTGGGGCGGAGCTCTTCCATCTTGGCCTTGATAGCGTTGCTGATGGCGATCTCGTTGACGCCGGGCAGGGGCCAGACAGAGAGGTAGACGGATTCTTTGCCGGCGTACTTGGCGATCATCATCGCCTCGTCGGTGCCGAGCTCGACGCGGGCGACGTCGCCGAGGCGGATAGTCGCGCCGTCGCGCTGCTCGACGATGAGCTGCTCGAACTCCGCGACGGTGCGCAGGTCGGTGTTGGCCAAGAGGTCGATCTGCGTCAGTTCCCCCTTGGTGCGTCCGACGGCGGCGAGGAAGTTGTTGCGGCGGAGTGCCTCAGAGACGTCCCCGGCCGTCAGGCCCAGGGCGCTGAGGCGCTGCGGGTCGATCCAGATGCGCATCGCCAGCGTGCGCCCACCCTCGATGCCGACGCGCTGGACGTTGGCCAGCGTGGCGAACTGGGGCTGGATCTGGCGTGTGAGCCAGTCGGTCAGCGCGGGGATTGGCATGGTGTCGGAGTTGAAGGCGATGTAGAACGTCGCGTACGGGCGGTCGGCGCGTTGGACCTCGATCGTCGGCGGCTCGGCCTCGGCGGGCAGCTCGCCGCGGATCTGCTGCAGGCGGGCGTTGACCTCCGCGAGTGCTTCCGTTCGCGGGTGGTTGAGTTTCAGTTTGATCGTTACGACGCTGACGCCGGCGGTGCTGCTGCTCTCGATGTAGTCGATGCCCGAGATCGCCGAGACTGCGCGCTCGATGGGTGTGGTCAGGAACCCGCGGACGTTCTCGGCGCTGGCGCCGATGTAGACGGTCGTGATGATGATCGACGACGACTCGATCTTGGGGAACTGCTGGATCGGCAGCGACATGCTCGCCCGCAGCCCGATGAGCAGGATCGCCACGTTGACGACGATCGCCAGGACGGGGTGCTTGATGAAGATGTCGGTGAAGGACTTCATGCTGGGTGCTCGTTTTGACGCCGGTGCAAGTGGGCGCGGGTAGGAAGGATGGTGTTACTTACCTGTAGTGGTGGCCTGCGGGGGTGAACCCGCGGCGGGTGCGATGTCCACGCCGACGCCGTCGTGGAGCTTGAAACTGCCGCTGGCCGCGACGATCTCGCCGGGCTCAAGCCCCTGGCGGATGATGACCTCGTTGCCGATGGACGCCCCGCCGACGACGGGGCGGAGCTTGGCGCGGGTTTTCCCTTTCTCGTCGGGTTGCAGGACAAAGACGTGGTCCCCCTCCGGCCCGCGTCCGAGCGCCGTAACGGGGACGACAACCACCTGACGCTCAGGCCCGACGGGCAGTGCAACACGCACCGATGCGCCCGGCGAGAGGCCCGCAACGGCCCCGTCGGCCACCGCGCGGAGCATCGTGCTGCGTGTAACACGGTTGACGCGTGCGTCGGCGGCCTGCACCGAGGCGGTGCCCAGCGCGGTGCCGTCGTCGTCGGTCAAGGTGATGGTGCTGCCGGGGGTGAGCGTCATTGCGAGCATCTGCGGGGCCATGAAGTCGATATACACACGCTTGGCGATCTCTTGCAGCGTTGTTACCTCCGTCCCCTCGGCCAGGTACTGCCCGGGGTGCGTGTCCACCAGGCCTACGCGCGCCGCGAACGGGGCCTTGATCGTCTTCTTCTGCATCATCGTCTGCAACGGCATCACCGCGGCACGCAACTGCTCGACGATTGCCCGGTCGCGCTCCAGCCCGCTCTTGGCCCGATCGACCTCCGCGCGGGCGCGGTCAAGGTCCGCCTGCGGCGCGGCGTTGGAGGCCACCGCACCCTCCAGCCGGCGGGCGTTGGTCTCGGCCAGTTCAAGTTCCGCCTCCGCGGCACGGATGTTCGCCTCCGCCGCACGAACGCTCGCCTGGGCCGCGGCGATCTGGGCCTGGTCGACGCTCGCGTCCAGGACCACCAGCACGTCCCCCTCCTTGACGACCTGCCCCGACTGCACGGGCACCTCTTTGACGACCCCGACGAGCTCGTTCTTGAGCGTGATCGACCGCACAGCCGAGACCGTGCCGACAACCGACTGGCTCATGCGGAAGGGGATAAGCCTGGCGGTGGCCGAGGCGACGGATTCACTCGGGTCCCACGGCGTGGCCTCGGCCTGAGCAATAGCCTTCTTGATCCCGCGGTACTTCCACAGCCCCAGACCCCCCAAGACCCCCACTACTACGATTAGAAAGATGACGCTGCCGAGGATGGTTCTGCGATTCATGCGGGCCTCCGGCGTCGTCGCCAGGTTGGGGTGCTTGGTGTTGAGCAAGGATGATATGGATCACGGAAGGAACACGCGCGTTGCATCGGGTACCCCGAACCTCCGGGGCGGGCGTATTTCTCTTCAACTCTATAGACGCCCGGCTCGGAGATCCGGGGTACCCATATCTGGGGTACCCAGTACCAGAGGCCATTTTCGATCGCGCTCGCCCTGCCGGGTCGATAGGATTCCCGCCAGCGCACCACAGGGGCGTGGCAAGGAGTCGCTCATGGCCCGTCCAACACTGATCACTTGCACCCTCATCCTGCTCACCTCTGCCGCGTGGCTCATGGGCACCGCCCCGGCGGCCCAGCCCCCGGCTGAAACACCCGAGCAGATCATCAAGGACCTCGAACGCGCACGCCCAGCTACCCCGGCGCCGGCTGTTACCCCGCCGGCCAACCAGCCGCAGGCGCCCGCCGACACCCAGGCCACGACCGGTACCAAACTCCTCCGCGAGGGGACCTTCCTGACGGCCCGCCGAGGGCGCGTCGCGCGTGGCGCGACCGGCGAACTGCTCTTCACCTTCGATGCCGATGCGCAGGGGCGCAGCGATGGGCCGATGGTTTTGCTGCCGTGCATGAACCTGGCGGGTATGGAAAAAATCCTCGATCGCGCCGGCGAGAGCGTTACGTTCACACTCAGCGGGCAGGTCTTTGTCTACAAGGGCCGCAACTACATCCTCCCGACGCTCTACCAGGTCAACCGCCGGGGCGGGGACGTCAACACGGCCCAGTAAACACGCAGGCCACGCCCGAGGGCTTCTTTGCCCTCTCACCGGAGGTACACCTTGGCAACAACTGCTAGCAATCTCCCCGTGCGCCCTGGTCTCACCCCTACCGCCCAGGGGACGTTCCTGGGGCACCCGCCGGGGTTGTTCTTGCTGTTTCTTGTCGAGATGTGGGAGCGGTTTAGCTACTACGGCATGCGGGCGCTGCTGGTGCTCTATCTCACCACGCCGATGTCGGGGGTGCGGCTGGACAAACTCCCGCAGGGCCAGGTCGCGGGCTTCAACCCCGGGCCAGGGTGGTCGGACGCCTCGGCTAGCACGCTCTATGGGTGGTATACGGGCCTGGCCTATCTCATGCCTGTCATCGGGGGGATCATCGCCGACAAACTCATCGGCACGCACCGGTCGATGCTCGTCGGGGGCATCCTGATCATGCTCGGGCACATCGCACTGGCGGTCTCAGGGATGGGCTCGCTGCACGGCGCGCCGATCGGGATGACCGTTTTCATCTTCGGGCTGGCGACGATCGTCATCGGCACCGGGCACTTCAAGCCCTCGGTCTCTGTCATGGTCGGGCAGTTGTACCCCGAGGGGGACCCACGCCGGGATGGGGCCTTTAGCATCTTCTATATGGGCATCAACCTGGGCGCGTTCTTGTGCGCGTTCATCTGCGGCACCCTGGGCGTCAAGGTCGGTTGGCACTGGGGCTTTGGCTCCGCTGCCGTCGGCATGTTCCTGGGCTTGGGGGCATACCTGATCGGCAAGCCTTTGTTCCTCAAGGGGATCGGCGAGAAGCCCAAGGGTGCCGGGGAGTTTTCGCCGGTATTCCTGGTCGGTGGCCTGGTCCTGGCCGCGGGGTTTGCGTGGCTGTTTCACAACAACTTGCTGTCGGGGATCGCCGGGTTGATGAACCCGCTTCTTACGGGCATCCTCGGCGGTGTGGTTCTAGTGCTGGCGGTCTGGTTCGTGGCCGTGCAACGCCCGGGGGACCGCGGGCCGGTGGCGAGCATCTTTATCTTCATGCTCTTTAACGCCTTCTTCTGGTTCGCCTTCGAGCAGGCCGGCTCGAGCATGACGCTCTTTACCGACCGTTACACCGACACGCGCATCCTCGGCTGGCAGATGCCGACGCCCTGGTTCCAGTCCGTCAACCCCGCGTTGATCTTCATCTTTGCACCCCTCTTCGGGCTTCTTTGGACTGCGCTGGCACGCAAGGGGCTGAACCCGAGCCAGCCAGGCAAGATCGCGCTGGGGTTGATCCTGCTCGGGGCGGGCTTTGTCCTGCTGGTCATGGGCGCACGGACGATCCAGGTCGGCACCCCGGCGGACCCCTCGGCGGTTGTCCGCCCGGCCTCGATCGTCTTCATCCTCGGGGCCTATCTGCTGCACACGCTTGGCGAACTCTGCCTCTCCCCGACGGGGCTGTCGTACGTAACCAAAGCCGCGCCCGTGCGATTTGTGAGCCTGCTTATGGGCATCTGGTTCATCTCCAGTTTCATCGCCAACCTGGCCGGGGGTCTCGTCGCGGCACAGACCGAGAAGATCGAGAGCGGTGCGGTCAAACTCCCTTGGAACTTCTCGGCCGGGACGGGCAGTGTGCAGGCCGACTTCTTCTTCCTCTTCGTCGTAACCTCCATCGGCGCAGGGGTGCTCATCCTGGTCCTGACGCCCCTGTTTAAGAAACTGATGCGCAACCCCAACGACTGAGCCTGCAACACCCCGCGTTTGCTACCCTCACGCATGCCCCGCAAACTCACCGCACCCCACGGCGTGCGCACCTACAGCAACCTCCAGTGGGGTTTGCTCGTCAAACTCGCCTTCGACCACGGGTGGAAGCCCTGGGGCGTACGCCCGCCCGAAGACTGGATCGCCACGACCGAGGAAGGGACCCGGCGTTGGCACTTCATGGACTACTTCTCCCCCAAGGGACAGCGGATCGTCGCGGGGGACGCGCAGGAGATGGGGCGGTCGGTGCTCCATGCGCTGCCAGATATCCCGTTGCATGATGCGCTGTCGCACAAGGTGGCCCAGGAGATTCAGTTGCCGGATGTTGATGAGCCGCTGCGGATGCTCCAGCCGGGGGTTACGGTGAATGCCTATGAGTTTTTCAGCGGCAGTGGCCGCAAAACAATCGAAGATTTCGCGGCCTTTTGCCGGGCCGGTGGGTTTGCAATCGGCGGATCGGGGTGATCTGGGTAGGTCGGCTCTCCGAGCCGAACGGGGTACTGATTTGGTGGCACGGGCTTCCAGCCCGTGCGGCAGAGGCAATCGGCCACAGAAACGCCGAGGCACAGAGCAAGAAGGGTTGAGCCAGCAGGTAGAGAACCCGGCATCCTCTTCTTCTCGGTGCCTCGGTGGTTGACTTTGTTTGCCGTGCAGGCTGGAAGCCTGCACCACCATGGGCCACCCCTGCCCTTCCCCGCCAGAACTATCTGAGGGAGGGGTTACGTTAGGGTGCAGATTCTGCCGCACGTCTCATAACCACGGCCGAGAATAGCCCAAGGGCCGAAGGCTACGCTCGGTGGTGTGGGGGTTGGGCGTCGATGGGCCGATGGACCCCCGTGTACTCCCCTGGGAGGTGGCATGTTCCTGGTTCGCCGAGCTCAACCTGAGGACGTGGGGACGCTGCTGAAGTTGGCGAAGATGGTTCACTTCATCAACCTCCCGGCGGACCGGGGGATCATCGAGGGGAAGGTTTCCTGGAGCCGGCAGTGCTTCATGCTCGCGGCCGAGACGCAGACGCCAGGGCGTGCCGGGGCAACCCGTGGGAAGAAGCCCGCAAGGGGTTTGGCCGTCAAGCAACCGCCGCACACGGCATCTTCGCACGGTGGCGTGCTGGCGGGGGGTCTCAAGACGCTGACGGGGCGGTCGCCGTTGTTTATGTTTGCCCTTGAGGAGGTCGAAAGTGGCGGGGTGATCGGCACGAGCCAGATCATCAGCCGGATGGGTGGTCCTGGGCAGCCGAATATCTCGCTGCAACTGGCCCGCAAGGAGATGTTCAGCACCGACTTGCAGACGGGCGTCTCGCACACGGTCTTTCGTCGGCACCTTGACGAGAGCAGCCCGACGGAGATCGGCGGGCTGATCTTGCAGCCAAGTTTCCGCGGGCACCGGCTGAAGCTGGGCCGGTTGATCTCGCTGGTCCGTTTCCACTACATTGGTCTGTACCGGCAGATGTTCGCCGACCGTGTGATCGCCGAGCTTATGGGCCCGATGAGCGCCGACGGGCATGTGCCGTTCTGGGAGCACTTCGGGCGGCACTTTATCAACATGACCTACGACCAGGCCGACCGCTTCTGCCAGGAGAGCAAGGAGTTTATGATCAGCCTGCTGCCGAGCGAGGACATCTATCTGACGCTGCTGGTCCCCGAGGCCCGAGCGGCGATCGGCTCGGTCGACGATGAAACCAAACCCGCCAAGCATCTGCTCGAACGCCTTGGCTTTGCGCACTTCCAGCGTGTGGACCCCTTCGACGGCGGCCCGCACCTGGAGGCGCAGACGGACATGATCAACCTTGTGCGCCAGACGCGTCTGGGCAAACTCGCCACGCCGACGGAGAAGCCTGCATCCCTGCGCGAGCACGGGATCGTCAGTGTTGTTGATGCCGAGGGTGAGTTTCGGGCGACCGCGTCGGGGTATCAGATCGACAAGGTGGGGCGCGTGGTGCTGCCGGGCGACGTTGCCCGGATGCTCGGCGGCGAGCCTGGGATGGACGTCGGCTTAAGCCCCTTGGAAACAGGGGCGGCGGTCGTGCTGAGCAAGCCCCCCATCCGCGCCAGGAAGTAGCACCAGGCCCCCCACCGCCGCCGAGGCTGAGGCCCGTGAGGACCGCATGACGACTGCAAGCAACTTGATCGGCCGGGAGTGGGTTGCGATCCCAGGCGATGCGCTGGTCTCGCGCAGCCCCGCCGAGCCTGGGCGGGTGGTTTATTCGTGTGCGCCCAAGGTCGAGCACGTCGGGCAAGCGGTCGAGGCGGCCAGGCGGGCACTGCCGGCGTGGAGCGCGCTGCCGAGGGAAAAACGCTTTGCCGTCCTGCGCCGCTTTGCGCTCATCAGCAAAGCCAACACCCCGGCGATGGGGTCGCTGATCGCCGATGAGGTCGGCAAGGTGCTCTGGGAGAGCACGGGCGAGGCGCAGTTGCTGGCCGGGAAGGTCGATATCACCCTCGACCCCGCACGCGAAGGTGGGTTGCACCGCGTCGAGGACCTGGAACTTGCGCTGAGCCCAACGCGCACGGGCGCGTGCCACTTCAAGCCCCACGGCGTGATGGCCGTGCTCGGTCCGTTCAACTTCCCGGCCCACCTGCCCAACGGGCACATCGTCCCCGCGCTGGCGATGGGCAACACGGTTGTCTTCAAGCCGAGCGACAAGGCGCCGGCTGTTGGTGAACTGCTGGTGCGCTGGTTTGACCGGGCGATCAGGGAAGAACTTGCCGGGGTGCCGGGTAACTTTGACGGCGTGATCAACCTGGTGCAGGGCAAGGCCGACGTGGCGTCGGCGCTTGTCGCGCACGACGGGATCGACGCCATCGCCTTCACAGGCTCGTGGCCCGTAGCCCGGCAGATCATACGGGCGAACCTCGACCGCCCAGGCCGGCTGCTCGCGCTGGAACTCGGCGGGAGCAACGCCGCCGTCGTGATGCCCGACGCGGACATGAAACTCGCGGCGATCGAGGTTGTGCGCAGCGCGTTTGCGACCACCGGGCAACGCTGCACCTGCACGCGCCGGCTGATCGTGCACGAGGAGATCGCCGGTCGTTTGATCGCGCTGGTGGCCAAGATCGCCAGCAACCTGATCATGGGCCACCCGCGCGCGACGCACCCGGTCTTTGCCGGGCCGATGATCAATGAGGATGCACGCGAGCGCGTCTTTGCCTTCCAGCACGCCGCCGGCGGGGCTGGCGCGGAGATCATCGTGCCCAGCGTCCCCATCGAGCAGCCCGGCGGGGGGTGGTACCTCTGCCCAGGCGTCATGCGCGTGGACCGCTTTTGCACGCTGGCGATCGACGAGGGCGCACCGGGTGGCGGGGCGTTCGATGCCGGGGGTGATATCGAGATTTTCGGCCCGCTGCTGCGGGTGGCAACGGTGCGCTCGCTGGATGAAGCGATCGAGCAGACCAACGCGACGCGCTACGGGCTGGCCGGGGCAATCTTCACGCGCGATCAGGCGTCGGCCACGCGGTTCGTCCGGCAGGCGCGTGCCGGGTGCATCAATGTGAACACCGGCACTGCCGGGGCGAGCAGCAAACTCCCCTTCGGCGGCCTGGGCCTGAGCGGGAACCACCGCCCGGCCGGGTCGTTTGCGCTGGACTATTGCGCCTACCCCGTGGCGTCGATGGTCGAGGCGGGCACGAGCGCGATGCCGAGCGAGGGGATGCTGTGGGATGACCGCTGGCAAGAGGGTTGAATGAGTGCAATGAACACCCTGAAGGGGAATCACTCAGAGGACGGAGGAGCGGAGTAGAAGTGGCAGAGTTACGAAGTTACAAAGTTGCAAAGTTGCAAAGTGGCAGAGTGACGGAGTAGCGACACACCACTGCTTCTACTTCGCGTCCCTCCGCCAACCTCCGCCCCCTCCGCGAACCTCTTGAATTGTGTGTCTTTGCACATATCAACCCCACCCCTGCCCCTCCCCTCGGGGGAGGGGTTCTAAAGCGCCGCAGCTGCTACGCACTTTGCAACTTTGCTACTTTGCTACTTTGTAACTTTGTAATTCTGCAATTTCTACTCTGCCCCTGCGTCCTCTGAGTAAGCCTCACGGCCCGCCCGCTGCATCCTTGGGCGTGGGCGTGCCGGCCGGGTTGGTCTGGCCAAGGCGCCGCACCAGGCGATACGCCCAGCCCAGGACCGGGAAGCTCAGCCCCGATGCAGTCGCCACCGCGAAGCCCTTGACGGCCTTTGGTGGGATGTGGAAGTAAAAATCACTCCACCACCCAAAGTAGACGCAGACCCAGAAGCCATAGAAGCCCAGCAGCACGGGGATGGCGACCCACCTGGGCAGCGACCGGCTGACGCGGTCCGAGCGCTCGGTAACACGCAGGGCGATTACCTTCCCACGGTCAAAGAGGGTCTTGGCCCAGACGAACTCAGTCGCCAGCAGCGCGACGGCCACGGGGACGAGGATACTCGGCCCCGGACCGGGCAGGGGGGCGATGAGGATTGCGAAGATGATGATGGCCGTGCCCGCGATGAGGATCATCACCTTGCGGAGGTTGCGTTTGGTGGCCAGCGCGGCGTCGGCGATGTCGTCGAGGGGGCTTGGTCGCGGGTCTAAGGCCTGCCGCCCACGCGCGCCAAGCAGTGAACCCGTTACCGCCACCAGGAGAGCGCCGATCACGACGCCGAGTGTTACCTCGGTGGCCACCTGGCTGGTGCGGAAGAAGATCGTCTTGACGACGATATATCCCATGAGGAAGACGAGCGTTACCTTGAGGTAGCGCAGCCGACCGAGCACCGGCGCAACGGCAAAGTAGAGGCTCCGCAGCGACAGGATCACCATCGCCTGCGAGGCGAAGGCCAGGAACGGGTCCTGCGTGATCGAGAAAACAGCCGGGATCGAGTCGGCGGCATAGGTCAGGTCCGCCGCGCCGGCGACGATGATGCACAGCAGCAGCGGGGTGATGGCAAGCCGGCCTTGCACCTGGGTGAACCAGCGCGCCCCGTCGGGCCCGGGGGCGATCGGCACAAAGCGTCCAATCATGCGCGTGATCCACCGGGCGTTGAAGTCGGTCCGTTCATCGGGCAGCAGGAGCGTGCGGAGCATCGCCACAAAGAGCAGCCCGACAAAGACATAGACAAACCAGGAGTACGACACGAGCAGCTCGGCACCGAGCAGCACCAGCGCCAGCCGGAGCACCAGCGATATGAGTATGGCCATGAACAACACCCGGCTGACAAGCCGGGGGGGAATCTTGTAGTACGCAAAGAGCACCGCCAGCACCGCTACGTTGTCCAGGCTCAGCGTCAACTCGGTGGCATAGGCCGTGAGGAACTGCGTCAGCGCATCGGTCCCCGAGAGGCCCTGGGCATCGCGTGGTGCGCCCAGGGCAGGGGCGACGTTCATCAGCGCCTGCTGGACGACGCGCCAGTTGGTCTCGTAGACGTAATAGATCATGGCGGCAAAGCCGAGCACCGCCGAGACGATCCAGAAGACCAGCGATGTGAGTGCCTCGCCGGGCGTGCGGTCGTGCTTACCAAAGCGCAGCAGGAGGGCCTCGACGACGATGAGCGCCACCATGAGCACGCCAAGGGCAGTCCAGAGCCAGAGCATCATGCCCGCCAGCGTAGGGTGCACGCCGGGGCATCACGGGGGGGGCGTTTCACCCGGTTGCCTGGTGCTGTTACACTTGCGATGCAAGGAGCAACCCATGACCGCCACGATGTCCCAAGCCACCGCCGTCCAGAGCACCGACCCGCTGCACCTGATCGATGTTGACCATGTGCAGTTCTACGTCGGCAACGCCAAGCAGGCGGCGTTCTTCTACGCCCACTGCTTCGGCTTCCAGATCGAGCAGGTCAGCGACCTGACCACCGGCGCACGCGACGCGACGCACTTCCTGCTCACACAGGGGAACATCCGCTTCATCCTCACCAGCGCACTGACCGCGGCCCACCCGGCGGCGATGGAGGTCGCGATGTTCGGCGACGGGGTCAAGGACGTCGCCTTCACCGTCTTTGACGCCGTCAAGGCCTATGAGAGAGCAATCAAGAACGGTGCCGAGAGCGCCTATGAGCCGAGGGTCTTCAAGGACGACACCGGCACCGTAACGATGGCGGGGATCAAGACCTACGGCCGGGTCAACCACTCCTTTGTCAGCCGAACCGGGGCCTATGAACTCTCCAAGATCAAAGCGGGCGGCCTCTTCAAAACCAAGTTCAAGAAGATGGAATCGGGCCTGGGCGGGGGAGCGAGCGGCGGGGGCAACGGCGGCATCGTCAGCATCAACGAGCACAACCGAAAAAACCCCTGCGGCCTCAAGTATGTCGACCACCTCGTCGGCAACGTCGAGCTCGGCCAGATGAACCGCTGGGTCAAGTTCTACGAAGACGTCCTCGAGTTCAAAATGTTCATGCACTTTGACGACAAGGACATCAGCACCGAGTACAGCGCGCTGATGAGCAAGGTCATGAGCAGCGGCAACGGCCTGATCAAAATGCCCATCAACGAGCCCGCCGCGGGCAAGAAGAAGAGCCAGGTCCAGGAGTACCTCGACTGGCACCAGAACACCCCCGGCGTCCAGCACCTGGCCCTGCGCACCGACGACGAACTGCACTCCATCGCCGCCCTCCGCGCACGCGGCGTCGACTTCCTCACACTCCCGGACGCCTACTACGAGAACGTCTGGAAACGCGTCGACGCGATGCTCACACAGCACGGGCACACACCCGTCCGCGAGGACCACGAGGCGATCAAACGCCTGGGCATCCTCGTCGACGCGGACGACGAGGGGTACCTGCTGCAACTGTTCACCAAACCCCTGCAAGACCGCCCCACACTCTTCTTTGAGATCATCTGCCGACGCGGCGCCCAGAGCTTTGGCAAGGGCAACTTCAAGGCCCTCTTCGAGGCCCTGGAACTCGAACAGGGCAAACGCGGGAACCTCTAAGCACCCCTTGCCTTCGCATCAGAACCCCTCCCCAGGGCAGGGGCAGGGGAGGGGTTGATATTCACCAAAGTCGCACGATTGAAGAGGTTCGCGGAGGGAGCGAAGATTGGCGGAGGGACGCGGAGAGAAGCAGTAATATGTCGCCTCGCTGCCACTGTGCCACTTTGCAACTCTGTCACTTCCACTCTACCCCTCCGTCCCCTGAGTGAAACCCACCCCTTGCACCACCCGCCCCCCCGGCGTATCGTTCCCCAGCCCTCTGCTGCACCGGCTTGTCCGCCAGCAACGGGCACGTCCCGTCGGTCGCGTAGCTCAGTTGGCTAGAGCGCGGTCTTCACACGGCTGAGGTCACAGGTTCGAGCCCTGTCGCGACCATTGACACACAACCCACCGCACGCCCGGCACACCCGGGCCTGCCGTGGGTTGTTTACGTTGATCCCCACCCAGGAGCACTCATACGGATCGCCAATGTTTCTCGTGCGGAACCCCTCCCCCGAGGGGAGGGGCAGGGGTGGGGTTGGCCACTTCGGTCGCACGACATTCAGCGGAGATCCATACAACAAGCACCCGGCGCGCGAATCGCACATGGGGTTCCCACGTGGCGCAAGACTTTAACCCGGGCAAAGAGGCATCAGCGGAGGATCATCCAGCTTGCTCAGGTTTTCGAACCAATCAACCCCACCCCTACCCCTCCCCTCGGGGGAGGGGTTATAAGCAAAACATGTTACTGGCAACGACCCTACCGCGTCTGCCCATCGCCTGTGCAGACAAACCGGCGTGTCGTCAACTCTTCCAGCCCCATCGGGCCATAGGCGTGCAGGCGTGAGGTGCTGATGCCGATCTCCGCGCCCAGGCCGAGTGCGGAGCCGTCGTTCATCCGTGTGCTGGCGTTGTGCAGGACGCACGAGGCGTGCACGCGGCCAAGGAACTCCCCCGCGGCCGCAGCGTTCGCCGTGATGATCGCCTCGGTGTGGTTGCTGCCACAGGCCCCAATGTGCTCGATCGCCTCATCCATCGAGCCGACGACCTTCATCGCCACGATCATGTCCAGAAACTCGCGCCCAAAGTCCCCCGGCACGGCGGGCACCACCGGCCGTCCACCCGCCAACGCCAGCACCCGCGCATCCCCACGCACCTGCACCCCCGCACCGGCAAAGGCCCCGAGCATCGCCGGGACAAAACCCTCGGCAACGCCCTCATGTACCAGCACGCACTCGGCCGCGTTGCACGTCGCCGGGGCGCTCGTCTTGGCAGAGAGCACCACGCGCTGCGCCATCGCAAGGTCCGCGTCGCGGTCAACATAAATATGATTCACACCCTTGTCGTGCTGGATCGTCGGCACACGCGAGTGCTGCGCAACCCAACTGATGAGCTCCTCACCCCCACGCGGGATCACCAGGTCGATCAACCCCCTCTGCTGGAGTAACTCCAGCACCACCGCCCGGTCGCTGGTGATGATCGGCGTGATCGCCTCAACGGGCAGACCGTGCGCCGCCAGCACGCCGCGAACGATCCCCGCAAGCAGCGCGTTGCTCGCCGCCGCCTCCCGGCCACCCTTGAGAATGCAGGCATTCCCAGCCTTGAAACAGAGCGCAAAGGCATCGATCGTTACCCCCGGCCGCGCCTCATAGATCATGCAAACCACACCCAGCGGGCAACGCACACGCCGAACCAGTAGCCCGCTGGCAACACGCCGCTCGCTGGTGATCTCACCAACAGGGTCGGGCAGCGCAGCGATCTGCCGCAACCCCTCGGCGAGCTGCTCGATTGCGGCCCCCGTCAGTGTCAGCCGGGCGAGTTTCGCCCCCGGCAGCCCGGCCTGTCGCGCCGCGGCCAGGTCGCGCGCGTTCGCCTCCAGAATCTCCGCACGCTGCGCCAACAGCCGCTCAGACAGGTCCAGCAGCAGCGCGTCCTTGGCCTGCGTGCTCAGCACGCCGATGCGCCCAGCCGCACTCTTTGCCGCTCGCGCAACGCCGGCGATCTCCCCAACGCTCAACGCACCAAGAGATTCCATCGGCGTGCTACTCATCCCACCCGCCCCC
>VYKU01000076.1_pt1 | contig 38224 bp, 40 predicted proteins | sample 5114491 | NCBI WGS metagenome assembly VYKU01 (sample SAMN12291796, study PRJNA351875) | freshwater metagenome | isolation source: freshwater lake | place: USA: Michigan, Gull Lake | collected 2011-07-05 | reverse complement strand
CAGCTGAGACTTGGTCTGCAGCGCTTGCAGCTTCGCGCTTTCCTTGGCGAGGTCGGCGTCTGTGATGGAGCCGATCCCGTTGGTCAAAGCGTCTTGCAACTTGCTGATGAAGGTTTTGTGCACTTCCAAGCGCTTGGCACCTGCACCCCAGGTCGCCAATTGGGTACCCAAGTTGTCGATGGACGCGTTGACCAAACCCAAGGCCGTGGCTGCTGTAGCGGCAGACGTGAGCGCCGATGTGGTCAAAACGGTAACCACGGTGCCGGCCAAAGCCAAGCTAGCACCGTTGACGGTGATGGTGTTACCACCTGCGGCATCACCCAGAGCAATGGCGTTGGCTGGTGTACCACCGATCATGTTGGCACCGTCAAACGATGCGTTGGCACCGATGCTGGTGATTTGATCGCGCAATTGGGCAAAGTCAGCTGCCAGCGCAGCTTGAGCCGATGCAGAAAGACCGGCTTGGGAGGCGGCAAGCGCCTTGCCCTTCATTTCGTTCAGCAATTCCATGATGCTTTCACCAGCAGCAATGCCGGTGTCGAGGATGGAAGCTGCACGATCGGTCGACTCACGAACACGGTCGTAAGCGCCGACATCAGATTTCATTTTGTTGGCAATGGCAAAGATTGCGCCATTATCTTTGGCGGTGGCAACTTTCAAACCTGTTGAAATTGCGTTTTGCGCCTTGGCAAGGTCGCGACCGGTTTGGTTCAAGGTTTGCATCGCAACCATGGCACCATTATTGGTATTTACACTGAGCATTTTTAGCCCTCATCCATACTTGGTTTTCCCTCGCTACGAGCGAGGTGTATTCGTTTTGAATACCCGGATAGGCTAGAATTGAGTTCTGAATCTGGCGTTGAGAAACGTGGTAAACGAAACATTACCAAAAGAGAAAATGCAGTACTGTTAGGTAATGAACTTAGTTGACAATTAGTTTTTACCTAATTCAATCAGTCGAACCAACGAGCAGAATGATATGGCATTTTTTGAGTATTTATAGTTTATTCTCGCGGTCTTGCACGAAGCCAAAAACTTGAATTGAGATGGAATAGCAGGGTTGAAAAAATCTTATGAATGGCTGCAATTGGTGCCGTTTGAACCCGCTTTCTCCAAAATGACCCTGAGTTGGAGGTGATGGACGGTGTCCTTGCCCAAAGTCACAGCCAATGCCGACCAACACGATAGCGATGAAATTTAATGCTTGCGAACAAACTCCGCCCGCAGGACAAGGCCGCGAATGGTATCGTGTTTGCAGTCAATTTCTTGCGGGTCGCCTGTTAATCGGATGGAGCGGATAACGGTGCCACGCCGCAGGGTTTGACCTGCCCCCTTTACGTCGAGATCCTTGACCAGAACCACGGCATCGCCGTCCTGCAAGATATTGCCAACCGAATCGCGCACCACAATCGCGCTCTCCGCTTTCGTCCGCGCGGCGAGTTCTGAGGCCGGCATCCATTCGCCACTGGCTTCATCATAGACATAGTCGTCGTCACTGGCAGTCATTGCGCGGTCCTTCGGTCATTTACCCGACCACATAGACAGGTTGCACAGCACAAACAAGGTTAGCCCGAGAAGGTATGGCAAAGGAGGCTCCGTACAAAAGAATCCGGATGAAAGGCAAGGCCCCTTCAGTTCTCATGAATGGGGACCTAAACATTGCCGCTGCCGCCTAATCAAAGACCAACACTAACCAGATGTGCACCGCCGTCATGGTCAGCCAAATCAAAACGACGACCGGTGAAGCGCGTTGCAAGTTCCATCGCAGTTATCAAATGCTGGGTTGGCTTAACCGTCGTGAATTGCCCGCGTCCAGCAAGGACAAAGGGCAAAACCAATTGGTCTGCCAAATGGGGACCAGCAAAGGCGATGCTCTCCTGATAGCCCTGCATGCGCGCGGCGGCCACTTTCCCCACCTGTTCTGCCGGTACGCCTAATTGACCAAAGCCGCTGACTAATTCGGCGACGTGGGCATAGCGCGCGGTTAGCATCAATATCACGCCGGGCCCCTGATCGGGCGGCAACTCCCGGACCGAAAAGGCGGTCTGTGGCCAAGTTGGTAAAGCCGCCTGAACACGGCCGCGCAAACGTCTCGCCACATCAAACGAAATGCCCGCGAAATGCGCTTCGCAGGCCACATCCATGGGGGCGCCGCGATCCAGACAGGCTATGGGGCGCAAGGGCGCGGGCTCAATATCCACTTCAATGCGACCGCCACCGCGTGGGTAAAACCCATGACGGATCAGACGGGCCGAGATTCTTGGCCCCATTTGATTGATCAGGGGTAGAAAGCAGCGCTCGATAAATTCAAACGGCGGCGCCCCCATCGCATGGGTGCCGCCCTCGATAACAAGTCGCGATGGAGCCGACGCGAAAATCAAAGGCATCAAGACCGTTTGCAGGACAAGGCTGGTGGATCCTGCCGTCCCAATCGAAAAATGATACTCGCCGGGCACGACCGTGCCTGGGCGAAACGTCAAATCTGTTGCGCCCACTTGAATGCCATCGAACGCTGACCCAGAAATGCGGCACGCCGCTTCGACCGCGGTTAAGTGCTGGCGCATCAGGCCGGGCTTAGAACGCTTGGCGCGGATATTCTTGAAATGGAAAGCCTCACCGGTGATCAAGGACAGCGCGCACGCATTGCGCACCATCTGCCCCCCACCTTCGCCTTCTGATCCATCGATCGTAATCATTCTAACTCGCTTAATCTCATTATTTTAGACCCGTGGTGGCCACCAAAAGTGCAAGACCACGCGCCCTATTCTCGTATCGGTATTTAGCGAGAAATCGCCCTCGCCATCCGCAAGCCTGTGAAGGCAAGCAATTAAGTCGGCACAGCTTGCCTCCCCAATCGTCAAATGGACAAGACCGCCTTCCTCGACCAGTTCGACACCGCTTGCCTCTAAAGTGAAGGCGACGCGAAGCTTGGCAAATTGAAGGTCGCAGGATTGATTGTACCCAACGCCCTGCAACAGCGCCTCAGAAACCGGTTCCAATGGCAGTGTTCGGTATGGGGCATCATTGCTGCCAAGAAAATCTATCAAGGCGATGAAAGATTGCGCGCCTTGCCTGTCAGCCGACACATGCCAGCCGCCCCAGCCATGCTTTGGCTGACGATACTGCCAAATCCACAGCTTTCCGGTGAACACGGGGGGTGACTTCCAAGCCTGCACCTCAACCTCCTGCGTCTCAAAAACCCGTGTGAAGGGAGTTACCCCTTCACACAGACCACTTGCTTCAGCGTATGGACAATCTCCACCAGATCAGCCTGAGCGGCCATCACGGCTTCAATTGGCTTGTAGGCCTTAGGCGTTTCGTCAATCACGCCCGCATCCTTACGGCACTCGACCCCTTCGGTGTCACGAATATGCTCGTCCAAGCTGACACGCCGCTTAGCCTCGTTGCGAGACATTACGCGGCCCGCACCATGGCTGCAGCTGTGGAAGCTCTCTTCATTGCCCAATCCGCGGACAATAAAGCTCTTTGCCCCCATGGACCCTGGAATGATACCCAGAACGCCCTTGGCTGCCCGAACAGCGCCCTTACGCGTCACCAAGATGTTCTCACCGAAGTGATTTTCCCGCGTCACATAATTGTGGTGGCAGTTAACCGCCTCCAATTCTGCTTCGAACGGCTTGGTGATCTCGCTCCGCAGCGCGGCAATGACATTGGTCATCATCATGCGACGGTTTAGGGCGGCAAAGTCTTGGGCCCACCCAACCGCTTCAACATAATCGTTGAAGTGATCTGTTCCTTCGGGGAAGTAAGCCAAGTCTTCGTCGGGCAAATTGATATGCCACTTGCGCATATCTTGCTTAGCCAACTCAATGAAGTAAGTCCCGATGGCATTGCCGACCCCGCGAGAGCCAGAGTGCAGCATAACCCACACCCGCGCCTCTTCGTCGAGACAGAGTTCGATGAAGTGGTTGCCGGTTCCCAACGTCCCCAAATGCATGAGGTGATTGGTGTTCTTGAACCGTGGGTATTTGGCACAGATTAGGTCAAACCGGTCGACTAGATTTGCCCAAGCCGACACGATTGCCGCCGGTGGATTGCCCCAAGAGCCTTTATCCCGTCCGCCTCGCCCGACGGACCGACCATGGGGCACTGCCAGTTCAATCGCCCGGCGGATGCCCTCCAGATTATCTGGCAAGTCATGCGCCATCAGCGAGGTTCGCGCCGCCATCATGCCACAACCAATGTCGACGCCGACGGCGGCAGGAATCACTGCCCCCTTGGTCGGAATAACCGATCCAACAGTGGCCCCAATCCCCACATGAACGTCAGGCATAGCGGCAACATGCTTGAAGATGAAGGGCATCTTCGCGGCTCGGGTCAGCTGATCGCGCGCCTTATCGTCAACGGGGACGCCGCGCGTCCACATTTTGATTGGCACCCCACCTTCAACGGCGGTAAATTCAAATGCTGCCTCGCTCATCGAAGCTCTCCTTCTTTTTTCTTCAGAGAGTCTATCCGCAATGTGCGAAAAAAGGACCTCTCGTGCAAAACTCTTTCTTGGAACTTCCGGGGCAGCCGGCCCATTCCGGCTGCCCCATCCATTCCTGCGGGCTGGGCTGTTTGACTGACCCAGCGTACATAGGATAGCAACGCCTGTGCCAACTGATGCTAGGTCGCACAGGAAACATTCTACCCGACTGATTTTATATACTGTTTTTCTTTAATTTTGATCATCACGAGCCAAGATCCCAGATTGCAGCTTAAGCAGTTTGTATAATCTTATATAAGAATATATAATCTTAGCGCATGCGACCGATCACCGTCATCAGTATTCTAGGCTCAACCCTCGACGCCTCACCTTATGGCCCAGCGCGCTGGCAAAAATGGCGGCCATCCGTGGGACTCTGCATGCACGAGGACTTGCGAGTCGACCGCTTTTTAATGATCCACGACCCCAGCCATAGACGTTTGGCTGAGTTCGTAACCGCTGACATTGCCTCGGTTTCCCCTGAGACCGTAATGGAGCGACATGCCATAAGCTTTAAGAACCCATGGGACTTTGAAGAGGTCTATGGAAAGCTCCTCGACTTTGCGCGCGCTCAAAAGCTCGACCCGGAAGCGGAGGATTATCTGATCCACATCACCACCGGCACGCATGTGGCGCAAATCTGTCTCTATCTTTTGACGGAAGCTCGTTATCTGCCAGGCCGTCTGCTTCAAACGCAACCCAAGCGCGGCCTTCCCGATGCTGCAGGGGACTGGAGCGTGATCGACCTCGACTTATCGCGTTACGATTCCATCGCAACGCGCTTCGCGAAAGAGAGCGCGGAAAGCACCTCCTTTCTCAAGTCAGGCATCGAAACGCGCAGCCGCACCTTCAATACCCTCATTGATGAGATTGAGCAGGTGGCCAGTCGCACCCGCGCCCCCATTCTGCTGATGGGCCCCACGGGAGCGGGTAAAAGCCAGTTGGCGCGGCGCATCTATGACTTGAAAAAACTTAAGCACCAGGTCAACGGCCCTTTGGTGGAGGTCAATTGCGCGACCTTGCGCGGCGACAGCGCGATGTCGGCCCTTTTTGGGCATAAGCGCGGGTCGTTTACGGGTGCTTCTGCCGATCGTCCTGGCCTTCTCCGAGCTGCTGACGGCGGGCTTTTGTTCCTGGATGAAATCGGGGAGCTAGGACTGGATGAGCAGGCTATGATCCTGCGCGCCATTGAGGACAAGCGCTTTTTGCCCGTCGGGGCCGACCGCGAAGTAAACAGCGACTTCCAACTCATCGCCGGGACCAATCGTGACCTAGGCGAGAGTGTTGCGCAAGGCCGCTTTCGCGAGGACCTCTTCGCACGCTTAAATCTTTGGACATTTTCACTGCCGGGCTTGGCAGAGCGGCGCGAAGACCTTGCCCCCAATCTCGACTATGAGCTTGACCGCTACGCGGCACGAGAAGGTATGCGGGTGACCTTCAATAAAGAAGCGCGCGAGCGCTATTTGTCCTTTGCTATGTCCCGCGACGCGCGTTGGTCTGGAAATTTCCGGGATTTGGCGGCTAGCGTAACACGCATGGCGACTTTCTCGCCCAAAGGCCGGATTGATGGCGATGTGGTTGCCAATGAGATCACCCGCCTACAGCGCTTATGGGCGGGAAGCACGACGCCAACGGATGATTTGACAAACCTCTTGTCCGCAGAAGCATTGGAAACCCTAGACCCGTTTGACCGAGTTCAATTGGCCTTTGTGGTGGCAACCTGCCGCGCCTGTCCATCGCTATCGGAGGCAGGGCGACGATTATTTGCGGCGTCGCGTACCAAGCGGGCGAGCGTGAATGATGCTGATCGGCTCAAAAAATATCTTAGTCGCTTTGGGCTAAGCTGGGACCAGCTTAGCACCTAGGCGGGGACTTGCTCCCAAGCCAGCTTGCGAAGACAGAATTAGAGCGGTTTTGGTTAGACAAGGCTTTGAGGGTGGACCAAGAACCTAAAGCCTCCCGCCGCTTTAGGTCGACCCCCAAAAGGGAGAGGCGAGCATGTCCTTCCACTGAGAGCACCAGCCCCACCCAAAAAGTATATCCTTTATGCAGAAATCGGTTGCATAAATCGCCATTCGCTTTCAAATCTGGTTTCAGAAAGCGCTGGCAAGTTTTGGCAACTTTGCACCCGCAAAAGGAGACATGCTGTGGCAGATGATGGCCCCTTGAAGATGGCCGATGTGGCCCGCTTGGCGAAGGTCTCTATGTCCACCGTCTCGCGCGCGCTGGCCGATAACCCGCTAATCCCGGAAGATCGGCGCCGCGAGATTCAGCGCATTGCTGCCGAAGCCGGCTATGTCATCAATCAATCTGCGCGCTCACTCCGTATGCGGAAGACTCAGACCATTGGTGTGGTGTTCCCGCTCGGCCATGACGTCGGGCAGCTAATCTCGGACCCTTTCTTTATCGAGATGTTTGGCCGCTTGGCTGATGAGATCACGACGCGTGGCTATCAAGTGCTGCTGTGCCGCGTCACTGACACATCAGACGGTTGGCTTAATCGGATCATTCAATCACATCGCCAAGATGGCCTGGTGATTGTCGGCCAGTCGGATCAACATGAAGCCCTGAACCAAGCCGCTAAGTCCTATCATCCGCTGGTGGTCTGGGGCGGGCATTTGAGTGGGCAGGTTTATTGCTCCGTTGGCACCGATAACATCGGCGGCGCACGCCGGGCGGTGGATCATCTGTTGGGGCTGGGCCGCAAGCGCATCGCTTTCTTAGGCATGTTGGAGTTGCCCGAGATTAGTCTGCGCTATGAAGGCTATGTCCGGGCGCTGCGCGCTGGTGGCCTTGACCAAGACCCAGCCCTTGTTATCCCCGCGCACTTTTCATTTGAGACCGCTTATGAGGCCGCGCGCGAACTGATCGAAAGCGGCACCGCCTTTGATGCGATTTTCGCTACATCAGACATTATCGCCCTAGCCGCCATTCAGGCGCTGGCGGCGGCGGGCATTGATGTGCCGGGCCAAGTCAGCGTCGTAGGCTTTGACGATATCGCCATCGCCGCCCAATCCACCCCGCCTTTGACCAGCGTGCAACAAGACTTGGCCAAGGGTGCCAAGACCATCGTCGACCTGTTGTTCAAGCGCATGGCTGGCGAAGACGCGCCATCAGCCACCCTTCTGCCCAAACTTGTCGTGCGCAAGTCGTGCGGCGGCGTAGCGCCCGGATAAAGCACACCCGTTACATCGCCTGTTCAGCCAGCCAAAGCGCCCCAAAAAGCCCTGAGTCTAAGCCAAGGCCAGCGCCCACAATGTCAAAGCCACCTTCTCCAGGGGCGGCTGTTCCATAAGGTCCGATCAAGTCCTTGGCCTTTGCCGCCACCCGCTCAACAAGGCCAGAACGGGCCAGCACGCCACCGCCAAAAATGACACGTTTAACGGCTGTGGTCAGCACCAGATTGGCCGCCATATGGGCCAGATAATGGGCTTCAATCTCCCAAGCCGGGTGATCATCCGGCAGGTCTGAAGCATCCATGCCCCACCGTGCCAATAGGGCGGGTGCAGAAGCCAGCCCTTCGATACAATCGCCATGAAATGGACAAATCCCTGCAAAAGCCAGATCGTCTGGATGGCGTGGCACGCGAATATGCCCAGCCTCGGGATGCATGGTGCCCCAGACAGCTCTGCCGCCTAGAATGATACCAGCGCCAATGCCAGTACCCACCGTCACATAGGCTACGTCATCCAAGCCTTGGCCCGCGCCCCATGCCCGCTCTGCAAAGGCAGCTGCGGTAACATCGGTCTCCAGCGCAATTGGGCAGCCAGTCCCTTCGGCCATTTGACCGGCGACATCAGTACCGGACCAATTGGGCTTGGTGGTGGCAAGGATATGACCCCAGCGCGGGCTAGCGGGATTAACCGCCAACGGACCAAAGCAAGCGATACCAATACGACTTACCGCTTGGCCTTGCTCCCTTTGGCCGTCGAAGAAAGCAATTGCGCGCGCCAGAGTCTCCGCAGGCGTGGTCGTTGGAAAGGAAGTCCGTGCGAGCATGGTGTCCTTGCTTTCAAAGATGGCGCAGCGCCAGGAAGTTCCGCCCGCATCAATTCCACCAAACTTGCTCACGCGTCTGCCCTTTTTTGTATGCCGTCGATACCGGCTCCCCCTCTAGCGGGAATTGTGCGGCTGGCAAGGGCGCGATGCTTGGACCGCAACCGATCGGGGAAGTCACGTCGAAGCGCCTTCAATGGCAATCAATCGAACATCATTCACATTGGTGCGGGTCGGCCCCGTGACAATCAGCCCGCCCAAACGCTGGACAAGGGGATAGGTATTGTTCGTCTCTAGGGCTTGGAGGGCGTGATTGTGTTGCACCCAAGAGGCTTGCAAATAGCCCCCGGCATTATCTTGCGTGCCATCAATACCGTCCGTATCGCCAGCAAGGGCTTCGATATTGGCTTGGCGCGGCAGAGCCGACATGAGCCCTACCAGATATTCAAGATTAGGGCCGCCTTGACCGTCTTTGCGGGCTTTGGAGACTGTTAACTCCCCGCCGGAAATCATCAAATAGCGACCGGGCGTGCGGGCATAAATCTGGGCCTGTATCGCATGGGCTTTCCCGCAGGTCGCAGCATCACCGGTTAAAGCCTTGCCTGCGTCGATGACTTGCCAATTATCAGCTGAGGCGAGGCGCTCTATCGTACGCAGCGCATCGCCATTGGTGGCAACAATATGAACAGGGTGCTCAATAGCGACTGCTGACCGATTAGCCAGTATCGCAGCATGAATGTGCGTTGGCACGTCTATGCCCGCACCTTGCAGAACAATCAAAGCCCTTTCTGGGTCGAAGGTTGAGGCCAAGCTAGGCCCAGATGCAACAAGCGTTGGATCATCGCCTGCTACATCAGAGATAACAAACGTGTGCAGCTCAGCTCCACGCGCGCCGGCAATGGCAGCGAGCCGCCCACCCTTGACGCGTGATAAATGGCGACGGACTAAATTGATGTCTTGAATTGGGGCCCCTGACCGCACCAAAGCATCGGTCATCGCCTGCTTCTCGGCCAAGGTGATACCAGCTGCTGGCGCACACAAAAGGGCTGAACCACCGCCTGAGGCCAGAAAAATCACGCGGTCGTCGGGCCCAGCGGTCGCGGCAAGTTCGAGCATCTTGGTGCCAGACTGCAGACTATAATCGTCGGGAACGGGATGACGGGCTTCGATCAAGTCTATCTTGGTGTGACTTAAATCAGCGCCATGGCCATGGCGGGTCACGGCAAGGCCAGTAATCGGCCCTTCCAAGGTCTCCGCCGCGACTAAGGCCATTTCGGCTGCGGCTTTGCCGTAAGCCAGTACCAGAGTTTTGCCCTTGACTAACCCTTTTGGCAACGCCCCTGGCAACACATGCCGAGGGCTTGCAGCGGCAATTGCCGCAGCGAAATACTCGGTCAGCATCGTGCGGTAAGTCATGGGTTGCATGCTCCGCCACTGCAAAAGGCAAGTTGGCAGAGGGCAAATTCGCAGGTGGAACGGAAACGTGCAAGGCCAAGCCTCTGTGCCTATGGGGAGGGCACAGAGGATGACGACTTTGGTTTAGCGGATATAGGGCAAATCTGCTGGCATCAGGACGGTATCAATCGCATGGATCAGGCCATTGCTGGCCGGAATATCAGCCTGCAAGACGGTTGCATTATTGACGCGAACGCCGTTACGACCGTCGATGGAGACCGAGTGTCCTTCCAAAGTTGGGCTGGTGATCATTGCGCCCATCAAGCCTGACGACGGAACCCGGCCACTGACGATATGGTAGGAAACGATCTTGCGCAAAGCAGCCCGGTTCTCAACCTTGAGCAATTTCTTAAGATGGCTCCGTTAGGGGGCGACGATTTGGCTCTGGCACTGGGTGTCGCCTTTCTAGCCGGGGGCTGGTCTGTTGTCGTTCGCTTCTTCGCCAAGCGCCCAAGCCTGCCATCAATAACTTGATTGACCTATCTGTCAAAATATGACACTTTTAGTGTCAATAATTGAGAGGTGGGAAGGGAGCATGAGCTTGAAGGTTTTACGCACGCCAGATGCTGCATTTGAGGCGGTTAAAGGCTTTGAGTTTGAGCCCCGCTATCTAACCATCAATGACCCAGAAACCCAGACGCCAATGCGTGTCCATTATGTCGACGAAGGGCCGCGCGACGCTCCGATTGTGTTGATGCTACATGGCGAGCCGACGTGGAGCTATCTCTACCGGCACATGATTGGTCCCGTTGTTGCAGAGGGCCTTCGTGCGATCGCCCCTGACCTGATTGGTTTTGGTCGATCCGACAAGCCAGCCTCGAAGCAGGATTATAGCTATGCCCGCCATGTTGCATGGATGCGCCAATGGCTTGAGGCCTTGGATTTAAAGAATATCACTTTGGTCTGTCAGGACTGGGGCTCGCTGATCGGACTTCGCCTTTTAGCTGAAATGCCGGACCGCTTTTCTGGGGTGGTTCTCTCCAATGGCGGTCTTCCTGCAGGCCAACGCGGCCCCGCCGCCTTTAAGATCTGGCGTGCCTTCTCTCAGTTCAGCCCGGTTTTTCCGATTGGCAAGATTGTTCAAGGTGGCACCAAGCGTCGGCTTTCAGAAGCGGAGATTGCCGCTTATGACGCGCCCTTCCCCGACTCCCGCTATAAAGCAGGAGCCCGCATTTTCCCGTCCTTTGTGCCCATCGGCGACAATGTGGCAGTTCCGGACCAGCTAGAAGCTTGGAAGGTCTTAGACGCGTGGGAAAAGCCTTTCCTGTGCTGCTTTAGCGACGGCGACCCCGTCACACGCGGCGGACAGCGCTTCTTCGTGGGCCGTGTTCCCGGCACCGCCAATCAACCGCATACGACTTTGCGTGGCGGCCACTTCATCCAAGAAGATGACCCACAAGGCTTTGTTTCCTCTATTTTGAAAGTGGTAAAACCATGAATGTGACCAATGAAGTTTTCCCAAGCCCAGAACGTGCAACCGCCTTTTTTGGTGGCGAAGAAGACGGGCCATTCTGCATGGTCAATCTATTGAAATTCAAGGAGAAGGCGACCTATCCCGATGGGGCAGAACCTGAATTGTCCGGCCGTGAAGCCTATATGCGCTATGGCATGGCCGTCGTGGCGTGTGTCGAAGCCGTTGGCGGCAAAGCTCGCTTTTCTGCCATGGTCACCGATCTGATGTTGGGCCAAGTCGAAGAGTTGTGGGACATGGTGGCGATTGCCGAATACCCCTCCCGCGCAGCCATGTTGGCCATGGTGAAATCACCCGATTATCAAGCCATCGAAGTCCATCGCATGGCAGGCCTTGCCGGTCAGTTGAACATTCGCACCAAGATGATGGGTGGCTAAACGACGGGTCCGGTCAGGGGCTGTAGGTCTAGGATCGTGAATGGCTGATCGCGGGCTTCTTGCTTAAAGATAGCCAAGGTTTCGAAATCGTGCGGGCCGGCAAAGTCTTGGAAATGGTCTTGTAAAACCGCCAAGATTTGGGCCCGGAGCACTTGATCGGGGATGCGCTCTGTCAGCGTCATATGAAAGCGAAAGTCTTCAAAAATATAGGGATAGCCAAATTCCCGCAATTGGCTTTCATGGCGCGGATTAATACCCGCATGAAGACGACGATTGAGGTCAAACTCACTCAAAGGTGCGCGGAAGCCATCAAGTCCGACCACACAATCGGTGTGCAGCGCCTGCATTTGCGACGAACGCTCTGCCAGAACAAAAGCTAAGAATGGGCCCAGAGCGGCGACCTGAATCTCCGCTTGGAAGGGCGCATGGCGGGTGGTGAGCGCGCCAAACGCAGACAAAAGGCCCGCCTCATCTTGCTCAGGGTGCAACTCAAAAGGGGCCTTTAACGTCGCATGGAAGCCATAGTGACGCGCGTCTTGCGTTAATTGGTCGAGATCGATCCCGTTGAGGCCGTCAAGAGCCGGCCGCTCACAGACAGTGTTGGTGAAGGCATCGCGCCCGAGCCAAGCAGAGGCTGCCACGCTCATCGGGTGCGCCGCTGAGGGCGCATAATAAATTGCGTAACGGGGGATCATCCCACGACCTGTCCTTGACGCCAAACCGAGCGGACAATGGGCCAACCGTTGGGCGAAAGATAAACCCGAACCATATCGGCCCGTTGCCCCACTTTAATCTCGCCCCGATCCGTCAATCCACACACATGAGCTGGATTTTTAGCGACTGTATCGATGGCGCGCTCAATTGGCCAGTTGAACGGGGCTTCGGCCAACATGAAAGCTGCCCGGATCATCGACAATGGCACATAGTCTGACGACAAAATGTCCAACAAGTCTTCTGCCGCGCAGGCTCGCGCACTTAAATTGCCAGAATGAGAGGCCCCGCGCACAAAATTAGGGCCACCCATCACATTCAGCAAGCCAAGTTCGCGGGCGCGTTTGGCAGCATCTAGGCTGACTGGAAACTCCGCGGCGACACAGCCATCTTGATGGCTTTCGTTGACGTGCTCAATCGTCGCGTCATCATGGCTCATCAAAGCAATGCCGAACTCTTGGGCCAGAGCTACAATGGTCTCGCGGTTTTTCGGCCCAACCGAGGGGTCGCGCCAATCGGTTTCTGTGGCCAGCATGGAGGCCACTTCTTCCTTTGCCGTACCGGCCTTTTCAAGCCGGTCTTTAAAGCGATTGAGGTCTGCGGTTTGGCGTTGGCCCGGGGTATGATCCATGACCGAAAGCAGCTTGAGCCGGGGGTTGTCGAGATGCGGCTCCACCAAGCTCAACAGCTCAGGGTTTGTGATCTCACAGCGCAAATGGAGCAAATGCTCCGCACGCAGAAGGCCTTCAGAACCTGCTTGATCCATGGCCGCAATCATCGGGGCCAAAGCCTCTTTGCGGTCGAGACCGTCTTTGCGACCATGCAGACTGAGGCTGTCAAAGACTGTGGTAATCCCCGCCATGATGCATTGGCCATCATGGGCCAAGGCTGCACCCAGACTATCCCAGCGCGCACCAGGGCGCGGCTGATAGTGCTTTTCCAGATTGTCGGTATGAATGTCGACAAGGCCTGGGATGAGGAGGTCATCGCCGCAATCAACCGCGTCGCGATTTGCCTGTGGCGCAGCCTCAATAGCGGCGATTGCGCCATCTTCCACGTGGACGTGACCGCTCAGGAGGCCTTGAGGTGTTACGATCTGCCGGGAAAATATCGAATGATTGGTCATCGGAAGTCTCCGTTTCCGGTATGTTGATTTAGTCTAATCATGTCACAAGACGCCGCTATGACGGTTGCAAGAGCATACCAACAACATCGGCACCTCTTGTTCATTTCAGTGTTTCGCCGACGCGGACCAGCGTCCCATCTGGGTCCACCAGACGGAACTCATCAGCGCCCCAGTCCATGCGCAATAATGTTGCCCCGGCTTCGCTCGCCCCTGCGGGCACATTGTCGCCGCGCAGATATACCCTCTGACCAATTCCTGTTTGAGGATCAGCCACAGACGCAAACTGAAGCTCTACGTGGCCAGACTGCATGAGCAATAAATCAGGATAGGTTCGCGCCACGCTAAAACCGAGCCGACCATAGAATGTCGCCGTCGCCTCAAAGTCGAACGATGGCAAGACAGGGCTTGCCGAAGTGGCACGCCAAGCGCTCACGCCGCAACCTTATATTCCGACACATTGAACAAGCGCGTCGCGACCGCGTCGCGCACATCATGGTCATGGAAGATGCCGACCATGGCGGCACCCTTGGCCAAAGCCGCATTGATCAGATCTACAACGATGGCCCGGTTAGCGGCATCTAGCGAAGCGGTTGGCTCATCCAACAAAAGGACGGGATACTCGCGGATAAAGCTTCGTGCGATATTGACGCGTTGTTGCTCGCCGCCCGAGAAAGTTGACGGCGGCAGGTCCCAATGGGCTTCTGGCAAACGCAAAGCCTGCAGAAGGGTGATTGCCCGCTCGCGGGCTTCTTCCAGCTCGACACCATTTTCAAGAAGCGGCTCAATGACAAGATCGAGTGTCGAAACCCGAGGAATGACACGCAGGAACTGACTGACATAGCCTAAGGTCCGGCGTCTGATCTCCAGCACCTGATGCGGCGGTGCCTTGGTGATATCAACAAGCGCGCCGTCGTGGCTGACGAAAACCCCGCCCGACGTCGGCAGATAATTGCCATAGATGGTCCGCATTAGGGTCGACTTTCCGACACCGGATTCACCTGCCAGCACCACGCACTCGCCCGGCATGACTTCCAGTTTGAGTGCCTCAAAGACACCAATCGACGTGGCACCTTGATTGTGAAGGGTGAAAATCTTGCTGAGATCATCGACGCGGATGGCGGGTTCTTGGGTCATGGAAGGATCGTTTCAAACAAAGGCCAAAGAGGATAGAACTCAGTATGCGTTAGATTTGCAGCACACTTGAGACCAATAATTGGGTGTAGGGGTGTTGCGGGTCGTCGAGCACTTGATCGGCAAGGCCCGTCTCAACCACATGACCGCCCTTCATCACCATCAAGCGGTCCGACATCAAGCGGGCGACAGCCATGTCGTGCGTGACGATGATCGCAGCAAGCCCGAGGTCCCGCACCAGCTCGCGCAATAGGTCCAGCAAGCGGGCTTGCACAGACACATCAAGGCCACCGGTTGGCTCGTCCATAAAAACGAGGCGCGGGTTGTGGATCAGATTGCGGGCAATCTGAATACGCTGTTGCATGCCGCCGGAGAAGTTGCGTGGCTTATCGTCAACCCGGCCCAGATCAAGCTCAACCCGGCTCAACCAGTCCATTGTGGCTTGACGCATGTCGCCATAATGGCGGCGACCGAGGTTCATCAATGGCTCAGCAACATTAGCACCACCTGAAACGCGCATTCTTAGGCCGTCGCGGGGATTTTGATGGACAAAGCCCCAGTCTTCGCGCTGCATCCGGCGCCGGTCTGGCTCAGACAGATCATAAATGTCGACCAAGCCATGACGACGGGAATTAAAGGCAATAGACCCAGAGGTTGGGGCCAGCTTGCCGGAAATGCAATTGAGCAGGGTCGTTTTGCCTGAGCCGCTTTCACCCACGATTCCGAGAACTTCCCCGGGTCGCATTTCAAAGCTGACATCCAAGCAACCGGCGACATGGCCGTAATGTTTGGTCAGGTTCGAGACACGCAACAGTGGTTCCACTGCGCCAACGGATTGGGAAGAGGTCGGCCGATCCAAAACTTCAGTCATGGCTATACTTCCTCTGCCGCGATTTCGGTCTCAATATGTGCGAGAGCGTGGCCAGCCATCGGTCCTGCATGACCCTTCTCGCGGCGGTCTGCACAATAATGGCTGTCGGAGCAGACAAACATGTGCTGGCCCTTATCGTCGAGAACCACCTCGTCCAGATAGGAGTCATTGGCCCCGCATAAGGCGCACACCTCTTCCCAGCTTTGAGTCTCAAACGGATAATCTTCAAAGTCCAAACTGCGCACCCGCGTAAAGGGCGGGACCGCATAAATGCGCTTTTCCCGACCCGCACCAAACAACAGGATGGCTGGGTTCATGTGCATTTTGGGATTATCAAATTTGGGGATAGGTGACGGGCTCATCAGATAGCGCTCATCAATCATCACTGGATAGCCAGCGGTTGCCGCTATCCGTCCGTAGGCGGATATATTCTCGTAAAGTGAGACATATTGCAGACCATATTCGGCATAAGCATGCATGGCGCGTGTCTCGGTTTCACGTGGCTCCAAGCCCCGCAAAGGTTCTGGCTGGGGCACTTGGAACACCATGATCTGACCATCCGCCAAGGGCTGTTCGGGGATGCGGTGGCGCGACTGAATAATCGTCGCCTCGCTGGTGTTTTCGGTTGTGACTACGTCGGCCACGGTCGCGAAAAACCGACGGATGGAGACGGCATTGGTGGTATCATCTGCCCCTTGGTCAATGCACTTATAAACGTCTTCAGGGCCAATGATTGCGGCGGTCAGCTGAATGCCACCTGTACCCCAACCATAAGGCACGGGCATTTCGCGCGAGCCAAAGGGGACTTGATAGCCCGGGATTGCCAAAGCCTTCAAAATAGCCCGGCGGATCATCCGCTTGGTTTGTTCATCCAGATAGGCATAGGTGTAGTAGCGGTCTTCTGGCGCGGCATTAGGGCGCGTGTGTGCTTCAGTAGCGGTCATTCCGCGGCCTCCTTCATATGCGCTGTTTGCTCTGCCAAAGCTTTTGCTTTGGCGTCAAAGAACTCCCGACGTAGGCGACGTAGGAATTGAAGGTCGGCTTGGAAGTCGACATAATGGGGCAGTTTGAGATGTTGGACGAAGCCCGATGCTTCCACCACATCGGAGTGATAGAGCACAAACTCTTCATCCTGACAGGGTGCTTGGCCCTCTTCGCCCAATTCGCGGCCGCGAAGCGCGCGGTCCACAATCGACATGCTCATCGCTTTGCGCTCGTTATGGCCAAAGGTCAGACCATAGCCGCGCGTATATTGCGGGGCCTGCTCAGCAGAGCCTGCAAAGCCCGACAGCATGATGCATTCGGTCATCGGCAAGTCTGCCAACTCAATCTCAAAGCCCAACTCATCGGGTGTAAAGCCAACACTGACTTCACCCATACGGATCTCGCCGCACAAGGGGTGGGTAGAGCCCCAACCGCGCTGGCTAGAATAAGCGAGGCTCAATAAGAAGCCTTCATCGCCGCGAGCAAGGGCTTGCAAACGTTGGTCACGACCGGCTGGGAATGCCATAGGCTCGCGGGTCAAGTCATAGGGTTGTGCGGAAGCATCTGTAACCGGATCACCTTCCAACAGGCCTTCATGGGCAAAGACCTGGGCAATGGTCGCCAAATGCGTCGGCATAATCTCTTCAGATACTTGTGCCGGCGGAACTTCATGGCCGCCTTCGGCTGCCAGCTTAAAGTCCAAGAGGCGATGGGTATAATCAAACGTCGGCCCCAAGACCTGCCCACCTGGAATGTCCTTGAAGGCAGCAGAAACGCGGCGCTGGACGGCCATGTCTGCGGTCTCAACCGGTGTCGAAGCGCCAAAACGCGGCAGAGTCGTCCGATAGGCACGCAGCAGGAAGATGGCTTCTGGGAGGTCGCCGCGCGATTGCTTGATCGCCAAAGCAGCAAGGTCTGGATCATAGCAAGAGCCTTCAGCCATCACACGATCCACAGCCAAACTCATTTGTTCGCGAATTTGAGCGACGCTCAACTCTGGAACAGTGGTATCGCCACGGCGCACTTCGCCCAGCCAAGTGTGGGCGTTGGTGATTGCGCGTTCGCCGCCCTTAACTGCCACATAAGCCATGCTTATTCCCCTTTAGTCTGAATGCGGGTGGTGCGCGGGATGGAAACAAGCGTGGCTTCAGCACACAGCATCACGTCAATCCCGAATTGAAAATGGGCCACAAGCTCGGCGCGTTCTGACCAAAGGAAGTCTGGCAAACCTTGCGGCGCAATTTCGACGCTTGTTTCAATCCCCGGCCCTTCGAGCACCAAACTCGGACCCGCCGCGAGATCTGGCACCATTATAATCACGGTGGTCGCTAGATCTGGATATTTGGCATCACCTTGGTTGAAACCCGACAAGATCTGAGATGTGAGCCCTTCGTGCGGAACAACGGCAAAGGCGGCCTCTTCAGCCTGATCGGTCAACGGACAGGATGTGTGGAACCGAAGCCAACTTTCGATCGCACCGTCGCGCAAGCTTGGCTCTAGCCAAACCAAAGTATCTTGGTCCGCCAAAGTTAAGAGAACAGCTGCCGCCGCCTGATTGAGACCGACCGGCGGGGTCAAAGCTTTGCCAACTTCTACCTGAGTGCCGGGCTGCGCTGTAGCGGTTAAAAGCGCGCGAAACACAGTTTGACTGTCTCCGACGGGCTCGGAAAAGCCAGGCTGCAATTCTGCAAGATTTAAAGGGGCATTCATGTCTAGGCCTTCCGGTCTCGAACCATGGTGAAAAACTCAACCTGCGTCGCTTTTGCCTTCCGACTGATCGCATCACGGCGCGCGTCAGAGGCTTGGCGTAGGGGCTCAATCAGACCGTCACGCACTTGGTCGTGCCAAACGGGGGATTGCAGCATGGCATCAGCAACAGCTGCGACATAAGCATGCGTCTTGTCCCGACCGGACACATACCCAATGCCCGTCTCCCCTGTGGCCAAACGGATCGCGCAACGCGTTACCGTCATCTCGCCGAGATTAAACGGATTGCCAGCGCCGCCCGTGCGGCCGCGCACCATCACCATACCGGTTTCAGCGGGGCGCAGTACCTGACTTTCTGGCGCAACCACATTTTCCCAGAGCTTGAGAACTTCTGATGTGGGAGCTTTAGCTAAGGTCGACAACCAGCCCTGACGGGCCGAGCTGCCCTTTTGGGCATTATCAACAAATTCGTCTGTGTACGATTGGGTCATGGCGAACAACTTTTGAATTGATTGTATTTGGACTTGCATTATGCTATCGTTTCATTAGTATAAATTCAACAGATTTATTGTGTCATTGCTGTGACGTAATATAGATTTGTTGGTTTTCAAGTAAAAGGCAATAAAATGTCAATTATTATTGATGAAAAAAGCCAAGCGACAACAAACTGGCGGGCAATTGTCCAGTGGCTCGAAGTAGAGATTTCGGAGCGTCGATTGGTGCCGGGCGACAAATTGCCAACTGAGCTGCAGATTTGTGAACGCTTTTCGACAAATCGTCATACGACTCGCCGTGCGTTGGCGCATTTGCAGTCGAAGGGGCTGGTCGAATCGACTCAAGGGCGCGGCAGTTTTGTTCGGCGACCGACCTTGATCTACAGCATCGGCAAACGAACGCGCTTTTCTGCGGGTCTGCAAGAGCAAGCTGCAAATCCAGAAACCAAGACTTTAACCCTAGACACACGTCCGGCAGAACCACATGTGGCGGCTGCACTTGGGCTGAAAGGTGGATCCCCGACGGTCTTTTTAGAGCGGCTAGGCTTTGCCAATGGCCAAGTCATCTCAGTTGCGAGACATTGGTTTGCCTTTGACCGCTTCCCGACCTTTGCCGTTTTCTATGCGCGATCCAAATCTATTACCCAAACCCTGATTGATTGTGGCGTGCCAGATTATACGCGCCTTCGCACGAAAATCAGTTCGCGGTTACCAACCGCGCAAGAAAGCCAACTCCTACATTTACCGCGACACATTCCCCTGTTGTTGACGCATGCTTGGAACGTCGATGGCCTTGGTCGCCCCTTAGAATATGGCGAAGCCCGAATGGCCTCTGATCGTGTGGAAATCGCCATCGAAAACGAACGGCTGCCAGACTTTGACTAATCACCTGCCAAACCTCCTCGCAACCTCCTCCCAACCTCCAACAGTATGAGCTGAACGTGACCATCCAACTCTCACACGCCAAAATCGTAACGCCCACTGGGGTGATTCAAGGAAGCCTTTCTTTTAAAGGTGACGAAATCGCCGACATTGTCGAAGGTCCAAGCCAGCATGGTGAGGATTGTGATGGGGATTGGTTGATCCCTGGCATTATTGATATTCACACCGACAATCTGGAGCGTCACTTCTTCCCGCGCGCCAATATCGATTGGAACCCCGTTTCTGCGGCTGTGGTCCATGATGGCCTGTGCATCAGCGTAGGTGTGACGACTGTCTTCGACTCCCTGTCAATCGGCTCTTTTGGCTCAGGCTCAGCGCGCACGCCAGACAATTTGATCCGGCTAACCGATGCCTTGCACGAGGCGCATGACAAACAACTATTGAAGGCAACCCACCGCTTGCATTGGCGCTGCGAGGCCCCCTCTGACGTCATGGCGGACTGGTTGCCAGACTTTGCGGATGCGCCGTTAACCGGCTTGTTTTCGCTGATGGATCACACACCGGGCCAGCGCCAGTATCGCAACATCGATAAGTTCCTCGATATGTGGCGGCGGGAAGGACTAACTGAAGCAGCGATTGAAGACCGATTGGCAGAACGGCGCGCTAATGTCGCCCGTCATGATGCGGCTAACCGGCGTCTCGTAGTCGAAGTTGCTAAAGCAAGGGGCGTACCGATCGCCAGCCATGACGATGAGTCCGTCGCCCATATTGACGAAGCGGCAGATCTTGGTGCCACCATCTCGGAATTCCCCGTGACGATGGAAGCGGCGCAAGCGGCCCAAGCCCGTGGGATGCACATTGTCATGGGTGGCCCTAACCTCATCCGGGGCGGCTCTTACTCTGGCAATGTGCCGGCTAAGGATTTGATCGCGGCCGGGCTGCCGATTGGTTTTGCGTCGGACTATGTGCCCCGCAGCCTGATTGAGTGCGCCTTTGCCCTTGCCGCCGGCCCTTGGCAATGGCCAATCGAACAAGCGGTAGACACGGTAACGGGTTTACCTGCCCGGGCCGTTGGCCTTGATGATCGTGGCACACTGGAAGTCGGCAAACGTGCTGACGTTGTTCGCGTAAAAGTTGTTGATGGACACGCCCTTGTGCGCGGTGTCTGGACGGGCGGCGTCCGCGTCGGCTGATGCGTGTTCTCACCCTTAACATCTGGAAAGACGAGGGCGACTTAGGCGCACGCCTTGAGATGATTGTGGCAGAGTGCCGCCTCCTGCAGCCGGATATTATCTGTCTGCAGGAGGTTTATGCGGACGCGACGATGGATGCGGGGGAAAGGCTGGCCGACGCATTGGGCATGACCCGAGTTACGGTCCGGGCGCGCATGAAGCAAAGGTCAGGCGTTCTTTCGAGCTCTGGCCTCGCTATTTTATCGCGACTGCCACTCTTGGCGGAAGAAAGTCTAGACCTGCCAACAAGTGCTGCCGATGGCGGCCGCAAAGCCTTATCCGCCGTGTTTGAAACGGCTATCGGTCCACTGCGAGTTGTCTCTCTCCACTTGTCTCATCTGAGGGCAAAAGACGGTGATCCTTTGCGCCAGCAACAATTGGCGGCGATTTGGTCGTGGGCGAGCCATGGCTGGGATCAGCCCATCATTCTGGCTGGCGACTTCAACGCCAGGCGCACGGCCGCATGCTTTGACTGGTTGTATCAGCAGGATAGGATCAGCGGCACCGACACCCTATTGCCGCAGGCAACAAGCTTGCGCCATCAGCCAAATGCTCTGATCGATCACATCGTCTTGGCGGGTCGAGGTGGCTGGAAGTTAAGTGGGGCAAAGCTTTGCTTTACCGAAACTGATGCCAGGAGCGGATGCTTCGCCAGCGACCACTTCGGTATCTTGGCGACCTTTGATCCAATTGACTGAAGTGTACCGCGAATAACTGTCACAAATCCTCTGATTACGGCACCATTTTGTTCGATCATGTCACGGGCCTGTCGTGCAAGCGCCATAAGCAAAATCCATGTCCCAACAAAGTAATCACGCGCGCCACTCATGGCGCCAGACCATTGGATTCTGTGCCCGATACTGGGCGCAAGAAAGACCACTTTTGTCTGCCGTCGTCCTACTAACGCTTTTGATGGTCGCCGCCGAAGTCTGCATCCCACTATCAGCGGGCCATCTGGTTGATACGCTGACAAAGGTCGCAGCGGGCGGAATAAGCGACCAAAGCGCTGGGCGAGCTGCGCTGATGGCGGTTGCCATCATGACTGGGATTTCCGCCATCTATTATGTGCTGGGCAATATTTCGACCCGTGTTTACCACCGCGCTGCTGCGCGCTGTATGGCTAAGGTCATCGAAGACGGGTTCGCGCGGATTCAACATTTTTCCTCAGATTGGCATGCGAATACGTTTGCCGGCGCAACCGTCCATAAGCTGACGCGCGGCCGTTGGTCTTATGAGCACATCTCCGACATTTTGTGGCAGCAATTCTTCCCACTCGGGATGGTCATTTTAGGCCTTGCTGGCGTGATGCTGGTGCGCTTTCCCGTGGTGGGGATTGTGTTTTTAGTGATGGTTGTTGTCTATGTCGTCGCATCATTTGTGATCGCCATCCGCTATGTGCGCCCAGCCAACGTCGTGGCCGCAGCCGCTGACTCTCGCATTGGTGCTGCGGTCGCCGACGCCGTCTCCAACAATAATGCGGTCAAAGCCTTTGGAGCAGAGGCGCGCGAGACGGAACGCTTTGAAGAAGTGACTGGCAAATGGCGGTCCCTCGCGGTCATATCCTGGCGCAAAGCTTTGGATATGGGCCTTATTCAGCACTTTTTGTGGTTAAGTTTACAAGCTGCCATGTTGGTTTTGTTGATCGGACTTTCAACACGCGGGCAAGCCACGCCGGGTGACGTTGCCTTTGTGATTACGGCCAACTTCCAACTTGGCGGTAGCTTGCGCAAAGTCGGCGACCACATCCGCATGCTTCAGCGGGCGAGCGCAGAGCTGGCCGATATCATCGAATTTGATCGCGCGCCATTAGGCGTCGAAGACATCGAGCAAGCGCCAGACTTTCAGCCGGGTCTGGGCGAGATCATCTTCGACCAAGTCCAGTTTTCCTATCCGGGCTCGCAGAGCGGCAAAGCATCCTTGTATCAGAACCTCAATCTTCGCATCGCACCGGGCGAAAAGATTGCGCTGGTTGGCCCCTCGGGGTCTGGCAAGTCTACCTTCGTGAAATTGATCCAACGTCTTTATGACCTCAAGTCCGGCACCATTTGGATCGACGGCCAAGACATTGCGCAAGTCCAGCAGGCAAGCTTGCGGCGTGCCATCTCAATTGTGCCGCAAGAGCCAATCTTGTTCCACCGTAGCCTAGCCGACAATATCGCTTATGCGCACCCTAACGCGCCGATGGAGGCCATTGTTGACGCGGCAAAGCGTGCATATGCGCATGACTTCATTGACGCCTTGCCAGAAGGCTACCAAACCTTAGTGGGCGAACGCGGCGTGAAGCTGTCTGGCGGAGAGCGTCAACGCGTCGCCATTGCGCGTGCCTTTTTGGCCGATGCCAATATCGTCATCTTCGATGAGGCGACCTCCAGCCTAGATGCGGTGACCGAGCGACTGATCCAAGCGGCGATGGCTGATCTGATGGTCGATCGCACCACAATCATCGTGGCACACCGCTTGTCGACCATTAAGGATGTGGATCGGATTTTGGTGTTTGAGCGCGGTAGGATCATTGAGCAAGGTCATCACCAAGCCCTCTTAGCGATCCCAGAAGGGGCCTATGCCCGCCTACATGCCGTCCACTCGGAAGATCAATTTATTGGATAAGTCTTGGACTAGTTCAAAATTCGAGCCAATGTGCGCAGCTTTTGACCAGCATTTCGCCCTGTCAAACCATGAAAGCCAGACAAGGACGGATAGCTCACCACGCCGTCCGGCCCAGAAAACTCAGGCCCACGCCCAGTACTGAGCGCAAAGCGTCGACCGGGCTTTGGATTAAGTTTTGGCGTGATTTCGCGAACACCATATTGGACATGATGCGAGATATCCCAATGATGGGAGACGCCTTCGCATTTCAGATTAAGCCAACAATGCCCGGTGGACCACTGTTCACGCGCTTCGGCGATGTGCACGCCAATCACATAGGCGGCGGGCACGCCAATTGCTCGCAAGGCGGCGACAGCCAATGTGTGCATATCGACGCAGGTGCCGGGCGTAAGACCGCATTCCAAGGCGGGCATGGCGTCTTCACCTGTCCCCAGATGCGCTTCGCGCGCGCCATAAGTAAAGTGGTCCCCAACATATTGGATGAGGGCGGGCACGCGGGTGTGTAGGGGGGCCTCCGCCACGTCTTCCGCGATTTGATCGATCAACGCCTGCGACGGTCTTTCAAACGCGCTGAGACCGAGTAAAAACGCATCCTCGCTCAACCCCGGGCCGGGCTCGTCAAAGGCCATCCGCACCATGGGTTGATCGCCAGATTTCAATTCGAACTGATAGGCTGCAATCCGGCCTTGTACGTCTTGAACAATGGCTTGCGGTTCTGCGCCTTCAAAGGTGACGCTCGTAATCTTTTGCTCCCAAGTGTCGGGGGCGACTGGGAAGAGGTAGAGACCTGTGTCTTGAACGGGTTCTTCCAGAAAGGCTTCAAACACACCCATCATGACGTCTCCAAGATTTCAACCAACTTTGAAACACCAGCATCCAAACTCGCATCATTACTCAAAAGAATAACGTCTGGGCCCGTCACATCATAAGCGGCAGCACGCGCGATACGGTCAGCGATCTCAGCGGGTGTTTCACGGCCACGGGCCAGCAAGCGCTGCTCAATGATTTCACTGGGGGCGGTAATCGAGACAACGACCAAGGGCGAAAACTGCTGCCGCGCCTCGTCTAAAATTGCGCGGGAGACATTGACTACCACTTGCTGGCCCCGCTCTAGTCGAGCCGTAATGTCAGCTGGAACGCCATAGGAAAGACCATGGGCGTTCCAGAAAAGAGCAAAATCACCTCTTTGACGCTTTAGCTCAAATTCAGACGGCTCTATGGCAATGTGATCTTCCCCGCCAGCATCTTGTGGTCGCGTGATAAAGCGTTGGGGAAAGTGATAAATGGGGTCATTTGAAAGCTCGGCCTTAGCCCCATCAAGGAGCGAATCCTTACCAACGCCAGAAGGGCCGACGATCAAGAACAAGGTTCCCGTCATGGTCTGCAACGCCGACTAGGAATGTTTCTCAACGAAGGCATCGGCATCCAAATCCCTAAAATCCTGCAGCGCTTCGGCTAGCTTTTCGTGCTCCCAATCCCACCAAGCCAAGGCAAGAAGGCCATCTTGAACCGCTTTTGGAAACCGCTCGCGGATGGGCTTTGAGGGTACCCCGCCAACAATCGTAAAGGGAGCCACGTCTTTTGACACAACTGCCCCGGCGCCGACAACGGCACCGGTTCCAACGCTGACACCTGCAAGAATGGTGGCCCCGTGCCCGATCCAGACATCATGTCCGATCGTGACATCGTCTGCGCGCCGCCATTCAAAGAAGTCATCATCGTCGTGGTCGCCCAATTGGTAAGAGACCGAGCGATAGGTGAAGTGATGGAGGGCTGCCTTCCAAGTCGGGTGGTTGCCGGGATTAAGGCGTGTGTCGCGCGCGATGGAGCAGAATTTGCCAATTGTGGTGTAAGCAGAGCTCGAGTCCGTCACGATATAGCTATAAGCACCCATCTCTGTTTCCATCAAAGAGGTGCGGGCCCCAACGCGAGTCCAAGGGCCTAAGATACAGTCGCGGACATGGGCTTCAGGCGAGATACCCGGTTCAGATTCTGCCGGCTTCTCAGCAGCTGGATCAGGCTTCCAATGCGCAAAATAGCGATAGTCTGGCGGCAAAATCCGCCCAGCGAGCCTACCCGTCACGCAACAGCCTCCAAGAGCTCTTCCGCCTCGTTTTTGGCACCTGATCCCTCGATAACGTGGCGGCCGTAAATCGCGTCGACCACGGAGGCGTTGAGGTCATCAGGCGTGCCATCAAATACGATCTGCCCATCCGCCATGCCGATAATCCGTGGACAGAACCGGCGCGCAATATCCAGCGCATGCAGATTGACCAGAACGGTAATATTGCGCTCTCGATTAATGGTGGCCAGTGTTTCCATCACCGTCTGGGCATTGGCTGGGTCGAGGGAGGCGATGGGTTCGTCCGCCAAAATAATTTCTGGCAATTGCATCAGAGTCCGCGCGATGGCGACGCGCTGCTGCTGTCCGCCCGACAAAGTATTGCACCGTTGTAAGGCCGTGTGAGACATGCCCAAAGCGTGCAATTCCAGAACCGCGCGTGCGCGTTCTTCGGCCGGGAAGAGCTTCAGCATCGGGGCCACGCCACGTTGACGGGCGAGGCTGCCAATCAGAACATTGGTCAAAACGTCCAGACGAGGCGACAAGTTGAACTGTTGAAACACCATACCACACGTCGCGCGCCACTGGCTAAGCGCTTTACCGCGCAACTCCGTCACCGGCTTACCATGCCACGTGATTGCGCCATCATTCGTGTCGCAAAGGCGATTAATCAATCGCAGAAGCGTAGATTTCCCCGCCCCGGAACGGCCAATAATGCCGACCATCGAGCCAGCCGGGATTTGAAGGGAAACATCTTGCACCGCACGGGTTGAACCAAAGTGCTTTGTCACCGACTTAAGTTCCAGCACGTATGCCTCCTATTGTTGAAGTGAGGCTAAAGCTAGCTCGTGAAACCTATGTGACGGTGGGGCCCGACTCGTACGATTAGAGTGCTGATTTGTCGGGAGCACACGGGATTCCTCAGCCATGCACCAATTTTGAGCGGATATTCTCCGAGACATAGTCGAGCGCCATAACACAGATTACATAGGCAATGACGATCCAAGCGACTTGATCAAAGGCAAAGATGCGGATGCGCTCTTCCAGCTCAAACCCGATCCCGCCTGCCCCGACGATGCCCAAGATGGCAGCGTTGCGGAAATTGGACTCCAACATATAGAGCGACTGGCTGGCCATCACCGGCAAAACCTCTGGCAAAAGGCCAAAGCGAATAGCCGCTCGGCGTTGCCCCCCTGTTGCACGAATGCCTTCTTGCGGGCGCGGGTCACTATTTTCGATCGCCTCGGCATAGAGTTTAGCGATGCGCGGGATATCGGTTAGCGCGAGCGCGATGACACCGCCAAAGGGTCCAAGCCCAAAGGCGACGATCAGAATAAGCGCCCAGACTAGGGCGGGAATGGCACGAAAGACGTCAAAGCTGCGCCGGATGAGGAAGTGCAAGACCGGGTTCGAAACAAAGGTCTTAGCGCCGAGCAATCCCAAAGGTATGGCACCGAGAACTCCCAAGAAGGTCCCCGTGACTGCCATGGCAAAAGTTGCCGCCAAGGCCTGCAAGATCCGGACTTCGCCACCTGCGGCGTTTGGTGGAAACATGCCACCCATGAAGTCAGCCAATTTTGAGAGGCCCTTGGCAAACGCAGCTGGCGTCATATCTACCCCAATACACAGGGCGATAAACACAGCGCTCAATCCAATCCACAAGGCAAGGCGACGCGCGTGGACAGCCAATGGTGTGTCCACCAGATGCGGCGCGATTGCGCGCGCGGCCTGCATTTCCTGGGCCGTAACGTGAGGAGGAGCGACAAGGGCTGCGCTGGTGCTCATGCCGTCGCCTCCAAGCCGATCAAACGGTGGCGGATTGCTTCAGACACGAGGTCAATCAGGATAATCAGACCGATGATCAAGATCAGAAGGGCAAAATAGGTATCAAACTCGGTATAGGTAATCGCGCGCGACAATTCGATCCCGATGCCGCCAGCCCCGACCACGCCTAAGGCCGCGGCCCCGCCGACATTAATCTCCAAGCGCAGCAGCCCGTAGGACGCATAATGGGGTAAGACTTGCGGCAAAACGCCAAAGCGCACCTGTGCCCACCAAGAGCCGCCGACGGCTCTCACCGCCTCAACGGGCCGCATATCGGCCGCTTCATTGGCTTCCGAATAGAGTTTTCCGAGACTTGCCATTGTCCCCAAGGCAATAGCTATCACACCCGGCAATGGGCCAACGCCAAAGGCCGCCACCAAGATTAGCGCCACAATCAAATCCGGCAGGGTACGGATGACTTCCAGCGTACGGCGGGTCAACCAATAAATGTATGGCGACGGCGAAAGGTTTTTGGACGCCAAGAGCGAGGCCCAAAATCCGCCGAAGATACCAAACAAGGTCGCAACGATGGCGATCTGAACAGTCTCCCACAATAAGTCCAGCCACGTTGGCATGTCATAGAACCATGAGGAGAGTGAGCCAGCCGTCGCACGATCCTTAAACAGCGCCTCTGCCTTTAGGTCGGGGAACATAATGTCGAGGAGATTAGCAATTCGCCCCCAAGGGTCACTGCCTTGGCTGCCAGAAAAGAACCCACTGACATGAAAGCATACGGCGATCAGCGCACTGAAGCCGATTAAAACGACCACTTGCTGGGCACGCTGGCGCAGCAGGGTCACCCGCCGCTGCGCTTCAAATTCCCGAATTATTTCGGACTTTAGGGCATCCTGCTGTTGCACCTTAACGGGCACCCTTTTGCATGGCAGTGGCCTCTGTCGGGTCTAGGGCAATGCCACCGCCAAGTTTGGCCGCCAAAAAAGTCATGGCTTCAGGGAGTTCTTGGTGCAGCGGCAGATGGATACCGACCACTTGATAGCGGTCTGCCTCCGGCAAATCATTTCGGACGACAAGGCCTGCCAGCGCCGTCGGGCGTCCACGCCAGGCTTCGACCACATCGCCACACACAACTACTTTGGGGTCATCACCGCGGCAAAGTCTTTGGCGTGCACCTGCCGTGATAATCAGCGCATCGCCCTGCCCGGCGCGCAATGCCGCAAGGCCTGCCTGCTCGTCTGCGACAAAGATCTCTGGCTTAAAGCTTTTGGTATCCGCGCCAAAATCGGCCAAGCCTTGTAAGGGCACGCTGTGGCTTGCGGCCAGTTTGGAAATGAAGATCGGTCGACTGCCAGCAAGCTTGACTGGCGTATCGCGGCCTGAAGTTTTAAGCGTCAAAGCGACGGCGAGAACACGGCCCGTTATGGCATCCGCCCTCGGAGCTAAAATTGGCCGGGCGACTTTGCTGACTGGTTCAAAAGAGGGTTGATCCAAAACAGCCAAATCCAATTGGCCATCCTGTAAGGCTGCGGCCGCTGCTTTGCCGTCTTCATAGCCACATAGAACAACGGGTTTGCCCAATCGTGCTTCAAGATGTTTGCGGTAAGCCGCTGCTGCCGCGTCACTTGGTGTGGCGGAGCAGCCGGACTCAGCTAGGCCCGCGATGCCAATTCGAAAGCCTGCCGGGGGTGTCTGTGCTGTCGCGGGCTGCATCAAGGCCAACAGAATTAGGGTGATACCAAAAGCGCGGATCATGGCTTTGTACTCCCATTGTTTGGCTTCTCGGCTGGCGCGGCACGGCGCTCTGCGATCTCTGCGCGACGCATGTCGACCACAGCCTGATAATCAGCAGGGGTCATGGGTTGCAGGTCAGACCCCTCAAGCAGGCCGATATCCACCCATAATTGCGGATCCTCATAGGCGAGCGCGGCCATCGCTCCGCGGGTGACGTCTTGGAACGCTTGCGGGCGATCTGCGCGGATCACATAGGGTGAGTTGGGCATCGGACCTGCTGTCCATACGATCCGATATTCAGACGCCTTAACAGCACCACGCCGCGCCAAGGTGTAGAGTGAGCCCGAGGTAAATCCCGATTCGGGTGTGCCACCACTGGCTACCATGAACACCGCATCAAACTGACCATTGGCCAAAGCTAAAACGCCTTGGGTGTGTCCACCGCTCATGGCGGTTTTGCCAAAGAATGTATCGGGATCGTGACCTTCTTTGCGCATCGCCCAACGGGGGAACAAATAGCCTGACGTTGAATTGAAATCCACATAACCCAAGGACTTGCCACGCAAATCCTCCAAGGTGCGATAAGGGCTGTCTGCCCGAACAACGAGTGCGGAATAATAACCTGTAACCCCTTCAGCCGAGCGCAAGGCCAGAAAGGGGGTTACCTTCTCCCCCATTTGCTCCCGCGCATTTGCATAAGCAGCACCACCCATTTGGGCAATCTCGAGCTGGCCCGAAGCCATTGCTTGAATGATGCCATTATAATCAGCGGCTTGGAAGACTTCGACCTTTAACCCGGTGATGCGGTTGAGGTATTTTTGATAGGTCGTCCATCGCGCCAAAGTGGTTGGGCTATCTTCGCCCGCCGTTGCGCCAATACGCAACTGGCCGACTTCTTTTTGCCAACCCGTAAGCTCAGTATCTGGCTTGTCAGAGCCACAGGCAGAAAGCCCAGAAAGGAAAAGCACGACGCAAAGCGACTTGAGCCAGGTTGATATCTGCACCTGCTTTACCCCCACTATCTTTAAAGCTTTCATGCCCGAAAATCATGTCAGTGGCGCGACGGAAAGAAACAATCCCCAGCCAACCTACAGCCGATTTGTGGGGCATTGGCGGCCCCTGTTTCGTGTGATTATCAAAAAGAAAGGGCCTGCCGGTTTAAACCAGCAGGCCCTAAACTTAAGATCAGATCGTCAAGCGCCCAAGAAGGGCGGCTTGATTAGAAGTTGAAGCGCAGACCCAGCAGATAACGTGGGCCATACTTCTCCCACTCCAACCGCGAGGTACCAACAATACGTGGATCGCCGTACCGAATGCCAGCTTCATCCAAGACGTTGGTTGCATCAAAAGTTACGGTCAGTTTTTTGCTGATCTCATAACGGATCGAGATGTCGAGCTCGGCATCATCATCCCAATAGTTGTCGCCGTTTCCATCTGGAACGCTGACCCCGTTGACGATCAAGTACGTGCCAATGCCATTCTGCCATGCCTTACGGAACTGATAGGCAGCACGGGCGGAAAGGCCATACTTCTCATAAACCAAGCTGAGATTGTACAGGAAATCCGATGCCCCAGGCAGGCCCGTTTTGCGCTCTGGATGGGTTGAGGTGAGCACGCCATTCACAAGAGCAAAAGTCTCTGGAACCGTTACTTCTGATTCTGTCCAAGTCGCAGTCGCCCGTACACCGAAGCCACCTAGCCACTCTGGAGCCTTGATCGCCTCAACAAATGGCTCGGCGAATTGATTGTAGGTGAGCTCAAAGCCGGTGACTTGGCCATCGCCAGCGTTTTGCACGGACGAGAAGGCATAAGTCGAACGCTCGAAGCCTGGAGCATCAAAAGTGGTGATGCCAAACGGTTCGATCTGCGTGAACAACACATCGGACAATTGCTTGTGGAACACACCAGCCGAGAAATAGCCTTGTGGTTGGATGTACCATTCCACATAGGCATCCACGCCGACGGCACGTTCGGGCTGTGCATTTGGATTGCCGCCTGAAATGGTCTTCGCCGCATCATTGATCGAGAAGTTCGGACGAATGGTCGTAAACTCTGGGCGCGCTGCCCCGGTCGTCAAACCGACCCGAACCTTCACATCGTCGCGGACATCCCAATTCAAATGCGCGCTTGGGTAGAAAATCACGTCATCAGATGAGACTTCCGTGAGCCCAAAGACGCCGCCAATCGTGTTGAAGGATTGACCTGTATTGGTCGTTTGCTCACCACGAAGACCAACAACCAAATTACCCCAGTCGAAGTTGAATGTGGCCATGCTGTAGGCAGCAAGGATTTCTTCAGTCACATTGAAGTAATTGTTTGTTTGGTCAATTGGCCGTGCAATGCCAGCCTTGATCAAGTCTTGGATATAGGCTTCAAGTCTGGGCTCGGAGTGATAGCGGAAGTTATAGCCAAGCGTCATCTCGCCCAAGAATGGCCGATCTAAAGCAAAGTCCGCGTAGGTTGGCGATGGGCGACCAGCTGCAAGAATTTGTGCATTTGTCGCGGTCCAAACACTGGAGCGGGTCTTTTTTGAACGGGTTGTGTAAGCGAAGCCAGCCTTGAAATTCGTTTCAAGCCCGAAGACTTCAAAGTCTTTCTTTGCGTCAAAGCGGCCAGTGAAGGCTTGCGTGAAATCGCCTGCCCCCGAACGGAAGGAAATATTGTCAAAGGCGAGCGGGAATGCCTCGATGCTGAGTTGGCGTGGACCACGCGAGCGGACACCTGTCACAGGGTTAACAATCGTGGTGTAGAGGCGCACGGTGTTAAACTCAGGATTGGTGAAATCATATTCAACTGTCGGCCGAAGGCTTGGGTCCGTTGAGCTTGTAAAGTTTGGAGTCGCCCCAGCGTTGAAGCCGTCTTCTGCCTCGGTGAAGTTCAAGCGCCAGGCCATATCCCAGCCAAACCGCTTATGGTCGCCACCGAGTGTGCCGGTTGAGATATACTCTTTGGAGTGTAGGGAATTGAAGTTGGCAGTGATCTGCGTCCCGTAAACAGTGCCTTTAGTGGGCGTGTTGCCGTTACAAATGTCGTAAGCACCCGTGCCGGTGATTGGCGCGGCGACGGCTGGGCAAGCGCCCGTTACGTTGGTTGCACCATTGTCGAAACGGAAGATATAGTTGTTACGCAACTCATCGTCGGTGTACTGCGTGTAGACCACTTGGGCGAAAAGCTTGTCCATGTCATTTGGACGCCAGTCGCCGCGAAGGCTGCCCGAAATGTTGCCACGCGTCAGGCGATAAGGCTTGTTTTCATATTCACGCGCCCAAGAACGCGTTTCCGAACCTGGCCGCCGGTCGGGAGAGCCTGAAAAACAAGCTGTTGGTACTGGCGTGATGGTCGAGCAGAGTGTGGACACACCAGCGACAGTTGTACGCGCGGTGCTAAGAACGCCACCTGGCCGGAGCATGGGATCGGTCTCGAAGTTATCCGTGATCATCCGGCGCTTGTAATAGGACGCCTGCGCCAGCAAGCCTACTTTGTCGTCCATGAAGCGGTCAGACACGACGATCGAGGCATCAACCTCTTCCCCGCCGCCATATTCAACCAAGCCGAGTTGCACGCCGCCGGAGATTTTCCGACCCTTATAGTCAAAAGCTGAACGGGTCTTGATATCGACATTGCCTGCAACGGTGTCGCCTGGCATGTCTGCCGTGATTGCCTTGCTAACCACAACTTGGCTGGCGAGTGAGCTGGGGATGTTGTCAAACCGGGTGGCCCGGCCTTCAGGGCTGACGACGTTCAACCCATCGAAAGACACGGTTACGTAACGGTTGGGAAGACCGCGTAAGTTGATATAGCGCGCTTGGCCTTGGTCGCGCTGAACGCCAACGCCGGGCAAGCGTCCCACTGCGTAGGCAATGTTTTGGTCAGACAGGCGACCGGCTTCGTCTGCTGACAGAACCGAAACGAGTGATGGCGAGGCGCGCTGAACCAAAAGGGCTGCACGATCGGATTCCGCAATCGGGCGAGAGGCGCGAACAATGATGGTTTCAGCGACTTTTTCTTCTGCTGGTGCAGGCGTGGTGGTTGCCGCTGTTTGGGCTGTCGCTGCGGTCGCTGCAAGCAATGCAAGCGAGCCAACTGCGCCCATGAGGGCAGCGCGTGTAAACTTAATGGTCATTGGAATCCCCTTTCGCAGGTGCAACACACCTGTTCCAACGGCCGCGATACTGTTTGGAGGTGACAGATCGAAGTCTATTAGGATTCAGTTTTGTGAAATAATGCTCACACTTCTGTGAATATTAAGGCCAGTTTCCGGCACTCTGCCTTTGGCGCGGCGATTTCAATCATTATTGGATTTGTTCACTCTTCTTGGTGGCTTGCCCGATTTGTCTGAGATAAAAGCCGCGTAAGCTATTTGCCCTAATCCCATTTTCATAAGAGTCCGCAATTTCTATGACCGAGTTTAACACCACCCAACCCGGCCTCCGCGTCCTCGTGATCGGCACCAGTGGCTCTGGCAAGTCAACCTTTGCGGAAAAGCTGGCGGGCGAGGCAGGGATCGCCCATCTGGAACTTGACCTGATCAATTGGCGGCCGGGCTGGTATGACCGCTCTAAGCAAGAAACTGAGGCTTTCTTGGCCGATGTGGATCAAGCTACCTCTCAAAGAGACTGGGTGTTGGCTGGGAATTATTCGGTAACGCGCCCTGTCGTATTGCCCCGCGTCACGCATTTAGTCTGGATGGATTTGCCTTTGTGGCTGGTGATGGCGCAAGTGATCCCCCGCTCCATCCGCCGGGCTGCTGCAAAGGATCGGGACGTGTTTGACGGCTGCCGTGAAGACTGGCCGCGTCTCATCCGCGCCGACCATCCGATCCGCTGGGCGCTAAACACCCATCATAGTCGCCGACACAAATATGTTGCCGCTGCGGAAAAAATCCTAGCACAAGGGGGGCAGGTCCTGCGCTGCACCACCCGCTACGAAGTTGACCAAGCCCGTCAGTCTTTGGTTGCCTTTTCGCGCGCACGTTCTGCTGCTTGAGCTGACAGAATTAAGGCCGACAAAGCTCCAAAGCCCTCGCGATCGGTTTGCTGGGCGTTGGCTTGGCCCGTAGAGCGCGCAAGTGTTAGGTCTAAGCGCGGACAATGGACAGCCACAGTGCCCCAATAGCCCCCATGCCCCCAACACAACTCTCCATGCAATTTAGTCGGGTATAGGCCAAGGCCGTATCCCTCGCCTTCTGGATCTGGCCCGGCCGTTTGCATCAACAGGCGGGTTGCGACGGGATTGGCAAATACTTCGCCCAGCACAATTGCGCGCGTCGCACGTCCTAGATCATCCATGCTCATCACAAGGCCGCCGCCGCCATATTGATCGTAGGACACATCAATGTCGGAATCTTTGATCGCACCGCGATATTGTGCGGCTCGGCGCGTGCCCGCTGGCTCTGGCTCCATCGCTTCCCAATAAGTCTCATCTGCGCCAATCTTTGGCCAAGCCAACATCTTACGCGCCGCCACGCCAATCGTTGGCGATCCGGTTGCTTGTTTGATGATGTCTGCCGCGATCAAATAATTGGTATCGGCATAGTTGAAGTTCTCACCCACCACGCCCTTGCGGCCGAACGTTACGGCAAACCAGATCTCGGTCTCCGCGGTCCAATGTGCAGAGAAGCCATAGGCATTGGGCACCAAGGCCAAGACTTCAAATAAGGGCACTTGAAAATAATCGGGGATGCCGGACGTATGGTTCAGAAGGTGGCGCATGCTGATGGTATCAATCTGATAGCCATTCTTTTCCATCATCACCTTGACCGCAGGAGACAGCGCCGGGCCAATCGGGCCATCCAATTGTACCTTTCCCGCCTCAACCAGTTGCAGCGCCATGGCGGCCACGAAGGTCTTGGTGTTGGATGCCACCCGCACGTCATCGTTTGAACGCAGGGCATCGCCAGATGCAAAAGCCCGATCTAGGCCAAGACTGGGCGCTCGGACATAAAGCAGCTGACCTGGACTATTGGCATTGGCCTTTGTCTCGCGATTGAGTTCGGCTTGAATGGAAGAGGCAAGGTCCAAGCCCTGATCTCCAAGCCTCCACGTCACGTCCGTCCAGCCTGCGCGCTGATTGCCCTGCCAACTCGACCAGCCAATCGCCAAAGCCATAGCGAGCGCGACGGCCAAAAAGCCGCGTAGCGCATAGGTTCCGACCCGTCTCATGATTATTCCTTCTTTGTCCACAGTCGGCTAAGCAGATAGGGTTTTTGGTGCCCGCCACATCTTTTGCATCAACGGTGCCTTTTGGTCGGCCCGATCTTTGCCACAGGGGAAATATCCCTGCGATTCAAAACCATGTGATCGGTAGAAGCCCTCATTAACTGGATTGGAATTCTCTAGATAAACCGCAGTTCCAGTCCGATCACATTCTGCAAGGACCGGAGCGAACAGGGCTTTGCCGAGGCCTTTACCGCGACTTGCAAGGCGGGTGCCCAGAGTAAACAGATAAAGATGCGGCTCTTTAGGGTGATGGGCTTGCATCCGAGCCCCCGCGTCTAAAGCACGGCCGATGGCACCAGGTGACCCGGTCGCGATCAGGGCCCACGCGATCTGCGCAGTCGCGGAAAGAGAGATTTCCGATGGCGCGCCCCAGGGCAGCCACATCGCCGCCCCACCATCCCCAATCAGGTGGCAAAAGCCGTGCTTGAGATAATGCATGCGTGCCAAAAGTGGAAAGACGGCATCTAAGGTTTCTGGCGTTCCAAAAATCCAGCGATTGACGGGGTCCTCATAAAAGGCTTCTGCTATGATTGCGCCTAATTGGTGCCAATCGGCGGCCCCCGCCCGCTTCATGCCGTCTGGTAGTTCTAAGTCCATCGCGTTGTCCTGCCGCACGTTTTTTGGACACTCACGCCCGATCGGGTGCTCGAGTCAACATTTAACGACATTAATTGCAAGGCGGAGTAAACTGGTTGCGCCAGGTGTCTAATGTCTAAGTTCGATGTCAGCGGGCGAACCCCTTGAAGAAACGGACAGCCTCGCGAACCGCGCCTTGGTGCCCCCTGTAACGCGCCTGCCGCTGCCCCTTGCAGGCCTGTCACCCGTCCGCTATGTACCCGCCTTCCTGACGGACCGCACCTCTAAGCGGTCTGAACGCCGTAACGGCGGGCGCGTAGCTCAGCGGGAGAGCACTACGTTGACATCGTAGGGGTCACAGGTTCAATCCCTGTCGCGCCCACCATTAAATCAAAAACATTGGTGGATTTCAGCTGCAAGTGAGCGCAGTGACACCCGTATCACCCAACTACCGCATCGCGGCCTGAGCTGATCAGCGCGACTGGGAGTGTCCTCGTTTGATCGAAGACGTCCTCAATCCCTATGAGAAACGTTCAAAGTGCTTGGTGTTTGCTCTCTGCACAGGGAAAGATATGAGTGTCGACCTTGGCTTGGCCGGCGTGGTGGGCGGCAGAGACGAGCGTCCAAATGTCTTCAATTACCGGGCCTATCATCGCCAAACAGCCAATGCTCTCGCCGCGGCCATAATGCGCGCGGGAACCGTTAAAGTATCGTGTCGACTTTTCATGTCGAGAGAACATGACGTGCGACCTTGCCACGCCAGCGCAAAGGCTCAATCCGGTAGCTGCGCAATTTGTATTGAATTGAGACAAAATCCCAAATGATTACGAAATATTTGATTAACTAATTTGTCAATAACAAGGCCTAAAATTTTCTAATTAATAATGGGTGAAATATTTGAGTTCCAATTTAGTTGAAACTTTACATATTTCTGATTGGTTACTTTCGCCTTATTTTGCCTTATTTCCCCGACGGCATAAGCTGGCCTTCGGATTGCTCCCCTACCTTCAGAAGCCACACAGGGTTTGAGCTTCAATTCAGCGGGAGTACATCATGAAAAAGGCAGCTATCATCTCGGCAATCGCTCTTGTCACCTCAATCGGTGGTCAAGCATTTGCTCAACAAGCCATCAACGTTTCTCAGTTTATGAACAGCAACATTTCGGCTAACACCGTTGGCATCGCGCACGACGTTTGCTGCGCGGTCGGTTTCTCGGCTGTGGCAGGCGCAAACTCCGCCGAAGTCGCTGGGTCCGCTTCCAGCGTCTTGTGGAACAACAGCCAGCAATTCCGTGGCGATGCCACTGCAACCACTTCTGGCCATGTTGGTAACATTGGTGGCGATGTCACTTTGAGCTCTGCAGCATTCGCAAACAATGCTTCGGGTTCATTCGCAGGTGCCCATGAAGTTGGCATCAATAGCGTCCAGCACAACTGGATCGATCCTTCAGCTTACACCACTGGCAATGTGTTCAACATTGGCGGCGATGCCATCGCGACAGCTCAAGCAAACGGTAACATCTTGAGTGCTTCTGCACCAAACGCAGCGGCCTTCAATGTTTCCGCTCAGCAACATGGTGGCGCCGCCGTCAATGCTGGCGTCAGCCTGACCGCGCAAAACATCACCGGTGACGTCACCGGCAGCGCTCGCGGCTTCGGCAACTCCATGACTTTTGCTGCACCGGGCAACATGAGCATCTCTGGCCAACAAAACATGGTGGCCCCAATCAACACCAACACCTACATCAGCGCCCACAATGTTGGCGGTTCGGTGTTCGGCTCGTCGGTCTCGATCGGCAACGTATTCAGCGTTGGTAAGCCATAAGACCCAAGGCTTTTAGCCAGTAAAGAGGTCAGGATCCGTCTTCGGTTCCTGGCCTTTTGCCTCTTAACACCTAGGCCGATGCTTTGGGTATTTTGAAGTGACCAAGTGGTAGCTCCTTGGTCCTCATGATGATCCGAAGAGGTCTTCTACAAAAACGCAAATCAACGCCTTCCAATATTCATGAATTGTCCACGATTTATTGGTTAAGTTGATCTTGTAAGGGGCATCTCAGAGCATGCTGGTTACGAATAGAAACCGGCTCAATTTGAAACAACGACGAATTGTCGCCTAAATGGGGGAAACCCGTTTGACGCGAATTGGTTCGCCAAACACGAGAATGAGCCTGAATCGAGGGGGTTAGGCCAGTTTTGGTTGGCGCCGTGGTTGCAGACCTGATTGCAGTGTTCGTCCTAGAGGAGCGAAGAATATGAAGGAAGCTCATCCAACTAGCCCATTGAAGCTTGATGTGAAGCTTGATCGCTCTCGCTTTGCGCGCGC
>VYKU01000074.1_pt1 | contig 39181 bp, 37 predicted proteins | sample 5114491 | NCBI WGS metagenome assembly VYKU01 (sample SAMN12291796, study PRJNA351875) | freshwater metagenome | isolation source: freshwater lake | place: USA: Michigan, Gull Lake | collected 2011-07-05 | reverse complement strand
GCGCTGGTTGGCGCTGATCGACCCGTCGGCGAGCTGCGTGATCTTGGCTTGCAGGTTGCCGATGAGGTTCGAAACGTTCGTGAGGGCGGCCTGGGTCACCGAGCCGATACCCACACCGTTGGCGAGCGACGCCTGGATGGCGCCGTAAGCCTGCAGGTTGCCGCGAATGCCTTGCGCCACCGAAAAGGTCGAAGCATCGTCTTCCGCGTCTGCAACACGGTAGCCGGTCTGGACCTGTTTGGAGGCGACGTTGAGTCCGGTTTGGGTTACGCGCAACGACGCTAGGGCCGTATACGCGCCAACATTCGTATTGATGGAGTTCGACATTGGATTCTCTTTCCTTCTGGAATTGACAAAAAACCAGCTTCTGCTGGTCCAATAAAACAATACCCCAGAAACTCGAAAAAGTCACGGGCACTTTATAGAAGTTTTTCCTATTGCCCTTGACTGAAATACCCGAGCTTTGGCGGAAGGCATCGGCTTTCAAGAATTCCGCCTCCACATTTCCGAATCTATATTTGTATTCCATATCTTAGGCATGTTTATGCCGGGGCCAACTCTGCCCCGTCGGATCGCCCTCGCCTACACAGCCGAAGCCGCTGCGGCGTGCTCGAGAATGCTTCGATCGATTTCGGAAACACGGTCGATACCAAGCATCGCGAGATTGCGGTCGATCACGCCGCGCAGAAGATCGATGCCGTGAAGCACGCCTGCCGCGCCGGGCAGATAGGCTTGGAACCACCTTCCCGGCGCGGCGTCGATGACCTTCTCCATCTTCGTCAACGAAGTGGCGCTCAGGATGAACGGAATACCGGCCCTCGCAGCCGCACGGGCAAGGTCGAGCGATGGCATACAAATTGCTCAAAACCATGCGCGAAGATATCCACATTTTTTGATCGGAACCGCCAATGACAGATGTCCGCTCCAACCGTCGTTCTCTTGGAAGCGTTTCGATAAGCAGACGCTCCGCTTTGCAGTCCGCCGCCGCCGCCGCAGTTTTGGGCACGACCACAGTCGGGTCGGCGCAAGCAAACCAGCCGCTTCGCATCGCGATGTCGCTTGCCGACGTCCCGCGCACGTGGGGCGGTCCAGATGGAGGATTTGAGGGCCTGCGTTTCGGCGGCTACACGATCTTCGATCCGCTCGTGAATTGGGATCTGTCGCGCTCGGACGCGCCTTCGCAATTGGTACCGGGCCTTGCCCTTTCGTGGAACCTCGATCCGGCAAACGGTCGGCGTTGGATCATCAAACTGCGGACCGACGCGACGTTCCACGACGGTTCGCAATTCGACGCCGATGCCGTCGTGTGGAACTTCCGCTCGGTTTTCGATCAGGCAGCGCCGCAGTTCAACGCGGCTCGCGCAGGCATGATTCGCGCGCGGCTGCCCAGCGTCGTCGGTGCCGAGAAAATCGACGCTTCGACCGTCGCGATCGAAACCGTCGATGTGGACGCCTTGCTGCCCTACCAACTCTCGTTCTTGTTCATGGTGAGCCCCGCGCGTTTCGCAGCCGTCGGAAACGACTGGGTGCGCTTCAACGCCGAACCTTCGGGCACCGGCCCGTTCCGGGTAGTCGAGATCGTGCCGCGCGAGCGGCTGGAACTTGCGCGCAACGAGGCCTATTTCGACAAGGCGCGCCTGCCCAAAGCGCCGCGGCTTTCCTTGCGTCCCATCGCGGACGGCGCGGCGCGAGTAGCGGCGCTGCGCTCCGGCGGCGTCGACTTCATCGAGTCCGTTCCGCCGGACACGATCGCCAGCTTGCGCGCCGCCCGCTTCCAAGTCGTCTCAAACGCCTATCCGCATGTCTGGGTTTGGTATTTCAGCGTGCTGCCGGATTCGCCCTTCCGCGACCTGCGCGTCCGCCAAGCAGCGAACCTCGCCGTCGATCGCGCGTCGATCGTTCAATTGCTGAACGGGACGGCACTGCCTGCCCAGGGCTTCGTGCAGCCGGACTCGCCGTGGTTCGGCGCTCCGAATTTCCGGATCCGCTTCGATCTCGCCGAGGCGCGGCGTCTCATGGCGGCGGCGGGCTACGGCCCCGGCAATCCGGCAAAGGCGAAGGTTATGATCTCGGCGAGCGGCGGCGGCCAGATGCAACCCTTGCCGATGAACGAGGTCGTCAAAGCAAATCTCGCCGAGGCGTTCATCGAGATCGACTATCAAGTCGTCGATTTCTTCACTCTGTTCACCAACTACCGCAACGGCGCCAAAGCACCGCCGTTGGCCGGCGTGCACGCGCTGAACTTGGCGTTGCCGACGCAAGATCCGACGAGCGGTTTCGTGCGAACGTTCATGTCTGAGATGGGCGCGCCGCGCGGCACCAATTGGGGTCATTTCGAAAACGCGGAAGCGGACGCGGCGTTGCGCGCAGCGCGCGGGGCATTTGACAAGCCCGCGCTTGATGCTGCGATGGCGCGTGCGCACTCGATCTTGGTCGATCAGGCGCCGGCGTTGATCGTGGTCCACGACACCAATCCACGCGCGATAGCGGCCAATGTCCGCGGCTTCGTTCAGCCGCGCAACTGGTTCGCCGACTTTACGCCCGTGGTGGTGGGATGAGCGGATCGGTCGTGCGCCCCGTCTGTCGCGGGACGGACGGGGCAAAGCCACGCACGAAATCGCTGCCAGCGCGATCCCGACCCGCGACGAGCCAGAGCGGGCGGTCGGCGTAGTTCGTCAGCAGACGTTCTTCCATGCAACGGAGATTGGCCGGCGCACGCGGATCGCGGTCGTAGAACGAGGTCGCGGGCATGTAGCGGGCGACAAAAAGAGGTGCGTGCGGATCGATTGCGGCGGCGGCGGCGTTCGCTTCGTCGAGTGTGGCGACGACTGCGCCGGGCGCATCGGTCAGTGCGAACAGGACAACCGCCCCGACCAGCGGCACGACCGGCCAGTAGCGACCCTCGAGACCCGATTCGACAAAGCGGCGATAGTCGCGGCCGATCCGGTAGAATTCGCTCTCCCAAAGCACGATGTCGGGCCCGAGCACAACCTCGAGTGCCGCCACGATTTTCGCGTCCTCGCACAAGGCCAGCAAAGACCAAGCCTCGCGCTCGCGCGCGCCGTAACGCCATGGATTGTGAAGGCCGCTCAATTCGCTGGCTGTCGGACGGGGACTGCACGCCAGGAGCTTCGTTGCGGTTCGACAGGCGTCTTCGAATGGCGCCGCCGCCGGTACCGCAGCGAGCGTCATGCCGGCGTCGTGAGGCAAAGTCCGCGTCCGATTGCCGTTTCGTCGATTTGCCCGTCCTCAACGATGACCCGGCCGCGCAAGACGGTCAGCACCGGCCAACCGCGCAGGTTCCAACCCTCGTAGATGCAGGTTCCCTTGCCCGTATGACGCACGGTCTTTTCCGCGTCGAGATCGACGAGGATGAGATCGGCGTCGCTGCCCACGCCGATCGTTCCCTTGCGCGGCCACAAGCCAAAGCGCTTGGCCGGGTTGGCGGCGTTGAGCTCGACCAACCGCGTCAACGGCAGTCCCCGGCGATGCACGCCGAATTCGAGCATCAGCGGCAGCTCCCATTGGAAACCGACGGCACCCGGCGGCATGCGCCAGATATCGGTCCCCTGTTTGGGGAAAAAGGGTACGTGGTCCGTGCCGAGATGGCATACCGACCCGTCGAACATCCCGCGCCACAACCCTTCCTGCTCGGTCTTGTCGCGCAAGGGCGGCATGATCTTGGCCTTGATGTCCAAATCGGAGTCGTTGCAGGTTCGCGTCAGATAATGCGGACAAGTCTCGACCGTTACGTCGAGTCCCGCGCGCTGCGCCTCCTGCGCCAATACCGGCCCCATGCCGACCGACGTATGCACGAGCTGCAACGGACAGCCGGTTCGCTCGGCGAGAAAAATCATGCGGCGGATCGTCTCGACCTCGCAAAATGCGGGCCGCGAATCGGTGAACGCCGCGAGATCCTGGCGACCGGTCTCCTGCATCTCGCGCTTGAGCCACGTCCCGATCGACGTATTCTCGCAATGCACATTGATGATGCCGCCGGGGATCTTGGCGATCAGCCGCATCGCGGCATAGATCCAGCCGTCCGTCGCCGGCACAAGGCCGATCGGATTGTTCGGTTCGTAGCCGAAATAGAATTTGAACGACCGAACCCCCGTGGTTTCGACCATCTCCGGCATGCGCGCGATGTGGTCCTCGCGTTGGATGATGAAGTGATAGCCGAAATCGATCGGTGAATTGGCCTCCGCTTTGCCGCGGCGGTCGCGGTAGAATGCGAGGTAGTCTTCGTCGAGCACTTGGATGTAGTCGAGCGCGGTCGTGACGCCGCCGATCGCGGCCGCCGACATTTCTGTGCGTACGTCGTCTTCGTAGGCGTACTCGAAACCAAGATGGCAATGCGGGTCGACGACGCCGGGCATCAACACGCGGCCTTGCGCATCAATCGTGCGCCGGGCGGTAGGCAGGGCCGCGTCGTCGCCGACGGCCACGATGCGGCCGTCCTGCACGGCCACGCCGCCGTGAAATTCGCCGTCGTGGCGGACGACGCGCGCGTTGCGAATGACGAGATCGACTTGCATGGCCGGAACGCTCTCCAAAACGGCGAATAAAAGCAACAAAGCTTGCAAAAACCCGGCCAAGAATACAAACATCTTTCTGTGAACGCAGCGAGCGACGACCGTATCCCAATCCATATTCTGACTGGCTTTCTCGGCAGCGGTAAGACCACGCTGCTGCGTGCTTGGCTTGCCGATCCGGCCTTGCGCAATACGGCCGTCGTCATCAATGAGTTCGGCGAAGTCGGCATCGACAATCTGTTGGTCCGGAAAGTGACAGACGCGGTCTATCTGCTCGGGACCGGCTGCATCTGCTGCACGGTGCGCGACAGCTTGGCGACGACATTGGCCGAGCTCGTAGACCTCGCCAAGGCCGGCAAAGTCGAACGTTTCGTGAGGGTAGCCGTTGAAACGACCGGCCTCGCCAATCCAGCGCCGATCGTTCGTACGATCCTCGACGATCCGCAAGTGTCGCCCTTTTTTCGGCTCGGTTCGACGATCGCGACCGTCGATGCGCAGCACGGGGCGGCGATGCTCGAGCGGCGTGTGGAAGGCGCACGACAGGTCATGCTTGCCGACCGGTTGATCCTGACGAAATGCGACTTGGCGTCCGCGTCCGCAACGCAAGCCCTGCGCGCAGCGCTTGCACGGCTCAATCCCCGCGCGGCAATCGTGAACTCGCAGCTCGATCCCCCGGCCCCTTCGGAACATTTTTTCGCCCCACCGGCTGCCGACCACCGACCGGCGGCACCTGTCGCAGCGGCCGATGCAGACCATGCGGTTTCGACCTTCACAGTCGTATTGGACCGCGCGATGCCGTGGTCACGCTTCATGGCGTGGGTCGAGTTGCTCCTTGCCGCGCGGGGCTCGAGCATTCTGCGGATGAAGGGCTTTGTCTGGGCCTCGGAGATCGAGCGACCTGTCCTGCTGCAAGGCGTGCACGAGCTGCTCTATCCGCCGGAGACGCTGCCCGATTGGCCCGATGGGAACCGCCGCACCGAGTTGGTGTTCATCGTCGAAAACATGACGCGCAAAGCCGTCGAGAACTCGTTGTTCGAGTTTCTCGGCTGGCGCGACGCCGCCCCAAGAATCTGAGGCAGAGACGCCGATCTACCGCCGTGACCGCGCAATGGCAGGGGTCAAGGGGCTTCAGGTTTCGAAACCAAGTAAACTGGTCTAACTGCTTTGCTGGGCCGACAACGGCGCCAATTCGACGCCGGATGCAGCGATCAATTTGCGGATCGAACGCGCAAGTTCGACGGCACCGACCGTGTCGCTGTGCACCAAGATCGAGTTCACCTCGACTTTCAGAATTTCCCCGTCGATCGAAACGATCGTGCCGTCGGTCAGTATCCGCGCGACGCGGGCAAGGACATCTGCCTCGTTTTTGACGACCGCGCCGGGAAGTCGGCGCGGCACCAATTGTCCTGTCCGATCGTAAGCACGATCGGCGAGGAAGAGGTTGTAAGTCGGCACGCCGGCTTTCGTCGCCGCCCGTTCGAGCTCGGTGTTCGACAGGACCAACAGCGCGACCTTCGGATCGAAGCTGCGAACGGCCCGAACCAAAACATCGGCGACTTCGCGTTCCGCGCAGACGATATTGCCCAACGCGCCGTGCGCATTGACGTGGGTAATCTTGTGGCCGCTGGCGCGCGCAATCGCCTCAAGGGCGCCAAGCTGGTAGAGGATATGCATCTCAAGCTCGCGTGGCTCGAGGCGCATCGGCCGGCGCCCGAAACCGGCGAGATCGGGAAAGCTCACATGCGCGCCGAGATCGACCCCTTTGGCAAGGGCAGCGCGCACGGTTTTGTCCATGATCAGCGGATCTCCCGCATGATAGCCGCAGGCGACATTTGCGGACGTGACGATCCCGAGCAGCGCCTCGTCGTCGCCCATCGTCCAAGGGCCGAAGCCTTCGCCAAGATCCGAGTTCAGATCGATCTTCATGCTGGAGCTCCTGCTGTCCGAAGGTCGGCAAGTGTCGCTATTTCGGCCAGTACCGTTCCGTACCCAACGACGTCCGCCGATACGAGGGACAGCACGACGCAAGCTTCCGGCGTACAAACGGGAATGAGGATCGGTCCCATCTCGATCAGTCCGATCGTTGCGCCGGCTGCCAAAAACTGTCCCGGTACCGCGAGAGTCTTTGCGCGCAACGGGTGCGCGCGCAGAAAGCGACCCGGCCCCGGCGCCAGAATCGATGTTCCGATGCGCTTCCCGTCGATCGCAAGCGTAACACCTTCGAATTTCATGCGCCGCTGCTCCGGCAAAGTTCGATCCACATTCGGACTTTTGCGCGGTCCGCGTCGAGTGCGGCTTGTGCGGCGCGTGCGGCCGCATAGTCCACCTGCACGAAACGAAGAGCACTCCCCAACGGCGCTTGCGCCACGCGCCACAGATCGGCGGCAATCACGGTGCCGATCTTCGGATATCCACCCGCTGTGAACGCATCGGCAAGTTGGATGATCGGCGTGCCGCCATTCGGCGCTTGGATCACGCCAGGCAGAAGCCCGTGCGAACGCATTTCGAGAGCGGTCTCAAGATCGAGATTCGGGCCTATCAAGCGATAGCCCGACCGGTTGCTTTGCGCGGAGATCTTCCACGCCGTGGCCCAGAAGGCCGAACGCGAGGCTTGCGCAAAGCGGTCGTATTCGGCTGCGGGCAGAACCCGAACATGCGCAAGGCCGGGCACGTCGCCCGGCAGCGCCAAAGCCGTTCGCGGCGGCGTCAGGCCAAAAACGCCCCCTGCGTCCGTGGGCGCTGCACCAAGCGAAAGCACATCGCCGCGTGCCAGAACGCGGCCCTCGTGGCCGCCGAAGACGCCGCGCAAATGGGTACTGCGCGAACCAAGCACGGCCGGAACATCAAACCCGCCTCGAACAGCCAAATAGCTGTAGGTGCCGACCGACGGGCGTTCCACCTGCAATTCCGCACCTGCCCGCGCAGGCGCCGTGGAATCGGGCAGCAGTTCGAGTCCATCGAGCTTTGCAACCGCCCCCGCACCGACGAGAGCAAAGCGGACGGCCGACCGAAATCGGAGGCGAAGCGGTGTGCCTGGGATCTCGATCGCCGCAGCGTCGGCGGAATTTCCAGCCAACAGATTCGCACGCGCAAGCGCCAACGCATCCATAGCACCGGACGCGCCCACGCCGATCGCGCGCCACCCGAAGCGACCGCGATCTTGGATCGATGCTTGGCTGTCGTCGTCGAGAATTTCGATCATTCGCGGATACTCGCGATACGAAAACGGATCGTGTCGCCGGGCGCCAACAAGGCGGGCGCAGCCGCTTGCGGATCGAAAAACCGTGCCTCCGTATGGCCGATCGTATGCCAACCGCTCGGGCCGTCAGACGCCGAAGCGCCGGTCTGCCAACCGCCGATCGATACTGCACCCGCAGGTATCGAGATGCGCGGCACTTTGCGCCGCGGAATGAAGAGACGCGGATCGACCGTACCGAGATAGGCGTAGCCAGGATGGCTGCCGAGCGCAAAAACCGTGTAGTCGCGACCGGCATGGATTTCCACGACCTCGTTTCGCGACAGGCCGGTTTGCTCGGCCATGAAATCGAGATCGGGCCCGCCTTCGCCGCCATAGTCGACGTCGAATTCAAACCGTTCGCCGCGCCCCGCCTCGCCCGCCGCCTTGTCCCACAGATCGCGCAAGGCACCTTCGACGGCGACGATGTCCGCCGGCGGCGAACGAAAGGCGAGAAGCAGATTGGTCATGCCGGGGACGGCTTCGGCCACCCAGTCGAGCGTCGCAGCCAAACGTGCCAGCGCCCATATGCGTCGCTGGCTCGCCAAATCGAATTCGCCCGGTGCTTCGAACAGCAAACCCGACGTGCCGAGAAGGCTGATCTGCGGCATTGTTTTGGAATCATCCATCCCGGCGCTCCGCCAGAAGCCGTTCGAGGTGGTGGATGTCGAAGCCGCCCGCCGACACGATCGGATTCTCGAGAACCCACCGCAGCAAGGGCAAATTGCTCGAAATCCCCTCCAACTTCGTTTCCGCGAGCGCTTGCCGAAGGCGGCGAAGCGCCTCCCCCCGCGTTCCCCCGTGCGCAACGATCTTGGCGACGAGCGAGTCGTAATGCGGCGGCACGCGCGCACCGGCGTACAGGTGGCTGTCCACGCGAATACCGGGGCCGCCGGGCGGCAACCACTGCGCGACCCGGCCAGGCGATGCGGCAAAGGTTTCAGGATCTTCCGCGTTCACCCGCACTTCGATCGCGTGGCCTGTCGCCATGAAGTCGGCTTGCCCGAAAGCCAACGCGTGCCCCTGCGCGATGCGAAGCTGTTCCGCCACAATGTCGATGCCCGTCGTCATTTCCGTGACGGGGTGCTCGACCTGCAGCCGCGTGTTCATCTCGATGAAGGCGAACAGACCGTCCTCGTAGAGAAACTCGAATGTTCCAGCACCGCGATAGCCAATACGCTTGCAGGCTTGCGCGCATTTGGCGCCGATGTCGGCGATCGCCGCTGGCGAAATCCCGGGCGGCGGCGCTTCCTCGACCACTTTCTGGTGGCGTCGCTGCAGCGAACAGTCGCGCGCACCCAGCCACAAGGCGGCCCCGTAATTGTCGCACAACACTTGAATCTCGACATGGCGCGGCTTCTCGAGAAACCGCTCCAAATACAGATCCGGATTGCCGAAGGCCTGCGCTGCTTCTTGGCGCGTGAGCCCGACGGCATCGGCAAGTTCGGCACGCTGCCGAACGATGCGCATGCCGCGCCCGCCGCCCCCGCCGGCCGCTTTGACGATGACCGGGTAACCGATTTCGTCGGCAAGCCGCGCCACCTCAACGGGATCCTCGGGCAAACGGCCCGCAGATCCCGGGACACACGGCACGCCAGCCGCGATCATCGCCGCTTTGGCGGCAATCTTGTCGCCCATCGTGCGGATGGCCTCGGCAGGCGGGCCGACGAAGACCAGCCCCGCTTCCGTCACCTGTCTCGCAAAGTCCGCATTCTCGGCTAGAAAGCCGTAGCCCGGATGGACAGCACCCGCCCCTGCGGCAAGTGCGGCCGATAGAATGGCCCGCGCGTTGCGGTAGCTTGCCGCAGCAGGCGCCGGCCCGATGCAAATCGCTTCGTCCGCAAGCGACACATAGGCCGCGTCGCGGTCGGCTTCCGAGTAGGCGACGACCACGCGCAGATCAAGCTTGCGGCAAGCACGCAGGATGCGGAGCGCAATCTCGCCGCGATTGGCGATGAGAACGGAGTCAAACATCGCGACCCCCGCTCCGCGGTTCGAGCCGAAATAGGATCTGGCCTTGCGCAACCTCGTCGCCCGTCGCGACGCAAATCTCGACGACACGCCCATCGGCCACAGAAGCGACCGTGCTGAAAACCTTCATCGCTTCGACCAGACAGATCTTCTGCCCAGACTGAACATTGTCGCCCGCGCGCACGAAGGGCGCTGCGCCCGGCGCCGGCGCCAGATGCACAATGCCAAAACATGGCGAAACGACTGCGTTTGGATCGTCGGTCGCCTCCGCGATGATGGCCGATACGTCCTCGGCCGGGGCAGGCGCCGTCGCTGCCGACGCATCGATGCGAATTTCGCGCCCAGCATCGGCATAGTCGACGACGCTGCGCGCGGCGATCGCCTGCTGTATCGCCTGCTGCAGCCGCGCGACATCCATCGGCGGCCTCCCGATCAGACCAACGCGCGACAGGCGCGCGCGATGCGTATGCACGCTTCGTCGAGCACGGCCTGGCTGGTCGCAAAAGACATGCGAAAATGCGGCGAGAGCCCGTAAGCCCCGCCATGCACCGTCGCCACCCCTTCGGCGTCCAGAAGATAGCGCACAAAATCGAGGTCGTCGGCGATCACGGCACCCGAAGGCGTCCGCTTGCCGATGAGGCCCGCGCAACGTGGAAAAAGATAGAAGGCGCCGGACGGCGAGACACATTCGAGACCCGGCACGGCGCGCAACCGTTCGACGACGACGTCGCGACGGCGCCGATACTCTGCCGCGCAAGATCTTATGAAATCGTCTGGACCGTTTAGCGCGGCCACAGTCGCCGCCTGGCTGATCGAGGAAGGACAAGACGACATTTGCGACTGAAGCGTATTGATCGCCTTCACGAGCTCCGGCGCGCCGATCCCCCAACCCATTCGCCATCCGGTCATCGCGTGGGATTTCGACACGCCATTGACCAACAGGATGCGGTCCGCCATCGCAGGATCGACGGCCGCGATGCTGACAAACGGCGTGTCGCCAAACCAAACCGAATCGTAGATTTCGTCGGCAAGAACCATCATTTGCGGATGGCGCGCGACGACTTCGAGGATGGCGGCAAGCTCGTCGCGGCTGTATCCCGCACCGGCCGGATTGCCCGGCGCGTTGAAAACCAACCACCGCGTTTTCGGCGTGATCGCCGCCTCGAGCGCGACCGGATCGATCTTGAAGCCCGACTCTTGTCCGCACGGCAAAAGCACGGGCGTGCCCTCGTTGGCGAGGACCATGTCGGGATAGGAGACCCAGAACGGTGCCGGCACGATGACCTCGTCGCCTTCGCCGATCGAGGCCATCAGTGCGAGGAAAATCACCTGTTTGGCGCCGCCGCCGATCGTGATGCGCGCATCTTCGCACGCGCGCCCTACCAAACGCCGGTACCAGCCCGAGATCGCGCCGCGCAAGGCCGGCGTTCCGTTGACGGCCGTGTATTTCGTTTCGCCCGCTGCAATCGCCGCGACGGCGGCGTCTTTCACGTGCTGCGGCGTGTCGAAGTCGGGTTCGCCGACGGTGAGATCGACGATGTTGCGTCCCGCCGCCTTGAGTTCGCGTGCGCGCGCCGCAGCCGCAACGCTCGGCGACGGTTTGATCCGCCGAACGCGCGCCGACGGTTCGAATGCAAAGCTGCCAGCCATTCGCCCCCCCTAGTTGCTCAACAGGTAGTCGGGAAGCCAGAGCACGATCTGGGGAAACACCGCGATCAAGATCACAAACAGCATCATGATGATCAAGTAGGGCAATGTTACCCGTGTGAGATACGACATGCTCTGGCCGCTGATGCTCTGGATGACGGAGAGATTGAACGCGACCGGCGGCGTGATCTGGGCCATCTCAACGACAAGCACCATGAAGATGCCGAACCAGACCTTGTCGAAACCGGCTGCCGTGATCAGCGGCAGGACAACCGGCAAGGTCGTTGCGATCATCGAGAAGCCCTCCAGGGCAGTCCCAAGCAACAAATAGAGCAGCATGAGCGCGATGATCAATTGCAGCGGCGACAGTTCCCAAGCTTTCACGACACCCGCTACCGCGTCGGGTATGCCCAGAAACGCCGTGATGTTGCCCAACACCGCAGCGCCCATGATGATCAGGCCCATCATCGAACATGCCTGGATCGACCCGACTGCGACGTCGCGCAAAGCTTGCCGCGTGAGCGCGCCCTGAGACGCCGCAAGCCCCGCAGCGCCGACGACTCCCAGCGCCGCCGCCTCCGTCGGCGTTGCGAGCCCTGCGTACATCGAACCCAGAACGCACAGGATCAAGAACAACGCAGGTCCCAGTTCCTTGAGAGCGCGGATGCGGGCGCCAAGCCCAACGTTCCGCATGTTGCGCTCCGAATCAGGAACCAGATCGCGACGGATGGTCGTATGGATCATGATCCAGCCGCTGAAACAGGCGGCCAGCAGAAATCCCGGAATCACGCCTGCCGTGAAGAGTCGCAAGACCGACTCCTCGGCAAGAACGCCGTAGATGATCATGACCGTCGAAGGCGGGATGAGAAATCCAAGCGTCCCGGCCCCTGCAAGACTTCCCGTGGCGATCTCAGGCGAATAGCCTCGACGCAGAAGTTCGGTCAGCGTCATGCGCCCGACAACCTGCGTCGTGGCCGCCGACGACCCCGAGATCGAGGCGAAGATCGAACAGGCGATGATGTTCACGTGGAGCAAGCGGCCGGGCAGCAAGCCTGCCCAGGGCGCAAGTCCGTTGAACAGACTGCGCGAAAGATGCGTGCGAAACAGGAACTCGCCCATCATGACGAACAGCGGCAGCGCCACGAGTTCGGACGCAGTCATGATGTTGTAGACATGCTGCGGCAGAAGGCGCGTCACGGGGATGTCCGTGAATATCCAGGCAAGCCCAATTGCCGTGGCCCCAAGCGCGATCCCGATCCAGGCTCCAATGGCAAGGATGCCGAAAAGCAGCCCAAACAATGCTGTGAAAACTGCGCTCATTCGGGCAACGTCGCGACGCCGAGAGACTTGTCTTCAAGCGGCTTGCCGAGCAGACAAGCAGCCAGACGGACGAACATTTGGACGGCCAGGATCGTCGCGCCCAACGCCAGAACCGATTGAGGGATCCAAAGAGGCGTGAAGCTTTCCGGCGAGAGCTGATTGAAGCTGTATGCCTGATACGTGAACCGTATAAGCGACCCGGCGAGCACGACGGTGAAGGCCAATCCCAACGCAGCCGAAAGAGTCTCGAAGAACCGCGCGTAACGATAACCTCGCATCGCGATCAACAATTCGACGCGCACATGCATCCCTGCGCGCAAGGCAAGCCCCGCTCCCAACATGAAAGCCCCCCCCATAAGATACGAACTGTATTCCCATGCAAAACCGAGGCTGCTGGGGAAGGTCGGCGACAGGCGCGACAAGATCCCGAACAGAATCTCGCAGAGAACGATCAGCAGAAGCGCCACAAGGCATGCGGTCGCAGCCCATGTAGCTGCGACCGAAAGTCCGTCGGCTGCAGATTGGAGGGCGGCGAAGACGCCGCCCTCCGTTTCTTTGTCGCGTGCGGCCATCTCAGGCGCGCCCGGTCGCTTTGAGATAGTCGCGAATCACCTGGCGGGCCGCCGGGACACGCTCGAGGTACTGGTCGGTGAGCGGCGCTGCAAGCTTCCACATGTCTGCAACCATTTTGTCCGACACCGGCAGCACTTCCATTCCGTTTGCTTTCAGAACCGACACGCTCTGCGCGTCGTCGGCCGCCGAGACGGCCCAAAACTCAGCCTCGAGAGCCTTGGCCGTGTCTTCAACCACCTTCTGGCTGGCGGGCGAAATACGCTTCCAAGTGTCGAGATTTACGTTGACCATGTTGCACGACCAGGTGTGGTTGGTCGGGAGGGCGTACTTCATGAACTCCCAGAACTTCGCGTCGACGCCCGTCGCAGCCGACGTGGCGACCGCATCGACGCGCCCCGAAGCAAGCGCGGGGATCATTTCGCCGAACGGAATCTGCACGCCCGCCATGCCCAGAGCCAAGCAGGTATCGACAGTGTTCTTGTCGGCGCCGCGGATCTTGATGCCGCGCAAGCCGCTCACATCGTCGACCTTCACCTTCAGGAACATGTACTGGAACGGCGACGGGACCATGTAGAGGATCTTCTGGTTGAAGCGGGCTGCCGCCTTCTCGAATTCCGGCCGCAGAAACCCGTGCAAAGTCCGCAATTCGGCCTGCGATTTGACCAGAAACGGCACGCCCTCCGTGCCGAACAGCGGTTCGTCGCCGACCTGTTGCGCGGTCAGAATGTCGGCCATCGGCACCAAACCATCGCGCACGGCACGAAGTTGCTCCGGCCCCTTGAAACCCAGCGAACCGCCGGCACGGACATTGATGACGACATCGCCGTTCGTGGCCTTCTCGACGGTCTCGGAGAACTTCTTGGCGTTGCGAACCTGGAAATTCGAATCCGGCAGAATGCTCGACAGGTTCAACGTTGTCGCAGCGCGCGCGATACGGATACCAGGAGCGCCGACTGCGAGACCGGCACCTGCAGCTTTGAGAAGAGTGCGACGAGCGATTTTCATTGGAAGCCTCCTGTTCTGTTTGCGGTTCTGTTTTTCTTTTTCGTCAGTCCGAGCGGCGTTCGAAATTGAGACCGCCGGGAACCTGGAAGGTCGGAAGTATCTCGATATGCCCGATATTGACGTGACGCGGCGCTTCGAGGGCATAGGCGAAGGCGCCCACGATGTCTTCGACCTTCAATGATTCATATCCGTCGTAGAACTCGCGCTGCGCGCGTTCCATGTCACCGATGACCTTCCCGAAAATCTCGGTTTCGACGCGGCCGGGGCAGATCTCGGTGACGCGAACCCGCTTTCCGTAGGCAGCCACCCGCAGCTGGCGCGACATCATATGGATTGCCGCCTTCGTCGCGTGATAAACGGTGTTGCCGGAAAAATTGTACACACCGGCGATCGAACTAACATTGACGATATGGCCTCGATCCCGCGCGACCATTCCGGGCATCGCAAGCCGAACAAGCTGGAGAACGGCTTCGATGTTTACCTCGACCTGCTCCTCCACCCCGAGGCGGTCCATCGACAAGATGTCGCCGGCGCGCGAAACGCCCGCGTTGTTCACGAGAACGTCGATGTCTCGCAGCTCCGCGAGTTGTTCGAGCGCATCCGTGTCGCGGATGTCGAGAACATGCGGGATGCACCCCGTTTTGGCCGAAAGCTCTTCCAGGCGGGCGCCGTTGCGCGCCACCGCATGCACTTTGACGCCCTTGGCGGCGAGCCATGCGACGATGCCGGCCCCAATGCCGCCGGACGCACCCGTTACAAGCGCTGTTTTGTAATCCGAAAGCACGCGAACGTCACCCTGTCGGCTGATTTTTTTGAATTATGACGAAACGATGATCCTTTAAGATCGCGTTCGACACAAAGACCAGTTCGGCATAACATCATAAGATCTATGCATGGATAGAAAGGTCCGCGCTTGGTCGATACCCGTCGCCTGCAGTCTTTCGTGAAGATCATCGATACAGGCAGTCTCACGCGGGCTGCAGACGTTCTTCACATCGCCCAACCTGCACTAAGCCAGCAGATTGCAGCCCTCGAGCAGCAATTTGGCCAACGCCTCTTGATTCGCAGCAAACGCGGCGTGACACCGACAGAAGCCGGGCGCGCGCTCTATCGGCACGCGCAGCTGATCCTTCGCCAGGTTGCTCAGGCGCAGTCCGATGTCGCACAATCGGGAAGCCAATTGTCGGGCTCGGTTTCGGTCGGCCTTGCACCCTACAGCACGGGTGCCATTCTCGCCGTCCCGCTACTGCGTCTTGTGCGCGCGCGTTATCCGAACATCGTCTTGCATATAAACGAGAATTTCGGCGGCGTGATCAGCGAAATGGTGATGACGGGCCGAATGGATTTGGCGTTGATCTACGACCCAGGGGTCATTCGGGGTGTAAAATTCAAACCCATGTTCGTCGAATCCCTTTTCTTGGTCGCGCCGAAATCGACAGAAATAAGCAGCGGCACCAGCGACACCGTACCGCTCTCCGCCCTCGCCGAACTACCGCTGATGCTGCCAAGCCGGATCCATACGATCCGCCAGGCAGTCGATGCTGCCTTCGCGCGCGCGCGAATAAACAACAAGCTCATTGCAGAAATCGAATCGGTTGCGACGCTCGCAAGCGCCATCGATGCCGGCGTCGGCGCCACCATTCTTCCCTGGTCGTCGGCGCGCCAAGTCGCCGCATCCGAGGGCGCGCTCTTGCGCCGAATCGTCCGGCCCGGGATCGAAGTCAAAGTGTCGCTTTGCACGCCAGACCAACTGACCGTATCGGATCCAGCACTCGCGGTTCGGGATCTCTTGTTCGAACTGCTCGAAACTTCGCCGATCTTCAGCGATCTTCAAGGTATCGCCCGCATCCCGGACGCCTGATCGAAGCGTGATCCGCGCAAAGAACGTGACGCCAGCTTGACGTTGGTCTACCTTCGTCATAATCAGAATGCATATTTGAAGAAAGGGGAAACCTCGATGTCGCCAGGCGAAAAGATGCGTGCCTATCTAGCTCAACCAGGCTTCGTGGTGATGCCCGCCGTTTGGGACGGCCTCAGCGCCAAGCTTGCGGCCAATGCCGGATTCAAGACGGCCTTTCTATCTGGTTCGTGCGTTGCCGCCAGCCGACTCGGCGGCCCCGACCTCGATCTCGTCTCGTTCGGCGAGATGACGGACTCGCTCGCGATGGTGCGCAATGCCGCACCCGAAACGTTCGTATTGGCGGACGGCGACCACGGCTACGGCAATGCCATGAACGTGCAGCGCACCGTTGCGACCTATGGCCGCGCCGGTGCGGCAGCCGTGCTGATCGAAGACAAAATCACGCCGCGCGCACTGACAGCGGCGGGCAAACCGTGCCTGCCCTTCGAAGAGGCGCGCATGAAGATTCGCGCGGCCGTGGCTGCGGCGAAAGAGTCTGGCATTCTCGTGATGGCGCGAACCGATTGTCGTCCGACCCAAGGCATCGACGAAGCGGTGGCGCGCATCGAAATGTATGTCGCGGAGGGCGCCGACATCCTTTTTCTCGACTCGCCTGCCGACGACAACGAAGTTCGCCGCGCCGTCGCTGCAGCAAAAGGACGCCCCTCCTTCGCCGTGTTGTCGCCCGGCGCGCCGCGCGCGACGCCATCCCAGAAGGAAGCTGCGGCCTTGGGACTGAAAATCGGAACCCACCCAACCGGCATGCTGTCGCCCGCGATCGCCGGCATACAGGCCGGACTTGCCGCATTGATTGCCGGCGAAGCACAAGCGACGAGCGCATTGGCGCCCAAGGCGTTGCGCGAAGTGCTCGGCTACGACGACTACGACCGACGCGCAAAGCCGTACACTTTGGGCACGTGAACGGGCAAAGGAATGCAGACCATGGCAACAAATCCGCTTTTTGATCTTTCCGGCAGAACCGCGCTGGTGACGGGATCCACCCGCGGCCTGGGTCGCGCAATGATCGAAGGTCTTGCGCGTGCGGGCGCCGCCGTCGTCGTCAACGGCACGAATGCCGCAGGTGTGGCGGCCGCAGTTGCGGAATTGCGTGCCGCTGGGTTCGATGCGGACGGCGTTTGTTTCGACGTGACCGACGAGGCCGCCATCGTCGCGGCCTTCGAAGGTTTCGACAAAGCGGGTACCGCGATCGACATTCTCGTCAACAATGCCGGCATCCAGTTCCGCAAGCCGATGCTTGAACTCGCGACAGCCGACTGGCGCCGCGTGGTCGAGACGAATCTCACCGGCGCTTTTGTGATTGGCCGCGAGGCAGCCAAACGCATGGTGGCGCGAGGCTCCGGCAAGATCGTCAATATCGGATCGCTGATGAGCGAATGCGCGCGCGCGACAGTCGCCCCCTATACGGTTTCGAAGGGCGGGATCAAGATGCTGACGCGCGCGATGGCGGCCGAATGGGCGGCAAGCGGCATCCAAGCCAACGCGATCGGACCCGGCTACATGGTCACGGAAATGAACAAAGCGCTGATCGACAATCCCGATTTCGACGCTTGGGTCAAAGGCCGCACGCCCTCAAGACGCTGGGGCAAGCCCGAGGAATTGGTCGGCGCGGCGGTGTTTCTGTCGTCCGCGGCGTCGAACTACGTAAACGGCCAGATCATCTATGTGGACGGCGGGATGCTGTCCGTCCTCTAAAGGGAGAAGAAAAATGCGCGCAGTCGTCATTCACGCGCCCAAAGACCTTCGAATCGACACTGTTCCGGAGACAGCGCTTGCGCCGAACGAGGTGCGCGTGCGGATCGGCGCTGGCGGCATTTGCGGCTCGGACCTCCATTACTATCACCATGGGGGCTTCGGCACGGTGCGCGTGAAACAGCCGATGACGCTCGGGCACGAGATTTCCGGCACGATCGCCGCGCTCGGAAGCGAGGTCGGCCATCTGCGCATCGGCCAGCGGGTCGCCGTGAATCCCAGTCGCGCCTGCGGACGATGCGAATACTGCCACGCCGGCGTCCACAACCAATGCCTCGACATGCGCTTCATGGGCAGCGCCATGCGCTTTCCGCACATGCAGGGCGGCTTCGCCGAAAGCCTCGCGATCGACGCGCGTCAGGCGGTTCCGATCCCCGACGATCTATCGCTTGCCGAGGCGGCGATGGCCGAACCTTTGGCCGTGAGCCTGCACGCGGCCCGCCAAGCAGGCTCGCTGTTCGGCAAGCGCGTTCTCATAACCGGCTGCGGACCCATCGGCGCATTGGCCGTACTCGTCGCGAAGAATGCGGGTGCTGCGGAACTCGTCGTGACCGACATCGCGACGCAGCCCTTGGAGATGGCCAAACGCTTGGGCGCTACGCTTGTCGTCAATGCCGCGGAAGAACCCGAAGCCTTGAAGCCCTACGCCGCCGACAAGGGGCGTTTCGACGTTTTGATCGAAGCCACCGGAAACGAGGCGGCCATCCGCAGCGCGCTTGAGCTCGTCCGCCCGGGCGGCACAGTCGTGCAGCTTGGGCTCGGCGGCGACGTCACGCTGCCGATGAATCTGATCGTCGCCAAAGAGCTCAATCTCAAAGGCACCTTCCGCTTCGATGCCGAGTTCGAACTTGCCGTGCAACTGATGGCGCGCAAAGTGATCGACGTGCGCCCCGTCATTTCGGCGCAGATCCCCTTCACAGATGCGATTGCAGCCTTCGAACTTGCGACAGACCGGAACCGCGCGATGAAAGTGCAGCTGACCTTCTGAAACGCCGGCACGCGGGTCGGTGCCGCAGATGCGTTCAACTCGCCGAGCGCGCTTGCTTTCCGGAGCGGGCGAAGCTCGGCAGCATTGGCACCGGGTTCTGCGCCCATAGCCGACTCACTTTGACAGCGCGCAGGCTGGATAAGTTCTTACTTTCGTCAGCGCTGGCATGCCGACAAAGATTCGAACCGACAGCCAAAGGGTCCAAGGCCCATCGCGTCCCCCGAAAGCAAAAGCCCGCCGACCGGTTTCCCGGCGGCGGGCTCGCTTAATGGTCGGGGCGGCGGGATTCGAACCCCGCGAGGCGATGCCTCGCGCCCCCAGTCCCCCAGTTTTCTGAAATCTCAACATCTTCAATGTTGGTTTCCGTTCTTTCCGGCAAACAAAGGAATTGAGTGGAAACCAAGGGCATCGAAGGCCGGTCGAAAGCAAAGCCGACCCTCGCCTTTCATTTGAAAATTTCGGCGATTGTTTAGCGGCATCGACCGAACGAACTGGGTTCCCGTAGCTCGCAGGTCGGTTCCCCTCCGGCGTGCCGTAGCGGGCGAAGCTGGGCACAATTGGCTGCGAATGGTTTAACCCTCAGCAGCGGAGTTTCAAGAGCGCAGGCCAAGAGTACTCAACATGGACACGCTAGGCCGCTAGGATCAGCCGTACCCCCGCCAAGGCCGCGGCCACCGCCGTGGCCAAAGCCGCGCGCGCGCCGAAGATCTGCATCCGGTTGAGCGCGGTAACCATCCGATTGAGGTCGGCGGCGTTCAATTCTTCGTGACGGCTGACGCGGCGCATGCGTTGCGCGCTCGCGCGCCACCAGAGCCAAGCCGAAGCCAAAGCCGCCACCACGATGGCGACGTCGAGAAATTGGAGGAACCAGGGCATCATTTCACTGTTCCGTAAGGTGGATAGCCGGGCGAAATAAGGGTTTGTGGCCTCGCATTCGGGGCTTGGACTGACCATATCCGATACCATGACCGACGATCGGGAATTTCAGTGCGCCGATGTGCGCGAACGCAACCGCCGCCTGGCCCGTTGGGCGGGTCGGCATATGGGCTTCTCGGGCGCGTGGCTCGACGCCTACGAGCAGGAAGTCGCGGCCGCAGATTACGAAGCGCCGGGCAGCGAAGACGTCGTGCGTAAGATCGCTTCCGATTTCGCCATTCACGGCGTGACGCTCGACGCGGATACCATCCGCGCCCAGATCCGCCGCTTGGGCGGTTGACACACCCCGATCAGTCGGAATCGGCAAGTTGGCGCCCGGACGCAGGCGAAAGCGCGCCATTCCGAGGGCCGCCAACGCGTCGAGCGCCGCGAAGCCCCGACATCACGATCCGGATTTCGCGGACATGCTGATCGGCTCTGCCGTTCGGCGGGGTCTGTTTCATCGGTCTCGTCCTCGTCCCTTTCACGGTGACGATGAGCCGAAAACACTCCGGTACGCAAACTACTCAAACTGTCCTATGGGCGCTGACGGCGAACACCCCTGGGAGAACGGCTACTGCGAGAGCTTCAACGGCAAGCTGAGAGACGAGCTGCTCAACGGCGAGATCTTCTACAGCCTGAAGGAGGCAAGGATCGTCGCCGAAAAATGGCGGAAGCACGACAAAGAGAAACGGCCGCACTCGTCGCTCGGATATCGGCCACCAGCACCGGCGACGTTCGGCAAGATACAGCCCCCGAACCGGTCGCCGAGATACAGCAATCTCTCACTCGGCTTGGTTCAAAAACTCGGTCAAGCCCCGGCGATAAATCGCCAGGGCCTTGTTTTATTCAGCATATTTGGTCGGAGCGGCGGGATTCGAACCCCGCGAGGCGATGCCTAGCGCCCCAGTCCACCAGTTTTTCAAAACTCTAACGAATTCAATGTCAGTTTCCAAAATTTCTGGCAACGAGGGGAATTGAGCGGAAACCAAAGGCGATGAAAGCGCATCGAGAGAGACGCCTACGCTCGCCCTTCAACTCGGAATCTCAGCGATAGTTCAACGGCGCCGACTGAGCGATATTGGTTACCGGAGTTCGCAGTTTTACTCCACTGCGGCATGCCGTACTGGGTGTAGATGAGAACCTTCGGTCGGCAGGATGCAACAACGCAATTTCGGCATCGGATACGGCATGCTGCGAAGTTCCCAACTCCTCCGACGGTCGGGGACGACGCGTCCCCCCCTCCAACTCGAGGAACGGCCACAGGTGTGCTCACCGTTTCCGCGAGCAGCAGATAAATCAATGCAGTCCATGAGACGGTGCCGCCGCAACTGGGCGCACATCTGAGCGGATCGCAATACTCGTGGAAATCCGCATGCTCGATGGCGCGGTAGAATATTAGGTGCGACTACAGTCGGATGACGACATTGCTGCGGAATGCCGGGTGCGCGGCGAACCGCAAACGGGTCGAATGGATCTGGCGGCAGCATTTCAATAAGAGCCGTCCGTACAACCGCCTCGATTACCGGTCACCGGCCCCGGTGACACACGACCAGATCCAGCCTCTCGAACCCGGGACTGCGATGCAACGAACTCCCTTTCGGCTCAACTCAAGAACTCAGTGAAGTCAATTCCGCAGCAAACCTCACGGCAAATGCCCAAAGGAACCAACGTTACCATTGGACGGATTCTCCGCCGCCCGCAGCGCCAAAACGGCGACGCTCCTCAGGAAGATTTCTCACCGAGGCGAACATTGCGGCATGTCAGACGACGACGTCAGGATATGCATCACGTATCGCGACGAACCGATCCAGATTCTCGAGGAGCAGGTCGGCAAGCAGCGGATCGAAATGGATGCCACTTTGCTCGCGGACCAATGCAACGACGCGTTCGAGTGGCCACGCCTTTTTGTAGCAGCGGTCGGATGCCAGAGCGTCGAAAACATCGACGATCGCCGCGATGCGGCCGTAGATGTGGATCGACTCGCCCGCAAGGCCGGCAGGATACCCGCTGCCGTCCCATTTTTCGTGGTGCTGCGCCGCGACGATTGCGCCGGCTTCGAAAACCGGACCGCGCGACTTGGCGAGGATCTCGGCCCCTGCGGCCGCATGGCATTGCATAATCGCCCACTCGTCGGCGTCGAGCTTTCCAGGCTTGTTCAGGATCGCGTCGGGAACGACAATCTTGCCGATGTCGTGCAACGGCGCTGCCGCCTCGAGCAGCGTCTGCGTGTCGGCGTCCATACCGCGAAGTTCGGCGAGCAGCGCCGCTGTTTTGGCGACGCGGCGGATGTGGTTTCCGGTTTCGCGCGAACGCGCTTCGATCGATTCACTAAGGACGTAGACGATCTGGCGCTGCGTCTCGAGAATCTCTTCGGTCAGGCGGACATTCTCAAAAGCCAAGCCCGTCTGGTGCGCGAACACGTTGACCAGATTTAGCTCGACGTCGTCGAGTTGCCGGTCGATGTCGAGATGCAGCAGCGCGTTCGCGTCGCCGCTTGGCGCCTTCACGGCGATCCAATTCTCGCCGGCAATCGCTTCGCTGGATCTTTCGGCGCGACGCAGACGATCGACAACATGAGCGGGCAGAACGTCCAAGGCAGTGCGTCCCAGCGCCTCGCGATATTCGCCGATACCCGCAAGAATGCGATAGTCGTCGGACGCTTGGATAACCGTCAGCCCACTCTGGCCGACATAGACGGCGTCGTTTTCGACATGGATCAGCGCCATCAATTGTTCGAGAGCGCTGCTCGCAAACTGCCCCATATTCCCAACGCCAAGCAGACTTTGCGACGAGCACAGAATGCGCTCGAGACCGCGGCGCCCGCGTTCGATCGCGACCAAGTCGCGGTACGAACGCAAAGCCGATAAGACCGACGTATAGAGAGCCTGCGCCGTCAGCTCAGCCTTTGCGTGGTAGCCGTTGACGTCATAGTCGTCAATGACTGCGCGCTCCGGAGCGTGGCCGGGCTGCCCCGTGCGCAGATATATCCGAACGATTGGGTTTTTGATGCTGTCGCGGATGAACTTCACCAAATCAAGGCCCGCAGTAGTGGTTTCCATCACGACATCGACGATTGCCAGCGCGAATCGGTTCCTCCGCTCTTTCGTCAACAAAGCGCGAGCTTCCTGCGCCGAATAAGCACTAACGATCTCGATGCGCCTGCTTTCGAAACGCATGTCCCTAAGCGCAAGACGCGTAACCGCATGTACCTCTTTGTCGTCATCGACAACGAGGACATGCCAAAATTTTTGATTCGCTTTCGCCTCAATCGTCACATCTTCGATGAAGCAGTCCTGCAACATACCCGACATCGACCACATACCTCCCGTAATCCACGTCTAGAAGATTTTTTTTCTCGGTTCGTCTGCATTTATAGCGGGGCAAAGGTTAAACAATTCTGAGTCAAGTTCGCATTGAACCGCTGCAATTCTATGCTCCATCGATCTCCAGCACCTCTCACCTGCGCAATTGCGCGCACGGTTCGTAAGCTAGATCGCAGAATTTGGATTTCAACAGCGGCATTTGGAATTCAAAACGCATCAGCTGCGCGGCGCGTCCGTTTTGAAATATTGTTAGTATTATGAACGGTACTTTTTGCCGCTTCTCTTCCGGTGGGGGGCAGCCATCTGCAAAGACACGTACTTTTTGGTTCGTAAAAAAAACGTTTACTTCTTCGGTCGCCGATGGAGGAGAGGGCTCGGGTTGCTAGTGCAGTTTTCCGAGCGCTGTATGTGGAACATCTGTCGGATGTAGAACGAACTCTCCATAGGCACCCGCGTCCGTCTGCGGGTCCGTTCCAAGCCGAATTGCGATGCTCTCGGGCGGCAATTGCCGCGCTCCGCACAAGGCGTGACCAGCTTTCGCAGTATATCGACATCGGTTCCGACCCGACCCTTGCCATGGAAACGAAGCGCCGATCAATTCGGCCCCGGCGACACCACTGGCACGACGATTTCGATTTTGACGCCATCATTCACCTGGCTGCGAATGTCGATCGTTCCGCCGAGGCGATCGACCACAAGATTGTGAACGATCGTCATCCCGAGCCCAGTTCCACCTAGCCCGCGCTTGGTCGTGAAAAATGGATCGAAGACTTTTCGAAGGACTTCTTCGTTCATTCCGACGCCGTCGTCGCGATACGTGATCCGCACCGATTTGTTGCCCAGTTTCGCAACGGCGATGCGGATCGAACCTTTTGCGTCTTGTCCGGGGAAACCATGGTTCAGCGCATTCATGACGAGGTTCGTCGCGATCTGCCCGATCGCGCCGGGATAGCCGTCGATCTCGACGTCGTCGCCCTCGGTTTCGATCCGTATATGTCGCCCGCGCAGCGTTGGCGACAGACTGTCGACGACTTCGTCGATGTACTGGCGAAGCAAGAATCTGCGACGCATGTCGGAAATCTGATCGACGGAAACTTGCTTGAAGGTTGCAACCAGATTTGCAGCCCGCTGCAAATTGCGCGTCACCAAAGCCATGACTTCGTTGCTTTGGAGGAAGAATTCCTCGAATTTCTTGGTTGTAAGCTGCTTTTTCTCGAAAGCGTCGAAGATGTCTCTGAGCGCTTCGCTCTGCAGAGAGGCGGCCGTGACCGCAACTCCAAGCGGTGTGTTTACTTCGTGAGCCACGCCGGCCACAAGCCCGCCGAGCGCGGCCAACTTCTCGTTCTTCGCAAGCGTTTCGCGCGCAAGAGCTTCGCTTTTTTCGAAGGCGGCCGCGGCCGCCTGAAGGCGGCGCGTCTCCAGGCCGTTTTTGCGGAAGATTTCGACAGCCGACGCCAGTGTGCCCAGTTCGTCGCCACGCGAAACGCCCGGCACGTCGAGATCGAGATTTCCCGCCGCCATCGATTCGACCGACTTCGTGAGGGCGCCCAACGGACGCAAGATTCGCATGAGAACATAATGGACGACAGCGCCCGCAATCGCGGCGACAACGGCAAGAATGCCCAGCAGGACGAACAACGTACCCATCGCCTTTCCGACGATGTCCGCTGCGTGGGCTTCGCTCGCCTTAACTGCAGCGTGCATGATTTCGAGCAGCAGACCGAGCTGCGGCGTGGTCGTTTCGGCATACTGCGCGGCCGTCATCGGATAGCGGGCGGTCTCAGTGCCGGCTTTAAGCATTTCCTCTGCCAGGCGTTGGAAATCGCCGAAATAGCCCTGGTGTACCCCGGCAATCGCATCGCGGATCGCTGTCGGCACGTTGTTGTCAGCCACAAGACTCTCAAGCTGGCTCCACAATTGATCGATGCGTACGCGTACCGATGCGATCCTAGCCAACTGCGCCTCTGTGAGAGGCATTCCTGCCGAAATGGCACCCGATATTGTGTTGCGTTCGACGCCCGCCACTTCGCGCAGACGCCAGCCCAGTTCCTTGATTGCTGCATAGCGAAACAGTGTCGCATCGAAACTGGCGCTCGCGTACAGTGCCGAATACCAGATGCCGAGCGCGGCGTTCACCGATGTCGTGAGCACAGGCACAAAATCACGCAACAGCGCTTCGTCGCGCTGCGCTTTGGGAAGCTGAATGGCCGCATTCGCGCGCTCGCGAATTTCATTGGCCGTCGCAAGTGCCGCGCGCATCTCGCGCAGTTTTTCTGTTTTGCCTGGGAATTCTTTTGTTGCAAGGATGGCGAGGCCTCCATCAAAACCGCGGCGCGCATTCGCGCGACGCGTCTCGATTTCCTGTCGCACCCCTGCCGTCGCCGACTCGTCCGCCTGCAACGCATTGTTCGTCGCGAGACGCTCCAGCAGCACCTCGAACGCGCCGGCCACGTAAAGATTGGCGCCGACATTGAAATCCTGTGTCTTGCGCGCATCGGCATAATCGCCCCACGCTTCCAATGCGCGCATGGCGATCATGCCAAACACCAGCAGCGAGAACATCGCGACGATTGCGATGAGCGCATTCCGCACACCGGCGGCACGCGGAAGAGCGGCGATTGACATCGAAGGCCCCAGCAATTGGAAGGATTTTTATCGCCACGATCATTATGGTTTTATAGTAAATACTTGATTAAAGAGTTTTGCGGAATTGGCGGCACGCTCTTTCGCCAGACAAGCGTGCAGCCGCTCTGTTGAATAAAAAAAGGCGATGAAGAATTAGAGGCACGTTATTGAACTTCGTTTACCGCGATTGGCCTGAGCCCTTGAATTCACCCGATTGAGGTTGAACTTTTGGCGTTGGTCATCATGATCTTCTATCAAATCCGTCACGATGGAGCATCGTTCGTGGGGCTTTTTGTCCGATACGCGCGTCCCTTCAGGCTCTATGAAAACACCGTAACTTTGTCAGCACGTTCACTCCAAAATGCGTGCGGTCGGTAGTGCCTGCTTTTGTTCAGGACTAGCGTCCCGACGAAAGTTCCAACCGCCGACCAAAGGCCAAAAGACCGTCGGTCGTCCGAAAGCAAAAACCCGCCGACCGGTCTCCCGGCGGCGGGCTTGGCTGATGGTCGGAACGGCGGGATTCGAACTCCGCGAGGCGATGCCTCGCGCCCCCAGTCCCCCAGATATCCAAAAATTCAATAGTTTCAATGTTGATTTCCGGAGTTTCGGGCGGAGAAGGGAGTTTAGTGGAAACCAAGGGCAATGAGGGCACGTCCAAGGTGGCACCCCCCCGCCCTCAAACTCGCCTTCCCAACGATGATCTTGTTATTTCTGACAGGGAAATCCTGCCCCCATCGCAAACGGTTCAAATCCACTACGGCGTGCCGTCGTGGCTGTCAGTTAAAGCCCTTGGCAAGAATTCTAACAATTAAACATTTGTTTAAAAAATCAAAATACAAAAAATCGTACACAAATATTGCGCATCACAACGCCATGCTCGCCATATCGTCGGCCAGCCGCGAGCGACCCAGCGCTACGTCCCCTCGGCCAAGATGGCTGAGAGGACAGGGAGAGCGTCAGCTGGCCTCCAAACCTAGTTGTCCAGCCGCGCCGACTTCACCAGATCCTCGTTGATCTGGATGCCCAATCCCGGCCCCTCCGGCAGGTTCACATATCCGTCGGTATGCCAAATGGGTCGATCGACGAGATCCTTCTGGGCCGGACCGTACACTGGCTGCAGTTCGAGCAGGTAGCAGGCCGGGCTGGCGAAGCTGAGCGCTTGGCTCGCTGCACCGACGATCGCGGTGGAGAAGTTATGCGCATTCGCCTGCCGTCGGTTGAGCGTGCAGATCTCGGCGGCCTTCCGGAACCCGGTGATGCCCTCGACCCGACCGGGGTCGAGGCCGACCACGTCCACCGTGCCCGTCGCCACGATCTTCTGGACGCCACGCGCGTTCCATTCGCGCTCGCCATAGGCGATCCGGATGCCGGTCGCGGCGCGCAATGCGGCATAGCCCTCCGGATCGTCGTGGCCGAGCGGTTCCTCCAGCCATGCGACCCCGCGTTCCTCGAACGCTTTGGCGCGCCGGATGGCGGTCGGCACATCCCAGAAGTTCTTTATCCCGAGATCGACCATCAGGTCCTTGCCGGGCCCCATCGCGGCCTTGACCTTCTCGACGAATTCGATGTCGCGGGCCTCCTCGAAGCCGAGATAGGCATCGCCGGCCTTGCCGAACCCGACTTTGGCGCCGTGCAGACCGGTGGCGGTGTGCCCGGAAATCTGCTCGGCCATCGCCTCGATGCTGCGGTACGTGCCGTGCAGACTGGCGATGGCGGGCAGCCGGTCGCGAACCGGACCGCCCAGCAGATCGAGGACGCGAACGTTCAGTTGTTTGCCCTTGAGATCCCAGAGCGCGATGTCGATGCCCGAGATCGCGATCGACGTGATGCCGGATCCGGTGCCGTACCACCAGCTGTGCTCCTTCATCTTCAGCCAGATCGATTCGGTATGCAGCGGGGATTGTCCGATCACGAGGGGGGCGAGCCCTTCGATGATCTTGCCCGCCGCGCGCGACGCCTCGGGAAAGTAGGCGCAAGCCTCGCCCCAGCCGACGCGGCCGTCCGTGTCGGTGATCTTCACAAGGCAAACCGAGCGGAACCGATTGTGATCGGTCGGTTCCTGGTAGGAGACGGGGATCGCCTCGATGCTGCGTACTTTCATCTGCTGTAACTCCTCTCAAGGCACCTCTTGTCGGAGGCGCTGACGGTGCGCAATCAGGGGCCGACCCGCTCGAAACCGGGGATCGGACGTCGGGCCGGATCGCCCCTGAGGGCGCGCGAGATCTCGTCGGCCACCAGCCTCTGCAATTCGGCGACGGCGACCTCCGAGTACCATGCCGCATGCGGCGACAGGCTGAGGTTCGGCGCGTTCCGCAGCGGGGAACCGGCCGGCAGCGGCTCTTCGACGAAGACATCGAGAGCAGCGCCGCCGATCAGGCCCGAAGCCAAGGCCTCGGCCAAGTCCGCTTCGACCACAAGGTCTCCGCGGGCCGAGTTCACGAGGATTGCCGTCGTCTTCATCGCCCGAAAGGCGGTTTTGTCGAACGCGCCGACGGTGTCCTTGGTCGCCGGTGCGTGCAGCGAAATGCAGTCGGCCCGCGCCAGGAGATCAGCGAAGCTGACCGCTTCGACCGCAGGCGAGAGATGGCCCGACGCCGATATGAACGGATCGCAGGCGATCAGCCGAAGGCCGAACGGCGCCATGCGCGCCGCGACGGACTGCGCGATGCGACCGAAGCCGAAGAAGCCGACGGTGGTGTCTCGGAAGGCGGGCATCGGGCGCGCCACGCCGACCGCCTTCCAATCGCCCGCACGCACCGAGGCGTCGAAGGCCGGCAGCTTGCGCAGCCGCGTCAGGATCATCGCGGCCGTGTGATCGGCGACCTCATCGGTGCAATAGTCGGGCACGTAGGCCCCGGACACGCCGGCGGCGCGCATCGCCGCCGTATCGAGATTGTTGTAGCCGACGCCGTACCGGATCACCCTGGCGCCGGGGGCAAGTGCGGCCACGGCACGGGCGCTGAAGGGGGCGAACTGCACCACTGCGACGCGTGCGCCGGCGACGGCGCGCACCACCTCGTCATCGGTCCGGCACGCACAGCGCAGGAAATCGGCCGCCTGGGCGCGCGCCGCGGTTTCTTCGGCATCGACATCGGGGAATGTCGCGTCGGTGACAACGACGAGATCGCTCATGTCAGGGGCTCCAGTCCGCTGCGTGTGCGAATGTCCGGGGTCCGGATATCGAGATCTTGCCCGACGAATTCGTCGGCGTCGGACGAGCAGAGCCAGGCAATGGCCCGCCCCGGCTCGGCGGCGGGGCGCAAGGCTGCGCGCGGCAATGCGCTGACCGGGTTGATCCCGCTCTGTCGGATTTCCCCTTGCATGTCGGTGTCGATCAGGCCCGGTGCAAAGCCGAAGGCACGCACGCCCGCGCCGCCATATTCGAGATGCAGGCACCGCGTGACCATCGCGAGCGCCGCCTTGCCCGCGCAATACGCACTCCAGCCCTCCATCGGCCTTTGTGCCGCGCCCGAGGACAGGTTGATCACCGTGCCGCGCCGCGCGATGAGGCCGGGCAGCGCCAACTGGATCGCCGAGACTGCTGCCACGACGTTGACGCGCAGATTCTCCGCCCAGTCCTGCATGTCGATCTCGGCCAGCCGTCCGATCGGCTGGATCACGCCCGCGTTGTTGACCAGAATATCGACCGGTTCGGCCAGAACGGCAGCCATTCCGGCCCGATCCGTCGCGTCGCAGACCACGCCACGCACGCGCAAGCCGGGCGGCAGGGCTGCCATGGCGCCCGCGACACCTTGCGCGCCGCGCGCCGTGAAGACGACGTCGGCCCCTCGCCCCGCAAGCGCTTCGACGATGGCCAACCCGATGCCACGGCTACCGCCGGTGACCATGGCGCGGCGTCCTTGCAGAACGTCCGTCACAGGTCGAGGCTCCATTGGCGTTCGAGCAGGGGCAGGTAGCCTGTCGCAGGATCGATGCTGCAGGTCATCACCGGCGCCATGTATTCGCCCCAGCGCCGATTGACCTCGGCGGTGGTGAGATGCTTGAGCGCGCGGGCGAGGTCGTCCGTCTCGAAGCTGCCGATGAGGTCCCGGTCGTTCCGGAAGATGTGGTAGTGGCGCAGGCCGGCATGGCGGATCGACTGCACCAGTTCAGGCCAAATCTCGTCGTGGCGGCGCTTGTATTCCGCCTCGAGGCCCGGGCGGACCTTGGCAATCCAGGCATACCCCGTCATCACGCAGTCTCCTTCTTCCAAGGTGTCACGGCTTCGGTTCGGCCCGAACGGAAGGCGCGGTAGAGGGCCTCCAGCACTTCGACGCTGCGCATGCCGATGATGCCATCGGCTTCCGGCATCGGCGGGCCGTCGGCGCAGAGCGCCACGAAGCGCCGCACGGCCTCGGCCGTGTCGTATTTGCCGGCGGTGGCGGGAAGTTCCAGAACCCAGTCGTCGCCGTCGAAACGGCGCAGTTCCAGCCGCGCCCGCTCCATGTCGAGCAGCAAGGCGCCGTCGGTGCCGAAGATGCGGATGTCGAGCTGGCGTGTGGCGTGTTTCGGGAGCAGCGCCGTTCCCGAAAGCGACACCTGTACGCCGCCCTCCAGCCGCAGGATGGCGGCGTCGCAGAGATCGACCCCCGTCGGCGAGAGCGTGCACATGGCTGCAACCTCGAGCGGTGCTCGGTCGATGAGCCGGAACATCAACCCCAACGCATGGGAAAGCTGGCCCCAGCCATAGCCGCCGGCCCGCGCCGGATCGGCCCAGGTCGAGGCCTGCGGCTGGAACATGTGCCCGGCTGCGTTCGACAGGCCAGCGCCGGAGAACAGGTCGTAGGTCGCACTGGCAAGATGGCAGAGCACGTGGCGCGGCTCGCCGATGCGGCCCGCACGGATTGCCTCGGCAGCGTCAGTGACGAAGGCGGCGAAGTTCCAGCCATAGGGAATGGCAATCGCAACCCCTGCCCGCGCCGCTTGCTGAACCAGAGCGCGGGCCGTCTCGGCAGTCGCCGTCATCGGCTTGTCGATCAGGACGTGGCAGCCTGCCGCGATCGCAGCCGTGGCATGGTCGTAGTGCAGGTCGTTGGGCGAAACGACGATCACACCGTCAAGCGATTCGGCGTCCAGCATGGCTGCGACATCGGTGTAGCCGCGCGGTCCGGGATGGGCTTCGAGGATGCGCGCCAGCGCCGCCGGGTCGCGGCGGTTGATCGCGACCAAGCGCGCCTGCGGGTTGCCCAGGATCGCCGGAATGTAGACCTGCGTCGCCCACCAGCCGGCGCCAACGATGCCGATGCGCGCCTCACGCATGGTGGGCCGCCATTCGCGACGGGACAAGGCGGGAGGGACCGGTCACTTGCCGCTCCCCATGGTCAGACCCGACACGATGTGGCGCTGCGCGAAGATCAGCACGAGGATGACCGGGACCGACGAGATCGTCGCAGCCGCCGCCAGGTTGTTCCAGTAGACGCTGATCCCGGTGATCAGATCGACCAGCGCGGTCGACACGGTACGATTGTCGCCCTGGAGCAGGGTCAGCGCGAACGGAAACTCGCCCCACATCAGCAGGAAGGCCATCAGGCCGACCGTGACGAGGCCGACCTTGGATGCGGGCAAGAACACCTTGCGAAAGAACTGCCAGTCGGAGCAGCCGTCGATCTTGGCGGCTTCGTCGATCTCGACCGGCACGGAATAGGCAAAGCTGAGACTGAGAAGCGACGCGAACGGCAGGAAGAAGACGATCAGCAGCAGCGCATAGCCGATGCGGCTGTCGTAGAGACCGAGCAGATTCATCACCAGGTAGATCGGGATGATCAGGGCCGGCCCCTCGAACAACTGGACGACGATGAAGAACAACTGCACGCGCTGGACGCCGGCCCCGCGCATGCGCGACAGCGTGTAGCCCACCAGCATCCCCAACACCGCGACCGTCGCGGAAGCGCCGACGGCGATCATCGTGGTGTTCAGGAAGTACTGCGTCCAATCCGTGTTGTATTCGCGGCTGAACCAGATGTTGAAATAGGCCTCGGTCGTGAAGGTCTGCGGCCAGAAATGCAGCGGGAAGGCATAGACTTCGGCCACCGGCCGGACCGAGATGAGGAAGAGCCAGGCCAGCGGCAGCAGGATTACCGCCAGCAGCACCAGGGCAACGCACAGTTCCAGACCCTTGACCACGAGGGCACGCGCGGTAAGCCTCGGCTTGGACATCAAGATGCCTCCGCGTGGCGGGCGCGAAGCGTGCGCACATAGAGCGCGCCGATCGCGACCAGTAGGACGATGTTGACGATGCTCTGCGCCGAAGCGAGCCCGACGTCGCCCACATCGAAAGCCGTCAAGTAAATGAGGTTGGGCATTGTTTGACTGCGTCCGATCGGGCCCCCGCCGGTCATGACGTTGACGAAGACCAGATTGTTCGACACCCAGATCGTGACCAGCAGGATCATGGTCAGCAGCTGCTGGCGGATACCCGGCAGCGTCACGAAGAGAAAGCGCTTGAAGGCCGGAGCACCGTCGATCGCGGCCGCATCGTAGAGCGAGCGATCGACCGTCTTGACCGCCGCCGCCGTGACCAGCGCGAACATCGGGAACAGGCGCCAGATGATGGCGAAACAGACCGCATAGAGTGCCAGATCCGGCGAGGACAGCCAGCGGATCGGGCGGTCGATGAGCTCCATGTCGAGCAGCGTCGCGTTGATCACGCCGTTCTGGGTTTGGAAGAACCAGCGGAACAGCGACGCCGTGACCACGCCGGGCAGGACCCAGGGCACCAGCATGAAGGCGCTGGTGACGCGGATGATCAGGCCTTCGCGCGCGAGAAACAGGCCCACGGGCAGACCGAGTGCGGTGATGCAGACGACCGTCACGGAGATCCAGATCAGCGTGTTGCCCAGTGCGATCTGTCCGGCCCTGCTGGACACGAAGGTCGCGAAGTTCGCAAATCCGACGAAGCCGTCGGGGATCAGGGTGTAGATGCTGACCCGATGGAACGAATAGTACGCCAGCCCCGCGAACGCGATGAGCAGCAGCGAGATCAGGATCAGGATCGGGGGCACGAGGACGTAACGCCGGAACGCCCGCGTTCCCCGCATCAGTTCATACGCGTTGGACAGGCTCGATGCCGACATGGCGATCCTCATCGCGAGGGGGCAAGGGAGGGACCGGATGCCCCCGCGCGGACGGTCGCGCGGGGGCCGGTACCGGGGTCAGCGCATCGCCGCGACGGTCGCGTCGGCGACCATCTTGGCCGCTTGCGCGGGTGTCGTCGCCTTCAGAACGACGCCCTGGATCGCCTCGGTCAGGGTACGACGCACCTGCGCGTATTGCGGGAAAGCCGGCACACTCACGATGTTCTTGAACAGCGTCCCGGCCTTCCATTCCACCGCAAGCTGCGGATACTGCTTCGCGAAACCGTCCGAGTTGAGCATGTCGATGGCGGCGGGCACGCGGCCGACCACCTGCGATCCGTCCCAACCGATGTGCTGCGCTGGATTGAACCAGTAGTCGAGATACTTCGCCGCGAGCGGAACGTCGCGGGCCTGCGAGGTGACGATGAACATGTGCGGGGCATGCGCCTCGAACGTGGCCGGCGGGAAGCTGCCGGTGACCCGGTCCGGTGATGGAAAGCGGATCATCGCCGACGGGAAGGGGCCGAAGCCAAGATCGGCCTGGACGATCGGCGCGAAGGAGCGTGTCACCACCATGGCCGCGCGCGACTGGTAGAACAGCTGCAACGCGCCGCGGAAGTTCATGTCCGTGATGCCCTCCGGCGCGGAAGGCGCCAAATCGGCGATCAACTGGAACACGTCCTGCAACGCTTGCCCGCCGACGGCGGGTTTGCCGTTGTCGTCGAGCCAGCGCCCGCCGTTGAGCGGCAGCATCGAGCCGATGATGTCGGCATCCAGCGTCGTGGCGCTGGCGGCAAACACGATCCCGGCACGCTGGCGCGTGGTCAGCTGGCGGGCAACCTGGACCAGTTCGCTCCAGGTGGTCGGCGGCTTGACCCCGGCCTCGGCGAACATCGCCGTGTTGTAGATGATGACCGGGCTCAGATCGACGAAGGTCGTCATGCCGTAGGATTCGCCGCCATACTCGCCGAGCGCCCAAAGCTCTTGCGGGTATTTGGCGCGCCAAGACGCGACCATGCCGGGGGCCACCTTGCTCAGCGGCACGATGGCGCCGGATGCGGTCGCGCTGCCCAGCACCGTATTGTCGATGGCCAGAACATCGGGCAGCCGGTTTGCGATCTTGGCCGTGGCAAGCTGTTGGGTCCGGGTCTCCCAGTCACCCGGCTCGGACTTGACCTTTCCGGCCGGGAAAGCATCGTTGACCCGACCGAAATAGGCGCGCTCCGCAGCGGGGCTGCCGTATTTCCAAACCGTCAGTTCCTGCGCCGACACGGGCGTGCCGACGAGCAGGCCCGCGGCAAGGACCGCGAACGCTCCAGCGGACCGCAAGGGTCCGATATTGATCTTCTTCTCGGGCATCTGTTCCTCCTCGGTTTGTATTGGACCCCCGGTTCAACCCGGGTTGGCGGGCAGGCTCCCTGGCGGTGCGCACGAATCGCGCACCACCAGTTCGGTCGGTATTCGGAAGTTCGCGTGCGCGGGCATGTCGATGCCCTCGATCAGACTGATCATCGCCTGTGCGGCCGTGCGGCCGATCGCGTGGATGTCGCGGCGCACGACCGTGATGGCCGGCCGATAGAGCTGGGTCACGTCGAAATCGTCGCAGCTGATCAGCGACAGATCGCCGGGGATCGACAACTCGGCGCTATGCACCACCGGCAGCGTGCCCAGCAAAAGCGGGGTTCCCCCGCAGATGATGGCGGTAGGCGGATCTTCGCTCAGCAACAGCTGACTGGCGGCCCGCCAGCCGAATTCGCGACTGAATGCGCCCTGCAGAATGCGATGCTCCGGCACCGGCAGGTCGTGCGCTTCGAACGCGCGGCGAAAGCCTTCGACCCGGTAACGCCCCGCAAGATGTCCCGATCCGCCCGTCGTCAGCGCGATGTCGCGATGGCCGAGGTCGAGAAGGTAGCTGGTCGCCTGCTTCATCCCGCCGACATGCTCGGTCATGACGCGAACCGCCGGGGGCGGAGAATCGCGATCGAGGACGACGACCGGGATCCCTTGCGCTTTCGCCATCTCGATGATCTGCGTGCCGTCGTCGGTGCTCGGCGCCAGGATCAGTCCGTCGACCGACTGCTCGACGAAACGACGCACCATGTCGCGTTCGCGCTTCGGGTCGTCGAAGGCATTGCTGATCAGAAGCGTCAGCCCGTGGTCTTCCAAGACCTCCTGAAAGGCGCGCGCCATCTGCGCGAACAGCGGGTTTGTGATGTCGCGGGTGCAAAAACCGATCGTCCCCGACCGTCCGGTGCGCAATTGCCGTGCCGAGGCGTTGGGGCTGTAGTTGAGCTCGCGGATCGCCAGTTCCACCCGTTCGATGGCCCGAGCGCTGACGCTGCCGGCGCTGTTGAGCACCCGCGAGACCGTGCCCACACTGACACCGGCCCGTTCGGCCACGACCTTGATCGTCGGGTTGCCGGCCTTCCGGTCGGAGCCGGTCGTCATGGCCGCAGCGCTCCGCCGCCATCCACCGTCAGCACCGCTCCGTTCACGAAGCTGGCGAGGTCGCTGAGCAGGAACACCACGCCACTGGCAATCTCGTCGGGGCGGGCCAGCCGCCCCATTGGCACCGCAGAGACATGGGCCTCGACCTGTTCCGGGGTCAGCGTGCCGCGGATCATCGGCGTGTCGGTCGTGCCGGGGCACAGGACATTGGCCCGCAGGCCCTGACGCCCGAACTCCGTCGCCAAACCCCGCGTCAGCGCCACGACACCGGCCTTGGCGGTCGCGTAGTGAACGGCGCCGACCTTGCCGCCGGTGAACGCCGAGGGGCTGGTGAAGTTGACGAAGCCCCCGTGCCCCTGCCGAACCATGACACGCGCCGCTGCCTGGCAGATCAGAAACATGCTGCGGATGTTGACCGAGAGCGATTCGTCGAGCTGCGCCCCGGTCACATCGAGAAACGCGGATCGGCGCAGCACGGCACCCGCGTTGACGACGCCGTCCAGCCCGCCAAGCTGCTGCTGCGCAGCCTCGACCAAACGCGGGCCGATGTCCGGCTCGGCCAGGTCCAACTCGACGGCGCAGGCTTTGCCGACGCGATCGGCGGCACCGCCAATGGCCTGCGCCAGCTTTGCCACAGCGCTGCCCGGGCGATCGGTCAGCAGAACCGACGCCCCGGCGCGGACCAGCAGCTCGCCCACCGCAGCACCCACCCCGCCGGCAGCACCGGTGACCGCGACCTTCCGTCCCTGCAAGTCGATCGAGAGCGTCATCGCAACCCTTTTTTTGGAATGCTTTCCACAAAAGCTTCTCACCGAAAACCTCTTCAAGTCAACCATTTTCTAAGGAATGAGCTGGTTCTTCAGAAAATATACTTGCAATTTGATGGCTCACGGCCGTACTAAGGGAGAAAGAATAGAATGCATTCCAAAAACGGATGATCGCCATCCAGGAGGCAACCCCATGACAAAACCGAAGGCCGACCGGCCGAATATCCTCTGGTTCTGCAGCGATCAGCAGCGGTACGACACGATCCGCGCGCACGGAAATCCCCATGTGCGCACGCCCAACCTCGACCGCTTGGCGTCGGGCGGTTTTTCGCTGCGCAATCACTACGTCCAGAGCCAGGTCTGCACGCCCAGTCGCGCCAGCTTCCTGACCGGGCGCTACACGCGCACGAACGGCGTCAACTCGAACGGCAACGGCGTCTTCCCGGCAAACGAGACGCTCGTGACCAAGCTGCTGGCCGATGCGGGCTATTTCTGCGGGTTGATGGGAAAACTGCACCTGACCGGCGCGCAGTCGGGCATGGAGAACCGCACCGACGACGGCTATTCCGTCTTCGAATGGAGCAACATGCCGCGCCCCGAGGACGGCACCTCGCACAACAACTCCTACCATAAATGGTTGAAAGCCAAGGGCCACGACCCGTTCGAACTGTTCGCCGGCGTGGACGCGTTGATCGGCGCCGGGGTTCCCAAAGCCCTGCATCAGACGACCTGGATGGCCGAGACCGCCAGCGCCTTCATCGAGGCAAACAGTGGCGGTCCATGGCTGCTCTCGCTGAATCCGTTCGCGCCGCACCATCCCTTCGATCCCTCGCCCGAATATCTCGAACACTTCGACACCGAGGCGATGCCCGATCCGCTGTTTCGCGACTCCGACCTTGAGCGGCAGGTCGCATTCTCGGCGATCCAGCATCAGACCTTCTTCCCGGTCGATCCGCGCATCCATCACCCCCGCGGGGCCGAGCCGCATTATTTCCCGGACGGCAAGTTCGCCAACCACAAGGGCGTGCCGCGCGCCTACTACGGCAAGGCCTTCATCGCCGCCTATTACGCGATGATCGAGCAGCTCGACGATGCGATCGGCGAACTGCTCGACACGCTCGAACGAACGGGCCAGCTCGACAACACGATCTTCATCTTCACGAGCGACCACGGCGAGATGCTCGGCGACCACGGGCTGCTCCTGAAGGGTGCACGCTTCTTCGAGGGCGCGGTGCACGTGCCGATGATCGTCCATTGGCCGCGCGCCGTCGCCCCCGGCCAAGAGACGTGGGCGCTCACCGAATCGGTCGATATCGCGCCGATGCTGCTCGAGGCGGTCGGGCTGGAGGTTCCCTGGACCATGCAGGGCAAATCGCTGTTGCCGCTGTTGACCGGCGCGGCGCCGTCCGACCATCACAAGGACATGGTGATCTGCGAGTTCCTCGACGCGTTCGGCAAGCTTTACGTGCCGGATCGGACCCGCGCCACGATGACCTTCGACGGGCGCTACAAGATGATTTCGTACCACAGCCACAACCTGTTCGAGCTGTTCGATCTGAAGGAGGACCCGGGCGAATTCGTCAATCTGTGGGACAACCCCGCAATGGCGGAGCGACGCTGGGATTTCTTCCGGCAGCAGGTCGATCTGGTTGCGCGGAACTTCCTGACCAGCGCCCGGCGAACCCAACTCTTCTAGGTCCAAGCGTCTCGCCCTGTTCCGGCGGGCAGGAGTCAACCATGGCAGACGTCGAGATCCGCGCGCTGAAGAAAGCCTTCGGTCCGGTCGAGGTGATCCGCGACATCGATCTCAAGATCCGTGACGGCGAGTTCGTGGCGTTGGTCGGGCCGTCGGGCTGCGGCAAGTCGACGCTGTTGCGGATCGTCGCCGGTCTCGAAAGCGTCGACAGCGGCGACGTGGCGATCGATGGTCGGAACGTCAACGCGGTCCAGCCCAAGGATCGCGACATCGCGATGGTTTTCCAGAACTACGCCCTCTATCCGAACATGACCGTGCGCGAGAATATGTCGTTCGCGCTGTCGATGCAGGGGCGCGAGGGCAAGGCCGCGATCGAAGCGCGCGTGCGCGAGGCCGCAGCCATCCTCGGGCTCGATCCGTATCTCGACCGCTATCCGCGCGCCTTGTCGGGCGGACAGCGCCAACGGGTCGCGATGGGCCGCGCCATCGTGCGCAAGCCCAAGGTTTTCCTGTTCGACGAGCCGCTCTCGAACCTGGACGCGAAACTCCGCGTCAAGATGCGCACCGAGATCAAGAAGCTGCACCAGCAGCTGCGCACGACGACGATCTACGTCACCCACGACCAGGTCGAGGCGATGACCATGGCCGACCGGATCGTGGTCATGCGCGACGGGCACATCGAACAGGTCGGCACGCCGCTCGAACTCTACAACCAGCCTGCGAATGTGTTCGTGGCTGGGTTCATCGGGTCGCCCGCGATGAACATCTTCGATGCGGCGCTGAGCGGCGGCCAGCTCGCGATCCGCGACACGCCGATCGGTGCGGCACCCGCCGGTCGCGGCGACGGCCCGGTCCTCTTGGGTGTGCGACCCGAGAACATCGTACTCGACCCGGCCGGATACCCGGCACGGGTACAGGTCGCCGAACCCACCGGGCCGGAGACCTTCGTGGTGCTCGAGGCCTTTGGCGTGGAACTGCTGGCGACCTTGCGTGACCAGCCGATACCCGAGCCCGGCGACACGCTTCAGATTGCCTTTCAGAACCCGAAGTTGCATATTTTCGACCCGGCCTCGGGCCGGCGGGTTTAGCCGGGACCGCGCGCCGTGCCGATGCCCCACGCCGACCTTCAGCTGCGCCGCGCCGAGCTAGAGCGCTGGGGCCGGGCGCTGGCGGACCGCACCCCCAAGATGGACGGCGAACGCGCGGACGTCATCGAGGTGGGAGAGCTGCAGATCTCGGTCGTGACGGTGTCGTCGGCCGCCGTGGCCGGTGCCGTACCCCACGTCTTCGTCCATGGCGGGGCATGGTGCATGGGATCGGCGTACACCTTCCTCGGACTCCTGCGACGCATGAGCGGCCAATGCCGGCGCCCGATCCTGTCGATCGGCTA